>Ga0209088_10000096_pt1 | contig 63264 bp, 80 predicted proteins | sample S_140625_EF_Meta_FD_187324 | JGI IMG/M metagenome (GOLD analysis project Ga0209088, IMG submission 187324) | Freshwater microbial communities from Lake Simoncouche, Canada to study carbon cycling - S_140625_EF_MetaG (SPAdes) (version 2) | ecosystem: Environmental > Aquatic > Freshwater > Lake ... | reverse complement strand
CTGCTGAACCTGCTGGATCATATGCTGCAGAACCGCGCTGTCCTTCTGGTGAGCATGGTCAGCGAACTTCTGCTTGGTCTGGTGTTCCTGCTGCTGCATGGTTTTGGCCACATCAACTCCGATACGTAGACCCTCGACCTGCTGCTGGGCAGAGTTGCGCATCTTGTCCGCGCCAATCTTTGCCCCGATCTGCATGCCTGCGATGCGCTCTTGAGAGGCGATACGCTCGCGCTCGATGTCCAGTTGGTCCTGACGGGCCACGGCGTCGATAGCCAGCTTCTGCTTCTTGAGGTTGCTTTCTTCTTGTTTGATTTGCAGCTCCGCCTGCTGCATCTGGACGATGGGGTCCTGAGCAGTCTGTTGGTTCTGTTGTTGCTGCACCTGCTGCTGGTTCTTCTGGAGAACTTGAACAGCCGCAGCGGCAGCAAGACGGGAGATTTCGGCCTCTGTCTCTTTGTCCATCTGCTGGTCAGGGGCAGGGTAAGGAACGCCTGCGGCGTCCTCGATGCTCTTGCGGTATTTGAACGCAATATGCTCCATGATGTGAGCCTGCGCTGCACCCATAATCATAGGGGCCTTGGGGTTTTGACCCATAGCCTGCTGCAGAACGGGGTCCTGCATAGCCGATGTGTGGACTGCTAGGTGGGCATCATGGTCTTGGAAGATGAACGCCTTGACAGGTTTGCTGTTCAATAGCGCCATGGTCTCCGACACGGGGTCCATAGGCTCCTCATCGTCGGTGGTTGGAACCAACTTTGCGGCGTCTTTGACCCCGAGAATTTCCAGCATCTGACGATGCAGGAAGGGCAGATCGTAAATCTGCGGAGCTTGTTGAGCCATCTGCATGACGGCTTGGTACTGCACGACCTTTTGGGCCATCGTGGCCGAATTAGGGTCACTGACAGGAATGACGTCCACAGTGTCGTAGTCGGCCTGCTTAACCTGCGGAGCGCCGTCCACGGGCTTATAGGAGTACTCATGTGGGGTGTAGTCGCGGATGATCACCTTCAGGAGCTTGAACTCCTGTTTCATTGCGTAGTGTATGCGAGCCTGAACGGCGCTCATCACCTTAAGCGACCGTTCAAGTATGGCTAGCGTCGTACCCACAGGGCTATTGGCTGACATATCGCTAACCTGCAGGTCAGCCGCCGAGGCAAACCGACGCCCCTCCTCAATGATGCTCTGCAGCAGCGTAAAGAGGACTTGGCTTGGCTCCTTGTAAGGGAGCGGCATGATGTTATCGCGCATGGTCCCAGAGGCCACGTCCACGTCGCGCCACTCAGCGGGGGCGATAGGTGTGTCATCACCCGTGACGCGGAGGCCCTTGGTCTTAAAGCCACCGGGGAGGTTGCTCAGGGTACCCGCATCGACCAACTGACGGATCAGGCTGGTGCCGGACTTCGCAAAAGCACCAATGAGGTGGATTAGGCCGAAGGCATAGAAGCCAAAGCCGGGAATGTAGGGGTAGTGGACGAAGTGGTTGCGCTTTTGCTTGAGGTCATCGTCAGGGTCCCAGTTCCGGCGGATAGACAGGATGGTCCCAGAGGCCTTCTCGAGCGTAATGACGTAGGGTAGCGCGATACCAGTAGGCTCGCCGTCCTCATCCTCATCCTCGAAGCCGGGTAGGTCGACGTCGACGTGCATCTCGAGCAGCTTGAAGCGGTCATCAGAGGAGGCTTGGAAGCCCATCTTCTCCGCGATCTTCTTCTCTACCTCGTCGAAGATATCCGTAGGCTCACCAAGGTCCTCATCAAGGTAGAAGCCCTGTGCCTGCAGCTTCTTGACCTCGTTGGGGGTCTTGCGCATGACGTGGGTGACGCGCTCAGCTGTTTGCAGGCTTGATGCTCCATAGGGAACCACCATGTCCTCAGCAGGCACGTACATCGACGTTTGACGCCCCAAAGAGGGGTCAAAATAGACCTTTTTGAAGGCATTTCCGGCCAAACCAAGGCCCCAGAGCATACGTTCATGCTCAGGCCGGTACTCGACCATGCGCTCGGTCAGTTGGTAGTTCATATCTGCCTCAACGCGGGCAGCTGCCTTCTTATTTTCGGGGGTTTCTTCCCCAATAATCTTGGTTCGCACCGGTCCAGCCGCTGGGAACGTCTCCATGATGGTCTCAGCTTGGAATTTCACCAACGCTTCGCTCAAAATCGGGTGGTAGACGCCGCAAGCTCCGGGCCAAGGCTCCGTGCGGTCCTCAACCTTCATGCCTAGAAGCTCTAAACCGTCAACATAGGTGTTGATCCAGTCCTTGCGGGACGAAATGTCCTCATCAAAGTCACCCAATAGGTCACCCGAGAGGGTTTTCATGGCCGCTTCATCCATGAACTCGGCCAAATTGGCGTCAAAGTCGTCTGGACCCTCATCCTCGTCGGCTTTACCGTCGAGATCGATCTCCATACCATTGATCGAGACGCTCTCGGGGTCCTCAATCTCGATCTCCAAGGCTGGCGCATCGCCTTCTGCGCCCATACCCAAGGGCTGCATGCCTGAAAGAGAGCCTAGACCGAGTGGAGCTTGGCTAAGTGATTTGTCGACGGCCATCAATTATATCCCTGTTCCTTTAACCACTCGGCTACCCGAGCGATATCCTGTGCCCCGTAGGCATTTTTAATCATATTAGCCTTCAAAGATATCACTACTACGTTACTCATTACATACCCTACAGAAGGGTCTAGCCTATCCAGCGATGCACTCTCGCTTCCCATCTTCTTATTCCCTGTAAACCTAAAGGGTGTGTAGAACACCGGGCATATATCGGGGGTTATCCCTAGCACCCCCCTATAGGTAAGCGAGAACTCTAAGCCTTTCCTCGCGGCCCGAGCCTTAGCGGAACCCACCGACGATATTGCCCATGACCTCTTAGGGTTAGCGGCCTTCCATCTTGCTTTGTGCGCCCCATTTGCAAGTCTTGCGTGCCCACATTGAGAACAGTAGCCAGTCGTTGTGTAGCGGTATGCGATGTGCCCATGAAGACACGGTTTACCTGTGAAATATCTGCGAGAGTTAGCCGCCATAGCAGCCTTACGGGTAGGGGGTAGGTCAGTAGTACCCCCTGTTTCGGTTGCTTCTGAACTCTCGGACATCATCGACCTCATCCAACGCAGTGCCTATATAGCCTCCTTTTCGGAAACGCATAAGGGCTAGCGAAGTAGAGTCAACGTAGTCGTCGTGGTCGCCGGACGGGAAGGATGCCACCTCATCAATGACTTCCTCCGCCCAATGAGTATTGGGGGCCCACACCCTGCCGCTCGCGAAGAGGTCGGAGACGGCGTTGAGGCGGCTGATCTTGTCGTTACCCCGGCTAGGGGTGAACTCCTGCACGGGGATGCCCATGGCCCTCATCTCATAGATCAGCGGCGCACCAGACGCCTTCTTCTCGATGATCACGCTATCAGGCTGCCACTCCTTGTACTGGTCGATGGCCTCCTGCTTAAGCCGTGGGAACTCCATCCGCTCCCTGAACGCATTGAGCAGGATGATGTTGGCCTGCTCGATCCCATTGTCGTCCGGGTGATAGAACACCCCCCACGTGGTCAGGGCTGAGTAGTCAGCTCGCTGCGTCTTCTCGAAGGCCGTGTCCCACGCCATAAGCACGAACTCGCACTCGGGTGGCCGCTCAGGCTCCCACATCTTCCACCACTCGCGTTTGACTATGGCGCTCGTATCGGACGTCGGGTTCTGCTGGTACTGCGCCATCCACTTCGAATTGGGCAGCTCTTCCTTAAGGACGCTCAGCTCTTCTAGCGGCCAGAACTCAGGCCACAGGGGGTTGCCAGATGGCAGCAGTGCCGGGAACTCAATGACCTCCCACTCATCACCGCCACGTTGGGCTGCGGCCTTCAGGACCTGCGCTGTAAGATCACGCTTGCTCCACCTCGTCATGACTATGACAATAGCCCCACCGGGCTGCAGTCGCTGCCGGGGCCCTGAGGTGTACCACTCGTAGGTCTTGTCGTAGATGTCGGGGTTGGTCTCGGCTAGCGCAGCCTCTTGCTCAGAGTGCGGGTCATCAATGATTAGCAGGTCAGCACCCTTACCTGTCACCGCACCGCCAACACCGATAGCGAAGTAGTCGCCGCCCTTGGACGTGTTCCATCGACCAGCAGCCTTGGAGTCGGACTGCAGCACGAGGTCCGGGAAGACGCTGTGGTAATTGTCCGTGTCGACGAGGTTTCGCACCTTACGACCGAAACCTACAGCAAGCTCCGCCGTATGGCTTGTCTGAATAACCTTCTTACCGGGGAACTTACCCAAGAACCACGCCGGGAGGAGGTATGATGCAAACTCAGACTTAGTATGACGAGGAGGCATGTTGATAATGAGGCGTTTACAATCGCCTCTAGCCACCCTCTCAAACGCATCCGCCATCTTAGCATGGTGTCTTCCTGCGATGAAGCTCGGCCACATGGCCTCGACGAACTTAATGAACCGCTGCTGCGCGAGGCTTTTATGTTTTAATTTTTCTAAGTGGTCGAGCTGAGCGAGGAGCTGCTCTTGGTCGGCAGGAGACAGTGCTGGTAGGATGCGAGGTATATCCGCAAGGGAGATATTGGCGAACGGGTTCGCAGGGGGCGAGCCCGGTTTAGGGGTGGGGGTCTTTACCGGGTGTATCCTTGGGCGTCCCACTACTCTTCCAGCTCCGCGTCATACTCTGAGGGTTTCTTCTCTGGCGGAGCCACACCGAACTCCTCGTCGAGGTCTTTGCCTAGCGGGGTAATGTCGATGAGGTCTGCATGCAGTAGGCGGCGTACCCGTTCCTTGATGGCATCCTCGAGAGCTTCGGGGCTCTTGTAGTTAATGGTGATCTCGCTACGCTCGGTGAACAGACCAATGTCAGAGTGCTTGCCTAAGAGTTCTAGCGCCTTGAGCTCGAACTTGGTTTCACCGCAGTTGGCTATCTCTAACAGCTTATTGGTAATGGCCGACCGCGCAGAGGCAGCATCGAGCGCCATCGTGGACCCGTAGGTGCGGAGGAACGCAGCGGCGGCATAGGCCGTGTTGATCTGGGTAAGGGGGGTTTTACTTTTGTTCTTGATTACCGCCTCGAGCAGGCGCTGCTCGGCGGCGTAGTCTTCTTCTGCAACTTCTATGGGGGCCCCGAGGTCTGCCTGTAGCTCTGCAGTTGCTGCGGCTACGGCTATCTCATCCTCAAAGGTCCCTGCCACTTCCTCGGTGAGGTCAAAGGGCATGGGCTTAGTCTTGTCTGGCGTTAGACGCACTGTAGGCATGGGGTCGGGCTACCCTGAATGTTTGTAAGGTCGCGGAGCGACACAGTACCCCTGCTTTAACAGGAGTTAGGTGAAAAACAACTTGAAAAAATATATACCCCCCGGCTGCTGCGCAGCCTGAAAGGAGTGGGGGCCTCCCTAAAAAATATATACCCCCCTGGGGTAGCAAAATAGAAAAGGTGACGGGGGGGTTTTCAAAAGTGCGTCATCGGTTGTGTGGAATAGTATATTAGAGAGGGGGGACCACCCTGATATGGGTTTTGGGGGGTGCCTACCCCGTGGATATCTCACATCGGTGAGATTGATACCCTAACCCCTTGTAATCGTTGGGTTTCTACCTCTATTGCAATACACCATAAGGAATGAGATAAAAGGTTGTCGGCGGCGAGGTGCTGCCGACGCAACCAAGGCCTTGCACATGCAACGCCACAAGGAGAGGTCTTCGGACCTTATATCAATATGTCTAACGTCATCCCCACCGTTAAGAGCACGGTTAAGCTCTCCGCCGCCGACAAGGCCAAACACAAGGCCTATGTCGCTAAACTTCAGGCCAAACGCGCCGCAGCTCTTAAGGCCAAGGCCGACAAGAGCATCGAGGCCACACTAGCGCGCCTTACGACTAATGAGGCCATGCATAAGTACGTGCAGAGCCAAGGCCAGATGCAAGGCCTCGCAAGGGTTATGTATCACAAGATTGCCGACGAAACGGGGATGCGCGATTGGCCGACCCTCACTGCTGCGAACGCTCGGGGTAATGAGCGAGCCGTTTGGGACAAGCTCGAAGAGCTTCGCAAGATTGTTTGGCAAGCTGCAGATGAGCGTGGCCTTGTGAACAAGGATAAGCCTTGGAGCGATATCAAGGCCATCTGGAAGAAGGCCAATCCTGACAGCGTGAAACGTGAGGCCAAGGCCTTGGAAACACGCCAAAAGGCCTCTCTGATCGCTCTCTATAAGGCGGGCATGAAAGAACAGCGTCCTACCGAGGGGGAGCTCAGCGTCAACGCTGCGATTGGACGTCTCCTCCATGCAGCCTTCAAGGTCGACCTTTCGACCCTTGGTTAAACCCTAGGGCCCCTCGCAAGAGGGGCCCATCTTTTCCCTCTTTAAGGAGCCCTATCATGGGACATACCAAACACTATAGGCCTGATACCGATAATGTGCGCGAGGCTTGCGTCGACGTTCTAACTTGGTTCGCTAAACCCAAAATGTTTAAGACCTTTGCTCGCATGATCAAATTTGGTTCTCCCAAGGGCCCATATAGCATCGAGCAAATCTGTATGTATATGTCGCTAGCAGGTGTGCGAGGTTACCCGGTTGACGCCATGATCAAACGCTATGCTCCCGATGGGCAGCTAGTGTCAGATGGGAGTTTCGAATGAGCAGATTCTTAATCATCCTTCGGGCTCTCGCAGAGCTCGCCGTGCTCGCAGCGTTCTTTTTCGCGCTCTTGGCTTTTCTGGTCGTGGTCCTGCCTCCAGCCTAGGCCTTACCCCTAGCGTCCTACCCCTTGACCCCCTGCCAAATGGCAGGGGGTTTTTTTGTGCCTGCCTCACAGCGCGGGAGGCAGGCTTAGGGATAGTTCCAAGCGACGATAGCACTAAGGCGATATGCCCAAAGGGGTAATGTAAGAAACTAACCTCACAGCGGTGAGATCGCCCTCGGGATAGTTCCAAGTGACGATAGCACCGAAGGGGTTAATGTAAGAAAATCTCACATCGGTGAGATCAGCCTAATGTAAGAAATCTCACCATAGTTAGGTAGGTGTAATGTAAGAAAATGTAGGGTTACGTTAACGTCAACATAACACGTCATATATAACGTAACAAAAATATCCTAACCGTAGGTAGGTATTGTAAGAATGTAAGAAAATGGTTTGGGTAATGTAAAGAAAATTCCTCAATGAAATCAAGCAATGTTATAATGTTATATTGTAAGAACGGTTTTTGAGCTTTTTAGGAAACTGCGCTTCTATGCAAGTGCACCTCTCTCCCGCATCCCCAAAAAACAAAAACCCCAAACTCGCCATTCTCTCTCTATTTCTTTTAACAATATAACATTACCCTTACTTTCTACCTTCAAACCCTTATGCCATAAGGCGTTGCTAATGTAAGAAAACCATTTTCTGTTTCTTAACATTAGGCCCTTTTTTCTTACATTCTTACATTACCTTTTTTAACATTCCACACCCTGCGGTTAGGATATTTTTGTTACGTTAGATAGGGTGTACTTTTTCTCTTACATTATAATGTTAAGTTTTTTTCTAACATTAGGGAGAGGCGGAAGTACCTCCCCCTTGGATAGTTTCTTACATTAGGAGTTTTCTTACATTAGGGGTTTTTAACATTGCCCGTTTTCTTACGCCTAAGCCAAAACACTTGATTAATTCTTACAATGTGCTACAATGTAAGAACGTTGGAGATCACCTCCAGCGCCAACCCCCAACCGAATCTCACTGCGGTGAGATCATGGAGACGAAGACGATGTATAGAAATTCCCAAGCCCGTGGCTCCGGCTCGGTGCGTGTTAGCGCAGCTCTCTCTGCTCACCTGAACCTCATCGACATGGGGTTCGACGAGGACGACGGTTGGGGGCTCACTCAGGAGGAGGACCTCCCCGAGACGGAGGACGTGAAGGCTAACAAGCTCATCACCAAGATCAACGCCCTGCCTATGAACGTACGGGGAAGCACCACTGCGCTCTACCTGCTCGATGAGCTGGACCGCATCAACCTGCTGCTGGTCTCTGACAACACCCTGCATCGCCTAGCGATGTGGGCAGCCTCTGTTGAGGGAGAGTGAGCATGAGCAAGATGATTTACATCGTCGAAGAGTGGGAGGCCAACGCAGGTGGTGAGTTCTTAGCTTTCTACTGCTTCGACGTTAGGCACGAGGCTGAAGCGTTCAAGGAGCGCATGGAAAAGCTCTACGGAGACATCACGTCCGAGTGGTCCATCACGGACAAGCAGGTCTTCACCCACATGCACGACGCCATGCTGGTAGCGAGTGGAGAAGACCCTGCGGGTAGACCTGTGAAAGACGGAGAGTGGTGATGACACTGGAAGAAACAAGAGCAGCGCTTATCACTGCTCAGCTAGAGGTAGGGAAGCGCTACCGCATATGGAAGCGCCAACCCAACCCCACGACACACAGTCAGTACCGCAAAGCTAACAATGCCCTAGGCGATGCCATCAAGGCATGGGCTGATGAGAAGGAGAAGACCGATGCCTAAGAAGAAAGAGACCAAGAAGATATCTAAGCACGACCAGTGGAACGTGCTGATAAGCAGCCTTGAGGTGGAGATACGCTACGGGGTGAAGAGGGGGACCTACGTGGACCCACGTCCCTATGTGTCCGTGCTGCGCACGATGGAGAAGCTGGGTGCCAAGCGCGGCGATAGCCTAGGCCACCTCATAGACGAGATAGGGGAAGATGTGTTCTCGGCAGAGTGCGACAAGACGCACCGAGAGTGGAAGGAGTATGAACGCCTAGGCCAACTGTTCGCTCCTCACCTCGACCAGCACCGGAGGATCAAGCACCCCAACCCCAAGGAAGACTTCCATGCTGCATGGGTCAAGGCAGGAGAAGACAAGGAGCAGGAGTATCTTGCGGAGCATGAGAGGCTGCACCGGGAGTTTGACCGCATACTAAAGGGTAGACTGCGAAGGTCCAACGAGGAGATGGACGCAGAGGTCGAGCAGATGCTCGACGAGGCGGGGATCGAGCGATGAGTGAGCCTAAGTGGGGGGTGTACGCACCCCAAGGTGCGGAGCAATACCAAAAAGCAGCATCCCTAGCCCGTCTCCATGCGAGGATGGGACCCTTACACTTAACCAAGCAGAGGCAACACAAGGTGAGAACCAGACCCCGACTACCTATCACCCTGCTCGACGCGGTGATCTTCTGCCTGCTAGCCTTCGGTGCCTTCCACCTAGCTAAGGCGGGGGAGATAGCGTTCTGGTCGGGCTACGAGGCTCAAGCAACGAGAGGATATAAGTGATGGCTAAGCAACCACATGCACCCGGTGATGACACCGTGGACATCGAAGAACTGTTGGCGTGGATGAGCGCCAACCCAGAGAGCCACCCCGACATGCGCATCGTGTCGGAGTATGGCGAAGAGCTTTGCAAAGAGAAGGGGACCACCTTGAAAATACTGAGATCACTGACCTACCTGCGCCTCATGTCCAACGAGGAGCTGATCGCGAAGGCACGAGAGGGTCGACACTCTGACCTTGCCATCGTGCTAGCTGAGCGGCTCGAGGATGAGCTGGGCTACGAGAAGGAGGAGGACTAACCATGGACCTGCTTCACTCCATAACCTTCGACTACGCCACCATGCGTCCCGTCTATAAGTTTGTCCTCGTCGCGGTGGGGACGCTCATCGCCCTCTCTGCCAAGTCTCACATTGGTGCTAGCGGCGTAGCCGCAGGTATGCGCACTGAGCGTGCCAAGGAGCGAGCTACCCAAGAGGAGCTCGGTGCGTTCATGCAAGCTGCGGTACGACTAAGTATCAAGGGCGACCTGCTCATGCTCCTCGCTGCGCTGTGCCTCTTCTTTGCCGGGGAGGTGTAAAAACTATCCTAAGCGGCTGGCCCATCCTTACGGCTAAGCCAAAAGGCTTGAACAATTTGTTAAAGTGTGATACCATCTAAGAACGGTTGGAGAGCACCTCCAGCCGGGGCGTCCCAGCCCGTAACAGTCTAACCAAAGAGAGAGCAACACCATGTCTAACGTCGATTTCAACCAGTTTGTGTCCATCGAAGAAGCTGCCACCCTTATCGCTACTAACCCACGGGCTAGGATCATGCTCCGTGGTGAGAAGGGCATCGGCAAGTCCAGCATCATGGGCATCCTTGCCAAGAAGCTACCCAACTATGAGATGGTCTACCGTGACGTAGGCACCATGGCCGAGGGTGAGGCGGGCATCCCCATGCCCAACCATGACACCAAGACGAGCTCGCTGTACCCTAACACGGGGTTCAGGCTTCACACTGGCCGACCCGTCTGCATCATGCTCGACGAGTTCACCAAGGGCACACGCTACGTCCAGAACATGCTGCACCCCTTGCTCGAGCGCACCAACCCGCGCTTCGGTGACGACCCCCTGCCAGAGGGCTCCATTGTCCTTATGTCCGGTAACCTTGGCGACGAGGGTCTGGGCGACGTGCTGCTCGGTCACACTGCTGACCGCGTGGTAGAGATTTTCGTGCGCAAGCCTAACGCTGACCAGTGGCTGGCATGGGCATCCAACAACGACCGTAGCCCTGTGCTCATGGCATGGGTCCACGAGACACCTCAGGTCTTGGCGAGCTACATGGACGCTGGCCAAGAGGGTAACGTCTATATCTACAACCCGCGCAAGGTTCAGAGCGCTATCGTTACCCCTCGCTCGCTAGACATTGCGTCTGACATCATCGAGACCCGTCACCTCATCACCCCGCAGGCGCTCAAGGCTGCGCTTATCGGCAAGGTTGGTCAGGCTGCGGCTGCTGACCTATTGTCTTACATCGACTACCAAGACCAGTTAGCACCGTGGGCTGATATCGTGGCCCACCCCAAGACTACGCCTATCCCTACGTCGGCAGGTGCATGCTCCGTGCTGGTGTTTGGTGCCATTGAGAAGATCACCGCCGAGACCATGACACCGTTCATGACCTACCTCGAGCGGCTCGCTCCTGCATGGCAAGCTGCCTTCGCTATCAACGTCGCCAAGAACCCCAACAAGCAGAAGATCGCCTTCTCCTCGGGTGCCTTCGCGAGCTGGCTCGAGCGTAACGAAGACCTGCTGTAATGCAGGTCCTTAAGGTCACACCGTGGGTAGCCGGAGACGACCACACGCACTCCGGCATATTCAACTGTTGGGTCGTCCTCGAGCACTGGGAGTACGCGGAGGGTCTAAGCAAGGCGATAGACGTGGAGGTCGTTCGCCGCGACCTCGAGACCATGCGGGTAACCATGAGGGTGCTCATAAGGGCGAAGGACGAGCTTGCCGCGTTCCAAGACCTACCCGCTCTGATTATTGAAGGAGAAGACCGTGCGCTTCGGAACAGGAGCTAACCGTTTCGGTCAGCTAACGGGGGACGAGATCGAGATCGAGGAGATCGTCCCTGACAAGAGATCAACCATCCACTACCGCGTTACCTACAAACCCAAAGGGTCGGAGAACCCCTTCGACCTATTCGACATCCGCCTAATTGCCAAGGACGAGCTCGACGCTGCCAAGCAAGTGCTCGAGGCATCCAGAAAGAATGGAGTACTGAAACATGACTGACATCATAGAGATACGCGACAAGGAGGAGCGCAAGCTCCAGAAGGTCAAGGTTAACCTCATGCGGAACAAAATCTTTGCCCGCATGTCCGGCCTGATGATGGTCGGCACTACCAAGATCGTAGAGGGTGACATCTTCGGGCGCACCGATGGCTTCAACGAGGAGTATGGTCGCAAGTTCATCGCGACCTTCTCCGAGCGCGAGATCGCCTTCGTGGTCATCCACGAGGCCGGTCACAAGATGCTGCGCGATATCCAGACGTGGGCTAAGCTCTGGAAGATGGATGCCAAGCTCACCAACCAAGCCTGTGACTACGTGCTTAACCTCATCGTCAGTGACATGGACCCGACCGAGCAGTTCATCGCCTTCCCTCGCGACCCCGTTACGGGCGAGCGCATGGGTCTGTACGACGAGCGGTTCCGTAACATGCACGTCAAGCAGGTCTACGACATCCTCGAGCAGGAGCAGAAGCAGCAACAGCAGCAAGGTGGCGGTGGTCAGGGTCAGTCACAGCAGGGTCAGGGCCAGTCACAGCAGGGTAAGGGTAAGCCACAGCAGGGCAACGGTCCTGCCGAGGGTGGTGGCTTCGACGATCACGACTGGGAGGCTGGTCAAGAGCGCACGGAGGCAGAGGAGGCAGAGGTCGAGAAGGAGGTCGACCGCGCTATCCGTCAGGGCAAGATGCTGCACGAGAAGCTCAACGGTAAGGGCAATGGCAACGTCGACCGACTGTTCGACAAGCTGGTCAAGCCTAAGATCAACTGGAAGCGCGAGACGCAGGAGTTCGTCACAGCCTACTGCGTCGACAAGGAGGAGGCGACCTACCGTAGGCTTAACCGTCGCTTCGTCGGTATTGATATCTACCTACCCATAATGATCGGGGAGACGCTGAACAGCGTGGCCATCGCGACCGATATGTCCGGCTCCATCTACAAGGAGATACCTACCTTCATGACGGAGATGGTGTCGCTCCTGAGTATGGTCAAGCCTGAGAAGGTCGACGTGCTCTACTGGGACAGCCACGTCACAGCGCACGAGACCTATACGCAGACTACCTTGGACAACCTGCTCACCAACACCAAGCCCAAGGGTGGTGGTGGCACGCAGCCATCGTGTGTCTCCAACTACATGGCTACCCACAAGATGAAGCCCGACTGCATCATCGTGCTGACCGATGGCGAGGTCGGCTCTGACTGGGGTAACAACTGGCCCGCACCCGTCTTGTGGGTGGTGGTCAACCCCTATCGTGAGATCACTGCGCCCACTGGCAAGACCATCTACATCGCGGAGTTCGACTGATGTTTAAGCTACAGCCCAAGCCACCCAAGGTGCTCGACCCCAACTGGGTACGCACCGAGCAGATGCAGGTCACGATCAACATGTCGCAGCCACAGTTCAACAGGCTCAAGCAAGCTGGTCGTGAGTTCAACCTGTCCATGCGGCAAGTCGTGACGCAGATGGTCGCCTATGCCGAAGCTAACATGTCCACCGACACTACCCCTAGCAAGTAACCCACAACCATCAAGGAGAATACACATGTCTATTCCTAACACTTCCATCACGTCGTCGTCCGTCTTGGTCGAGATGAATATCTCTGTCTGGGGCGCATCCAAGCTGGACAAGGTGGTCACCGAGAAGGTGACCGACGACAACAACGCCTCCAAGGATGCAGCCAAGGTCTCCAAGAACCTCATGGCTGGCACCCACCTGCGTAAGGAGATCGCTGACTTCGCCGCGCAGTGTCGCCTGTGGCACAACACCCACACCCTGCCTTGGTCCGACAAGGGTCCTCGCCTTCTGCCTACGTCGCTATTCCTAGACTACAAGTCCGAGGTCAACATGCGGCGCGACAAGTTTAACGAGCTGGTCGAGCAGTTCAAGCGTGAGTACCCTGCACTGGTCCAGACCGCGTTCAACTATCTGGGCGACATGGCCAACGCGAGCGACTACCCCACCATCGAGGAGCTGCACGACAAGTTCGGCTTCCGTCTGGTCTTCACTCCGTTGCCAGACTCCGGTGACTTCCGTCTCGATGTCCCTGCTCAAGCACTGGCAGAGATGAAGGACGAGTACGACACCGCGTTCAACAAGCGCGTTGCTGCTGCGATGGATGAGCCTTGGAAGAAGCTGCACAAGCTGCTGACCGACATGTCCGAGAAGCTCACCGAGACCGAGGGCGATGGTGATGAGTTCAAGAAGCGCTACCACGGTACGCTGGTCAGCAACGCACAGTCGCTGATCGACATGCTCAAGCACCTCAACATCACCAACGACCCCAACCTCGAGGAGGCTCGCCTGTCCCTAGCCGAGACCATGAGCGGCTTGGACATCGACGACATCAAGGACAGCCCTGTCATCCGTGCCGACGTCAAGCACGGTGTCGATGCAATCCTCAAGAAGTTCGAGTGGTAACAATCAAGGGGGCGGCACACGCCGCCCCATCCCTCTAGGAGCAACAAGATGTCTGACAATTACCCACAACACGTTATCACTAACGTCCCCAACACGACCATCAAACATAACGATGGTCACCCCCCTAGGTTCACCGAGCTGACAGGGATGTTCGAGCTGCTGCTGCTCAAGCTGCATCGACGCCACAAGAACTGGGGGTTCATCATCGAGGCAACCCCCTATGCCTACAACTACCCTACCACTTCTAACCAAGTGGCACTGATCAAGGTCTACGACCGGACCACGGGCGAGGTGCTAGGCAAGCTGGCTAGACATCAGGATCAGTACTGCCTCTCCAACTTCCGCGTGGCACGTGAGCGCAAGCGTGGCGACGAGGTTAGGACCAAGGATATCGTCAAGGCTGTGCGCCTTATTGAGAAGCACTTTGTGCCTAAGAGCGTAACGGAAAACCTAGTGGATGTTGCGAACGCCACCGAGCGGGTTATCTACGATGCTCACAATACCGCCAATACAACACTGCATCGAGCCTTGAGCGCTCTCATGCACGACGACACGCTCGCAGCCTTTGTGCTCCCGCACCTAGAGGAGATCGTCGCAGCGGTCGCTCTCCGTAACAAGGGAGCAGCAGAGCGCATCCGGTCCCTCCCCGAGTGCATGGTGAACGCTACCGACACCAAGAGCTTCAGGGATGCTAGGCAGGCGGACAAGTATTACACCGTGATGATCCGTTCCGACAACGAGTACGTGGTGGTTGATCACAACACCTCTATCGCGCCGCCCAGCCCCGTCATCTACACCGCCGAGACGCTGCCCATCCTGCTTCGCGGTCGGGTCGGTATGCTTAAGCTCACCGAGGTCGGGGCACCCATCGCGGGCGTCGGCATCCGCACCGGCATCGGCACATTCTTTATCCCTAAGGAGGTATGACTATGGACGAGAAAACTATCCTAAAAAAGAGCCGCAGGCGTAAGCCTTCGCCAACCCCGCGCATGAGGTCTGTGGCTGTGCGCCTACCCGAGGACGTGATCGCTTGGTACCGAGAACGCTACGCCTTCAATTACACCGCCTCCATGAGAGGGGTACTGTTAGCCCACGCTAGACTTAAGGGTATGAAAGAACCCTCACCCCCACTTGACACTGTAAAGGAATAAGTTTACTTTACACCCATGACCCCAGAGAAAAAAATCAAAGACAAGGTAGTCGCCTTCCTCAAAAAGGAGGGTGCCTACTATTTTTTCCCTGCCACGCATGGCTACGGACGTAGTGGTGTGCCCGACATCGTTGGGTGCATCGAGGGTAAATTCTTCGCTATCGAATGTAAGGCGGGGTCTAACAAGGCTACCGCCCTACAGATACGCGAGATCGAAACGATAAGAGCAACTGGCGGCGCAGCCGCTATCGTCAACGAGCAAAACCTTGACTCCCTACCCGAGTGGTTCCGGCGAGTTCGAGCAGGAGTATGGAAGTTATCATGAGCAACAACCTCACAATGTTCCCTTTCCGTAAGGGAAAGCCCGACAAGTTCGGCTTCACACCTATGTATCGCAGAGCTCAATGCTCTAAGTGCTTAACGACTACGAGCTACGTCGATACTACTAAGAGCGGCGCTACAGATCACATCGTGGCTCTAAATTTACGTAAGCGTAAATGGATCATCGACGAGCAGGGCGAGCAGCATGTCTGCACCAAATGCCAAGGCCTGCCCGTCACCCTTGGTCGTCGCTATTCCTATATGAAACCCCCCAAGACAGAGGTCCCTACAATGTTCTTCAAGCCCAAAGCAAAAACCCAAGAAGTGCCCACGGGCGATGTCGTTACGCCTACGCCAGTAGAGGCAGAGGTTTCATCCATCGTGCATCCTACCCCTGCCGAGCTTCGTATGATCAGAAAGCTGCTTGACGACGTTTATGAGCTAAAGGGTCAATGCTACCGCGCAGACTACTCCGATAGGGCAATAGCTCTTATCGCTAATGTAGCTGAGGAGTGGGTGACCATCGAACGCGAGCTAGCCTACGGCCCTGCGGGTGACCCTGAGAGCGAGACAGAGGCGCAGGTGCGCATGCTCAACGAGCTGGTAGATCAGGCCAGACACCATGCAGAGGAAGCCGAAGCGGCGCTTCAGTTGGTCGAGGAGAAGGTGAACGCCATCAAGAAGAAGCTCGCCTCCTAACCATGGCCAACATCCCCCTCACCTCGAAGCAGATGGTGATGAAAAACCTAGAGATACTGCAAGAGGCCTTTACGGGGCTCCCTAGGTGGCTTGTCGATTTAAACGAGCCGCCTAGGGTGATAAATGCTTCCCTTAGTACCGACTCCGCGCTTGAGTATCCTGCCGGGGGTAGGGCGTATTTTGTCCGTGCCCGAGACGAGCTCGAGGCCTTCATGAAAGCCCGCAAGATGGAAGCAGAAGACAAATGAACATCATCACCCTCGACTTTGAAACGCTCTACGGCACCAATTACAGCCTCTCAACTATGACTACTGAAGAATACATACGCGATCCTCGGTTCGAGGTGATCGGGGTGAGTGTGAAGGTCAACGACGAGGATGCTGTTTGGTTCAGCGGGACCAAGCTCGCGACCAAAGCCTTCCTCGATAGCTTCGAGATGGATAAGCACCTCTGCATTGCTCACAATGCCGTCTTCGATATGTCAATTTTGAACTGGCATTTTGACATAAGACCCAAGCGTATTGCAGATACTCTTTCCATGGCGCGAGCTGTTGTAGGTTCTATGACAGGGGTAAGCCTAGCCAAGCTGGTTCAGCACTTCGGCCTAGGCGAGAAGGGCACCGAGGTCGTCCAAGCGTTCAACATGAGGCGCAGGGACTTTGGGGCTGACCAACTCGCGGCCTATGGGCGCTACTGCTGCAATGACACAGAGCTGACCCGTAAGCTGTTCGATGTGCTGGCCGTGGGCTTCCCTCTCATGGAGTTGAAGCTGATCGACTTGACCATCCGCATGTTCACCGAGCCTGTGTTGGAGCTGGACCACGAGCGGCTGGAGGAGCATCTCTCTAACGTGCTAGCCCGTAAGCAGAAGCTCATGGATAGCATGTCGCTGGAGATCGAGGACCTGATGTCCAACCCAAAGCTAGCCTCTGTGCTAGGTTCCTTGGGTGTAACCCCGCCTATGAAGGTGAGCCCGACTACGCAGAAGCAGACCTATGCTTTCGCGAAGAACGACGAAGAGTTCACCGCCCTGCTGGACCACCCCGACCCCACCGTGCAAGCCATCGTCGCTGCGCGGCTGGGCGTGAAGAGCACCCTCGAGGAGACCCGCACCGAGCGGTTCATTGGCATCTCAGGGCGAGGTTCACTCCCCGTACCCCTACGCTACTATGCGGCGCACACGGGACGCTGGGGCGGCGACGACAAGATTAACCTCCAGAACCTGCAACGCTCCTCCCCACTCAAGAGCGCCATGATGGCCCCCGAAGGGTTCATGATGGTGGACAGCGACAGCAGTCAGATCGAAGCCCGTACGTTGGCATGGCTAGCGCAGCAGGATGATCTAGTCGATGCGTTCGACCGCAAGGAAGACGTGTACCGGATCATGGCCAGCAGTATCTACGGCAAGGACCCCAAGGATATCACGAAGGACGAGCGGTTCGTAGGCAAAACAACTATACTAGGTTGTTTTGGTCCCGGTACAAAAGTGTTGACCGACAGTGGTTGGAAGTGCATAGTCGAAGTACAAGCTATGGATATGTTATGGGACGGTGAAGAATGGGTAAATCACGAGGGAGTAGTCCCGCAGGGGGAGAAGGAAGTGTTGACGGCACGGGGGCTAACCGCCACGCCGGACCACGAAATTCTAACGGAACATGGGTGGCGGGAGTGGTCCGAGGTAGTTACAAACCCTTCCCTTTTCCGGTCGGCTATCGACAGGGCGAGTTGGAAGTCGTTCGTTGGGAGCAGCACCACAAATCAACAGGTCGATCCTCTGGGTGGCACCCCGTGGTTCGTTGCTCCTGTAGCTGGGAAGGGCTTGTGGACCGGTACAATTTCAAAGCGGGGCGCACCACAAGATGCAACGAATGCGCAAAAGGTGCGTCGTCTGCAACACGGAAGAAATATTGGGGGTACGAGGCTATCGTTCCTGACCTCGAACATCGCCAACGCCTTCTTAACCGTATCGCGAGCTGTATCGGACGCTGTCATAACCCTAAATCGAAAACATATCCCGATTACGGAGGTAGGGGTATCTTTGTCCATGACGCATGGCGCACAGACCGAGGGGCGTTTCTCCAGTACCTTATCTCCCTTGACGGGTGGGAAGACGCCAAACGTGACCTCGATAGGGTGGACAACTCTAAAGGGTATGAGCCGGGTAACCTCCGCTTTGCTACACGTAGCGAAAATGCTCGTAATAAACGCACCGCCCGAGCAATGCAGACAGAAATCGCTGACCTACGATATCGCTTACGCAGGGCCGAGGAACAGATACACGGTTGCGACCGATGCAGGGGCGATTATTGTCCATAACTGCGGCTATGGGATGGGTCCGACCAAGTTCAAGCTGGCGCTGAAGAACGCTACGCCTTCCGTGGACATTACGCTCGATGAGGCGGAGCGGATCATAAGCACCTACCGAGAGACCTACCCACGGATACCCGAGCTCTGGAACGACGGGAAGAAAGCCCTTGAGGCTATCCTTGGGGGTCGCACGACCGACCTTGGCAGACCGGGGGCACTGGTGGTTAACATGATGGGCATCCGGCTGCCGAACAATCTCTATGTCCGCTACCCCGGCCTACGCTGGGTCGAGCTCGAAGAGGGGGATAGGCCGCAGTTCGTCTACGACACACTCAAGGGCCGTACCGTTATCCCTAACCGGATATACGGAGGCAAGGTCATCGAGAACGTCTGTCAGGCTCTCGCCCGCATCGTCATCGGGGAGCAGATGCTCTTGGTCGCTAAGCGCTACCGCCCCGTCATGACCGTCCACGACGCCATCGCCATCATCGCACCCCAAGAGGAGATCGACGAGGCTCAGGCCTATGTCGAGCAGTGCATGCAAACCCGCCCCACGTGGGCACCAGAGCTACCCCTAGCCTGTGAGGCAGGGAACGGCTTCAGCTATGGAGAGTGCTGATGAGTGACGTCATTAACCTCGCTGACCACCGCCAACCTGTCACCTACGAGCTCATCATCACACACTATTGGGATGACCGGATTGAGATGTGGGTCAAAGGCGTAGAGGATGACCCACGCTCGAGAGAGGTGGTGCGCGAGACACTACAGAGAATTGTAGATGGCTGGGAGGATGGAGAAGAATGACCCAACATCATAGTACCATCACGCAAGATGAGTATGATGCCCTCAAGGTGGCCCTCGCTGCACGGGACGCCGAGATCAAGCGGCTGCGTAACGGGCTTCAGGAGATTTTCCTAGGTGCAGCCCGTCCCAAAGACTTTGCTTTGAAAATTCTCACCCACAAAGGACCCAACCTATGACCGAAGAAGAACGCGAAGCCCTCATCGCGCAGGGCTGGACGCCACCGCCGGTCGATCCTGATGAGGCAGAGGCCGACCGCTTGTATGAGGCGATGGATTGGCCGATTGGTGTGAAGGGCGATACCCCTGAGTGCTATACCGCCTTTATCCGTGAAGGCATCAAACGAGGCCGTGAGTTAGGGCGGCTCGATATCCAAAGAGCGGAAGGCAGAGCTTTCATGCAAAAATTCTTCCCTCTCATTTATAAAGGACCCAACCCGTGAGCGAAGAACAGTGCGCCTTATACCGACACTTCAATGCTCAGGGGGAATTGCTCTACGTAGGTATTAGCTTTCGCCCTCTTCTCCGTACCAAAGAGCATGCCGCGTTATCAGGATGGACGAAAGAAATTGCTAACATAACCATTAATTATCTACCCACCCGTAAAGATGCGATGGCGGCAGAAGCCAAAGCAGTGCGAGAGGAGAACCCCCTTTATAACATCAGGCTACGCAAGCCTGAGAAAACCTCAAAACTAGTTAGAGTGACAGAACTTCATGCCGAACAGGCGCGTACAAAGCTAACCCACCGAACGCTGCATTTTGCACTTCTCTATACACCTAACAATGCAGCTGATGCTCTCGGGATATCAGTAACGGTAATAAAACGTGAGATTGTGGCGGGTAATATTGCAACAATTTTAATACCCAGCCCTCGAACGGAAAAATTAAATACGTTTATCACAGGTTGGCAGCTTATCGATTGGCTCGAAAGCCGCGAGCTACAGACTATTGAAGGAGCATTTAAGTGAGCGACGAGCCCGAAGAATTCCACCCCTATGTGCGGCTGCTGCTGGCCCGCATGAAGTCAAACCCTGATGAGTACCATCCAGAATATGAGAGCGAGGAGATCGACAGGGTGAAGACCTTCCTCACCGACGAGGAGCTGGCGGCAGTCCGTGCAGCAGAGCGCGAAATACTCCTAGGTCGCTATCACCAGAACCTCATGCAGACCATCCTGAAGTCCAACGAGCCGAAGGAGGCTGAAGACGAGAAGTACCGCGCCTCCAAGCTGTACGCACAAGGTCTTACCGCTGGCCAAGTACTAGCAGCCACACGGGACGGCTACACGTGGACCAAGCTGGACCATGACGCCTATCTGGCTCAGAGCCGCAACATGCAGAACTCACTTCAAGGGGCTCAGCAGAGCGCCCTTATGCAAAGCCAGCTTGGGGGCTCGGCTCAGAGCCAGCAACTCTACAACGATCCAAGCCTCTACATCCAAGCTCCCCCTACCAGCGGCACTATCACAAACGGCGGCACGGGTACCACATGGGGTACCGCTTTCAACAAACTCCTAGGAAGGTAGCTCTATGTCTACCCAAGAACCTAACGACCCCGTAAACCACCCGCTGCACTATACGTCGAGTAAGGCATGCTGTTCCCACTGTGGGAAGCCTATCGAGCACATCGATGTTACTCGGCACATGGGGTTTAACCTTGGGAACGCCACCAAATATATCTGGCGCTGTGACCTTAAACACGACTCTATAGAAGACCTCGAGAAAGCGGTGTGGTACCTTCGCGACGAAATAGCTAAACGAAAACGAGAGGTTACGCCGTGACTACATGGTCCTACAGCAGTATCAAGACCTTTGACCAGTGTCCAAAGAAGTACTTCCATCTTAAGGTGGTCAAGGACGTCAAGGATGAAGTTGGCCCTGAGGCGAGCTATGGGCATGAGGCGCACAGTGCTGCCGAAGAGTTCATCAAGAGCGGTGCCCCCGTGCCCGCCAAGTTCACCTACATGCAGGGGCTCCTCGACAGCCTCGCGGCTATCCCCGGTGAGAAGCACACGGAGCTTAGGCTTGGCATCAAGCTAACAGAAGATGGGTATGCACCTTGCGGGTTCTTCGACAAAGACGTCTGGTGGCGCGGCATCGCAGACTTGGTGATCATCAACGGTACCAAGGCGAGGTCCATTGACTATAAGACTGGCAAGAGCGCTCGCTACGCAGACCTGACCCAGCTGGATATGATTGCCGCTGCCCTATTTTTGCACTTCCCCAAGCTGACCGAGATCAAGTCGGCTTTGGCCTACGTTGTTAGTGGGGACTTCCTCCCCAAGAAGCACGAGATCGAGAAGCACAATACCTACCTACGCACCTTCGACACCTCGCTGGACCGGCTAGAGAAGGCCATCGAGAGCGGTGTGTGGAACGCCAACTCTTCAGCTTTATGCGGGTGGTGTCCCGTGGTATCGTGCGAGCACCATTATGTCCCTAGGAGACGATGATGCCCTATGTGAACAAGCCCCGCCCATACAAAAAAGAGTATGAGCAATATCACAGCAAGCCCGAGCAGATTAAGAAGCGCGATGAGCGCAACGCTGCCCGTGCCAAGCTGGCTAAGAAGGGCGTAGTTCACAAGGGTGACGGCAAGGACGTCGACCATAAGAAAGCCCTCTCCAAGGGCGGCTCCAACAAGCTATCAAACCTACGTGCGGTCAGTGTCCACAAGAACCGTTCGTTCGCACGGAACCCCGACAGATCAATGAAGTGAGCCCATGTCCATACTGAGCAACTACCACTGGACGGGGAAGCTGACCCCGTACGCCCACCAGAAAGTTACAGCAGACTTCCTCGTCAACAATCCCAAGGCCTTTTGCTTCAACGAGCAAGGTACGGGTAAGACCGCATCCGTCATCTGGGCTGCCGACTACCTCATGAAGCAGGGGCTGGTGAAGCGAGTGCTTGTGCTCTGCCCACTGTCCATCATGAAGGCCGCGTGGCAACAGGACCTGTTCAAGTTCGCCATGCACCGCAGCTGCTCCGTAGCCTATAGCTCTACGGCAGAAGGCAGAAAGAAGATCGTCCAGTCCGGGGCCGAGTTCGTAATCGTTAACTTCGACGGTGCAAACATCCTCAAGCAAGACCTGATCGACGGTGGCTTTGACCTGATCGTGGTGGACGAGGCGAACGCCTATAAGAACCCCGGCACTAAGCGGTGGAAGACCTTCAAAGATATATCCGCGAACGTCCCTCGCATCTGGATGCTTACGGGTACGCCAGCAGCACAATCACCCCTCGATGCCTATGGCCTAGCCAAGATCATCAACCCCGCCAACACCCCCAAGTACTACGGTTCATACCGTGACATGGTGATGTATAAGGCGAGCCAGTTTCGCTGGATGCCTAAGCCGACCGCCAAGAGCGTCGTCCACAGTGTGCTCCAGCCCGCCATCCGGTTCGAGAAGAAGGACTGTATCGACCTGCCCCCGGTGACCTACGTCGAGCGTGAGGCACCCATGACCCCCATGCAGCGGGCCTACTACAAACTCTTGCGCAGTGAGATGCTGTTCTCAGCCGGTGACGAGTCGGTTACCTCTGTCAACGCAGCCGTAAAGATGAGCAAGCTGCTCCAGATTGCCTCAGGCGCAGTCTACACGGATGCTGGGGAGGTGCTTGAGTTCGATGTGAGCAACCGCCTCAACGTCGTGCTGGAGGTCGTGGAGGAGTCGTCGCACAAGGTCCTGATCTTCGTGCCCTTCACCCACACCATAGAGCTACTTCAGAACCTGCTAGAGAAAAACAACATCAGCTGCTCCGTCATTAACGGCAGCGTACCGATGAACAAGCGGTCGCAGATCGTGCAGGACTTCCAAACCAAGCCTGAACCGCACGTGCTGATCATCCAGCCCCAAGCGGCCTCTCACGGTCTCACCCTTACGGCAGCAAACACCATCATCTGGTACGCGCCTATCTCGAGCGTGGAGACCTACCTGCAAGCCAATGCCCGCATCGACAGGCCGGGGCAGCAGAACAACATGACCATTTATAACATTACGGGTAGCGACGTAGAGACACGACTCTACAAGATGCTCCAGACGAACGTGATGAACCACCAGCAGATAATCGATCTTTATAAGCAGGTTATCGCTAACAACCCTTGACACTGTATAATGTAAGATTATTGTGGTCCCGTCCTAACTCGGAGCAACCCATGTCTACCACCCTAGAAGATAAGATCAGGGCCTACGTTGCAGCGCGTGACGCTGTGCAAGCCCTCGAAGCCAAACACGAAGCTGAGCTCGGTGAGCTCAAGACCGAATTGGAGGAGATCAGCAATGACCTTCTCTCAGTCTGCAACGAGCAGAACGTTGACAGCCTGAAGACCCCTGCCGGGACGCTAAGCCGCCGCGTGAGCGAACGGTTCTGGACTACCGATTGGGGTGCAATGAACGAGTGCATCATTAAGCATGAGGCACCGTTTCTTCTGGAACACCGTATCCATAACGGAAACATGCGGGCGTTCCTCGAAGAGAACCCAGAGGCTCACCCTGCGGGCCTCCAACTCGACCGTAAATATGTAATCCAAGTCCGCCGTCCATCGGCTAAATAGGGGATATACCCATGACTGAAGACGAACACTTTGACTTCACAATGCGAACGCAGGCGTTAGGGAGCGCACTTAGCTACGTAGCTATCCTAACTCCTGAAGACAAAATCACGGTAGGCCCGTCTCTTGTCACAGAGATTGCCGACCTCTTCTACAACTTCTTGCGGGGAGATACCCAAAATGACTGAGCTAAGCATCTTCAAAAGCGGCGCTATCGCCACCTCGGTAAAGCGCGAGCTTTCCGAACTCGGTAAGTCGCTATCTGCAAGCAGCACGACCCGTCGCATCCAGACGAACACCAACGGCACCTTCAAGCGCATCATCAATGGTGAGCAGGTTGGTAACGCGGTGCGCGGCGAGATCAACGTGATCATCGTGCATGCCCTGCCCGACGTCTCTCGCGTCTACTACAAGGGGAAGTACGACCCCAACGCTAAGCCCACCCTGCCCGACTGCTGGTCTAACCTTGGCAAGACCCCCGAGGCTGCTGCCTCTAACAAGCAAGCCTCTAACTGCCAGAGCTGCCCCATGAACGTCAAAGGTTCGGGTGACAACGGTGGCCGCGCATGTCGCTTCCAGCGTCGTCTGGCTGTCCTCGTAGCAGGGGATAGCACGGGTGAAATCTACCAGTTCAACGTCCCTGCCAAGTCTCTCTTTGGTAAGGGTACGGGGAACGTCCACCCCTTCGAGAGCTATGTGAAGTACCTGTTGGCCAATGGCGAGAGCCCTGACACGGTGGTGACTAACATCAGCTACGACCTAAACGCGGATAGCATGCAGCTGCTGTTCACTCCTATGCGCAACATCAGCGACGAAGAGTACGCAGCGGTGAAGGAGGCACAGGCTAACCCTGAGGCCCAGTCCTACACCATGCTGACTGTGGCCCAAGCGGACGGCGTGACGGCTAAACCCGCCTTGGCGGGGGTTGTTGACTCAGACTTGGCCCATAGGCTTTCACAGGGTAAGGGTAGGGTAGCTCCCTCTGATGAGCCTGATGAGGACGAAGACGAGCCACAGCCTGTGAAGCGGGCCTCGAAGAAGACCGAGACAGTTGCTACCACTGCTAAGGCAGACCTTGCATCGACCATCGATGCTTGGGGATTGGACGACTAACCATGAGTTACGGCTACAGCGTAAGGCTGATCCAGCTAAACAACGAAGCCGACGACACCCTCATTGGTGTGCGTCTAGGGCGGGTATGTATCCAGCACGACATATCCGTCCTAGACGTAGCCAACGAGCTACGAGTTAGTAGGCAGACCATCTATCATTGGTTCTGCGGCACCTTCCTACCTAAGAAGGAAACGGTAGCTCGCATCCAGAAGTATCTGGACGCGCTAGCCTAAGCCCATCTAACGTGTCCGTTTTGTCCCCCATGGTTGGTGAGCATGTCCCCCTTTGACCTATTAAGCGCCGTCCAACCTGAGGACGGCTGGTTCGCTGTCGTCGGCATCAAGGATGATCCCAATCCTGCTGCACGGGTGCGCCAGCTCTTTGCCGAGACCCGTGAAGAGGTAGACGCCCTCGCGGCGAGCCTCATGGCACAGAACCGCAACGTCTTCTTCGGCGTGGCTAAGTATGAGACTGACACCAACCGCACCAAGGATAACGTCAAGAGCCTCCAGTCCTTCTGGCTCGACATTGACTGTGGCCCTACTAAGGCAGAGGTAAACCCCAAGACAGGCAAGGCGGCAGGTTACATAGACCAAGCCACAGGCCTCACTGATCTCATGCGGGTCTGCAAGGCGGTCGGCCTACCTCGCCCCATCATCGTCGACTCTGGTCGCGGCCTCCACATCTACTGGTCCTTAGACCGCGCCGTCATGCGCTGGGAGTGGGAGCCTGTAGCCAACCGCCTACGTGAGGTCTGTGACGCGCATGGGCTGCTGGTGGACCCTGCTGTGTTCGAGGTGGCCCGCATCCTGCGCATCCCCGGCACGATGAATTTCAAGGATGAGACCCCTAAGCCAGTAACTATCCTGACAGGCGCACCGCCCGTAAATTTTGAGGACTTCCGTGACCTTCTCGGCGTGGCCGAAGCCAAGCCCCCTGCATTATCTGCACCTAGGGTCAAACGCGAGCTCACCGAGCTGGGGAAGTCGCTTCAGGATAACGAGATATCCGTATTCAAGAAGATCATGAAGCGCAGCTCCACTGGCACGGGATGCAAACAGCTGTACGACTGCTTCGTCAACCAAGCCACGCTACCCGAGCCGCGCTGGTTCGACGCCCTATCCATAGCTAAGTACTGTGAGGACGCAGACCTAGGCATCCATAAGATGTCTGAGGAGCACCCCGACTACGACCCCTCTATGACCGAGAACAAAATTCGCCACATCGTGGGCCCCCACACCTGCGCGGTGTTTGAGCGCAACAACCCCGGCGGCTGCACCAAGTGCCCGCACAAGGGCAAGATCAAGTCTCCCATCATGTTAGGCCGCGACATCCGCGAGGCCTCTAGCTCAGACCACATCCTCCAAGACGCTGACGGCGACACCTACGTCATACCTAAGTACCCGAAGCCTTACTACCGTGGTGAGAACGGCGGCATCTATATCCGGCTCGCTGATGAAGAGGCTGATCCGATCCTCATCTATGAGCACGACCTCTATGTCGTGAAGCGGATGCTCGACCCTGAAGAAGGCATCGTGACGATCATTCGGTTCCACGATCCGCAGTCTGGGGTGATTGAGTTTAGGCTCAACAACAAGCAGATCACCTCCGTGGCAGATATCCGCGAGGTCCTAGCAAAGTCTGGGGTCCTTACCCACCCTAAGAGATACGACCTCCTTACCCGCTACATCGTCGATGCAGCGCACACCCTACAGATAAACAAAAAGGCAGCACCTATGCACTCTCAATTCGGCTGGGCCGACAACGACACCAAGTTCATCATCGGGGACCGTGAGATCACGGTCGACGGCACCTTTCACAGCACCCCCTCTGCCACCACAGCAGAGATCGCCAAGTACGTCGGCCCTGCCGGGTCTTTGGATAAGTGGAAAGAGGTATGGGAGCTCTATACCCGCCCCGGCATGGAGCCCTTCGCCTTCGCAGCCCTCACGGGCTTCGCCTCACCCCTGTTCAAATTCTTTGGACAACGTGGGGCTATGATCAACCTGATCCACCCAAAGTCGGGCTCGGGTAAGACCACCCTCCTGCACATGATCAACAGTGTATTCGGGTCACCTGACCGGATGTGCGCCACCAAGTCCGACACTAACCATGCGCGGATGATGCGCCTAGGTATCTATAACAATATCACCCTGTGCGTAGATGAGATCACCAACATGAAGGCCGAGGAGTTCTCGGAGCTTGTCTACGGCACCACGCAGGGGCGGCACAGAGACCGTGTGAAGGGGTCCAGCAACGAGCTGCGGATCAACAACACGACGTGGTGTACGATGTCGGTGTTCAGCTCTAACGCCTCGTTCGTGGAGAAGCTCGAGCAGCTCAAAACGACTCCTGATGGGGAGCTCATGCGCCTAATTGAGTATAAGCTGGAGTACAGCAATGCCATCGACACCGACGTAGCCAAGCAGCTCTTCGACTTCGACCTACTCCAAAACTACGGGCATGCGGGTCCGATCTTCATCGACTACGTGATCAAGAACATGGACGAGGTGCGCAAGCTCTGCGCGGCCATGCAGTCCAAGCTAGACCGTGAGCTTAACCTCACACAGCGTGAGCGGTTCTGGTCCGCACAAGCTGCCTCTATCTTGACAGCCGCCAAGATCACTACCCAGATCGGCTTGGTTATTTGGGACTTTAAGGCGCTCTACGAGTTTGTCTGTAACCTGATCCGCAGCCTTCGCATGGAGGTCAGCCCGCCAGCCTTAGACGTCTCGGCCACGATTGGTGACTATATCAACCGCCACATGCAGAACGTCCTCGTCGTTAAGGATGGGGTAGACCTTAGGTCTAACATGGCAGCCCTACCAAAGCTGGAGCCCCGAGGTGAGCTCTTGATCCGCTATGAGCCGGATACGCAGCTGCTGTTCCTATCAGCCAAGGCCTTTAAGAATGACTGCGTTGTCACTCAGGTGAACTATAGGGATACGATGAAGCAGCTAGAGGCTAGGGGCATCCTCAAGGCCAATGCGGTCAAGCGTCTCTCCAAGGGGATGAAGATCAGCTCTCCCGGCGTCTACTGTCTTGTGCTGGACTGCAAGGTCTCAGACTTCCTCGATATGAAGGACATTGTGGGGGCTGAAGACGAGGAAGAGTCCGAGGCTGAGGGCGAGGCTGAGGATGATAGTCGAGCAGATTAGCTATGAGCTGGACTGGAAAGCCTTCAAGCGGGGTACGTCATTCTTCGTACCCTGCCTCGACGGGCGCAAGGTCAAGCGAGAGACAAAGGCCTACTTCGCTAAGCACAACATTGCCACCGTGTCCAAAATAGTCATCGAAAACGGCATCAAAGGTTTACGAGTTTGGCGGATGTAGGTAAATAGGTGTTGAGGGTGGTTGCTCCCCTTGAAATGGTTCACACCATTAACCCCGCTCGTATGGGACTGCGAGCGGGGTTTTTCTATGTCCCGTACCCCTCATACCCTTGATAGGTCCTGATCAGGTCGGGCAGCACGTATGGTGCTTGCTTCTCACTCACAGAGAGCCCGCGCAGCATGTACTGTCGCTTCTGCTGATAGGCTCGCCAAGAGTCGTCCAGCGTCTCCATGGTAATCTGTGCGTCAGGGAAGGGGTACTTGGCATTGAACTCCATCATCTTCTCGATGACCGTCTGTATCTTCTCCTTGTCAGGCTGGTCCTCGTAGAGCTCCGAGTTGAGCTTCTGCATGAGTTGACGGCGCTGCGTATCCACAGCCGTGATCCGCTTCTTGAGGGCGTAGGCCTGCTGCTGGACCTCGGATAGTTTTGTAGGTTGGAAACCAAGCACCTGCCCCACAAGCTGCGCGTCGGTGAGCTCGCTAGCGTTCAGGAGCTGGTCGCCTCCACGGGTCTCTGCACCCTCCGTCTTTAGTCGATAGGCCGTCGCTGCGCCCTTGAAGAACCCCGGCAGAGCTTGCTCTAACCCACGGGTGATGTTGCCTTGGTTGAAGTCCTGAATGGCTCCCACAAAGTTAGGCACGAGCGAAGCACCCGCGATGTTAGCCAGTATGGTGTTCTGGACAGTCTCGGCCCAGTTCTGCCCCGGCTTACCTTCGCGGAACCACATGTTGTCAAAGGACGTACGGCTACCGATGTTAGACCCAGTGACAGCAGGCACGAGACCCACTGTGCCTATCTCAGCAAGGCTATGACCCATGAAGGTGTTCTGCCCGAAGTACTTTGGCATGAACTGGTGCCGGAAACGGTAGTCCGCGTCGTCGGCCATGAAGTTCTTGCGCTTCTCTTCGTCGTCATCACCCTTGCTTAGAGCATTCATGGTAGCGTTGACGAGGCTATAGATCGGCATGCCTGTCATGCCGTGGAAGAGCGCACCCATGCTCAGCACCCCGCCAAGCTCCAGCATAGCCCCCACATCGCCTTTGAACATGGCACGGGTGTTCTGCACAAAGAACTTGGTCGTGTTGATCGCATACATCTTGAACAGGAAGGCGAGGCGAGCGAGGTCGTTCGCAGTGGTGATCGACGGACGCTCGACACCTGTATAGTTGCCCAGCGTATCGTCTACGAGCTTAGCCCCAGCCTTGACGGAAGCGTCGAAGTCGCCCGTCTTCTTATACTCCTGCTCGAAGCCCATCATGTAGGTGATCTCGCGGCTCGTCTTTTCCGAGGCGTTGAACAACCCTGTGAGCATGTTGTAGGTGGCTGAGAGCCCCTCCTGCGCCGCGTTCTGTACAGGCCCAACAGCAGTCGCTTTATTCTCGATCAGGCTATCAGTGATGGCACCAAAGACGCCACGGTCGTTACCTGCGTCGAAAGCCTTCTTGAAGAGCGGATTATTCTTCACCATGTCGGCATGCTCTGCGGACGGGAATACCCAGATGGTCGAACCATCAGCCTGCTTCTGCCTCACCCCTATGGAGTTATGGAGAGCTGCCCACTTGGTCATGGCGTCCACAGTCCCCTTAAAGCCGTAGAGGCGTAGGAGACGCGGCATGACGCGGATGGGGATACCCGTGAACTGCGTAGCCGCAGTCGCACCGCTGGTGAGGAACATCAAGAACGAGGCGTTGTTTAGCAGCGACGTGATAGCCCCCCGCTCAGGAGGATTGACCTGATCCCGTGCCCGTTTGGCAATCTCAGCTTTGAATATACCTAGCTTAGCAGCCTCATCCGAAGGACGGTCTTTACTGCGGATTTCACCATCCGCACTTTCGATCTCACGTTCAACCTGCGTGGCATACTTCAACTTGGCGAGCTGGTTGGCATACTGGGAGGCAGAGGTCTTCAACGTGCGTAGCACGTCTGCACTAAAGCCCGTGACATTCTTGGAGTGGACGAACTGCCTACGGATTGAGCGCTCGGGGAGCGTCATCAGATAGACCTGATAGAGGGCGTCCTTGAGCTTGTCCTTCTCCGTCTTACCGAGAGCTTGGTTGTTGGCAAACGCCTTCTCGATCTCGGCAAACATCTCCTTCAGCATGGCGCTGTTCTGCTCCATGTGCTTATGCAGGTCGTCGGCGTTAAAACCCATCTTCAGACGAGGATCGTTGACATCGATACCGGCATCGCGGGCGAGCTTGCGGCGGAAGGCGAGCATGGCTGCTTTGTTATCGAACATATAGAACTGCCGCCCCTTAGCCTTGTCGAGACTGGCGTCTACGTCTAGCCAGTTATCCCCAAAGCGCTTGAAGGGAAAGTACTCGTCGGGGAACTCCGAAGGGTCTACGTCAGGGTAGTCCTCAGCCTGCAGTGAGCCCTTACCCTGCTCCTTCTGCAGCCGCACGAAGGCCAACAGGTTCTTCTTGGAGTCGTCCGAGATGTCCATCGCCCGGATGTTCTTGTCAAGGCGAGAGCGCAGGGCCGTGTACATGTCCTTGTAGTACTGGCGCACCTCTTTGTAGAGCTGCTGCCCGCCCTCCTGCTTACCCAGAGCCTCCCAAGCCTTATAGGTCTCAGTGAGCTCCTTAGCGCGTTGATTGTAGGCACGAGTGTAGCCGCCCTTGGCGGTGGACTTCAGGTTAGGGTCCGCCAACAGTGAGGCGTACTTCTTGCGCACGAAGTCGTTCTTCAGGGCCGTGGCGAGGTCTGCATGTGCCATAGGGTTCACACCGCTGAGACGGGCGATGTGCATGGCGCTGGCGATTGCTTCGAGTCCGTGCTTACGCACGAAGGCGTCTAGCTTTGTAACGAGCTTGTTAGACCCCGCGAGGATGTTGTTCCGCATCGCATTCATAGCGTTGACGGCATCCACGATCCGCGCCAACGCGGGTACCTTCGCACCTACCCAGTCTAGGAGGGCAGAGGTCGGTAGAGCCTTGGTCGAGAGCTCCAGAAGTCCTGTGCGGATACCCTCGAGCTGGTCACCAAACTGGTCTTGCAGCGTGTTGGGGTCGTGGTCCCCGATGGTAGCACCGATACCCTCGTCTAACCCTTCTTTAGTAGCCGCTTCAAGATTGCCCGTGGTGGCCCGCTGAGCGTCGATACTGGCGTTGACCTTCTCTTGTGCAGAGGAGGGCTTCTTGGCTGCTGCCTCAGCCTTGAGCTGCGTCTTGGATGGACCTTTGGGGGCCTTAGGGCCTTTAGGAGCGTTGAAGACAGTGCCCTCAGCGATCATCTGGCTATCGGCGCTAGCCCACAGGCCATCGGCCTTAGCGAGGCTATTCAGAGCCTTCAGCACGGGATGATCAGACTGCAAGCCGAACAGGTCCTTGACCTTGCTGCCGAAGGCCCGCAGCCACTGTTTGAGGCGGTTCAGGACGCTCCCACGCACGTCGTAGCGGCCTTCAACGATGCGAGAGGCATTCTCCGTCCAGAACTCGGAGGCATTGACGTACTGGTACATGCTACGAGGCACAGAGCCATTGGCAACCATCTTAGTCGCGGCGGGGGTATCTCCGTCTCGGATAGCCTTGAAGAAGGTCTGCAGTGTCTCGGTGTTCGCACTCTTCTCTGCCTTAGCAGTAGCCTTGGTCCATGAGCTCCTAATGGCTGCTTGGATATCTGCAGGTAGCATACGCTCCAAGTGGTGCAAAATCTCATGCACCACGGTCGTGTCGTTGGTTTGGCCTTTGAACAGTTTGGCGATACGGCTAACCGAGTTGTACTGCCCCGCACTGCGCTGCCCGTTCTTAGGGGTGACGATGCTGATACCAAGGTTATCCACAAGGTCAGGGTTCTTTTGGATGAACCATTCTGCAAGATCAGCGGCCTTATCGCTAATATCTCCGTTGCGCTTAGCTTCGAGTAGTCGCTGCCGAATGAAGTCCGCACCGCGCACCCGTGCGCGAGTATTGGTCGCATCTCGTTTCTCAGCCCTAAGGCCACGATGGAATTGTTCTAACCCCGTTGTCATTGTGGCAAACTGGGACTCGTCGATATTACCCTGTTCAAAGGCAGAGACGAGATTATTCAGGTCCCGAGCGAGCGAACGGTTCTCAGGTCTATCGAGCTCTTCAACACGCTGGTCTTCCGCACGGGTTTGAGCTTCAGGATTTGCACCCACATCATCGAAGGTTAGGCTCAGTCGTCCCGAGGTACGGCGGTTGTCGTTCGTGGGCTCGACCCCAGTCTTATCCGACTGGATAGCTGCGGTCAGGGTGTCCCAAACCTTATTCAGACCCTCGAGCTTGATATTATCCCCGACCACACCGCTAGCAATTCGAGCGAGCTGATCACGGATGGTGGCGTGCTGGGCGTCGTTAATTTGATTGTTTTCGCGGGCTATACGCGCTTGCTCGTAAAGAGAACGCTGCTCCTCTTGGAACGGAGTTAGGTCGCCCGCATCTTGGAAGCCTGTGCGAGCCTCATAGGCCTCTGTTTCGGCCTTAGCAGCGGCCTTGGCCTCAGCCTTAACCTTACCCGCATCCTCTTCCTCGTTTGCACCGGGGAGGGTCTCTAGGATTGTTTTGAAGAGCTGTGTAGTGTTCTCCGAAGCCCTCTGCTCCACAGCCTTCTGGTCCTCAGCCAGCTGCGCTTCGATAGCAGCCCGCCGCTCTTTGGCTTTCTGGTCGTACTCCTCACGAGCACTACCAGCGCCCACACCTTTTTGGATGGTCGGCGCAGCATCACCCTGCGCGAGGTAGCGACCAACGCTCTTATCTATAAACGACGACAGCTGCTCGGGGGTAACGGCGGCTTTAGGGTTTGTTCCGTAGTCGATTGCTAGCGCTTCAAGATCAACTAATGCAGCTTCATCGACACCCTGCTTTCGATAGTTTCTAATCTTGTCCAACGCTTCGGCGTAGGGCTCGGGCTCAATCGTGAACTGCGGCTTGGATGATTTGCGCTTACCTTTGGCGACAGGGGCGGGAGCAGGAGCAGGCTCCTCATAACCTTCAATCGTGAATTTCTCTGCAGGAGCAGGAGCAGGAGCAGTCGTGAGCTTAGGAGCTATCGCAGCCTTAGCTTCATCAAGGGTCATCACGACCTTCTTAGGTAGGACCCCCGTTGCGATAGGCTGGTTGGCGGGTGCCATGTCAACTATGGTTGGTTCGGCTTTTTCAGTCTTCTGCTGTTCGACCTCAAACGCCTTCATAAGAGCATCATAAGGCGCGACAGTACCGTCGTTGGCGATGATGTCAGCGGCAGCGTCACGCACGGTTGCGGGTAGCTTGCTAACCCCGAAGGTATCTTCGAAGTCCAGCTTTGCGGCGGTGAACGCTCGCTTAATAGGCTCTCGTGCCGCGATAAGCTGCTGCTTGGTAGCAGGTGCGCGTACGCCGACCTCGCCGTCGCTTAGTGCAACGTCGCTTGGTCCCTCTCCGCCAGCAACAACATCAGCACCCGTGCTAACAGGTTCCACTCCTCGTTCTGCAGCTTTTCGAGCGCGTCGGACAGTCGGGGCTCCAACTCCACCCCCGAGATCACCCTGAACGCCTGCTGCAAGTCCTCCGTCGACATCTCCATCAACATCGTCTGCAGGTCCATCTGCGACAGTGTCGGGAGTGAGGGCTTGGACGGCTGCATCATGGGCTTCCTCCTCATCAAGGCCAGTGGCTTGGAAACGCGCAAACGTCTCCGCATAGGTGGCGGGGTCAACGCCTTCGGGGGGTGTATAGGAAGACTCTCCCTTAGCAGGGGGCTCATTGTCAACTTTTTCGGCTTCTTCGTCTTCCGTCTTCCTGTTCTTGGCGCGAGTCTCGAGGATACCTGTAGCACCACCGAAGAGCGGGCCTAGGAATGCAGCACCGATAGCAGCCTGTTTGTACTCTTCCTGAGCATCCGCATCAGTGAGGCTGAGACCCGCCTGCCAGCGCTCTAACGCCTGCTGAGCGATCTCCTGCGGCACTTCGAAGGCCACACCCTTACCGACACCCTTGAGGATGTTCCCAGTGTAGTTCTGCCTCGTGGTTAGTTTGGTGGTATTCTCACCAACTTCCTTAAGCGTACCCTTAGCCAGTGCGTCTTCGAGGACTTCAGCACTTTTGGCAGCGGCTTTACCTCCACCGAAGATGAGGTCCTTAGCGAAGGGGAACGCCTTGGTTAGGGGCGCAAAGAGTTGCTCTCCGGCGAGGTCGAGACCCGCAGAGCCTGTGGCGGCAACGAAGGCCTTACCTACGGCAGCATGGTTGGGGGTCTTGCCTGCATCGATAGCGTCCTGCTGTTCCTGAGCCTGACGGTAGAGGTTCTGGATCGTGTACTGAGCGGTGTTCGTAGCATAGCCCGCCGTAGGACCCGCGACGAAAGCACCGACACCGCCTAGGGGGGCCCCGGCAACCGCAGCGCCAGAGCCTACGATGGCAGGAGCAACAGCCTGACCTAACGTACCACCAACGAGCTCCTTAGCCGCTTCGATGTTCTCACCGAGGGTGTTCTTCTTACTGAACCCGCCGACAGGCTGATACTTGGTCTCGCCAGCCTTGAGGAACGCCTTACGGTTCTCTTCGCTCTGGTCAGCAGCAAATGCTGTAGCCTGAGCACCCATACGAGGGATCGTCGTCGCGGCCTCCATGAAGGAGCCGAGGAGACCGGGACGAGGAGGCGTAAGGAGTTTCTTGGTGTCGTAGTTATTACGCTGCAGTTTGGCCAGAAGGTCCGCTTTGGACATCCCATCGGGAACGTCATAGATGACAGTCCCATCGGGCATCGTTACGTTCATAGCAAACCCCTAGTTAAGCGAATTGAAAGAGAAGTTCTTACCACCACCAGCGCCACCCAAAGCGGTTGCGATAGGCGTACCCTCTGTTTTGGTAGGGTGAACCGTCTTAAGATACGCATCCATAGCGGCATTTGTGGCTTCGCCAAGGGTTTTGTATTTTCCGGTTGCAAAGAGCGCTGCGGCTTTTGTGGAGATAGACCATTTATAATCCGTGTCGCCCGCCCTCTCTGCCGCTATCCTAGCGGCTTGAAGCTGGGTAGAGTTGTTACGCTCTGCGATCTCCAACTGGGCATGAATTTGATCACGAGCAAGTTCCTTCACCTGCTGCATCTCTTCACGCTTGAGGACGACCTGCTCGGCGTTCTGCGCCACACCAATTCCCGTAGTGACCTCTGCACGGCGGGTCTCCATGCGTTGCTTAGCAAGATCGCTCTCAGCGGCACGGCGAGCCTGTAGGGCTTTCATCGCATTAGGCATAGCAGCAGAGCCAGCCTCACCGATAGCACCGAGAAGCGTTGGACTCTTAGAGGCAGCCATACTAAAGCCGATCTGAGCCAGTGTGGTCCAGACGTCTTCCTTCTTCTGCTTGGACAGGCGCGACTCTTGGCCGTTCATGAACTTCTCGTACTCAGGGTCTGCATAGTACTTATGCACCTTGTCGATAGCATCCTGCATGAGGTCTTTTGCCCCCCCTGCCTCTGTATCTTTGTCTGTATCTTTGTCTGTAGCTTGCTTAACAGCATTAGCGATCTGCTCTTGTTTCTTGTTGCCAGCCTTACGTGCGGAGTAAGCAGCAGGAGCAATCGCTGCGAGACCCTGCTTACCACCCTGCACAGTGGCTTTACCTGTTGCGTAGGTAGCCTTTAGGACATCGGTAGGGGTGATGTCCCCCAGCGCTGCTTGGCGAGCACGAGCCCCAGCAAGCTGCTCAGGTGTAGCATACATCCCCGGTGCAAGATTATTAGAAGCAGGTTTAGGTGCGCGGGCAGCTTTCTGCGCTGCAAGTTCTTCAGGCGACACATCCTTACGAGTACCGCCCCACACTGACGTGAAGAAGTTGTTTATCTCGCGGTTGTTCTGCATAGCCTGAGCTTCTTGTTTAGGCTTCGACTTGGTACCCTCGCTAATGCTGGAGCCAAGGTTTGGAAGAAATTGACCCATAGCAGACTGAGAAAAGGGGACGTAATTTTTCCCACGGAACTCATGCTCTTCGTCTGTAGCCCTTGGGTGCAAGTTCATTGCTTCCAACAAAGAAGCATTTCGCATACCGGCATAGGGGTAATCTGCGTTATAGCTCTCATCTTCTACCGGACCACCGGGACCAAACGCCACGAGACCGCCATTGGCATAGCTACCATTAGCAGGCTCATCGAACATAGCATCAGGGATAGGGATAGACATGAGACCGCCATCAGCGGCCCGTACCGGAGGACCACCCATAGGAGCTGCCGAACTGGCGGGCGGCGCTCCTTGAGGCATAGGCATAGGGGAAGGAGGCGGACCCCCTGCCTGAGGTGCCATGGGTGGTCCGCCGGGGGGTGGCGCAGGAGGACTAGACCCCAAAACCTGCTGCGCAACAGTCTGCGGAGGAGCTTGTTCTTGAGTGGCCGCTGCCCGCATACGATCAATGAACATACCGGCTAGTGTGCCAGCCGTAGCGTCGACGAGCCCGAGCTGGACTGCCTGCGCAATCTTCTGCTTATTGCCCTCATACTGCTTTGCAATATGCTCAGGCGATTGCATGCTGAACGGTTTAACCCCAGTGGTCGACATGGTTTAACCCCCCATAAGTTTAGCAGTAGATAGCGCACCGACACCCGCGCCAGCAATCTGCGAGAGTTGCGATGGTGCTGGAGTAGAGACGTTCGTGTTCGTATTAGGTGTGATCGGTAGACCGCGTAGCATGTTGCTATAGTAGCCCAGCTGGGTCTGCTGCCAGTCACGCTGCGCCAAGAAGTTGTTGTAGGCTTGCGTGTCGTACTGCTGCTGAAGCTGCTGCTGCTGAGTACCGATGGTGTTCTGAGCATTGAGGCGCGATAGGTCAGCCTGCTGCTGCTGAGTACCGAGGTTCCCGATATTGGCAGCGGCTTGGTTAGCCTGCGATAGACCCTGCAGTCCGAGGTTCGCCCCGAACTGGTTTGACTGCTCAGCCATCTGCTGCGCCTGTAGGGCGGACTGCTGATTAGATAGTAGCCCCTGTATGCCTGTCTGAGCACCGAGCTGTTGGGTCTGCTGAGCCGCACCGAGGTTCGCTTGACCCGTAGTGAGATTAGCCTGCTGGTTAGCAAGCTGGGCCTGCAGGTTCTGCTGTGCGTTCTGAGACTGGGTTTGCTGGTAGTTGTTTAGGTTCTGCTGGCTCGTGTTGAAGCCCATCTGCTGGTTCGCCATAGCGGCCTGCAAGGCCTGCTGCTGGTTTAAGCCTTGGGTCTGGAGCTTAGCCGCTAGGTTTTGTACGTTAGCCTGCTGTTCCGACGAGAGGTTCGCCAGCGCGGTCTGTTGACCTGTCTGGGTACCGAGTTGCTGCACACCAAGGCCAGCCTGCTGGTTAGCGAGCTGAGCTTGCATCTGAGAGGCGCGGTCCGCACCGAACTGCTGTTGAGCGTTGGCATAGGCGGACTGGAGGCCCGTGGCCTCGATCTGTCCAAGCTGGCTACCAAGGTTGCGCTCGCGCTCTGTGGCCGCGAGAAGCTGCCTTGCCCCTCCATAGGTACCCTGACGCGCAGCGCCGAGGTCTTGAGCAAGCTGCCCCTTCTGAGCATCACGGATAGCAGCACTCTTCTGCTGGTCGATGACGTTCTGGGTGTAGGGCGACATATACTGCTGCGCCTGCTCATTACCGAAGTTCTGAGGCGCGTTGATATTAAAGTTCTGTAGCTGTGGGTTATAGCCCGTCTGGGCCGCGTTCATCTGCGCGGCTACGCCTTGGCCACCTTGCACCTGCTGAGGTGCGCCCATCATCCCTGCGACTTGCTGGGTGGACTGGACCTGCTGTGGCCCAGCCATGCTGTACTGTTGAAGCTGAGGACCACCGACCTGCTGGGTCTGGAACTGGTTGGGGTTGTACTGGCCCTGCGCTAGGGCTCCGAGACCTGCAGCACCTGCGAGCGCAGAAGCGGCACCAAATTGACCGGGGGTTTGCAGTCTTTGGGTTTCGCCTTGGACCTGCTGTTGGAGGGGGGTAAAACCTGCAACCTGTTCGCCGCCATAGGGGGTGTATTTTTGATTGGACAGGGCTTGCGACCTGTTCATCAAGTTCTCGAAATACGGCTGTGCGTATGCGGGTAGGTTACTTGTTGTTGTTGTCTGGGTGACAGTCGAATTCGAACTGGCCATACGGAACCCCTATCCCCGCTTTAGTACGGGTAATGCCTACATTTGCCACAACGGCCTTCAACCGTCACCTATTAAGTATGCCCTGCAGTCCTGTGTTCTGACCACGTTGAGCATGCTGGCGAGCCTTTTGCGCCCGCTCCATCATGGCATAGAGCTTCTTGGTACCTTTATGGAGGTTGCCACCACCGAGGCGAGCTACAGCTTGAGGAGAGAATTTCACCTCGTCGCGAGCCACACGGGCAGCCTGCACACCACCAATATTGGCACGGATCGAGTCGCTGACGCCATCGCCGGGACCACGGAGTGTTTTACCGCCATACTTAGCCAGCAGGTCCTGACCTGCACGGCTGCTACCGTTGCCAAGCTCTGACACCGTGCGGGCATCAACAATGAACGCACCGTCCTCGAGGGGAACCTGACCACCCTTAGCAAAGAGCCCGTAGTCTCCTTGATTGAAGCCGTAATCGTTACCGATCCCATCGAAGCCGCCGCTGGTGTCCATACCGTAGTAGTCGGAAGGAGAATACATATCCACGCCAGTGTTAGCACCTGCTCCACCAAAGTCAGAGGGAGAGAAGTTGCCGCTAAAGTCAGAGGGAGAGAAGTTGCCGCTAAAGTCACCGCCAAAGTCGCCGCCAAAGTCGCCGCCAAAGTCGCCGCCCGAGCCACCGTAGTCGAAGGTATTGGTAGGCTGGAAGTTGCCGTAGTCAGATTGCGTAAAGGTATCGGGGCCCATCCCGTAGTCGTTGGCGACACGGGCATCGTTGGTTAACCCGCCAAAATCGCCACCGTAGTCGAAGGTGTTGGTAGGCTGGAAGTTGCCACCAAAGTCACCGCCGAAGTTTCCGCCAAAGTCACCGCCGAAGTTCCCGCCGAAGTCACCACCGTAGTTTAAGTTGGGGTCATAGGTGAAATCGTTGGTGAAATCGTTGGTGAAATCGTTGGTGTTATCGTTGTAGGGGTTCCCATTGATGTCGCTACCGCCGTAGTTACCTGCAGCCATATCCCGCTGATATTGCTCTGGTGTGTAGCTATCTAGCCCGCTGAGGTCCATGCCGTCGACGAACCGCTGACCTTCGCCTTCGAAGTTGCCACCGTAAGAACCGCCAGAGCCGCCGATATTGCTGAAGTCCAGCCCACTAAGGTCGATGCCACCCGTATAGTCGATGTTCGGGTCAAACTGGGAGGGGTCTATGGTAGGGTCCACCCATGTGGTCGAAGGGTCGTAAGCTGGGAACGTCTGTATGTCCTCAGGACCCGGCATGCCTGTTTCGTCCACGCGAACGCTATCGTCGACGTAGTTATAGTCGCCACCCGTAAAAGTACCGGTAAAACCGCCCCCGTATGTGGAGTAATCACCTGTAGGAAGCCCATTCTCGTCGTAGGTAATTTCATAGTCGCCACCATTGCCACCATAATACCCATCGGTCGGATCACCGATAACCTCAGTGCCGTTACCGTTATAGCCAGTGAGGACATCAACCTCGCGTCCGTCACGACCGCCACGAGTGCCACCGGGAGGAGTTACAGTCCCAGTCCCCGTTCCGGGGGTCCCAGTCCTACCGTTACCCCTGTTCCTAGCGTCAGCAGCGGCTTTAGCGTCAGCAGCTCTTTTGTCAGCAGCGGCTTTAGCAGCATCTGCAGCGGCTTTAGTCCTAGCATCCGCAGCGGCCTTAGCGTCGGCGGCAGCTTTATCGGCAGCGGCTTTAGCTGCTGCTTCTCGGGCTTGGATTTGCTGTGTTTCAGTCAACATCCCCGTGTTGGTGTTGGTGTTGGTGTTGGTGTTGGGAACCCCACCACCCATTGCGCCGCCGCCTCCGCCGCCGCCTCCGCCGCCTCCCCTATTACCCTGCATAGCGTACATAAACGCAGTGGGGTCGATCATCCGCTGAGCTTGCTGGATGCCGCTCATAGGGCCACCAAAGGTCTGCACTTGTGAAGGCGCAAAGATGCTGTCCGCACGGCGAGCTTGAAGCGCACTAGCGTTCTGAGCATCCATAGTTTGGGGCATAGCCTGAGGCATATACCCGCCTTCAATAGCACCCGTCGTCTGACTGAAGACTGGGCCAGCACTACCACCGTCAGCAAAGCCCTCAGGCATCTCATCCTTCGAGGTAAGGTAGCCGGGGTAAGGGTTGCTATCTTCAAAATAGCTAAACTCAGGGCCCCCATTAGGTGTCCCTGTGGGGAACCGCACCTTGCGGTCCTGAGGCTTATATGAGCCTTGGTAGTTCCACTTCGGCTCTTTGGGCATCTCGAAGTTATCGGTAGGAGTCATAGCATCCAAGATTGGGTTGGCCACACCTAGCGCCGCGAGACCCGTCTTCAGCATACTTGGATTAGTCGCGGTCCTCGAGAAGTTCGTACCTGCGGCATTAGAGAAGCGCTCAGTGAAAGCACCAGCCTTAGGTCCAAGCACATTGCCGACCTTAGTGCCTAGCTGCGTAGCGAAGTTACCTGCCGTAGGAGCAGCTGCAGAGGCTGCTGAAGGGACGAACTGAGTGATAGGCGCAACATTTGCCCCGCTTAGTCCCATGCTTGACATTGAGGGTACCGCGACACCTGAACCCGCAGACGGAACTGCTGATGCTGCCTTACCAAAAGAGCCAATAGCGTTCATTGCGTTAGCGCCAGTAGCACTCGCTGGTGCCAAAGCGGCTGCCGTGGGGGCTATCGAACTAGACCCAATAGTAGCCAAAGCAGGGTCTGCAGCCATTTTTAGGAGGTTTGTTCCTGCGGCAGGGATTGCAGATGCGGCAGTACCAGCAGCGGTTCCAGCAGTAGTCCCAGCAGTGGTACCTAGAAGAGAACCAGCCGCACCGGGAGCCCCGGCAGCGGCAACGCTACCAACACCAGCACCTGCACCGGAAACCCCGCCAGCAGCACCAAAGCCTGCGCCTAGGGCGCTACCAAGAGCCGCGCCACCGAACGCACCAAGGCCAGCCATAAGACCCTTCTTGAGGTCACCGCCGCTCGCAATCGTCGCACCCGTGCCAACGAGCATCGCTGCCGATAGGCCACCCGTGAAGGGAGCCAAGACCATCCCGAGGACGGTAGGGAGGATTTTAGAAAGGAAGTTCGCCTCTGGGAGGCCTGTGTGAGGGTTGATCGTCAAAGAGCCGCCATGGGCCTTCGCTAGGGCCTGTAGGCCACCAATCTCATTAGGGCTCATATGGACAAGCTGCGTGTCGCCGTTACGACCAAAATTCTGCAGCTGCTGCACCATAGGTGACATAGCGTTGTTCATAGGAGCGCTTGGGCTAGAGTTGTTGCCATAGGCCCCCGTGTCAGGGTTAGGAGACCCGAAGGTGGCAGCGTTGGGAGTACCATCCATAGCGAACGATCCTTAGGGTGAGAATTATACCGACGTTATAGTTTGCCAAGCACTACCAGAATAGACACAAAGTTTGCCCAAAGTCGTGTCAAAAACCACCCAGCCTGCGGCGGGGGTTAGCGCGTTCTTCTGTGTGGTCGTGACGTTCTTGGTTGCGAGTATGCCGTTAAACGTGTCTGCGGTGTACTGCTGTGCATTGTTGGGGGTACGGGAGTCGAGCTGGGAGAAATAGGTCTCGATCACACGGATGAGCTGCCGCACGTACTGGGGGTCATATTCTACCGGCGGATTGGGTAGAGGGGCTGCACGGAACCTATCGAGGGCCACTAGCGGCGACCATCTTGTCTGACGTCGAGGCGAGGCGCACCCAGCTGCCACTGCGTCCCGAGGTTCTCGGACTGGATTTTAAAGGCCATCTGACGCGCACGGGTGCGCATGAAGACTTGGTTGGTGTACTGGTTGATATCCGCAGAGTTGCCGACCACAGGCCCATTCTGGGTCATGTTCGAATTGTAGTTCTGGCCGGGGAAGTTCCGTGGGTAGATCGTGACTGTTGCGGAAGGTGAGGACCCCTCAGTAGAGCCGTCGAAGCCTACGTCGGGAACCAGACGGCTGGTCAGCATGAAGTTGTCACCATCACCGATGTCGAAGTCGTTGGACAGGATATAAGCGTCTAGCGGTGCGCCGTCAGCATCCACACCCGCCTCATGAGAGTACACGTAACCCTGTGCTGCACCTTGTAGGGTATCAGCAGCGATAGGGTAGTACTGCAGTGCGGAGTCCAGCCAAGCTGTGCGCTCCATATTGCCATAGTACCAGATGCGCTCAAGGTGGTTGTAGATGACGTACTTGTCGTTCCAGTTGGAGTCGGCGCTAGGGTAGAACCACCAGATTTCGTTCCACTGCTCGTTGGTGCCGCACACGATCTGACCATATTGATTACGGTTGAGGTTCTCGAACACATGGTTCCGTAGCGAGCAGGCGAGGGTCTCCACGCGGCCCGTATAGGCGTAGAACTTACCGTTACCCATCCAGTAGGTGATGTTGGCAGCTGTGATAACCGCCCGAGGTGAGATGATGGAGATGTTGTCAGCATACTCCTGCAGACCGAACACATCGGTCGTACCGAGGAACTGCAAGGTGAAGAGGTGCGTGTCCGTGAAGACGAGGATTTCCTGCCGTGTGGGCAGCGCCCTAACAATGCCAGAGCCACGAGAGACCCGTAGGAAGCCCGCAGAATTGGTCACAGTAGGCGTCCACTCTCCCGGCGAGCCTTGGCTGCACCAGCGGATAAGCAGGGGGTCAAAGTCAGCCGCAGAGGTACTGCCGTAGGGCACAGCGCCGAAGGCAATGACGTGGCGATCCTGCTGCGAGACGAGCAGTTGGGTGACTTTTACGGGTACCGCAGCGCTTGGGTATCCAGCGCTTGTAGCATAGGCAGCTAGGCTGATAGCACGGGTACCTAAAGAGATAGCCGGGTCTACGTTCGCACCCCGAGCCCAGTAGTAGGGCACGCCCTCACGGATGTTCATGATGAGGTCGTTGTCGAGGTTATCGAAGAACCAATCCCGCTGCAGGGTCGCATACGGTGCAGGAGCACCAGAGCCCCAAGTCCCACGTCCCCAGTAGCTCACACCCCAGCCATAGCCCCGCACGGAGACCACGTTACCGGGGGCAATCTCAAAGTCGATGAAGATAGCCGTGCCGCCACCAGCGGCCACATTGGACGAAGCAGCTGTAGCTACAACAAAGGAGATAGACGTAGCACCTACTGCCGTAACGATTTGGTTAGCATTGATCTGAGCATTAGGGATGCCGCCCACCGTGCCGGTCACGCCGCGCACAGTCACAAAAGACCCCACAACGCAGTTAGGGTCTGTAGCGCTCCCTAGGTTAAGGGTTACCGTGGTCGAGCCCACAAAGGTCTGGACGCAGTTGTCGGTGATCGTGGAGCTTAGGGTAGGGTTTACAGCTCGCAGCGGGGTGACGTCATAGAACTGCCCACCCGCATTGATGTAGAGCTTGTTGTTGGTCCCTAGGGCTATGAGGTTATCCGCATAGGTTGTTACCCAGTTCCAGAACTGGCGGCACACGCCATAAAACGAGTTATAGGAGGCTTTTATCCATCCACCGATCTTCTGGGGGTACCCAGAGCGAAACCGAATATGGTTGCCGTCCCACCAACTACCCTCGTTGGAGTAGTTGGTCTGGTCACGGTTCATACCCGGTTTGAACTGCAGCTTGATGAAAGCCATACCAGCGGTACCTTACGGAGCAGTGGGTGCCGGATCACCAGCAAGGATTTGCGCAGCGCGTTCGGGCGTGATGACACCCTCTGTGGCTAGCATGTTAACCCCATTGATAACAGTCTGATCCGTCAGCTGCAAGGTGACCACCGCGTTGATCATATAGTTGTAGTAGGCCACCGACTCGTTCGTCAGTGCCGCGTTCTGGATCGCGATGACCTCTTGTGGGGTGAACAGGAACAGGAACTGCAGGCGGGTGTAGACCGTATCGTTCACAGGCGGCACTGGGGCGGGCGCTGGAGGGCGTGAGGCTAGGATAGCCCAGATATCTCCTTGCCACTGAGCGACCTGCGGGTAGACCACCAGAGGAGGCGCAACGAGCGTGGAGTTTGCAGGGACGGGGCCATAGGGGTCAAACTCGACCATAGCCACGTAGATGTTCTGACTGTCGTAGGTGTAGCATACGGTCATGGTTAGGTCGCCTTGACATAGGTGAAGGTGTTGGTCAGTGCCGTGACCACGGGGAGGGTGAATTGGGTGGTACTGACGGGGGCGGAAATTTTAGCGACCGCAGTGCTATTATTGACTGCGACGTAAACACCGGATGCACCGAATATAAGCTGATTGGCTCCGGCGTACCCCGTAGCTAGTTTGACCGTCCAATTTAGGCCATCAGCGGAAACTGAGAAGTTCCCAGAGTTATCAATAGCTGTGAAGATTGTGCCATCAAAAGCCAAACCTCGGTTAACACCGATGGTTGGTGATATAGTATTGCTTGTCCAGCTGATGCCGTCTGTAGAGGAGTAAATAGTGGTACCAGAAGCAGATGACAGCATCCAGAATTTACCGCTGGCAAAAACAAGACCACCTACAGTTGCCGTGAAGGGCAGGGTGCGTGAGGTCCACGTCACTCCGTCAGGAGATGTCGCATAGGTGGTTGAGCTTCCACTCCATAGGGTTCCAGCAGTAGCTACATAAATACTGTTTCCGTAAGCAATATGCTCATAGCCAGCGATAGCCGGAACAGTGCGGGCAGTCCATGTGATGCCGTTAGTTGAGGTGTAGGCTAAGTCCTGTGTGCTTCCATTTTGCCCCATCGCTACAAATAGACCGCCGCCATAGAAGAGCGCTTCACAGCTAAAGCTACCGTTTAAACTTGCAGAGCGAGTGGTCCATGTGATGCCATCTGTTGAGGTGTAAGCATTAGGGGCTGCAATGGTTACAAATATGCCCGTACCAAAAGCAATCGACCGCCCAGCGTTAGTATCCGGACCAGTCCTCGCTGTCCACGTTGCCCCATCTGTTGAGGTTCTCCAGCCAGTGGTATCATTAAATCCGGGTAGAACCCATACAGAGCTTCCATAAGCAGCATTGCGATATTGGCAGGTTCCTAATCCGGTACCGGCTGTATAGACAGGAATGACTTTGTAGTTGGCGTTCAAAAGCCCAAACAGTGTCGGATAGCTGGAGGCGAGGTAGGTCGTAACCCCGTCATTTAGCGGCAGGTAGCCCGGTGCCGAGCGTGGATAGATCGAGTACAGCCAGTCTCCGATATCGAGGGCTGGGCTGCTGAAGTTGGTTAGGGATGCTGCATTAGCCACAGGCTTATCCTATGTTGCTCGAACGTATGTGAAGGTGCCCGTGACGGGGGTCACGACGGGGAGAGTAAAGGTGCTGGTGCTGACTTCGGCGGTGATGCGGAGGGCGGGGGTTGCCGACACGCCGTTGGGTAGAGAGACAAAAACGCCACTATCTCCATAGGCAAGAGAAGGACCGCTAGCACCGTAGGCGGGGACAGCGACGGTAGACCACTGAACCCCATTTCCAGACAAAGACACCGATGTCCCGTTGGTCGCTGCGAAAAGACCATTACCAAAAACAAGCGCGACTGCTGATGTGACATGGGAAGTTGTGGTTGTATCTACCCAAGTTATACCGTCTGTAGAAAGCATAACTTTTGTGCTGGTCACCAAATCTATAATAACAAAAGTACCGTTACCATAGGCTATACCTTGGGAGCTTATGGTTCTAGGTAGAGTTCTAGATGTCCACGTTATGCCATCAGGAGATGTAGCGGCTATACTATTATTATCTGTAATTGCAACAAATAAACCTGCTCCGTAAGCCATTCTATACCAGTTTCCGGTTGGTATAGTTCGAGTTGTCCACGTAAAACCATCGGTTGATGTGGCGGCGCAGTTTGCACCAACCATGACAAAGGTTCCAGCAGCATATACAACGGCCTCTCCCGCCACTGCGGTTCGTGCTGTCCAAGTGACGCCCGTGGGCGACGATTGCGTGCCCCCGGATGCTACGGAAACAAAAACCCCTGCACCGTAGGCTATTGACCGCATACCGCCAGTACTAGTTCGGGCTGTCCACGTTGTGCCGTCAGTCGAAGTGGCCGCACCGGTACCACCATAAGCCCCCGCTACCCACGTTCCGTTTCCATAACCGATACCAAACCACTGCTGGGATGATGGCATCGTTACTACAGCGGATGACGTTAGTTGAATTTTGTATATGTCGGGCAAAAGCGCAGCCAAAGCAGGATAGCTAGCTTGAAGGTAGCTCGTGGTTGCGTTGTTTAATGGAAGATAACCGGGAGCAGACCGCAGATAGGTCGAGTAGGTCCAGTCCCCGATCTCAAGGCCTGTACCGTTGCCGAAGTTGACGAGTGCTGTGGCATTAACCAACGCGAATTCTCCATGTGCCAGCGATGTACTCGAACGTCACGCAGACACCTTTGGTCGAGAATATCACATCCTCAGCCAAGGTGTGGACGGTGCTGCCGTTGCGAGCCACGGTGAGATTGTTGGTAGCAAAGCCGTTCACAGAACTCGTCGTACCTGCATCGAAGATCACGATGGGCTTATCACCCGCCGCAGGGGATGCGGGGAGCGTGATTGTGAAAGCCCCTGTGGTAATTGTGTTACAGGCCAGCACGTCGCCAGCGACCGCTGTGTAGTTGGCTGTCTTTGTTACGGCTACGCCCGTACCGATGGCCGTCCGTGCGGCTGAGATTGTTGTTTGGCCCGTGCCGCCGTTAGCGACTGCTAGGGTACCTGCGAGCGTAATAGTGCCAGCAGTGGCTGTGTTAGGCGTAAGGCCTGTGGTGCCGCCGCTGAAGGTCGTGACACCGCCTGCTGGAGCAGCCGCTGAGTACCATGTCGTACCGTTGGACGTGAGGATATTGCCGTTAGTGCCGGGAGCCACAAAGGTTGGCGAAGAGGTGCCATTGCCGAGCATCACGTTATTGGCGGTTAGCGTAGCAAGCCCGGTGCCGCCGTTGGCGACGTTAAGTGTACCACCTAGTGTGATGACGCCTACCGAGGCTGTGCTAGGCGTAAGGCCCGTTGTGCCTCCGCTGAAGGTCAAGACTGAGCCCGCACCCGGTGCAGGGGCCATAACGAAGTTCGTTCCGTCAGAGGTAACGACATAGCCGTTAGCGCCAACAGACGTTAGCCCTGTGCCGCCCTGAGCAATGCTGATGGGGGTGGTGAGACCCGAGAGAGATGTGATGTCGCTGTTAGCGCCCGAGGCCGCTGCAGCCAGTGTTGTACGTCCTGCTGCAGCATTAGCAGCAGTGAAGAGCGCTGTACCTACAGCCGTGCCACCTAGGTTCGTGAGGGCCCCGGCACCTGTCGTAGCCCCTGTACCGCCCTGCGCCACACTGAGAGCCGTGGTGAGGCCTGAGAGCTGGGTGATATCGCTGTTAGAGCCTGAGGCAGCGGCGCTGAGGTTCGTTCTGGCACCTGCAGCGGAGGTTGCGGCTGTACCGCCCTGCGCCACACTCAGGGCGGTCGTGAGGCCCGAGAGTGAGGTAATGTCGCTGTTAGCGCCTAGCACAGCTGCGCTTAGGTTAGCGCGAGCACCTGAAGCGGTCGTGGCACCCGTGCCGCCCGAGGTGACAGCTAGCGATGTTCCGAGGCTTAGGCCGACGAGGTAGTTAGTGGCACTGACGACATCCGTACCGTTATTGTAGACCCACAGGCTAGCGCCAGCAGGGACAGCGACACCCGCGCCCGCGACGTTCTTAACCGTGATGGTGTCGGCGCAAGCATTGTTGACGATGTAAGATTTCTGAATGGTGGGAACTATCAGGTTCCTAGCCACGCCGCCCGTGACGCCGATCAGGTTTAGTCGTGCGCGTCGCGCAGACTGAGAGGCATTCGTGTCGGTCAGGGTCAGGGTTACGTCGGCGCTAGCGAACGTAATAACAGCGGTCTTTGTGATGGCTTCTTCAAGCGCAGTGCCAAGGTTGACGTTGGTGATGTCACCCCACGTGGTGTTGTTCTCACCCGTGGTCTGCAGCTCGATCTTTAGCTGACTATATGTACTCGCCATAACCGTTCCTTAAGATGGGATTTGTACCCAAGTTACTGCATTTCCATCCACAACCTGAACCCAGCCTCCCGGCGGAGGGCTACCCGTACCCTGCCAGCTCGGTGTCTGGCTATCATTTACAGAACTCCACCCAGCGGTCTGAGCATCGTTCAAAGCCTGCCAGCCCGGTGTCTGGCTCTCGTCTATAGAACTCCACCCAGCGGTCTGAGCGTCATTCAAAGCCTGCCAGCTTGGTGTCTGGCCACTACCTACAGAACTCCACCCAGCGGTCTGAGCGTCATTCAAAACCTGCCAGCTTGGTGTCTGGCTCTCGTTTATAACCCCCCATGCGGGGTTCTGAGCATCGTCCAAAGGTAGCCATCCCGGTGTCTGGCCTTCGTTGATCAGACCCCAAACTAGCGGGGTATTCACTAGACCTAATGCTTGTACCCCAATTAGATAGACATTGGAATACGTGCTTATGGATAGCGTGCCAATAGCCCCGGCGGCGATAATCCCCGTTACAGGGATGATATTAGGCAGAGAGACAACAACAGAGCCCAGAGCACCTGTAGCATCGACCCCCGTTACGGAGGCGGTGGCAGCGGCGGAAACATCAACGGTGCCGACAGCGCCAGCAGCTTCGACCCCGGTTACGGAGGTGGAGGTAGAGGCGGAAATATCAACGGTGCCGACAGCGCCAACAGCCTCGACCCCATCTACGGAGACGATACTAGGTAGAGAGACAACAACAGCGCCGACTGCGCCCGCAGCCGCGACCCCGGTGACAAAAACCGCAGCTGTGCCGAAGGAGTTACCCCACGCGCCACCAAACGATTTGCCCCAGCTTAGACTGGACCCCACGGATCGGCCTCCGTACCGGCCCCATCAACAGTTAGGTTATTGATCTTGGCGATGTTGACGTTAGGTGGTGAGGCGTTCATAGCGGCCAGAACGGCTGCTGCTAGAGCTGCATAGTCGATACCCCCTGCCGCTGCCGAGTTTAGCTTCTGACCCATCGTGCCATTCACATTGTACTGTGCGGCCAAGGCGCTCCACACTGCTGATGCGAGGCTGTCTGGAGACAGGGCTGATTGGCCTGTGATATTTGCTGCCAGCTGCCCTGTGGCGTACGGTGTCACGGCCAAGGAGCCTGTACCTGCCAGATCAGCCTGAACCGATGCAAAGGCCGTGAGGGTAGCCGCAACAGCACCAGCACCCGTAAGCTGGTTGCTGATTAGCTCGAGCTTGCCGACTAGCGACGGCGGAGGTGTGACATCGCCCGCACCCGTGAGGGACGCAATAAGAGACGCGATAAGGGTCAGGTTGCCGTTAGTGATCGTGCCTGAACCCGTTAGGCTTGCGGTGCCGTTCTTAGCCCCTGCTAAGTTACCTGTAGGTACACCAAGGCCATAAATCTGGTTACTTGACCCAATAGACCCGGCTATTTGCGCGATGATCCACGACAGCGTTGGGTAAGACCCCGTAGGCACGGAGTACAGAGGCAACGCCGTCGTGGTCTGGTCGGGGTACATTCGATTTCGGTAGCGCCCAGACTGGTTGAAGTTGCTTCTGACTTGGGCATCACCCGTCGTCCCGCCAAAATATTTGACGGGGATTTTATTGACGAGCGAATAGTTGCCCAGAAGCGCCATCGTTAGCCCCAAACCGCATCAAGTGAACCATAAAACGCGCTGTTGATAGGCGTTGCTGCGCCTGCATAGATCAGCCATTGAAGGTTGGCACCATCGTAAATCCGAGGCAGCGATGGCAGTTGGTTCAGCAGATCGCGCTCAGATGCGACACCCTGTGCAGTGATGGGCAGCGTCAGCAGCGGCTTGCAGAGCACGACGTTGATACAGCCCGACGTCATTGTGGCGCTAAGGTTGATGGATTGAATAGACAGGATGCCTGTATCGCCCGCTGCTAGGGGCATGAATGGGCCATACTTACCAGCACCCGTACCCGAATAGATGATTTGCCCAACAGGGGCCGTGGCTGCGGCAGTTGGTAAGACAGGCGTTGCAGGGGTCAAGCGAGCGGCGGTTGCTGCTGGGTTCGTATAGCTAAGTTGGATGGTAGGCGTACCCGCACCCGTGACAATCGAAGGCACGATATAGGCTTGAACACCCTTGCCGTCTGCATAGCGCGGAAGGGTCTGGGTTCCGGTGAAGGTCTGTGCGCCCGTGGTCGTCACGCTGCTGACGGTATAGACAGCCAGTTGATCGACCAACATGAGGATACAGGGTGCGGTCGTGGCGGCTGCTGAATAGGCTGAAGCGTTCAAGACGTTTTTGACGCTGGGCGAGACGTTACCGCCAGTATAGAGGCCGTTGGGGGTTGCCGTGCCCGTGATGGTCTGCGACGTGACTGTCTGCGAGATGCTGACGTTATAGGTACCACCGTTGTTGGCACCCGTACCCGTGCCGAGCGAGGTGATGTAGGTGCCCGGAGACACGCCCGTGCCAGTCAGCAGCATGCCGACTGTGAAGCGGCCCGTGCCGTGCGTGGTGTCGGTAAAGACCGTGGTGGAAATTGAGCCGCCAAGTGCGCCGCTGGCGGCTGTGCTGGTCGTATTGTCTGACACCGCTTGGAAGGCGAGGTTGGTTGTCGAGCCAATGACGCTGTTTTGAAACGGGTTGCCCGCACCCGTGCTCAGATCGTACCAAGTACCCGCCGCCTGCGCGGTGACAGGCAGGGCGTTTTTGTTCCAATCGGTTCGGTTAAACTGCCCCGCAGTCAAAGCCGAAATAATTTGATCCATAGACTGAAGAGCCATGAGACTAACCCCAAATGGTTTGAATTATGCCGTTGAGCGTCATGCCGTTGGCGTTGGTTGTGACGTTTACCAAGAGTGAAAGATACGCGTTGTCGGGAATAACGGGAAGGTCCATATAGTCGAGCACCGGAACCCGTTCCGAAGGCGATGCTATCTCTTTCGGCATGATGTTTTCGATAGGCTTAACCAGCACCAGAGCGATCAGGCCGATATCAACACTTTGGAACGTAACGCTTTCAATGCTTCGAACGCCAGTGTCGCCCTCTTGAAGGGTCAAGAAGGGCACGTTTGATCCGTTGGCCGAAACGCCGCCAGATGTTGTTGTTATCAACGCGCCGACGATGTTGCTATTTCCACAAACTGCTGGCGGGGTAACACGTCCTGCAACGCCGTCGCTGTTGGTGTAATTTACGGTAAAGCGCGGGTTGCCCGTGCCGATCTGACCGGCCATTTGAACGGCGATGATCTTAAGCCCAGCGCCCGTCGTATTGCGCGTGAGCGTTGCCGTGTTGTCCAAAAACTGTTCGTCCGTCGAACCCATGTCGATAAACGGGTAGTAGAACTGGTAGTCCATCAGAATGATGGGGCCAGTCTGAAGGTTGGTCGTGTTGGATACGGTAAAATTCTTGAGGAAAGTTTTATACCCCAATGGCGCAACAGGTAGGTTGTGCGGTAGCCCGCCGTTGACGGACTGACCCATTGGGACACCCACAAGCGGACTTGAGGCGTAGTAAAACGGAAGAGGATTGCCAGCAGACAGCGTGGTGTCGAACCAGCAAAATGTACCCGTCGAAGCATTGGGCACTTTTCGCCATGTGGCAAAAAATGTCTGGCCCGCTTCTTCAGCGTCCACCAATGCCTTGAGCGAGGTGATTGCCACCTATTTAACCTCTGATTGACCGCGCAAGATTGCCGTCAGGTTTGCCAGCACCGCAGCCTGTATGTGGCCGCAAGGCTTATAGATGGCACCATCAACCAGAAAAACTGGCTCATCACACTCGGCGCACAAATACAGCGGCTCTTCGCCCTTAGCTAAGTTTGGCTGATCCATGATCAGGTCTCCGTAACGGTAAGGGCGGATGCCGAAAACTGCGGCTGAATGCCGGAAGACACCGTTAGTGAGCTGGTCAGTGCGCCCGAGTACAGCACGTTACCGGCACCCGAGGCCGCTGTGCCGATGGCCACATAGGTCAAGGTAGCGCCCGTTGCACCGCACTGCGGGAACTGAGCCAAGGCAGCGTTGACCGCCGTGTTAGTGGCAACGGTCCAGCCCACGTTTGTACGCACCACCGCGACGCGGGCGTAGTTGGTGTACGTGGTCTCGTTGGTGGTCTGGTTGTTACCCGTGCCGGGGTCAGCCGTGTGCAGGCTGATATAGAGGCTGGTGTACGGCGCTGACGCAGCGTTATCCGCGATGCCCGTCCAAGCAGTGGCGTTGAAGAGCAACTTGAGTAGGTTGTTACAGGTGGTGACTGATTTTGCCATGATGGCTCCTTATTCACTTCTTACGACGTGGCCACGCTTTAACGGTTGATCTGTGCCTTTTAGCACAGTCTTCGTAATTGCTAAGTACCACTATCTCCCACTCAAGCCGAGCAGGGTCAATGGCTGGGTTTGGCGGCGCTGGTAGGGTCGGGCATGTCTGCGCCAAGTTCGCTGGTAGCGTAGGCATTAGCATCCCGGACAGAGTTTGCGAGCAGCCCGTACATAGGATCAGGCAGAGCGCAGCTAGGGGCCACAGCAGGAACATTGTTGTAATATTCACGGATCGTGTTGGTCCGCTCATGGAGGACCTTGTTGGCTCGCTCACGTTCTGCCTCATACTTTGCTGATAGGGTGTCGATCTGCCCCTGCATCACTTGGCGTTGGCCTTCTGCGGCCCTGTAGGCCTTAGCAGCAGCCACCTTGGCCGCACCGTCGCGGTTTGAGTAGCCAGTAGCGCAGCCCAGCACAAAGACGGCCACGAGGGTTCCTAGGACGTAGGGCAACGGGATCATGACTTAACCTTTCCATCGGGGACCAAAGCAGCGATGACGCCCACCGCAGCGGAGGCGTAGGACCATGGCACAGGGAGCATGGAAGCTCCAGCCAGCCCAGTACCAATCAGCAGCCACGTAGAGCGCTCACTAAGGCGAGCTTTGAGGAACCCAATCATGGCACCCCGCCAGCTTTGAAGTACGATAGGGGATGACCGTTGGTGTACTGGAAGTGGGGGTACTCTTTGAACTTCTTCCAATCCCCGGCCCACTCGAGCCCTTGAGCTTTGCCTAGCTCGCCAACCTTGGCCCATAGAACTCCATCCTCTCCAGTGGTACCCCAGACAGGCTTACCGTGCCGTAGCGGCACCACGTCGTAGGCGACATTGTAGTTATGGAGCGACTGCCCGCCTTTGGCGTTGGTCACGATGTTGCCCGGAGCCGTGCGCCCCTGCGCATAGAGCTTGTCCTGCTCCGCAATCGTGCGAGAGGTACAGGTTACAAGTAGCTCAATACCCTCAGCCTTACAGGCTGCGATATGGGCGTGAGCCTTGACGGCCACGGAGGGATGGAGATCAGCTAGGTCTCGGCTCATGTTACGAAATCCTAATGATAGCGGTGGTGCTGGAGGCGGCTGGGAACGCGATAGTGAAGTTGCCTGCGCTAGAGGACTTATCGGAGCCAAAGTCCAACACAGCCACAGTAGGGTTGGTCAGGGTAGCGCCAGCGTTGGACAGGGCCGAAGGCGTCGTGTTGTAGATCAGTGCCCCCCGAGCCGTGATGGTCGCTGAGGCGAAGGTCAGGTCGCTGAAGGTTGTGAAGCCCGTACCCGTCGCGCTCGTGCCCGTGGCCGTGGTCACACCGATGTTTGACAGCGTACCGCCCCCGGCGGTGTAGCCTGTGCCCACAACCTCGTTAGAGGCCGTATAAGCCGCCGTGTTGGCGTCGAGGGTAGCTGAGGCCGTGTAGAGCGCCAACTTGAACGTATCGCCCCCAGCGGCCCGGAAATCATGCACACCAAGCATAACCTCAGCCTTGAAGGAGGTCGTCATCGACTGGGTGATAGCCATCGGGGTAGCTCCTTAAGCGTCCAGCAGAGCGACGAGCTCGGGGTGGCCTGCTAATGTAAGTTTATTCGTTACGGTTACGCGGTCAGAACGGATAGCTTCGTACATGTAAACAATCAAGACCTGTCGGATATGATCACGATAGGCGATTGCTTGGTCACGAATGACAGGAGGTGCATCGTCGCTAACCGAGACGATCTTATCCAGAGCCCGCTCTGCGATCTCCTCAGGCGTGAAGCCACGCCCGCTGACGGTATGCACCGACACATTGCCTAGGAAGGTAGCTGCGCCGCTCATCGGACTGGGTACCTTGCCTGCTGGGTGCGATACATATCTTGGCGGTTCTTACCCTGCGCGTACATGACTAGGAGGGCTATCGCCTCTTCATAGCGCTTCTGGTAGCCCGCTAGGACATCAGCCTCACCCTTCATGAAGGTGTAGGCTTCAAGCAGGGAGCCGTAGAGCAGGGCGGAGTCGAAGTTGTCTCCAAGCCACGAGGTACCGGCGGTCACGATGGACGGCGGATAATAGAAGTAGTGCAGCTCCATCGAATAGGCGGCGTCTGGCGTCGGCCCGAGGATGTAGGAATTGTTGTCGAACATCGCGTAATGGGTGGGCTTGCCCGTGGTCGCTGGGACCGGGAACGCCTCGCGGATGAAGTTCACATCCTTGTTCAGGAGGTACTCATAGGCACCTGTTGTGGGGTCAATCACCGCTATAGAGAAGTTGGCTAGCCAGTCAGATGGTACCGATAGGTACATATTCCCTATGGTCGTGGTGCCTGTCACGTTCTTGCGGAGGTTCAGGAGCTGAACAGCGTTATAGATGCGCTGCTCAGCCTCTTGGATGAACGTATTGATCTGCTGCGTAGACGTGAGCCCGCCAGTTCCCGGTGTGGTCGGGAAGTCGTTTTCGACGTAAGCCTGTATGGTCGAAACGAGCGTGGCGTAGTTCATGGGTTAGCCCATCTTTGTGCTGGAATTGGTGCCCTTAGTAGCGGCACCCGTCCCACGAGTTTTCATCGTTTGGGTGTTGGCAACCTTGGCTGGATAACCGCCTACCTCTGGGATAGGCACAGGAGAAGACTGCTTGCGCCGTGAGGGCAGTGGGTTCTCAGTGATCGAGTGATACAGTTTGCCGTAATCGAGCTCGGACATGGTTAGCCCTTCATCTTTTGATTGGCGACCTTAGCGAGGCCACGGCCCATAGACAGCATCTGAGCGTCGGTCTTACCACCCTTAGCCAGCTTGGTCAGCGGCTTACCGGGGTGGTCCTTACGCTCATGCTTGTGGACAGCAGATGCAATCATCTTCTTGTCCTGCTTGAGGTCGGCCTTCATATCTTCTTTAGCATCGCTCTTAGCCATTACACGGTCTCCTAGGTTATGTTCACGGTGACGGTGCCAATGGCACCTTCTCCTACTAGCGTATTTGGAAGATCAGGAAAAGCCAAAGGATTAAACAACCCCACAGGGTTCCAGCCCCACTGGATAATACGGCTACCATCTGAAGGGTATCCATAGGCCAGCTTAGCATTGGGGTTTGGAGGGTTGTTCGTGAAGATTTGCAGGCCTGTTGGCCCTGACTGGTAGTAGCTCGTGTCTGGACGTGGGTTACGCAGGGCTTGAGGGTCATTGACCGGGTACATCCCTAGCTGCAGTTGTGGCTGATCCGGCTCCCAACAGGTTGGGCATACGAGGATATTCGTAACCTTGGTCTTGATGACCAATGAACGTAGACGCTTCAGCGGGTAGCGGAAACCGCAGCGGTCACACTCGGAGATCGCTTTCTTGCCAGAGGCAAACTTTGTCGGCATGTCACCCTCCTAGTACAAGGAGATGCGAGGGGCGATACGCAATGAAGCCTTATCGCGGTCCTCGTCGGCGGCTTGCTGCCACGCTTCGTCGTACATGGCCTTCAGCATCTGGGTGCGGTTCAGCCCATCAGGGAGCTTCAAGGACAGATAGTAGGCCAGTCCAGCGACCATGCACGGAAGAAAGCGGAAGGGTATGTCCTGCGTTGTCACACCCGTGCCAGCATCTTGGATGCGGCGCAGACGCCAGTAGACCAGCGTGTAATAGCTGCTCTGGTTCGGGGTAGGCCAGATGGTCACACTAGGGTAAGCTACACCCGTGGTCGGGTAGGTAGCGCCGCTCTGACGGTTCACCCAGATTTGGATAGGGCGACCCTGCGCCGTCTTGTTAGGGATCGACGAGTAGGTATCAATGCTGATCCTACTGATATTAATATCAACTTGGCTGGTCGTGCCGGGGCTTGTGCGTACGACGTGATCGATAAGGTCGATGGTGTCGATTGGCAGCGTGTAGGTAGCCTGCCCCTGCACCAGAGGGATCGACCCGGACTCGATGGTCCATAGGTTGATGCCCCTGTTAGCCCATTCGATGGTCAGGAGGTTGAGGCTGCGGCGAGCAGTCTTTAGGTCATAACCAGTCCGAAGCTCGGCACCGCAACGCTCGAACGCTTCCTCAACAAGCTCGTTGAGGTTCAGATTGAACGTGCTAGTGCCACTCGTGGTCACTTCTTAAAGCCTTTCAGGACCTCAGCGAACCGTGCCCGCTGTCCTAGTTTACCCGGTTTCTTAGCTGCCGCTGCCAGTTTCTTAGCAGGGATAGGCTCGCCCTTCTTGGCACCGAGAGCAGATCGAAGAGCTCCGGGCTTCTTGATGGCACCCTTAATCCAGTTCCCGCCCTTAGCGAAGCCCTTGGCGTTCTTAGGGTCGGGAGACTGACTGACAGTCGTATTCCGGGGCTTCTTCTTGGGGTTGATATCCCCCATTCCCCGAGAGGCTATCATATAAATCTTCCTCTGGTCTTGCCCTTGGTGGCGCAACCATCGGCACGTTTAGAGGCCGAAGAGACAGAGCCGCCTTTGGCCATCTTTTTGACCTTACCGCCCTTGGCGTATCCACGGGTATTATAGCTATCAACGAGCTGCTTTCGCCCTGCTGCTGAGTCCTCTAGCACCTTATCCTTAAAGCGCTTTGCCCCAGCGGCAGTATCGCTGATATCTTTGTCTGTCGGCAAATCTGCCCCAGCATCGGAACCTAAGGCTTTTCGAACCTTCTCGGCTTTATCGCGGCCATAATAAGCGTCGGCCATATCATAGGCCTTATAAAAAGACTTATCAGCGCTATCAGCCTTAGCCCAGAACGCTTTGCTATTTTTGAACTGCGCACGGTCCCAGTTTTTGTCCCCATACTTCTTTGCATCGGGGAGCTTATCGTCTTTGGCCATTACACGAACTTCCCTTTGGTCTTGCCCTTGGCTTCGACACCGCCACCACGAGCGTAGCATCCGGCCTTACCGCCCATGGCCATCTTCTTGGAAGCGCCGCCCTTCTTTAGGCCCATGGAGCCCATCTCTTTGGCTTTTGGCATATCCTTCGCGGTGCCACCCTTCTTCATCCCGCCCATGGCGGGTACAGGAGGACGACCAGCGCCACCCATAGGAGGCATATCCCGTGGAGAAGACGCGGCCTTCTTGGCCATCATAGCCATCATGACCTTCTTAGGAGAAATCTTAGGCTTTTTCATCTCAACACTTCCATGCTCTCAAAGACTTATTGATCCGGCTATTCGGGTCATTAGCGGTCTTAGCACTCGTCAATTTCTTCTTCATACCGCTCATCCGCGCACAGAAGGACTTCTTACGGGAGCCACCCTCAGGCTGCGGAGCCTTCAGCCCCGGCTTGCCGGGGTTGGCCTTATTGTAAGAAGCTCGACCCTTGGCGTTCAAGCCGCCCTTAGGGTTCTTCCCTTCTTTGCGCGTCCAAGCAGGAGACTTAGCCATTAGACAATCTTAGCCTTCGTGCGACCCCGCTGGGCGCAACCATCACCACGGCTAGCTGCACTGGGCGAACCCTTGGCCTTAGCCAGCGTAAACTGACGTTTGACGGTGGTCTTCATCGTCGTGCCCTTGGAGCCGCCAGTGGAGATAGCCCCACCCTTAGCGTACTTCTTGGCTTTGACTGGACCGCCCTCAGCGCGACGGGGGCCTACGCCACCCATAGCTTGCTTACGAGCAGCGGCCATAGCGGCCATCTGTGCTGGATTAGGGCCTGCAGGGCGAGCAGGGGCAGGAGCAGCAGCAGCAGGCATAGGGCGAGGTGGAAGAGTTTGGGCAGGCATCACTGGAGAGGTCATACTAAATTTCCTTCTTGTTCGAGCGCCATTTATGGAGCCAGCCTTGCACGGTCTTGGTCTCATAGATGCGGATTAACGACCACACGATACTGAAAGCTGCGGCTGCGGCAGGTAACATATTGCTAAGCGTCCCTACTACAGTGGCTATCGAAAACACATCTAGCATTGGCTTAAGGATGTCGGGATGATCTTCCATGAGGCCCTTACCCGTAAAACATTGAGATGTAGCAGTTCGTCAATGTTGCATAGACGCCGTTGGTGAACAGTACACCCTCACCGGGGATTAACGTGCTGTGAAACGCCCCTGTAGCGGGCATGTCGAGTTCAATCAGAATAGTCCCACTAGAACCCCCTGATCTAAGCTGAACCGATGCTACCGTCGTACCCAAGGAAGTGATGATCATCCCCTTCACACGAGTGCGCTGGTTGGTCGGAAGCAGCTGCGCCGAAGCAGTTGCACGGATATTTTTAACGTCAGTTTGCATAGCCATCGCTGACCCCTAACTTAGACGTTAGAGGGGGCTGGCGAAGATGCACCGTTAGCAAGACGCTGGATGTACTCAATGGTCACAACAGCCGAACCCGAGGTCGGGTTGCCGGTACCAGCCGTGAAGGTGCCGAAGACAGGCACATCGACCGTACCGATGTTGTTAGTAGCCGAGGACACCAGAGCCGCGTCCAAGGTGGCGCGAGCCGTCTGGGCGGTCGTCAGACCGATGTCTAGCGTGGTCGAGTAGGCGTTGGCAGAGCCAGCCGTACCGAACGTGGCGTTCACGGCAGAGACCGAACCACCAGCAATGGCGACCGTCTTCTCGACGGTGAAGCGAACAATCTTGGAGCCCGCTGGGAGCACGAAGAGGCGCTGGGCCGCTGGAGACGTCAGCATCACGCCGAAAGGCACGGTGGCGGTCTGGGTCAGGACGGGAAGACCCGTGTTCAAGCCAGAGGCGAGCGTGCCGAAACGAACGGTACCCGAACGCAGTGGTCCGGAGAAGGTTGAAGTACCCATAACATATCCTCTATCTGCACCCGCTGTCTTGAGGAAGTCTGCCTAGACAGTCAGCGGGTTGGTTTATCACTAGGTACGTAAGAGCTAGCACAGCCCATAGAAAAGGGGAAGAGGTTTGCACCCCTTCCCCCTCTATTTCGTTAGTCCTAGTGGATCGTATTACGAACCGCCGGGAGAACCGAACATACCCAGAGGATCGGACCAGCCGAAGCTATAACGCTCACGGGCCTTATACCGAACATTTCCGGTGTCGAAGTCGCCGTCCATGCCAGTTGACAATGGAGTACGAACAAAGTGCTTCATACCATTAGGAACGTCCGTGGTCAGGTACCAAGAGTTGGTGTCGGTGATGAAGTGGTTCACCGCATAACCCTCAGGGATCGACCCGTTGTTCTTCAGGGCGTTGATGTCGTTGTCCGTGGTACCAACGCGCAGGCTGGTTTCCAGCAAGCGGGTGGCGACAAACATCAGCGCGGGTGGGATAATGAGCTTCTTGGGCTTTGCAGCGATCAAGAGCGAACGCTCGTCAGTCCATGCTGCGATCTGGATCACAGCGGCTTCCAGCGAAGTCTCGTTCAGGTCGGCCACAGTGGCTTGCGTGTTCGAGTTGACGTCGCCAGAGACCAGCGGGTGCGCGGTGCTGAACAGAGGCTGACCATCGCCACCAACGAAGTTAGCGTTGAAGCCGTTGTTCAGAACGCCAGCGCCCTTGACCTGCTTGGTATAGGACATGGCACGAGCCAGCGCCTTGGTGTAGCGAGCCGAGAGAGAGTCATAGAGGTTGTCCTCGATGGCTTCTTCGGTCAGGCTGAAGCCTAGAGCGATGGTTTCGTGGTTGTATCGAGCGGTGAATGCTTCTTGCCCGTTATCATAGGCAATAGCACCACCTTCGGTCTTGACCGGAGCAGCCGAGAAGCCCGACAGCTTGGTCTCTTCTTCGAAGGAACGCTCAGAGCTTTCGATGTCGAAAAGTTCTTTGTGTTCCTCGCCGTAGCGATTGTACTCCAGACCGAACAAAGCGTTCAGGCCGGGGAGCAGTTCCTTCAGAAGTTGTGCGCGTGAAATAGCCATTTCTTAATAACTCCCAGAGTTAGGCGTTGCCGGTGGCGGAATAGTACTGGTGTGCGCCGAACTGGAGCTTGACCAACACTTCTGGGTACTGGGTCAGCACGACAGTCGTACCGATGTTGCCAGAGCCAATGGTGAAGGTTGGGGCTTGGTTCAGAACAATCGAGGTATCACCCGCCGCAGCGGCAGTGGCCACGAAGGAACCAGTACGGGCCAGAAGGCCGTTGGTGCCGAGGATGGCCACGTCCGTACCAACTGGAAGGGCGTTTGGAAGCGCACCGACAGTCAGGGTGGAGGTACCCGCAGACCAAACAACCGTACCAAGCGAAACAGCGGTGTCCTTAACGACGTCGATGATGCGCAGTGGCAGAGTGGTGGTGACAGGAGTGGCAGTAGGGGCCAGAACAGCGTTCTTAGAGTTACCCGTAATCAAGGAACCCGAGGCGTTGTTGATAGCCGAGACGTTCTGACCAATCATGGCGAACGCACCCGAAGCGACGGTCGTGCCCGAAGAGCACACCACAGCCTTGAATACGGCGTCTGGGTCGTCAGAGACGATAGCCACGGCATCACCCGAAAGGGTACCCGCAGGCCAATATTGCGTGAAGGTCTTCTGCTTGGTGACAGGGTTCGTGAACGAACAACCAAGGAAGATACCGACAGTTTGGTTCAAACCGGTACCGGTCGAGACCGCTGCACGGTTAACGAAGCCACGCGACAGCTGCACGAAGTCACCATAGAAGATGTTCGTGTTGTAACCGAACTGAATGGGATATTCACGGGTGGAACCCGAAAATACCTGACCACCAAGCAGGTTCTGCGGAAGCAGGCCATATGGAGATGGAATAACAGGATATGCCATTTATAAGCTCCTAGCTTATTTGCCTTTGCCGAACGAGGAGGTCGACTTCCGTTCCCTAAAGAGGGGCATACGGGGGTCGTTCTCTCGCATGAAATTGTTGTCTACTGACTCGATCTGGCCTTGGGCTGCTTTATTGAAGTGGGCCGTACGTTGTTCCATGAACTCTGTAGGGACCTTGCAAAGGAGCAAACCTGCGACTTCGATATTGTCTTTGAACCGGCTATTCGGATCGACCAGCATCTGAAACTTTGGCTGTTCCTCGACACGAACTGCTTCCCATCCTTCGCGGAGCTTGGATGAGAGGTTTGTTGGATCGGACTGCCCTAAGGACGAGACACGAACCCAACGGTACGCATAACCGGGTTGTTTATCCGGCTCTGGCAGCAGTGAGGCGGGTTGCCAAGATTTAGGACGCTCGAACGTGGCCCGAGTGTCTAGTTCACGTGAAATTCTGGCTTCTGACATGGTGATTAACCCTTACTCTTTGCAAATTCCCGAGCATATTGTTCAGGAGTGATACCCAGCTTCTTGGCCAAATTGACCTGAGACTGACTAAGCACAATTTTTTTGGAAGATGTGCTGCGCGAAGCAGGTGCAACCACCGTGGCTGATTTACCAGCACGAGGTGCTCTGGTTTCGGCCCCACCGAAGTACTCGGGGAACCTGCGCCGCATCGTTGTGTCGATGGACGACCAATACTCGTCGGTACCGACATAGCCGTTACCGTGTTGCTGCTCGAGCTTTTGGTGAAGCCCAAGTGCCGAGGCAGTCATCTCCGGGTCTGAACCCCACCACGAATTGCGCTCTTGCCACGCCCTCGTTTTGCTGTCCAAAGTCGGTGCTACTACCGGCTGCTGAATATTCTGTACCGGCTGTTCTGCAGCTTGTAAAGTAGGCTTATAGGACTTTAGTTGGGAGATACGCCGTTGGACATCTTGTAGATGCTCCTGCGCTGCTACCAGCTTGTCTGCGTCACCGCTTTCATAGGCTTCCTTAAACTCGCGTCGAGCCGTCTCTAGCTCGATACTTGTAGACTGCTGGAAGCTCTTGATGAGCGTACCCTCACCCCGCACCAAGGACTGGCGAAGCTGTTGGTTCTCCTGCATCATGCGCTGTGCGGCAGAGATAGCCTCGTTCTGCTCGCGCTGGGCGGCTTCACGGGCACGGCGCTCGTCGTGCCAGACCTTCTTCATCTGCTTAAGGCGGGTCTTCACCTTATCAGAATAGTCTTCCAGCTCGTCAGCCTCGAGCTCGTCCACGATCTCTTGGGGTAGAGGCTGCCGATTACGGTCTTCGGCGGGAGTGTCGTCCTCTACATCGATGTCGATCTCGACACCTTCAACTTCGAATTCGAAGTCGTCGTCATTAACTTCGGCCATGATCTCTCTCCTTTATGCGCGGCTAACGCCACGGGGGTCTTCAACGACAGCCTCAACGCTATCGTCATTGATTAGACGGAACTCTCGCCCATGGATTTTTACCCGTGTGCCCGCGTGGGGTCGCGTCAGGATGAAGTCACCCTCTTTGCACCATGGTCCGCTGGGGAAGCGCTTCTCATCCTTGAAGGCGTCAGGGCCAATCTTGACCACAAAGAGCACTGAGGTCAGAAGCTCTTCGTTGGAGACGGTGATATCCGCCTTCAGGATGCCCCCTTCGGTCTTACGTTCGATCTCGGGGATAGCGCATAGGATGCGATAGCCTGAGGGGTCTGGTAGCTGTTTTGCCTTCTGTTCATCAGAGGCGGGTAGTTCAGTCACGATACTTGGATCATCGGGGTTTGTGCCGAGGAACAGGTCAGTCATCGCTATCGATCTCCATACGTTTTTCAAGTTCGAGCAACATGCTCAGGGTCTTGTTCAACCCTTGGACCGTGCCGCATGAGTATTTGTACTCGGCAAAGTCCTTTGCACCGCCGCGAGCGAGGCTTGTTTCGACTGCGGCAATTTCTTCGCGTACCTTCTTGAGGAGGTACGTTACAAGGTCGTGGCTCATTCAGGGGCCTCTTCAGTAGGAGCTTGTGGGGCTTCAGGAGGGGCCTGTGGGGCTTGTTGAGCCTGTGCCTGCTGCTGAACCTGCTGGATCATATGCTGCAGAACCGCGCTGTCCTTCTGGTGAGCATGGTCAGCGAACTTCTGCTTGGTCTGGTGTTCCTGCTGCTGCATGGTTTTGGCCACATCAACTCCGATACGT
>Ga0209088_10000095_pt1 | contig 63293 bp, 24 predicted proteins | sample S_140625_EF_Meta_FD_187324 | JGI IMG/M metagenome (GOLD analysis project Ga0209088, IMG submission 187324) | Freshwater microbial communities from Lake Simoncouche, Canada to study carbon cycling - S_140625_EF_MetaG (SPAdes) (version 2) | ecosystem: Environmental > Aquatic > Freshwater > Lake ... | reverse complement strand
AAGTTGTCGACGTTGTTGAGCTTGTTGTAGGAAGTGTTGTGGAAGTTGTCGACGTTGTTGAGCTCGTTGTAGGAAGTGTCGTGGAAGTTGTCGACGTTGTTGAGCTTGTTGTAGGAAGTGTTGTGGAAGTTGTCGACGTTGTTGAGCTTGTTGTAGGAAGTGTCGTGGAAGTGGTTGATGTTGTTGAGCTTGTTGTAGGAAGTGTTGTGGAAGTTGTCGACGTTGTTGAGCTTGTTGTAGGAAGTGTCGTGGAAGTGGTTGATGTTGTTGAGCTTGTTGTTGGCTCCGTTGTAGTAGAAGTTGTTGAACTACTTGTTGACGTTGTTGAACTAGTTGTTGGTAGCGTCGTTGAAGTTGTTGACGTTGTTGAGCTTGTTGTAGGAAGTGTTGTAGAAGTTGTCGACGTTGTAGAGCTAGTTGTTGGCTCCGTTGTTGTTGAAGTTGTAGAGCTAGTCGTTGGCTCCGTTGTTGTAGAAGTTGTAGAGCTAGTCGTTGGCTCCGTTGTTGTAGAAGTCGTTGTACTTGTTGTTGGCTCCGTTGTAGTAGAAGTTGTTGAACTACTTGTTGACGTTGTTGAACTAGTTGTAGGAAGTGTTGTTGTCGACGTTGTTGAGCTAGTCGTTGGCTCCGTTGTTGTTGACGTTGTAGAGCTAGTTGTTGGCTCTGTTGTTGTAGAAGTTGTAGAGCTAGTTGTTGGCTCCATTGTTGTTGACGTTGTTGGCTCTGTAGTTGAGGTTGTTGTAGTTGGTTCTGTTGTAGAAGTTGTTGTTGGCTCTGTAGTTGAGGTTGTTGTTTGCTCTATTATAGGCGGTAGTGTAGTTGCTTCTGTTGTAGTAGTGGTAGTTGTGCTAGTTGTTGCCGCTATTGTAGATGTTGATGGAAATGTAGTAGTATTTTCTATACTTGAAGTACTAGACATTGCTGGCAGTGTATTAATATCTTCCATAGTTAATGTACTAGATATCATTGGAAACATAGTAGTGTCGGTTGAGGTTGATGGAAAGGTACTAGTGTTATCTATACTTGACGTACTAGACATCATAGGTAATGTATTAGTGTCTGTTGATGGAAACGTGTTAGTATTATCCATACTTGACGTACTAGACATCATAGGTAATGTATTAGTATCTGTTGATGGAAACGTGTTAGTGTTATCCATACTTGATGTACTAGACATCATAGGTAATGTATTAGTGTCTGTTGATGGAAACGTGTTAGTGTTATCCATACTTGATGTACTAGACATCATAGGTAATGTATTAGTGTCTGTTGATGGAAACGTATTAGTATTATCCATACTTGACGTACTAGACATCATAGGTAATGTATTAGTATCTGTTGATGGAAAGGTACTAGTGTTATCTATACTTGACGTACTAGACATCATAGGTAATGTATTAGTGTCTGTTGATGGAAAGGTACTAGTGTTATCTATACTTGACGTACTAGACATCATAGGTAATGTATTAGTGTCTGTTGATGGAAAGGTACTAGTGTTATCCATACTTGACGTACTAGACATCATAGGTAATGTAGTAGTATCTGTTGATGGAAACGTGTTAGTATTATCCATACTTGACGTACTAGACATCATAGGTAATGTATTAGTGTCTGTTGATGGAAACGTGTTAGTATTATCCATACTTGACGTACTATACATCATAGGTAATGTAGTAGTATCTGTTATTAATGCTAATGTGCTAGTATTCAATGTTGATGTTTCTTCAGATACATTTATAGTTGATCTTGAATTTAATGCATTTTGAATCGCTAACTTAATATCATTATATACCAGATTTGCTCTATCATATATACTATTTATCTCATCAACTATATCAGAGCTTGAAATATTACGTATATTAACAATTGTACTAATTGAAGTATCTGTAGATTCAACATATGTATTAAGTTTATTTACATCAATAGGTGTTATACTTATTGTTTGTTGAACTTGTGTAAAAATATTTTTAATATAGTCAAGTTCGGTTTGTGCACTAATAATTTGGGGATTAATTGAATTTGTAGTACTTCCATCTAGAGGCGTTGTAGTACTTCCATCATACGGAATTGTGGTACTTCCATCTAGAGGCATTGTAGTACTTCCATCTAGTGGCATTGTAGTGCTTCCGTCATATGGTAGTGTAGTGCTTCCGTCATATGGAATTGTACTAGTAGAATCTAATGGCATAGTGGTACTTCCATCTAGAGGCATTGTAGTGCTTCCGTCATATGGTAGTGTAGTGCTTCCGTCATATGGAATTGTACTAGTAGAATCTAGAGGCATTGTAGTACTTCCATCTAGTGGCATTGTAGTGCTTCCGTCATATGGTAGTGTAGTGCTTCCGTCATATGGAATTGTAGTACTAGAATCTAGAGGCATTGTAGTACTAGAATCTAGAGGCATTGTAGTACTAGAATCTAGAGGCATTGTAGTGCTAGAATCTAATGGCATTGTAGTGCTAGAATCTAATGGCATTGTAGTACTTTCCTCTAGAGGTATTGTAGTGCTAGAATCTAATGGCATTGTAGTACTTCCATCATATGGCATTGTAGTAGTAGAATCTAATGGCATTGTAGTGCTTCCATCATATGGCATTGTAGTGCTAGAATCTAATGGCATAGTGGTACTTCCATCTAGAGGGATTGTAGTACTTCCCTCTAGAGGCATTGTAGTACTAGAATCTAATGGCATTGTGGTATTTCCCTCTAGAGGCATTGTAGTGCTAGAATCTAATGGCATTGTGGTACTTCCATCTAGAGGGATTGTAGTACTTCCCTCTAGAGGCATTGTAGTGCTAGAATCTAATGGCATTGTAGTGCTAGAATCTAATGGCATAGTGGTACTTCCCTCTAGAGGCATTGTAGTGCTTCCGTCTAGAGGCATTGTACTACTAGAATCTATTGGCATTGTTGTGCTTCCCTCTAAAGGCATTGTAGTACTAGAATCTAATGGCATAGTGGTACTTCCGTCTAGAGGCATTGTACTAGTAGAATCTAATGGCATTGATGTTGTTGATAAATCTTCAGATACTGTGTTTGTAGTTAATGGTAGAGGATTCTCAGGAGAATTATATATGTATGGATACGTAGGTGTTGCCAGTGTTGAATATGAAACACTTGTTACCATTATATTAAAGTTAGAGCTAGCTCCAACATAATAATGACTTGCTCCTGTAGAATCTACCATTTTAGTAGTTGAAATTGTTCCATCACCTGAATAGTCTTGGCCATAATAGACAGTTAATCCATTTATTACACTTGTTCCTGAAACTAATACATAGCCACAGCCATTTAGTCCCGTAATTTCTGTACCCGTTAAAAATCCAAGTGGAGTTATTGTTGGTGTAGACGCTGTACTTGTACTACTTCCTAGCGTTGTATTAGTCCCAAGTGTTGTATTAGTCCCAAGTGTTGTAGAGTCACCTAGCGTTGTATTAGTCCCAAGTGTTGTAGAGTCACCTAGCGTTGTATTAGTCCCAAGTGTTGTAGAGTTACCTAGCATTGTATTAGTCCCAAGTGTTGTAGAGTCGCCTAATGTGGTAGATGAAACCAGGCCTGGCAGCAAATTATTAGGTGAATATGTTTGTATAGATACTACAGAAGGAGTTATAATAGTACCAGTCTGATCAGTTATTGTACCATTAATATCGATTTTAGCTCCCTGCGGTGGGGGAGTAAAAGTATCTACTCCAGTTACAACTGATCCTGGAGGGGCAGTGGTAGAGCCTCCAGGTGACACAATGATTTTTGCAACAGGGTCATAAATTGCTCCATTTGCAAGAACAACAGATCCAGTAGGAAATCCAGAAACAGATGGAGGCGGATACACGCCCATTGGATTTAGAGGCGTTGGTATTAAAGTAAGATAGTTGAATCCAATTATTGTGCCTCCTGGAAGAGGTGTACCGTTTACACCATAGACAGATGCTGGAGGGGCAAGTTGGCTTCCAGTTGTACGGTCAATTATAGAGCCATCTCCCAAAATAAGAGAACCAATAGGGGCGGTTGTTGGTACTAGATTTTTAATTAATATGGGTCTACCAAGTACCGTCTGTGGGGGAATAATTGTTCCATCTAAAGCATAGATTCCTCCTGAAACAAGTTTATCCAATGAAACATATCCAGCTGGCTCTATTCGGCGACCATTTGTAGCATCTATTACGCTGCCATTTCCTAAAATTAGTGAGCCCGCTGGTGGTGTGCTTATTTGTGTTTGTCCACCCCTGTGTATTTTTAAACCACCTGTCGGATCTTGCCGGGCGTGTTTACCAATATAGTTAATTTCATTTGCTAAATGTGCAAGTTCCTTATAATTTTTACTACCAGTATCAAATTTCCCTTGAATTTTTGATATTGCCTTGAGAACCTTTTTCGTTTCAAGCTTTTTCCCTTGAAATTGTTTGAGATTGCTCATGACAGTTTCCTTAAACTTCAGTACCTCGGGGCTAGTTTCATCTGCCATTAATGCCCTCTCTATAAGCATTAGACAATAAAAAATATGTCTAATTATTCCACCGACGTATCAATATTTAATAATCACCTTTAAGAGGATTATTAAATACCGTGTTGTGCTAAATTTAAGTACCCCCTAAAAGGGGGTACTTAATATTGCCTACAACCCTAATATGGCAAGTATGCTACAGCAAAGTACCCCCAAAGGGGGTACTTAACTTTGGCACTTGCCGTTAAGTTTATATTAATTACTTGGCGGCAGTCTTACTAACGTTTCTTTGTTTTTGTTAGTCTAGGAACGGCCACCTTACGAGATTTCACTTTAGGTTTGCCGCCTATAATGAGTGAAGGAATAACTGCTGGGTCGTATGTTCCCTGTTGAAAATCGGCAATTGCCGTTTGATTGCCATTTGGTGTGCCATTTTTTAATACAACTTGTGTAGATAAAGTTGAGTTTGGAGGGCTAATTGCATATGCATGTTTGCCAACAACTACACCATTTACATAAAAACACATATGTATTCCATCATATGTTAATGATAATTTATCAGATGCCGACACATAAGAAGTATTGGACTGAGCAACTGATGAGTTAAATCTAATTAGTGCAGAATCATTTATAGCACCATTAATAATCAGTTGAAGTTTAATATATTCAACAGCATTTCCAAGTTGAGTTGAATCTCCTTGACTAAAATAAAATCCAAACATAAGAGTGTTAGTTGGATTTAAAACAGCTTGATTTTGTGTGGAAAGATTTGAAGTCAATACATATCCAAAGGCAGCTGTATTATTTGCTCCATTAACAATTGGTCTTCCTACTACAAATATTCCAACTCTGGGAACTGATGTACTTACAGTAAAAGGCGTAGTACTATTTGTAAAGACAGATGATGTATTAGAGCTTGATGCAACTATTGTATATCTGTTTGACGGAACACCTACAGCATTATAAATATTATACACAATTATGTTTGGAGATGAAATAAATGTTGTAGACTGTCCAATTATTGGTGTTTCTGCTGAAATTACAGCTCCTGATATACCTTGCGGTCCAGTTGCTCCAACACCATTAGCTCCTTGTGGTCCAGTAGCTCCAGTAGCTCCAGTTACTCCAGTTACTCCAGTTGCTCCAGTTAGTCCAGTTAGTCCTCTTAATCCACTTGGTCCAGTTGCTCCAGTTAGTCCAGGTGCTCCAGTTGCTCCAGTTAATCCAGTTAGGCCTCTTGCTCCAGGTGCTCCAGGCGTTCCTATACCGTTTGCTCCTGTAGCTCCAGTTGCACCTGTAGCTCCAGTAACTCCAGTTGCTCCAGTTAGTCCATCAGCTCCACGTACTCCTATACCAGTTGCACCTGTAGCTCCTGTAGCTCCTGTAGCTCCTGTTAGTCCAGCTAGTCCATTAGCTCCAGTAGGCCCAGTTGCTCCAGTTTGTCCAGTTAGTCCATTTATTCCTCTTTCTCCACTAGCTCCAGTAGCTCCAGTAGCCCCTGTTACTCCAGGTACAATTTGAATTATATAGGTGTCCATTAAGTCCATAGATGTAATTTGGAAGGTCCCTACAGGTGCTGTAACAATAATTGGTGGTATAGTAGTTGTCGATGTTGTTGTAGAAGTTGTTGATGTTGTCGATGTTGTTGTTGAGGTTGTTGATGTTGTTGTTGGGAATGAAATCCTCATCCAAGCGTATGTATCTTTAGTAGGTTCTGAATTTGAACCAGATGAACCTGAAAAATCAGTACCTCTAGGATCAATTGATGACAAGTTAATATAGTATAACCCATTATGTGAAACAATATCACCTAAAATATAAGTGTTATTAGAATTCCAAATTCCGCTATTACGTGTAATTATTTGTATAGTACCAGCAATAAAAGTTTGACCATATGATAGCGTACTTGGTACTAAAGATTGTTTTACTGTGTACTGGTTCCAGGCTGTTGGCCCTGTTGGATTATATACTGTAGAAGGGTGTACTGTTGTTGTTGTTGTTGTCGTGGAGGATGTTGTTGTTGTAGATGTTGATGGTCGTGTTGTAGATGTTGTTGTTGTTGAGGTTGTTGAGGTTGTTGGTGCCCGTGTTGTTGTTGAAGTTGTTGTTGATGTAGTTGAGGTTGTAGATGTTGTAGTTGTAGATGTTGTTGTAGACGTTGTTGAGGTTGTTGTTCTATAGAAAACAGAACCATTTTTATAACTGTGTGATGATGGTAAACTACTCTGTAATCCCCATTTAGTTGCTAAATAACCTTCTACCTGCTCACGCTGTGATAGAGTCATATCACGAGGAAATATAAGAACTTCACATATAGTTCCTGACATAATGCTTCCTGGGTAATCATTGGCGTATCCTAATGCATTACACCCAATAGAATATTTTGATATTTGTAGATTAGAATGTGTTATTGCTGTAGGCACTGTTGATAAAGTACCGTTTACACCTACACGCATTGAGCTGGGAGCATATTCACTATAGAATATTCCAATACTATTTGTTGCTATTGGAAGTGTTCCTGAAGGCGTATTATTATATTTCATACTAATTTTAGTAGTGCCTGATACACTGTCAGTTGCAGTAATTGCCGCCAATGAGTTTACATTAGTAGAATCATTACTTCCATTTGATAATGATAAAATTCTAGATGTAGGATTTCTGTAATCAAGTGAAACTGAAGCAACAACAAAACATGATACTTTTGCTGTATTTCTATTAAGTGTTCCCATTATATAACTGTTATTTGGGGCAAGTTGTATTTTATAGTCAGTTCCAGCATTATTAAATCTTTCATACATATTAGGTATCCAACCTGGTGGTAAATTACAATAGTTTGTGTTATTATTAGTATACATACTTAAAGCGGTTTGAGTGGCATTATTTATAACCATTTTATAATAATTTCCATCTGTGCATAAATAACATGTAGGGGGATCGTAGCTATTATCGAATCTACGAATACCGTTTACTGAGATGGGACTTGTTATACCAGGTCCAAACATCTTAGTAATTCCAGGATCTGATGTAAAGCGTAGGGTAAATGAACCATTTTGTACAGCAGCGTTATTATTCCCCCAATGTGCATCAGAATAATACCAGATCTCTTCATCGAAATTTCCATTATACAGTAGTGCTTTTCCAGTTATATCCATTGCTACATTCCAATTTCTACCACTACCAGCATCCCAGTTTGAAAAATGTGCTATGTATATACACTTTCCTGGTACTGTAGTATTATTATGAATACTTGTACTTGTTTGAGTTCTATTATATTGCTCAATTGCTCCATCAATTACAAACCCTATAGAAGTTGGTGAAGTTACTGGAGCTGATGTATTACTAGCATTATTAATTAATACTAAAGTATTTAATCCACCTATAGTTGGTCCAGATGTTACATTGTTTAATATAGCATTGTTTCCATTACCAGATCTATCAGCAAGTTGTCCATTAATCGTTCCACGATTATCTGCATCAAGCCATACTAATGGTGGACCACCATCAAAAAAGGTAATGTTTTCTGGTGCTCGTGTAGTTGTTGATGTTGTTGTCGATGTTGTTGATGTTGTTCTTGTTGTAGATGTTGTTGTTCTGTATAAACTACTTTCTAATCCCCATTTAGTTGCTAAATAATTATCTATCATTTCACGTTGTGTAGAAGTCATTAGGTAAGGAAAGACAAGGACTTCGCTTATTTGTCCTCTAAAAAATCTAGCGGAACCACTATTATTATCTCCTACACGATCACCTCCAATTGTATAATTTTCTATATTCACAGGATTTACTGTTATAGGTATACTGCTATTATTATAGCCGTTTACTCCAATTGACGCAAAAGATGTACCTGATGGTGGGGTTCCTTGACTATAATAATAAATTGAATTATTACTTGAAGCAGTTGGAAGATTACTACTATCTGATTGACCACTAACAACATTGTTAGACCAAGCTATCTTTGGACCATAAACAATAAACAAAGGAATTAAACATGTAGTAGTATTATCAAGACCTCCTCCATCTATAAAACTTAGGATTCTTGAATTAAAGTTTGTATTGTCATTTGTTCCATTATTTACAGAAGCAACAACAAAGATAGTTATGTTTAATAAAGATCTTATAGGTGTAGTACCACCTATGTAAGAATTTCCATTAAGCTTAAAACTTTTTAATCCATTTGGTAAAGTTATAATATCCATATTTTTATATGTACCATTATTACCACTTCCAGATTTATCTAAAATTGTTCCATTATTAATTGTACTAGATATTATAGTGCTTTGGTCAGATGCATCTAGCCATAAAAATGGCGGATTACCAGTAAAAGATGGAATAGTGTCTGTTCTTGGTCGCGTTGTCGATGATGTTGTTGTTGATGATGTTGTAGATGATGTTGTTGTTGGTCTTACAACTTGTTCTAATGATAATGCGGGTGTAGATGTTAAATTTGATATAGTACACCGATATAGTGAAGGAGTCGGATAAATATGATATGATAGAAATAATATACCACGAAGTTTATCAATCGCAATACCATAATATGTATTTCTCCAACCTGGCTCAGCTGATCCTGTAACTTGTCCCTTAATTCCATTTTGATAAAAATATAAATATTGATTACTATCTAGAAAAAACAATGCTCCTATGTCATCATATGATACTATATGATGTACCCCTGTAATACCACCTATAAGTTGACTGACACTACTAGTACTTGATGGATTACTAATATACATTATTCTGTTATTACCTGTATCGGCAATATACAATGTGTTAGTTATAGCATTATAGCACATTGACTGTGGATTACTTAAACCAGTTAATACTATATTTGTTGAAATTTGTGCATTTAGTCCACTACCAGTTACAATACGAATTTTATTATTTGGATTATCTAGAACATACATAAGTGAATCATTTACAAATACCATTGATTTAGGTGCATTCATTTTTGCATTTGTAGTGATACCATCTTCATTTCCAGGCGTAGTAATTACTCCAATATCAGGATTTGTACTTGGTGTATAAGCCCATTTTGGAATAACAGCATCACCTTTATATACTAATGTACGAATTGCATTACCGTATAAAATATAGAGATTTGTAGTAATTGGTGAAAACTCAATACTATTAATATTATAGATATTACTTCCATTACGCGTAGTATCAGCCCATGAGCGTGGATCTGTTTGAGCACCAGTTTTTGGTCCATCAATCCATCCAACTCCACTATCATATGATGTTGCTTTTATATAAGTACCAAAATTAGCATACTCTGCTATCCAAATAAGATCTCCACTCCATCCTATAAAATTATAATAGAAATCTCCATTTAATGGATTAACTGCTCCAGTATACATAAAACCACTTGCAAATGGTGAAACAGAACTAAAGTTTGTGGTAAAGGGAGTGGTTAGCATAGATGATGGGGCTACACCCCCGTTTTGTAGTAATCTAGGAATCCCAGTACTATAATTTCCTCCTGTAAGTATCGGTGTATTACTCCAATACGCTCCAACATACATACGAGGAATTGTCGATAAATCAATATTGTTACTTAGTATAAGAAGTGTACACATTAAGGTAGAGCTTGTTGAAGATACACCTGTTGGTACTGGTACAGTTGTTGCTGATAGAATTGTTGTACCAGATGGAATTCCAAGACCAGTTATCACTTTTCCAATAAGATTCGGTTTAGATACTAACCAAGGTGAAGTCGAAGAATCTGTATGTTCAATGTATATACCTCTTATATTTGTTCCACCTACTCTAAAATTTGTTTGTAAATCAGTACCACTGGCAACATAGCGAGTTCCAGTAGTTAGATCACCTGAATAATAATTTGGATAGATCGAGGGTATATGTCTAACAATATAAGTTGCTGAAATACCGGCAGGTCCTGTTACACCAGTGCCACTTGCTCCAGTCGGCCCAGTAAATCCAGTAGTACCAGTGCCAAGTCCTCCTGTTGGACCAGTTACACTTAAGCCACTAGGTCCAGTTGCCCCACTTACACCAGTAGGGCCTGTTAGACCAGTAACACCGGTTGGACCAGTTACACTTAAGCCGCTCGGTCCTGTGTATCCAGTAGTACCAGTATTACCAGTAGGGCCAGTTATACCAGTATTACCTGTAGGGCCAGTTAAACCAGTTACACCAGTAGGACCTGTAAAACCAGTAGAACCTGTAAAACCAGTATTACCTGTAGGACCAGTAGGACCTGTAAAACCAGTAGGACCTGTAAAACCAGTAGAACCTGTAAAACCAGTATTACCTGTAGGACCAGTTACACTTAATCCGCTTGGTCCCGTGTATCCAGTATCTCCAATTATACCAGTTGGTCCTGTAAAACCAGTATTGCCTGTAGGACCAGTTAGTCCCGTATCTCCAATTATGCCACTCGGTCCTGTAAAACCGGTATTACCTGTAGGACCAGTCACACTTAATCCACTTGGTCCTGTATATCCAGTTAGGCCACTCGGTCCTGTAAAACCGGTATTACCTGTAGGACCAGTTATACTTAATCCACTTGGTCCTGTATATCCAGTTAGGCCACTTGGACCAGTTACACCACTAGGCCCTGTGTACCCAGTATACCCTGTGTATCCAGTAGGTCCTGTATTTCCATCTCTACCTATACCAACAGATCCTGGTAATCCTTTCTCTCCACTTGGTCCAGTGGCTCCAGTAACTCCAGTCGCTCCCGTATTTGTTGCTGAACCAGGTATTCCAGTTGGACCAGTTGGGCCGAAAGTAGGTACTAAAACAGGTGCTGCTTTAGGTACTGTGGTAGGCGCGCCAGTTATTCGCGTGTATGTATTTGTTGCTAGTGCTGGAGCAATTGGTAATCTACCCTGTAAGACAGCAGACGCCGATCCAATGGCATTTGAAAGCCAACTAGGAATTAGTCCTGCTCCCCTTTGATTTTTTTTGAATTTTTTTTTTTGGCGCCCCATGGCACCTCCTAACATTATATCGAGCTGAGATATCGTGTTAAACATTCCTAGTTCAATATCAACAATCGCGCACTCTTTAATTGACATATCCCCAGCATTATATAAAAATGATGTAAAATGAAATGTAGTATTTGATGTTAAGGGGCGCACGGCAACAACTACACCATTTATATAGAATTTTAGATTACTATTATCGTATGATATAAGAAGAACATCATTTGACGAAACATAGGCTAAGGGATTCGATGTTACTGCTGTAACATTTAAGCCATCATCAATAGGTGTAAGATTACCATCTATAATAATAGATACCTTTGATACACTTGTACCGCCTTGCGGAAACGGATCACCCATAGATAAAGGCTCTAGGTAAAATCCATAAACAATATCTGGAAGTGTTGGTGCAGATGGCGAGTCCCAGTGAGCGAATCCGAAGCCACATTTATGGTTAATTCCATTCAAAATACTGCGTGCTTTTGTAAATATACCCGTTGATGTTAAAGCATCTGGTTGAACAGTTTCAGTTGTGTATGCTCCATTTACATTATTATCATGGGTTATTTTCTTAACGGAATATCTATTATGTACAGATGATACTGAAATACTTCCTGCATCTGATGAGTTAAGTGTAAGGGGAAGTATACCTGATACAGCAGTTGAACCAGCGGGGCCTGTTGGACCAGGTACGCCTAGCAAACCGGCGTTTCCTTGCGGACCAGGGATACCTAGTAAGCCAGCATTTCCTTGTGGACCAGTTGAACCAATAATAACTCCCATTAATTGCGAAACAGGTACACTTTGAATTGCATTCGGCCCAACAGTAGCCTGTGGCATTACTTGCTGAGTAGTTGTAGAAGCAATATGAATTACACAGCCATAGGGTAATGTTGTTGTACCAGCTGGGAAAATAACTTCACCTGATGCTGAGCTTGTAATTGAGCCGTCGGCATTTACAGTAGACCCATCAGGTATGCCTGATGGAAGACTTACTGCTATCATTGCCATTGCTGTTAGTGTTGCTGTATCAACAGGACCAGCATAGTTATTTGATAATTTAATTTCATACGGAGCTGATGTATTTGAGCTTACAGGTGCACTTTTAATTGTAGAGCCATATGGTAATGTTGTAGTGCCAGACGGAAAAATAACTTCACCTGATGTTGAGCTTGTAATTGAACCATCCGAATTTACAATAGAACCATCTGGTATACCTGGCGGAAGACTCGCTGTTGAATTCGCCATTTCGGTTAAGCTTGCTGTATCAGTTGGACCGCTATAGGACTCTGGAAGTGTAATTTCATATTGAGGCTCTGATCCTACAGGTTGAGGGTCATTGTTTTGGGTTTCTTGTAAAGTTTGAATTAGACAGCCATATGGTAATGTTGTAGTGCCAGGTGGAAAAACAATCTCGCCAGTTATTGAACTTGTAATTGAGCCATCTTCATTTACAACAGACCCGTCAGGTATACCTGGCGGAAGAGCTGTTGCAATTGTTGCTAGTGCTGTTAAACTTTCTGTATCTGTTGGACCACTATACATATTTGAAAGTGTAACTTGGTATCGATTTTGAGGGGATACATTTATAGGTGCTGTTAGACTTGATACCGATAAAGGTAATGAACTAGCAGTTGCTAGTTGTGATTCTAATATAGGCAGTGGCATAGGAATAGCTACGCTTGATAGTGCTAAAGCCAATGAACTCGGTGGGGTGACTGGTGATGTGCTTTCTAGAATCGAAGGGGTTGGAATTACTCCCTGTGCAGGTACCTGTAAAGGCTCACCTATTACTGGTGGGGTTGTTACTGTAGGTAGTGGCAGTGCAGTTGATGTAGCTAGTGGTAAAGCCGTTGGTGTAGCTACTTCTAGTGGCGTTGTTGTCGCTAGTGGTAAAGCTGTTGGTGTGGCCAGTGGTAATGGTGTTGTTGTGGCCAGTGGTAATGGTGTTGTTGTGGCCAGTGGTAATGGTGTTGTTGTGGCCACCGGTAAGGGTGTTGTTGTGGCCAGTGGTAAAGGCGTTGGCGTAGCCACCGGTAAAGCTGTTGACGTAGGTCGTGGTAATACTAGACTTGTAGCAGGGACTAAACTAGACGCAACAAGTTCTGATGATTGAGAAATTATAGCACCGCATACCATAACAATAGAGCCTGCCGGCGCGCGCGTAGTTCCTGCAGGAGCTACAACTATTCCATTTGGAGCTACAATTGAACCATTAGCAGTTACTGTTGAACCACCGGGCACTCCAACTGGCGCAGCCCCAATCATACTTACACCAGATACTGCAGCAACAATATATCCTCCAGCTGTAATTAATGATCCTGCAGGGGCAGTTGTTGTACCTGGGGGAGCCACTGAGGCCCCTGTAAATCTGTTTCTTATAGAGCCATCTGGTAAAACAATCGAGCCAATAGGGGTAGAAGGAGATAAAGAACCAATAGGAGTGCCGTTTGTAATTGGGCCTATAATTGTATGGACCGCTGATACAGTTGAGCCAATCGGGGCACTTGTTACAGCTGAAGGGTATATTTTTCCAGTTATTGGATCTACAAATTCTCCATTACCATTTACAATAGACCCTACAGGAATTGAAGTGGGAGCGTATTGAACAAAAGTCGCCGGCGTACTAGGCGTAACTACGTTGTTAATTGTAGAAGTTGGATGTGTTGTTGTAGCTGAAAGTTGAGGGGTTGTTCTAACAACTCTATTGAGCCCAAATACTGAATCTAGAGCATTTTTTAACCAATTACCACCAGACTGTTTTGACCTAGTCTTAGCCTTCTTTGGGGGCATCTAATTATATGTAGTTTTTAAATGATGATATTTAACGGGAAGCGAAACAGTGAATTACGTAACGTCTAGTACTAAAGTTAAGAACTCCCCATGGATAAGGCCACCCCGTGGCCTTATGTCATTGGAGTGACTTTAACTTTTCGTTCTAGCCATCAGAGCCAAGTACTTAAATTAAGTACTTGGCGGTAAATTAAGTAGTTAACGATAGTTAATTTAAGTACTTGCTCATAGAATTTAGCTAATTGTAAATGTTGTCCACTTCCCTCTTTTATCTGGAAGATTAACATAGCGTGTATCTATTGGAACCCAGTAGGATGCATTTTTTGAACCTTCTAGTGTCCATATGTTCGGGTCATACATTTTAAGGCGCTGTGATGTGAGTATATCATACCGTGTTAGATTAATACTGTTTGTAAAACAAAATATAATTGAGCGTGTAGTATTATCAGACCATGAACCTGTAAATAGTTTTTTCTCTCCAGTATACGGATTCCATATATTGACACTCATATCTTTTACTCGCTCAGACCCATTATAGAAATAAATATGTCCAACATGAACATTTTCTGTAGTATCGCGTGTTTCTACAACAGTTAAACGGATATACTTATACTTTGCTACCGGAGTAATTGATATTTCTTCTAGGTCTGACATGTACGTGTTATCATATGTTTTTCCAGTACCAACAAGTGGTAGATTTAGATAGTCATCTAATTCATGATTGTCAGCATTTCGCTTTATATCAAATCCAAATCCGGTCTTTTCATGCGGGGCTAAAATTTCTGGCTCTTCTTCAATAGTATGTGTAAGTGGCGCTGGCTCAGAGTGTGTTTCAGATACAATTGGCACAGGCTTTAAATCAATAATTAAATCTGGGTATGATTTTTTCTTAGGATAAAAGGCAAAATAAGCAATGGTAGCTCCTACTACTAGAACGGCAAGGTCAACCGCTCTCATTATACTAAAAAAAGAATATCTTTTTAGGACCTTATGGGGTTGTGCTAAACTTAAGTACCCCCTAAAAGGGGGTACTTAATATTGCCTACAACCTAGTATAGCACTTACCGTTAATTTGTATTTGCAAATAATCGTGTTAGCCCACCTACAACTAAATTTGTATTATTGTTTATACTATATGGTGTTGTATACGTAAGTGGTCTTGGAAGATTAATATTTGATAACTGTGCAAGTAAATTTTCTATAAGCGCCTTGTAGTCTGTTGAAGACATAAAAGGAGATAGTTTTTGAAATTGTATTTTAAGCGTTCCTAAATTGGGATAATCAATATCACTGCGACTTGCTCCAATTGTAAACCCTGTAAGAGGTGGATTGTTTGTTGTTGGAACTGACGAATACGCCCCTGACTCTTCAAAAAAGGTAGCGCAATCAATTGGCACTGCTGGTAATGGATTACCACTTGAATCCCTTCCTCGAGATACAGTATTATTTCCGTATTTTTTTGTAAGTTGATTTAATGTTGAAATACATGCAGAGTTATTAGTTATACTATTGTTAGTAAACGTCGTAAGAATCTGCTGTAATGAGCCAAGCACTTGTTGAAGTTCACACTGACGTCCTCGTAAATTAAAGGCCAAATCCTGTAAGCTAGTATACATATTAGACTGAACATAGGGGTCTGTACTATTGTTTTTGTAAAATATATCATAGTCTAGTGATAATAATCGTTCACATGCATTACGTTGCTCTGCAGTAAGACGAGTACCATTACAAAGTGACTGTAGATTCTGTTGAAGTACTATATTTTCCCCTTTTGCTGTGGAGGTAGCATTTACAAGTTGGCTGAATGAACTATACATATCTTTAAGAGTATTTAGTTTTTCATCTATGGTTGCATATGTACTTTGTAAATTAGTACAACTAGCCCCTACCGTATTTGAATTAATACTTGCACGCTCTGCTGCAGTTTCAGAGCCAGCCGGTTGTAATACCTTTTTTATTGTATCAGTTCCGTGTGAACTAATCAAATTTTTTCGCGCATTTATTACATTATAGCTTGCATTTTGTAATGCAACAACTGCTTCTGAATATGAAAATACTATAGGAAATAAATCATTATTCACAGGATTTTTTATATCTTTTCCTGTTGTTAAATACGTAATCATCTCTGGGTTGTACATTGAATAAGAATCTGAATTAAAATAGTTAATGTTTGTTGTGTATCCAGTAGGTTTTGGACCCATGCATATTGCAAATGCTTTTTTTCCATTTTCAGGAGGAACCCTATACACTCCTAAGCCCTTAGTTGTAGGTATACAATAATTACCAGCTGATATTGTTGTAATAGGATTATCATTAGCATCAAAACATATTTTTAAATCTGTTTCTTTAGTATAGGGCGGAAGATTGCCTGTAGGAGGTACAGCATTAGAGGGATTACTTTGACTTCTTTTACACACATTTTTTTTAGTATCTGAAACTGGAAAATATGCATTTACTCTGTCACCAGCTAACCAACCTGGAGCACACCAATTACCACTCAAATCCAGTGCAGTCTTTAAAGATAAAGGTATTTCGGCAGTAGTATTTTTATTGGCAAGAGTACACCCAGGTATACTTGAACATACAGTTACTGCCTGGTCGTAGGTATAGCCAATCGAAGCGTAAGGATAGCTGTCTGGTGCCGCCATCATATCGAAGTAATTTGCTTTTGGAGCTACTAAAAATATTTCATTAGGTGAATTTTCTAATTTAACATTTGTTTTAGTAGTATCGCTGGCAAATCCCTCCTTATTTTTAAATATGTATGTTCCTATTAATAATAGTATAATACATACTGTAATAGATAATAGAGAGGTCCATCCTTTCATTCTTACTTTAAATACTAGATTTCTTTTATGAATGTATAGACGGGAGAGGTCTGTCCAGTAAATATCATAGGGCGGTCTGTTTGTTCAAATGTTTCCCAAAAGCGCCCATCATAGCTAGATTCTATTAACCATTGACACGGAACACCGTCTTCTGAATTTTTTACGCCTGAAGGCACTGAAAATTTAAATCCTTGAATTAAAGTTGCTGGTAAATTTCCGAATTTAATTAGTAGGGGATTACGATTTAAATTTACCCAACGCCCCGTAGGTGAGCTTAGAGCAGCGGGACCTGTCTTTGAAGTTGGATGAACACCCATGGGATTTGAAATTGTGTACATATCTATTGGAAGAGGTCCAAGAGGTGTTATGAATTGTAACATACTCATGTGTACAATCTGTGAATTTTGTTTGCGTGTTTGCGTAACTGTAAATCGTAAATACTGAATACGTCGCTCGGGTATAGTATATTTGGGAACAACTCCTGTTTGTAGTGGAAGAGTATAATTAAAGTCTAGTTTAGGGGCGGGTTGCGTTTCAAATACTGCATGAGCACTATCCTTTAATAGAGATTTTGCTGGATTTTTAAAAGTTTCTATTATAGGAGTGAGTGAGTCGGTACTGGGGTCATGTGCAAAGTTGTATCCTAAGCCACTTCCAACAGAAGTTGTGCTTGTTGGTGAAACTACCCCTCCTGTAAGAATGGGAAAACAACTTGTTTGTACAAATGAATACTCCTTTCTTCCTGAGGCTAAGCTTGGTGCCTCACTGTATCCATATCCTGAAGTTGTATGTAGTGTTATCCATTCATCGGGTTTCGAGGGATTTCCTGACATAGACCCCTCTAAAACCCACCCAGTTGGGCGAGCAGAGGAAGCACCTGTTGTAAATGTGAAATAATTAATTTGTACTTCATCATTCAAATTAATATACATATACGTATTTAAAGGAAGTTTCAGACGTTGAATTGTTGGATTCGGAGTAGCTTCTAAAACTAAATTAACTTTTCTATAATTTCCAGTTGAAATACATGTATCACTTGTTGAACTACTACTCTCGTAGCCAATTGGGCATGGAAGTGTATAATCGTAGTTATTATATGTAAATATTCTTGTACGCATTGTAACTATTGGAGGATTTATTAAAGTACATACACCAAATGTAGTACCCTCTGCATCAATAGACTGAGTATATGATCTAATATCACATGTATTCTTATCATCATATAAATAGTATTTTATAGGAAGTATTCCCTCAACAGTAAAAGAAGCATATTGTAAATTTAGTATACTATTACTATTTGTAATAGTAGCATAGGATGGATTTACTAGATTTGTACTATAAAATTTAATATATGTAATTTCTCCATAAGTTAAGTTTGATGCAGATGCTGTAAATTTCAAACGTAAATATTTGAATTTTTTACTTGATATAAGAGCATCTCTTAAGGATTGAACAATATATGTTGCTTTAATTCCTAATGTAGTTGAGCTAGCTGGAACAGCTCCTGTTGTTCCAACAGGAACAATAGCTATGTTTGGTGGAGTCAGTTCTGTAAATACAGGAAGATTGGCTTCCGTGTAGTTGACTTCCTCCATAAAGTACACAAAAAATGTGTTATTAGGATTGAGTTGCCATGTTCCATTACGATTACTAGAGCTTACAACTGGTATTGAATTATATGTTAATTCAGTACTACCAAATTTCCGTCTAAATTCAAACTTAAAATATCGAGCAATACCATATAAACGAATATCGGTTTCTCCGTTAATTCCAAAATCGGCGGCAGTAGCTTTAAATATAATAACGTTCTTATTTTCTGGTATATGATAGGAATGAATTGTCTTAATTACACTCTTAAATCTAGTTTGTAATGGTGGTATTGAGCTAGGAGCTAAAGTAACAATATCAGATATTACTATTTTATATGTTGTTAAATTTTCAAATCTACCATTTATATTAGATATACTTCCAAGAGTTAGTATAGTTCCCGTATAGCTTTTCATTATTGCATTAAAACTATTTACTGGATTATTAATGTCAATAACAGTAACTGGTAAATTTTCGGTATACGTAAGAGATGATATATTAAGAGATACAGTAGTTGATGATTTTGTAAGATTTAATGTTGATTCAAGACTTTCACTACCAATAATTTCGCTATTGCCTTTTGGCTCCGCTCCAGCTAGATGCTCTATATTCCAAGAGTCACGAGCACAGTTTATTACACTGGTTAGATTATTTCCAATACTAATACTATTTTTAACAAAAAAGCTAAAGTTTGATGTTTCGCCATTTGAATCAGTTACCTTTAATACTCTAAGCTGAGAGCTAGCAGGTTTATTATAAAATTGTATCATTTTATAGGTATCTCCATAAGGCAAATAATCCTGTGTCGTAACACGAAATTCATAAGTATCACTTGCTATTGCTTCTGGAACAACTGATGTAACAACATCTCTGTATGGTAAAAATGGCGAAGGTATTGGTACAGGTAATGTTATTGTCGATGATGAATTAGATGATGAACTAGATACAACAGAGTTTATAGCTAGATCGCTACTTTTACTAAACGTTACACCATTACTACATTGATATGCTTTACCAATTACATTTGTACTTCCAGGCGTGTATGGATTATTTGCACAATCAACATAATCTATCATTTCAACAAGTGGTATAGGTACAGGACTCCTACTTGGCAGTTTACTAAATATTCTGTATTTAGTAGGTGAGGTAAAGATGCCGTTCTTATTTGTAACACTTCCAAGAGTTAGTACAGAATTTACATAAGCTGTCATATTTGCATTAAAGTTATTTGCCGAGTTGTTCATATCGACAACATAAACTGGTCTATTTAATGTGTACTGAAGAGAAGGTATATTAAGAGTTAGTGTATCTGATGTAAATACTAAAGTAGTATTTGTAGTTTGAGTACCAAGAGTTACTGGCGTTTCCCATATATTTCTATTTAATGCTGTAGGAACTGTATCTAACTGCATCTGCTTCACTTCATTTATAATAATAACATAGGTCTGAGATGAATTTGAAAATGTTCCTTGGACGTTTGATACACTTCCAATTGTTATTGTACTTTCTGAATAAAACTGTATGACTCCATTCATTTTTACTAAACCAGACTCGGCTATAACAGGGAGGCCTATGTATGAATCATTTAGTGTAACATATATTGCTAGTGTAATTGACTGATTTGGCTGTGGATTTGAAATAATTCCAGTAGCCTGGCATAGTATGTTAGATGTGTATATACCAAATGTTAATGGACCTGATGGAAAACTACCTACATTAAATACATTTGATATATTAATAGATGTTGTAGTAGCTGTAGTACTACTTTCTGTAGTTTCTGTTGCTGGCGTAACATATCCATTTAATGATACTACTCCGTAGCGAAGTAATACAGGTTGATTATATCCTATAATTAATCCAGATATATTTAGTTCTAGTGAAGTTATTGAACTAGATGATACAGAGCCAGATCCACTTCCTAAATATCTTTCTAAATAATTTTCTCCTGTATAATTAATAATTGTTAAATTTTCATAATTTACATCTGTGTTTGCTGAGCTAGTTATATTTGATGCTAAATCAACAGTTGTTATAAAATAACAAGTATTTCTAACTGGATTCATTTTAACACGGTATACTTCGGATCTTGGATTTGTTGTTACTGGAACTGAGCTACTATTAACACTTAATGTATAAACATCAGCAACATAGTCACATGTATTATTATATGCTGTTCCTGCATGTGTTATAGTAGATATAAATCCAGGATCATTTGCACTATTTGCAACACGATATTTGCGGTATGCTTTCATAAACTCATTTACAGTAGCGGGGTCAGTACATACATTACGAACATCTGTTTCTTTACATGTTCCTCCAACAAGAGTATTTAGTTGACCATATGCTCCATACATATCCTTTCGATATGTTAAAAGGGAACTTCTGAGCTCTGGAGCAAGTGCGCCTACAGTATCATACAACGATTTGTATATAGTATTATTGAAAAAATTTACATATGGCTTTAATGTTTCTGCAGCATAATTATAGGTTTTAAGTAAATATGGTGTATTTGATTGAATAAATTCGCCTCCACCACTTTCATCTATACCAGATATTCTCATAGCTTTATAAACATATTTACACTCTGTATCAGCTAATTCTAGTGAGTTTACTCTATCTAATTTCATTTTTACTTGTGCTTCAACATCGATTGAAAATGGAAGTTCATTTGTATCACCATTTTGCGTTCTTATTATTCCTTTAAAATCGCAGCGAAAGGGCGATACTGTTACTGCCTGTGTAATTCTAATAATTTTTTTGGATGTATTACTTATATCTTCATTATAACTTTGTACAATATTGTTAATTACATTAATATCAGTACATGAGGCAGGTTGGCACGTTCCTCCTAAGTTGTCAAGTGTTCCTTCTGCAGGAAGATCAAATTCGAAATCTGCAGTTTTTGTAAGATCTAAAGGATTTCCACTATTGGCTGTATAATCTGCAAGTGAATTAAACATAAGTGAGCCAGGAATATCGTAATACGAGTTGGTAGCTCCCCAATTTTCAGTATTTGTTCGATATCTAAATATTCCATAGTATTCTTTAGGAGGGTCACTTACATTTGTAATTGGATTTACTCTTATTTCGCTCCATTTAATTCCACAACTGTTGTCAGTGTTTTTTGCTAGTCCCAAAATTTTTAATGGTTTATACACATATTCTGATGTATCATATGCATTTAAATTTTTTACATCACTTCTTTCAGTAAATTCATAGGTTCGTAATGAAGTATAATGATCATAAATAATATTCATTGCACGGGGAATATTTAGACATAGGTCACTCTGTGGCAATGGATTACTTGTACTAGGTATATTTTTTGTATAACTTATTACTGGCCTATAATTTGTATTTCCTAAACCAGATGATGTATCTACAATAAATCCAGCATTGTATTTTGGATTAAATGTTAAAGCCGCCTCTGTGCCTAAGGAATATCCGGTAAATGTCAGACCACTTAGTTGTGCTATTGGATTTCCACTATTATTATTATAAACATCTTTATCGATTTTTGAATAAAATCTAGCTACAGTGTAAGGTTCATTCAAAGAACTTGTACAACCTGGTAGGGTTGGGTCACGACTTTTCTTTAAAAGTGATAGGTATGAATTATCAGATGTTGAATTTGCTCTTGTTATAGTACTGACATCTCCCGCTTCAAAGCCTAATCTAAGACCATCTGTATCATATAGTTCAACACTATATGTTGGAATTTCAGTGTAACCCATTGGGTATATTATATATATGCCAGTTATATCTGCAGGCGCAAGTAAATCTATTTCTACATATTCACGCGTTGTATTTCCTGAACTCTTATAATAATAAGACCCAGCCCAAGGAAGTGTCTTCCATGTAAATGTAAGACTGGTAGATGTAGTAATTACATTAGTAACTGGATTAGTTAGCGTATTAGTATTTCGTGTTGCAATATAATTTCCATCTGTTAATAATTGGTTTTGTTTATAGATAAGCAATGTATCTGCAAAAGAAATATTGTTAGAAGAAGTTGGAGTAATACTTACTGCATTACCGACTGTTGAACAATTTATCGATGTATAGTTTCCTTCAGTTCCCTGTATCCTTAGACATGTTCCTGCTGGAGCAACTGCAGTAGCTACACCATTATTTGTACAGATAATTGCTCCTGTAGAAGCAATTCTGCATATTCCATTTTCTGCAGATGTTGTTATTACACCAGATGAGCTTGAATTCTTTAAATACCGTGGTATCTCTGTAGAGTTTGTATTAACAGGCTTTGTATACGCTACATTTGAACCAGTATTATCAACAATAATAATCTGGGCTAAGCTAATTCCAGTAGTAGATGTATCTGTTCGTATTAGACGAACCCTTTGTGCTTTTAAAACTCCACAGTTTTTTCCTATTCCAAGTAAAGCATCATTTAATTGGGCATTTAGATCAATCATTTGAGTATTATATTCATCCTCTAGCACTGCGCGCTCATCTTGAGCTAATAATAGTCTTCTGTATGTTTCATGATTTGTACGAAGAGTATCTATTTTAGCGGCAATACTTTCTGTTAAACGAGCATCTCTTCTTAAATCTATAAAACGCACATCATATAGTAAGTCACCTACTTGAAACACGTCAAGTATCATATTCATTTCAGTATTTCCACCGGTATCACTTGTACTAGTTTTAGCATTTTCATAATAGAATTGGGCAATCATATTTAAGATTGTTCGTTTTTCACTTACACTTAACCAATGTCTTCCAGCGGAATTTGAACCTAATGAAATAACGTATGTTACTGCTCTTGTATTAAAGGTACCTACTACTCGTGTAGGACGTAGAACTACAATGGCAGTTCTTTTATTTGCACTTTCTGTATATGAAACTATAGTTGCATTAAAATATTTACTAGGCTCACTGTAATCTGATACGGTAACAGAAAGATTGGCTGATAATAGGTTTGTTGTACGAATTGTTAGTTCAACATTTATTGATACTTTTGGATTAATTTGTTGTGCATAAACAGTTTTTATTTCACTATCTGTTCCAGTATATGTTGTATCAATTGGACTTGTGTATGAGATTTGATAATATTTTTCATTAAGACCAAATGGTTTCCATGGACTTGTCTGTGGGGCCTTTTGTATTTCACCTCTTACATAAACATTGTATATATTTATATTATTTAAAGTTAGTGCTCCGCTTGTTTGTGAATAGGAGGCTACATTTGCAGTTAAATACGTGGTGGGATCTGACATATCTGTTAGGACAATAGTCATATTTGTAGATATAAAGGCAACATTTTTTTGAATTGTGATAGATGTAGTGTAGGGGGTGCCAGTTGTATTAGTAAGAGTTACAATTGTATTGTTAGTAGCAGCTGAAAATACAGCTGGGTCACTATTAGAAACGCTCATCAAATCAAACTTGGGAGCTATATCGTGATCAGAAATATTGTTAGTAGCTACATTACGTTTAGCAACATCTGTTGTAGGAGTTAAACCATAGTAGGGATATATTTCACTATATGTACGGTTTTGAATTGTTGAAGTCATACCTGAAATATTTTTAATTATATAATCTCGTACTCCTTCTGTGCTTTCATTTTCTACAGTTAAAGTATATTTTTTACCTTCCCAAGTTGCTGGATTATATAAATTAGGTATAGATTGTGTTGAAGCATTTACAGAACATGCAATGTTTAATGTATTTAATACATCAAATGGGTATTTGCTTGTTAACTCATCATTACCAGATCTTGTCTGGCTACTATTTGGTGGCCAAGTACCAGGTGTTGTTCCATCACCAAGAACCTTAAAATTTATGTAGACTAATGCATTTGCGGGTTTACTCGCACTATAATTATCCCAATCACTTTTTGAGCTAGTATATGTAGCATCTAGAGATGTTTTTGATGCATTACATGTTTGTAAATACAAACTAGCAATTCGTTCTCTACGCGATATTGCCCACCGTCTAATATAGTTACGGGTATGGTACGGTAACATTTTCATCATATCATCAGTAATAGGCGTGTTAGCTTTTATAGCATTTGATTCTACTGCCAATGTAGAAATATTAATTGTTTGGGCAGTCATATTTGTGGAAAATTCAACACTTGCACTAGCTGTTTTACTCATGTATAGATTACACGGAGGAGTTGAACTTATGAGAATTTGTTTTTGAAGTGTATCAGCGTCTGTAAAATTAAAATACATGGCATATCCAATTGATTTCTCAATTTCAGTTTTTGCTAAAGCATCTATGGTTCCCACAACAGGTATAGTCTTGTACGGACCCGAGCTGTAGACTGATTTATAAGCATCTATTAAATTTGATACATTTGCTGATACAGTAGTCATAAAACTTGATACAGTCCAGTTATTTCCTGCTGTTAAAATATTTGTTGAAATAGTTGGATCGGCAATTTCATCAGCTATTTCTTTACAGTATTTACTGGGGTGTGAGGGATTTATTTTATTTGCTCCATCACTGGCATAACAGTTAGATATAAAATGTGGTGAACTATCTAAACTTCCATAATAACCATCACCTTGTGATCGGAAATAGAGCCGGTAATCACTAGACACACACGTACCATCGCACTGACCAGTAACTGTTCTAGATCGGTAAGTACCACCTGGACAGGGCGTTTGAAAAATATGATTATCAGACATGGCATTTGTACATACTTCGTACGGATCAAAATCATACGGATAACACGTATTAGTATCACCAGTATCGCGTCTTACATATCTATTATCATATCTATATCTACTAACCTCAATAATATTAAATAGATTAAATAACGTACTCGATGTTTCGCGATTGTTATAGCCATCAACGCCCTCACCATATTGATATCTAAGTAATTCCTTAGCAGTATCATATAAATTTGTTATTGTTAATGCATTAGTTCCTCCTGTAGATTTTATTATATCATTCTTAAATGATCTATATCCACAATTCATTTTTAGTTTCTTATGTTTTCCTGATAATATAAAAGCGATAGGATGGCTAATAAATTCCTTTCCTCTACTGTATACATTCATAAAATTAGTATCACGTAATTTGTAATAAACTGTAGGATCATCTAAAAATGGAGGACCACGATTACTCATATTTTGTTTAAAATAACCAGGTTTTTTTGCGTCACGTTTACTAAATTGTGCAAGAGTATGTGCATTTAATACTTCGTCATTAGTTCCCATATTAATTCCTAAATTTGCAATATTTCTTAATGTATCATCATTTAATAGAGCATAATCACTCGCTCTAACGGTATATGATATTGGATTAAGTCTAGTGCCACCTACGACTTTAGCCAATAATTGCGGTAGTGTGACCGTTGTAAAATTTTGTTCACTTGCTAATATATCAGAAAGTGCTGGTCCATATTCCATATCAAAAATTCCAGCTTGTAAATATGCTCCAGTTGGATCAAATATAGTATATGAGTTATTTGTGGAGCCCGATTTCATAGCATAACCTGTGTCAATTGACGTAGTTGTTGTTGTGAATCCTTCTCGGGGAGTATCTATAGGTTTATATACGTAGTAATAAGCCAGTAGGGCTATAATTGTAAATAAAACTATACATAAAATTATACACCCGATCTTCCACCATTTCATACTAAATGGTTTCTAGGAATAAAATCATATATTTTACCGTGTATTGCCAAAGTTAAGTACCCCCTTTAAGGAGGTACTTAATATTGCCTACCGCCAAGTACTTAATTTAAGTACTTGGCTCTGATGGCTAGAACGAAAAGTTATAGTGACTCCAATGACATAAGGCCACTGCGTGGCCTTATCCATGGGGAGTTCTTAACTTTAGTACTAGACGTTACAACACAACAGATCTTATCCATTAATTAATGGAGGCCACTGTACCTTTTTAACACGAGCAGCGTCAAAACCTGCCATACTTTGGATTCCATATATATATGGTAATGAAACTTCTGTTCCTGCACTATTTTTATATATAACATTTGGTCCATCTACACTTTGTTTAAGTGTCTTTGGATTAAACAATTCAAGACTATCTGGTGTATTATTCAGTACTCCGCTATTATAAGAATAATTTATGTCCCATGTTGCTCTCAAAAATACTTGGCCCAATGTTCTTTGACTACCACCTGAACCTAAAGCTGAATTTGGCCCCCAAACCATTGAACTTATACTGTATTCACATACGTTTGCAGCAGGATTAAAAGCAAATGCTACACCTGTAAGTTCATTGTAATTAGTAGTGTGATAACTTATTGATTGATACAAGCGTTTTACTGCAGGTATAATATTTATAGTATCTTCACACGGAATTCTAACATTTGGAGAGGCAGGAAATGATAAATTACCCAATTCACCTTCTGATAATACAGAATTAGCCGAGCGTAATGAACCAATTGAACTGCTACCTAAATTAAGTTTATAAAGTGTTCCGTCTAAAACATTTCCACGAACAGATTTGGCATCAAATGTACAACCATCATTTGCTTGTATTTCAAATTGATACTGACGTAAATATGAAGTAGGATTATATTGTGATGCTAATTCTCTCGGGTCTGATGAAAATACTGGAGCTTTTGTGTAATCGGTAAAACTCGATACAGTTTCAATAAATTCAACCTGACAATTATTATTTAGATCACTTCCTACCTTACGTATAAGAGTAATGTATCTTTGACTATCACCCACTTTATTTACAGGAAAATTATCGACATAATACCTATTTATCATTTTTTGAATAATATCGGGTGACCTGCATGTAGAAAATTGTGCATTTAGACAATTTCTCCCTTCTAAATATTGAGCCGATTCTAGTGAATTTGCAATATCAGTTACCCTATTATTTATATCAGTGGTTGCTTTTATTAATACATTATTAGCATCAAGAGATAAAAAGTTTGTAATAGCATTTGTTACAACAGAAGTTACGTTACTTAACATAGATGTACCCCATACATAGGGCTCTGGTAACCAAGAAACACCAATATTATTTGTTACACTTGTTCCAGAATCTATTAATGGGGCAGTTGCTGTATTCATATCCCACATGCATGTAGTTGTGTTTGCTGTAATTGGTACCCGAATACTTTCTTTTCTAATGTATGTATTATTTGTGTTAGCCTGAGCATCAATAGTATGAAGCATTTCTACTTCAAAATCACAGACCTTACTACCAGTTACTTGAGGTGTGTATGCCTTTCTAACTTTCATAATTTTTCTATCCGTAAAAGTGGTGTTAAATTGTCCTACAATATTTCCTATAACTGCCATATTTGAACAAGATGATATTGATACATCACAACTACCTCCTAATGCAAGAGTTTCAACCTTATAAAGAGGGGGTGGAACATCGATCCAATACTTTGGAACTTTATTGTATACATAAAAACTCTTATAGTCATCAAGTACAAGATCGTAGGGTTTCGTATCTGGATCAGGCCCTTTCTGTAAAAGCATCGTTATAAATGCTGTATCTGAATTATCAGCACCATAGCTATCTTTAACAGTTATTCTTGCATTATATATACATATTACACTTCCATCTGGTCGCATACTTCCTCTAGAATCGTTTGGATAATACACACCAGGTCTATTATTAGTATTATAAATTCCTGTTATTACAGGATTGCCTCCATTTTTTTCATTAAATTGTGTAAAAATACGATTGTATACTAGTTCCGATGCACATGAATAATTTAGTGCTTGATTTTTCGTATCTGTTCGTCTAATACTGCTATTACTAGCCCATGTATTTGTATCTGAGTTATTGTATCCAGCAGGATATTGTATACTATCAACTGGAGCTATTGTAGGGCTTACTGACTGAAGATTCGTTGGAATTAATTTAAAATCATTATCACCAATAGTAATATCAAGAGGTGGGGTAGGTGCTCTATTTTTGTATGTATTATTTCTAGTGCCAGAAGATTGATAGTTACTAGCATTATTTTCTATTTCATAAAACTCAGTACCATCTGCTATTGGTACTAAGCTAAAACGATTTTGAGGTACAATTACAGTTGAAGGTGCATTAGGTAATTTATTAGTTGTTGTGTATGAATATTTAACAACTCCCTGTTGAATACTAACAGCCCCTGTTCCATTATCAATTGCTTCAAAAGCATATGCACATTGTGTATTTGTAGTATCTGTCACAATATCTAATATTTTTGAAGCATACATGGTTTGCATCTTATTAAGTTCTTTTACAGCATATCTAACAGCATACCGATTAATACAATCCATCTGTGTTATTTTATTTATAGTAGTATCAATATATGGAGTATATCCTGGAGAAAATGGAATCGTTGGACCTCTGTCGATATACATGTAATACAAATTAAGGTCAGTGTTAGAATCATCTGTTGACTGTTGAGTTGTTATACTACGCCCATTTAGTACAAAGGTGCCAAGTGATTTAGTTGAATATTCATAAAGACAGGCAATTATTCCAGTAAGACTTGAAGGTGGATTTGTGTTTCCTGCAGAATCATACTGTGTGTTAACTGATGATGATGCAAAGGCCGAGAAAAAGGCTCCTGTAGGTTGCCCGCCCCATGTTACGCGCATTCCAATATATCCCAAAACAGTACCTGTTAAAACCTGTCCAGTAAAAGCATTTTCTGGCATAACTTTTCTACTCTTATCAAGGTTACTGTTCCAAAATTTTGTAGAATATTTACTATTAAATTTATTACTAGTGACCCAGTCAATTGCTGTAGGACTTCTTGCTGTAGTAACATACGATGGTCTTTGTTCAGTGGCTCCCTGTGTTAAAGAATTAATATTTTGATTAAATCGATTTATCTTAGTAAATGATTCGGCACATTGCCCTGGTACTAAGGGAACTTCTGTTGAATTAGAGCGTGTTTCTATTTTTAATACACACATATTATTTACAGAAAGTGTTGATGGGATAGTAGTAGAGCTAATAGTTACACTACCAGATGAAGTTGCAGTTACACTTCCAGTAAATGATGTATTGCTACCATTAATAGTTATTTTTAAAAGATCCGATGTATATGTTTTTGTTTCACCTTTTGAATCAAAATACGTACCTGCTGAAATAAAGTTATTTGCTAAACTTGGCGTGTAAGTAAAAGTAACGGAGGACGATGTAACATTAGTAACCTTTGCTGTTGTATTTATAAGTCCATCTAAAAATGAATCATTAAATGAAAGTGCAGGAGGGTAATATTTCATATCACTAGATGCATTCTTGTTTGCTCCTAAAATTTTAACCGATTTACCTCCAACCGATACAATAGCATCTCCAACATACTGTCCCTCATCATTAACTTCATAAGCATTTGGAGCGGTTCCATCTACATTTGTACAGCCGCTCACAACATAACGATTTATATTATCCGTCATTAATAGGTCTAGTTGTTCGCTACTACCGGATAAATAAGTATTGCGTGTTTCTTTACTTAAAAATAAATAGCCATCATATGTTTTATTATATATGTCTGTAGTTTTAAAATATGTTTCCATTTTTACTAAATGAGATGAGGGTAGTTCAGTAGTACTATATGGCTCTAATACATAAAAATAAAAGCGTCTATCGTGATACGTTAATTTATATTCAGGGTTAACAGGAACTATATAGTCTGATTGCTGTATTCCTGTACTTTCATAGTAGGTTTTTTTACGTATTTCACATTGTATATCACAACATGTGAATGTTGAAGCAATTACACCATAAATTTTACTAATGTATTCAAAGCTATAAGTTCCGTCATAATTATTAACTGCAAAACGTTTTGCAATTTTATAGTAATATTGTGCCATTCTGTCTAAAAGTCGTGAATCTGAAAAATCGACCCAGACAGGTGCTATACCATCCTTTTGATACTTTCGCTGGTCCTTAAACCAAGCTTCTTTACCACTTAATGCCGTTTTTTGAAAATCAGGATAAATTGAAAGTGATGAATCATAATAGTAGTCTGGAAATACAGGTGGCTTCTTTAAAACAACATCCTGAAGTAGACTGTTTGAATCATATTTACTACATAAGTATGGAGCAAATGTACCAATACCATCACCAATAAGCGGAATTGATGTTATTAACATCCATACTATTTCATTACCTCCACACGCCTTTATTATATTTTCATATATATTTGTGTAGCCAGGCGGACAAACAGCATCATCTGGTATATATGCACCTAATATTGCAGGTACAAATGAACAACATGAAACAACAAATAATCCTAAAATTACTGAAAGGGCAAGTCCAACCTTTGCTCCAAGGGCCTGGCCTGCAGCTATTCCTGCAGGTCCTCCTACTGATCCTATTAAACCTCCAAAACCTACTGCTGCTGCTATTATAACAGATGCGCCTTCTGCCATTCCACCAAGCGCTCTAGCAAATTTTATACTTAATGAACCAGCTTTTGAAGCCATATATGCTGCTGCCTTTTTTGGTCCATTCTTTATTACGTTAATTGCTGAAGAACGTACTGGTGTTGGAGCCGATCTAGTTATTACTGAATCAGGAGCTTTTGTAGTCAGGTCTGCAGCATTTAAAACTGGTTTAGTGGGTCGCCCTGCAGCAGTTAGTGCTGTAGTAGCACTAGTAACTCTTGTCTTATCAGGGGAATCATTAGCTGCGTTTGAATAGTCAGTTGCCACATTTGTAGTTGGAGATGATGATTGTGTTGCTCTTATACTATTAAACTCTTCGGCAAGTTTAGCTTGTGCTCTGTATCCATCTGTTAATCTAGTAAATGCGTTTCTTGATGAAAATGTAGCATCGCCGTGTGCATTTTTAAATGCGTTGTCTAACTGTGCTATTTGTGCATCATTAAATTTATACGACTGAATTTTTTTGAATTGATCCATAAGCGCTTGTCCCGATGATTCTATTATTTTTTTTATTTCTCTTTTACTACGTACACCTGTTTCTATTAGATGTTGGTAATGGCGTGCTCTGTATGCATTTACATCTAAATTCATTACTGCTTGTTGTGCAAGCCCTCTTCCATAACTGCTAGATAATAACAGTTTTTGTGTTGCCCATTCTGCCTTTTTATCTACAAATGAAGAAGTATAGACATTTGCCATTGCATCAAAAAGCTTAAGAGAAACTGACCATTCATCGCGTTCATCCGCCTCTGCACCTCTGCTACCTTGAGTAAGGTTACGTGCACCAATTACTGGTGACACATAGGTAAAAGTTTGTTTAGCATCATCAAATTGAAGGGGGCTTGTTGAGCTAAATAATGTTTTATTATATGCACTCTTAAAGATTTCACCTGAGCATTTAGGATCAATTACACCCCATAAAACATCGGCTGGATTATACATACGATTTTCATAATCCCATGGTACTGGTGCTCCAAAATCAAACTCGCTGAGTTCTTGAGAAGTATCATATGTAGTAACTGGGGTAGGTGATGGCTCTTTTAAATCAGTGAAATTATATGTTTCGTATACATCATATGCCCCAATCTCAGCATCTGTTTCTGGGCCTAGAGTATCAGCATAACTTTGTATAGCAACAGCATTCGCAATACATTGAGATTTCATTTTATTTAACTCTATATCACAGAAATCCATATACATGCCATATGATTGAGAAAAATCAGAACAGGTACTAGTGTCAGTGAAATTTATAGTAGTTGCTGACGCTTTATTAATAGTAATTTTTCCTGGAGCACTTGTCGATGAACACGGTAAGCCTGTTGTTAAAGTCCATGTTTCAGTAGTAGAATTATTAATCATAATATTTGGATAATTATAGGCAAATATTGTTCCAGATAACAAGTGTGTAGTGCGCGATCCACTTTCTAATAAATATATTTGAATAGGACTATCAATTTGAATAATTATAGAGGGAGGAAATAAGAATTCAAATAATAAAGTTGTTACTGTATTTGTACTACTAGCTGCTGTGCTATCTGGATTGTATATGACCTTAGAAGTTCCTATACATTTTACTGTTCCAACTAGTACACCTGAACTAGATGTTTGAAACCCTTCTTCCTTTTTTTTATAAAATCTTTTGTATATGATGTATACTACTATACATATACATATCAATAGTATTATTGGCCATACAAGGCTCATACCCTATTCTAGTAAATATATTCTAGTTTTTGTATATTTAACGGCATACTAATACTGCCAAGTACTTAATTTAAATACTTGGCGGTAGTAGGCAATTAGAGATGATTAGTACTTTAACACTTTGCTTTCGTAATTTCATCCTGTATTGATTCAAGTACCTTTTTACTTAAATCAATATCTGTTTGATTTCCACTCTTTTGTATAGTATCAAAATTCTGCTGAGTTTTTTCGAGTATAACATTCAACATCATACATGTAGCCGGGTTCTCACTTTTGGTCGGCGTTGATTGAAATCCCTCTCGGGTGTATCGAAAATATATATATACTGTCCCAAATAGTAAAAGGATAACTCCTAATCCTATTTGCCAGGTTATATTCATTCTTATGTTAGATTCAAAGTTTATTTTTAACAGTAAGTAACGTGTAACGTCTAGTACTAAAGTTAAGAACTCCCCATGGATAAGGCCACCCCGTGGCCTTATATCATTGGAGTGACTTTAACTTTTCGTTCTAGCCATCAGAGCCAAGTACTTAAATTAAGTACTTGGCGGTATTGCCAAACTTAACGATTTGCATTTGTAAATTCTGTTAACTGTGCTGTATTCAATACACGTGAATTGTAAAATCCTTTTATAAATCCTTTTGGACCATAGAATATATTGCTTATAGCTATAAAACTATTATTTGTAACGGTACTCACATTTGATAGTGAGTTTGTACTTGTATCAGATTTATAATCATTAATTGTTTGAATTGCGGAAGCAAGATTCTGACATATTATGTATTTAGGTGAAGTGTCAGTTACACCTGTACAATAACTGTTTGATAGTTCAGTTAATTTTGTTAGATTTCTATTTAAATCTGTAAATGTTATTGGAGATACAATATTATTAATATTTTTCATATTTAACACTGCTGATGATATTGTGTTATACCCCGCCTTTAATGAGGTATAATTCATAATAGCATCTTGTTCTCCATAACCAGGCATTGGGTCCGTATCTGAAATTGGATTGAACGGCTGAAATACTCCCATAGCAGAATCAAAGACTGCATCACCATTTGGATCATAACATGTGAATATTTTAGAGTTAGTATCTGGATAGTTTAGTGTAGTAGCGTTTGTATAGCAAACAGGCACTTTAATAATAGGATTTGCTGAAAAATTAATTGAAACCTGTTCATTTGCCAAGAAAATATCATTACATAAATACAAGGTAGTACCATTGTTTAGAATGGGTGTGCATGGTGGATTAGTCTGAAATCCCTCTTTTATTCTACAAACAGATGTAATCCACCAAATTATATATACAATTCCTACTGTAAAAATAAGAAAGGCTACTACCTTTTGGATTGTTTTCATCCCTAACGTGTTATGCCAAAATAAGAACTTCCGTGTATTGCCGTTTGCCGTTAGGCATCATCTTCCATCTCACTATGAAGACGTTTAACAAGTATTTCACATGACTTTGCCCATGTATACTGTAAAACTGTTTCACGCGCTTTCTTACCATGCTCAGCACGCTTTTCAGAATCAAGAAGATACGTTTCCATTGCTATGCATACATCATGCGGTTGACATGCATGTGCTTCCCCACCTACTGGACTAAATCCATTTGGCACATAGTACCGGACAGTAGGTTTCACAATAGATGAATTCTCATTTGTACAAAATTCCTTGAATCCCCCAATATCTGGAACAACCTGAGGAACACCAACTCCCATCTGCTCAAATTGGCAGAGCCCAAACCCTTCACCATCAGTTGTAGTAATTCCAACATCGGCTACATTATAAAATAGATTGATTTCTTCATCCTTAAAGGACATGTTCTGGCTTGTAATAATCAGTCGATTTCCAAATAGTTCAAGTGAAACCGCGCGTAATTTTAACTCACGCTGGAAAAGTTCAAAGAGTGACCATCCGCCCTTATCTCCCTTATCGCAGATACATAGAAGATATAGGGGACGAGTAGGATACTTTACTAAAAGCTCGACAAAAGCTATAATAAGAATATCATACCGCTTCCGTGGCTGATTCCGATTCAGATTCATAAAAATGAAAATGTCATTTGGAAGTTGAAGTTGCTTACGCGCCAACTCTTTCGGAAGTGGAAAAGACGTATTAGAACTAAATCCATGTGTAAGAACATCAATTGGACGAGTTATTCCCTGATCTTTTAGGCACTGCTTCCAGAACGAAGTAAATGTAAAAATCCGGTCAGCATCCCGATTGAGAATATCCAAATATGCCTGCGGTTGCATTGTGTACACCTGGTCACAATATATCCAAATCTTGAAGTTACGAGGAATTCCTGACTTACGAATTTCCTCTAAGAAACGCGATACAACACTTAGGTCATTGTAAAGAATCACAACATTTGGGCGCTTACGGCGTATTGTATCTGAAAGTGCCGCGTAGCCAAATCCTTGCTGAACAGGTTTCTCTAGAGCGGCAGCATCAATAACATCAATGTTTGACGGATACGGGCGAAATCCGTTTGGAATCTCAGTGAATTTCTGGAAAGCATAATGTGTTACTTGGAGCCAAGGCTTTGTTGCCAGCTCGGAAAGAATACCGTAGCTAACCTTTGCATACCCAGTAAACTGATGACAATGCGTGCTAACTAACATACATTTTAATTTATTCTGTTTCTGTGACGATGTATTTGATGTATCTGATGCAGATGTAAACATCGATCCAAATCCGATAGAGGATAGCGAAAGGCTCGGTGTAGCTGAACTAGTATCTTGGGGCGTAGCCTCAGTTGGAACAGTTGTTACTGTGTTTGCCGAGTCATTACATAGAATTGCTTCCAAACTTTTTAAATATGATGGCACTGATTCAAAGTCACCCATTCTAGGCTAATTATATAGGGGCGACTTTAACCCGACACTTAACGGCAAGTGCCAAAGTTAAGTACCCCCTTTGGGGGTACTTTGCTGTAGCATACTTGCCATCATAGGGTTGTAGGCAATATTAAGTATCCCCCTTTTAGGGGGATACTTAACTTTAGCACAACACGGTGCTGTTAAGGATTTAGTAACACAAGAATCGGAGGTACAAGTGCAGTAAACAAACACCATGTTGAACCTATAGCCTCATATCTTTCATAGACTAACAGACTAATTGTAAAAGAAATAATAAGATATGCTGATGCATTATACGCAATTGATTTTGATGCAAATCCTAGAAATGGAAGAATTACAATTGCAGATAAAAATAAAGCGTAGACATACATATTATTTTTTAAATTATTCCAATTCCAAACAATATGGGGATTACCTTCCCGTTTTACTGAGCACCGTAAATCTTCTATATTCTTGTATTCAAGTGAATACGGTATAAATACAGATAAATACACTAACGTAACTATTATAATTCCAATAGTGTTTGGCTTTTTACTCATGTATAAAATAAGACCTGCAAGTACAACTGGTTGTAAATGATTTAATGCCATTCCAACGTATGATATAGTTTTATTAAGTTCATCACAGTTTTGATTCATCCAGAGTAGAAATTCTACAAACTGCATTAAACTTACATACAATAAAGATAAAGCAATAATTTTTATATCAGTTAGTTTTGTTCTAAAATATAGAATAATTGAAAATACAAATCCCAAAGAAAATGTTGTTAAACTCACTTCTTTAGAAAAACACATCTATTTAGATTTAAGATAAAAGCCACACCTGTGTCTGCATCTTCAATTTAGCTGACCAAGTAATCCAACCCTTTAGAATCTGTGTCCGATAAATTTCTAACATCTCTGGCTTCGAAAGAAGTTGTACCATATTTCTTACAGCATTATCCCAAGACTTAATATCGAGAAGAGGAATATAATTTGAAATCCACCGAAACCATACATCATTTGCTTCCGTATGAACAATAAGAGGAATACAGCCTGCCTCTAATGCCTCATATACTCGGAAAGTATCAGGATTCATCCCATCTGGGCAAGGAACAAACGCCGACTGTAAAAGTATATTTTTATATTGAGTTTCGGATAAATTATTAGGATCATTCCATTCTGAATAAAAGTTGTATGTGCTAATTAATTTTGCTTCTAAAAGGGGTTTCATATTGCTCTGACGACCGTTCCAATCTGTACCATAAAATGACCAGTGAAATTCACGGAACGGTGGGGCGGGTGTATCTGTTAGAGGATTGCCCTTTCCCATAAGGGGGCTCCAATGATATCCAATCGGAATTATCTGAATCTTAGACTCGCTTCCCTGTGGAAAATCGTCCCGAATGTATGTACGAAGTACACTCTTACATCCTGAAGCACTATACACTTCAAGGGAGTCAGATAGGTCTGAACCTGATAACTCATCACTTAAATGAAGTATTTTAAATTGTGCACCCATTTTACTCCAATTCCATAGAATTTTGCTTATATCTGCAGTAAAGGGGCGCATCATTATAACAACTGGGCAGTCAGCTGGAGCTGGTGTATTTTCATCAAATGTTTCTGTGCATACCGTTTTTATTCCAAAAAGGTTGCACAACCAATTTCCTTCATATAATTTATTAAAATCTATCTTTTGTTTATCTAATGTTAAAAATCGTGTCTGCATATGATTCCCCTCAATATTTATTACAGTCGGTCCAGTGTATTTAATAGGTCCTACACGGGCTTCTGTGCTATTTACATTAGTTCCCGAATTATAGATTGAAGTAAGAAGGGACTTTATACTAAAATTATCTGTTAAAAATGATGGAGGTACTGGAAATCGTTCATCATTATTCCATAGGTCGCTATCAAATGAATCAACCCGCGAGAAGTTATTAAATTCACTATTTGCATATGCAGGGTCTGAATCTTGGAAGCAACCAGCAATGACTGGAGTTAAAAAATACAGATTCATTGTATCACATGGACTACACATCATATGGTCAGCGCTTGTCCAGTAACCCTTTTTCTGCTCCATCATATTCAAAATTTTAACCGCCCCCTTCCGTGAAAGTATATATGCATAGGCACATGAATGGAAATATGTACTTGGAGGATTCTGTCCAAACACTGAATGAGGCTTTACACGACTATAATACTTTGTAACTGGCTCAAGTACGGTCTGAAATGCATCCCGATTTGGCGGAAGAATACCACCCAAATATAATACATCATAATCCTCAGGAACATGAGCCATTGATTTCTCAAGAATCTCTTCCCACCCTGGTTTGAGCTGGGCATCATCCTCAAAAATCAGGTAGTTATGAATATCTGGATGCTCATTTACCAGTTTCCACCATAGACTGAGATGGCTCATTGCACATCCCATTACCGCCTTTTTCCAGAAAAAATCATTAGGCTTGAAAAGTGTAGCCAGCTCGGGTGTAAGAGTTAATGTCTTTCCATCATATGCCGGTTGACGATTTACACGGCCCTCTAATTCTGGATGCGCCTTTGTAAATGCCTCTAAACGATCCGCACGCCGATCCAAATTAATTACATAGGCATCTTCAATTCCTGGTAGAAAAGGAATTGTCTTCTTAAAATCACCCCGGTGAACATAAATACACTTTCCTGACTGAAATGTTCTGCGCATACTGTGGTCGCAATAGACAGTATCAAGTGGCTCTAATGGGATTGGATGACGACGCACAAGAACACTGAGTATACTCTGATCCTGACGATGCCCATATGATTTACCATCTACTGATACACCTGATAGACGCGGCCCAACAATTGTATCGCGTTCCTTTGCATATGTGAATGCTTCTGAAAAAAAGGCACTAGCTACTGGATGTCCACCAATAAAACACATAATTCCAGCCACAATCTGCTTCGATGTCCGCTCACTATCAGTTACAGAAAGACGCTCACAAAATGAATCGCCGCACCAACGCTCATTCTCTTCACGAGGGTCTTCTAGGCAGGAAATACCCTCACGTGTAGCAATACGTAACCACCGTTGTGGCCACCGAACAAGAATTGCTCCGGCATCCATATAAAGAATGAGCTTCCCCTTTAATGATTCGCGATGTACAATTGTATTGTAAATCCAAATCTTCCAGGCAAAATGCGTAGGCTCCCAAAAATCGCTAAAGTCAGGTGGCGTCCAATCGGATGGAACATACTCAAACTCAGCAAATGTGTATGTTTCTTTTAATGCTGTTATTGATGATTCTGGTACATCTGGTCCAACAAACACAAGTGCCTTCATATCAGGCAAGACACGCACCTGATTTTTAGCAGCAGTCAGCCAGTGTTGAAGACTACCGAGAAACTTGAATGTGACATATGTAACAATTAAAGGCGTCTGTAGAGGAACATCTACTATAGGCGTAGCTGGAGCACTAGCCGCTACAGTGCTGTAGAGAAAGGCATCCATACCAACCTTTGCTTCATTACTACCCTTTTTTGCTCCAATAGAGGTTGGAAATCCATTTGTATCTATGCTAAGAATTGTGTATATGCGCTTTGCTAGCTCGGCAAGGGTGCGACGAGCTAACTCGACCTGATAGTCATCTAAGGCGGGTACAGATGCGCGCTTTTTCCACATTTCTTCAGACTCACATGCTTTTACAAGAGCAATAAGCTCATCGGGTGTCTTTACATTACGAGCATCAATACATCCATCAAGATTAAAGTCGCGCTCAAATTTCGGGTCGCCCCAATAAATGGGTACTGCTCCAGATGCCTTTGCATGGAGATACTTCTCTGTTGTGTATCCAGCGCTTGAACTATTCTCATAGGTTAAAGCAAATTTGTAATCCATCATGAATTTTGTCTTTTTTAATTCGCCTCCACCCCCACCAGGTAGGGCTGAAAGTTCATTTCCAATAGTGTTATACAATGCCCCTCCACTATCCACAGGCTTGTATGAATTTAGCCAATGAAAACTTTGATTACGAATAGCATTATTAGGATTACTTACAATAAATGAACAGAATTTCGAACGCTGAGAAAAAGTCATTTCATTTGTACGCGTACATAGCTCTAAAGGAATCGGTTTAGGATTTACAAGGCGCGAAGTGTCTGCTTGAAACCAATCAATCTCTGTGAGCCAGAGTGGAAATCGCATATACTCATTCTTTATCATGTCATAATGTTTGAATCCAAGATTTAACTGTATATCGGCATGCCCAATAGGGTTCGTATTTTCTCCTGTAAAATGCACCTTTGGAATTCCTGGATAGCGCGTCCATGTATTTCCAAAGGGTCCGAAAATAACAAGATTCGGTGCTCCACTAAGAGTTTCTGGAGAAACTCCAATTACCTTTTTGCCAACGCTGTTTAATAGTAATGTGAAAAAGTTATAGTCTGCCTTAAATCCTTCCCACATATCGCAAAAAAGAATTGTGTATGCATCCTTTACTTTAGTTGGTCTAGGTAAATTCTGTATTTGCAGGGGCGGGCAGACTCTATCTATATGAAATGCCCAATTCTCCTTAATTGGGGGACTCACAGGAGCCCACGCTTTTAACATTGCCTCCCTACGATTATTTAATGTATCTCCCCAAGTTTCTAGCATACTATGTATATTTTGTAGAGCATTTACTCCCTCAATTACGGAATTATCAGTATAGTATAGTTTATCTAGTCCACATTTTAGGTCCCTTAACGCCGCTGAATTATGAATAACAGGAATACCACACCATGTTAAATCAAGAAGGACTGGGCGAAGCCCTCGAAATCGAATGTGTGCCATACCTACTGTATTTGGCGAAAGGGTCCACTCTACACACCGTTGGCGTCCAACGCATACACCACTCACATCTAAATCACTACAATGCCGTAAAATATTGTCATTAAAAAATTTACTTTTGGCAAGTAACTCGCCATTGTGTAATTTCCAAGAATCTATTGGAACTTTTTGGCGTACTGCTTCTCTTATAATAACTAACGGAAGTGTACTACTACTTGAACTTGTAGTATTTGTATCAACCATATGAATAGATAATTTATTTGTAGAATCCCCTTTCCATGGTGTTCCGCCTACACTTCTGTGATGAACCTCAGCAATAAGAGGGCTCCATAAAAATGGTAGTATGTGAACTGGTTTACGTGTAAGTATTTCTAAGGCACTTACGTCATCTGGAGAGGTTACATGTGTTAGTAACCATGTTTCAGAGATTCCATCTAAAACACGTTGAATTGGCGAAACTGGATATATAGTTGATTCTGTTTCGCCTAAGACAAATGGTTTACGAATAATCCAAACTGATTTTTTTGTTAGCTTCTTACGTTCATCGGCCTTCAATGTAAAATTTCCAATCTCAAATATTAAATCAAATACTTGCTCTGAGGCTAAGGCATCAATAAGAGTAGTAGATGAAAATAAACGTTTCATATTTGTACAATCATCCCACCAAGTATGAGCACCACTGTGATTTATAAGCGTAGCTGTATGCCCTAGCCCTTTTACTAATTCTGTAAGAGCAATTGCTGTATTTGTTGTTCCACAGCTAAACATAGAATACTCCATTTGACATGTTATTCCAATGTGCATTCTCTTCTATAACGTGTTATTACCAATTTAAGTACCCCGAGTGCTTAAATTCGGCAATTACCGGTAATGATTTATTTCTTTAACAGTTCATCCCATGCAGAATGTACGTCAGGATTATATGGTGAATGACGCCACATAAGAGTATTTGCATGTGCCTTATATATTTCTAAACGCTCAAGATGGTGACTGTGAGCAGATTTAATTTGGGCAGCAGCACTGTTAACATCATTGCCCTTATAGGAATATCCAAATGCTCCCCAGGAATCCGAATTATGAATAGCAGGGAATCCACATGAAAGTAGTTCAAGACTCATATAGTTATATTCATTATTAACCTGGTGAAGAACAAATAATGCCGATGGATAGGTCTTCATTACACTAAGAATATCCCGCCGGTCAATCATTTCAACCCGCTTATCCTGAAAAATATCAAGAATTGGCTCTAGGTTCTCTATAAAATGGGGATTTAATGATATACGCTCTCCATTTACTACAACAACCTTCCCCTTCCAAGTCTTTTTTCCATCACGATACCACTTTTCAACTGCTAATAGAGGTATTAACGAAGTTTTTTGGAAAGAAATATTTGGCTCCATAATAACAATGACATCATCTTCATTTGTTGTGCGAGGACGCCATGCTAAATTCTGCTCCCCATCTCGTGTAACGATTGCCTTATCCCATACATAGGGAGCAATCATATCCGATAGATTTTCAGGTGGAATTAAGTGGTTTAAGTATGTTGCATATTCGGCATGTTGGCCATAATGCGGTGATACCCATACACGGTCAATCTTTTCAATTACGTGATGCGAAAAGTTCATACCAGGATAAAAAATCGGGGTTTCTGTATCAATATTTAATATATTGCCCAGATATAATTTCGCCAACTTTCCTCCTAGCATCTTTACAAATTCACGTAGTAAGGGATCAATACTCATTCCAATTTCAATTAGGGCAATGACAGGAATGGGCTGTAAAATTACCTGTTCAGTTGTCATCATACGACAGGGATGAAGCATGGGGGGAATCTTGTCAAGTCCTGAGGGCTTCTCGTGAATAACAAGAATAGGGGCATATCCCATAGCATCAAACATACGATATAATACAAAGACATTTTGAAAAAGGCCATTACTAAAAAGATTATCAAAGGTTATAGTTGCAGTTGCAAGAAGAACTACCTTACGATCTTTAAGAAGTGGGATTTTTGAAAGTACTGTAGTGGGTATTATATCGGTCCCTTTTGGATTTCCAAATGTTCGGCTCATACCCGGTAGGGATGCCATTCTATCACTATAGAATAGGGTCTGTTAAAGCCCCTATTGTGTTGTGCTAAAGTTAAGTACCCCCTTTTAGGGGGTACTTAATATTGCCTACAACCCTATGATAGCAAGTATGCTCGAATCAAATACCCTTTTAGGGTATTTGATTACTGGCACTTGCTGTTATTTCTAATACGCGAACTCTTTCTTGTAGCTCTTTTACTGCCTCAACAAGAACTGGAATTAGTTTCATATATGCAACCTGAAGACCATCGGGCCCTTCAATTACAGCTTCAGGTAGAGCACATTGAAGATCCTGAGCAATAACACCAATATCAGACATTCCTGAATTGTTCCATCTAAAATGTACCCCTTGAATTGAAGAAAGTATAGTAGTATAATTCGTAATTGGTCTAATATCAGTTTTTCTACGCCCATCCGATGTTGTCACAAAATTATTTGCACTTACTGTTCCACTAAAATTTGCTGCCCCCGCCTGTGTTATATAAAAGGGTCTGCCTGATGCCTGATCCAATTCAAGAGAATTTGTAGACCCACCCACAGTAAGAATTCCTAAACTAGACGTAGTACCTATTGTTGAAATTTGCTGAGATATTCCACCTGCTAAACTCGCCCCATCAGAAGTTACGGAAACATTTGAGAAATTTACAGGAGAAACAAATTGAATTGGGGTAGTGTTAAAATTCGAAATTACGTTTACATTAATTTGCTTAGCATCGAAATTAACCATTTCCTGAATATTCATTATTTGATTTGATAGGTATGATGTTGCATTTAGGCCACTTGCACTTGTTACAACATTCTGCAGTTCAACAATGTTGAGTACACTCATCGCTTACCTTATATAGATAGATAGATTTAAACTAGTAGATTAATAGAATGAGCACATATACTATAACACCAAGTACATCCGTTGTACTTGTTGATACATCAATATTAACTGCTGGAGCCTCAGCAATTGTACTACTTTCTAGTCAAAGCCCTCCGGGACGAAATGTAACAATTCGAGATTCATTGGGATATTTATCATCTCCACAATCAATTATTGTAAGTACAACAAATGGTATAAGATTTGCCGATGGTTCAAGTAGTATCCAAATCTCACAACGATTTGCTACGCTAAGCTTTTCATCACGCGATGCTAATACCTGGAACATTATAAACACCTATGGATTCCCACTTTATGATACAATAGCAAATGTAAATTCTATTACAGCTTCAACAGTAAATGCTCATAGACTTATAGCTAACACCTCAATTAGCACATCACAAATTATCGGAAACAATCTAAATCTTACAAGCACCGCCCAAGTATCTGGAAACAGCTTTATAAGTAGACTTGTAGTTGGCTCACGCGATTCTACATTATTTGTTAATATACCAGGCTATTCTGCCTATTTAATGGGTTCAATGTATGTTGGCTCTAATGTAAGTATTGGTGGAAATTTAACTGTTGATGGAGTTACAAGAATTCAAAGCTCTATAACTGCAAGTGGCTCTTTAACGGTTGGGGCTGGAATTACAACTGGTGGAAACATTATAGCAACGGGAAATTTTCAAACAATCGGCGGAGGACTTTTTACATGTGCAACGGCTACTATAGGAAGTACAATGACCGTTCTTGGAAGTGCTATTTTTAATTCCAATGTATCAATCACATCAAATCTTACTGTTGGAGGAAGTACAACCGCTCCAATACTTGCTACAAGCACTCTTCAAATCAATACATTAGCAGGTGGTTTTCTAAATTTCGATAATGGACCAATTCTTAGTGGACGCACTGATATAGTTCCAGGACAGGTAGTAGCTTCATGGAACAGTCCTATCTATACCCCCTTTCTTAGTACGGCCACAATAAATACAACAGGTATATCACGTGTAGAAACACTCCAGGTGTCTAATATAATTTCTGCAAATACGGTTACTCAATTTATTATGAGCTCAACATCAATTCAAAATTCCGGGGGAAATTTATCAATTAGTAGTATTACTACAAATTCACTTACTCTTTCAAATGTGTTTGTGGCAAGAGCGGTAGAAACATCATCACTCTTGGTATCATCATTAATTGCTCAAACACAGATACAGTGTATTAGCCCATTAGGATACATCTCAGCGGCTTCGCTTGCCACATCATCTTTAACAGCAACTAGTATATCAACTGGAACCCTTACTACCGGCTCGCTTCAAACACCTAGTATTTCAGTTAGCTCTTTAACAGTTGCCCAAAGCATAATAGGTGGTCCAGGTTTTACAACACTATCTATACCTTCTACTGCTGTACAAAATGCCGGCGGGTCCCTGCAGACACGTTTACTAAATACAAGCTCATTAAATACAAGTTCATTAACTATTACATCTGGACTAATACAAGGAAATTCAACTATTTCATTTTTATCGCCGGTTGTAATGGATAGCATGTATACTAGCACGCTAACAACAAGTACACTTCGTGTAAGTAGCATCCAGGCAACACAAATAACAATTGGATCACTTACAAGTACAGTTGGACCTACCCTTGTACAGACACTAGGCTCTAATGTAAGCGTATCAGGTGGACCTGGTGATTACATTACACCCTATTTTCTTTCAAATGTGAAACCGCTTGGACAAAATCCGAATGTTTCATATTCTACGCTAGCAAATTATACTGCTCAGTTTTCTGGTGTTTTACCCCCAGGCCTTCAAATTGGATATTCAGCTACTCTTTTTTGGGCAGGACAGTCACAAAGTTATCTAACTATTGGAGGTGGACAAGCATTGTATGGTACATTTGGCTCTGACCAGTCAATAACTGGAACAATCCCTTTAAGTTCATTTCAGTTACAGGGAATCCTCTATGGAAATAGTGCAATAAATGTCAGTTTCGGATTTCAATATTCTTCAAACGTGAACAGTATTGATTCAAATGCTGTTCTAGATTTTAATAATGGAGTTCTTCGATGGAATTATGCTTTAAATGGTACAACTATTCAAAATTCCCTAAATGATATGTCTACACGGAATTTATATTATTATGGTGGACTACAGTTTGCCTCAGACCCTAGATTAAAAGAGGATGTACAAGATGCTGACCTTCGTTTATGTTATGATACTATCAATAATCTACCACTCCGACGCTATAAATACATAGATTCATATTGCTCTACCTTTCAAGTTCAAGATACACATCGTCTAGGATTTTTAGCCACGGACTTATTACCCCATTTTCCTAAATCGGTAAAATCATCAGATACTATATTTCCGCAAATGTCTACTTCACTTCTTACAATAGACACCTCGCAAATTGAAATGGCTCATTTAGGAGCAACAAAGTATTTAATGGAGGAAGTTAGTCGTCTTGAAAAAATACTTGATGCACTTAATTTACCATAACACGGTAGGTAAGCTCTAAGATATGGGCGACTATATTGTAAATCAAAATACATCACTTATTGCCCTGAACACACAATCTTTGAGGGGTGGAAGTACAATTCTTGTTTATCTATCTTCAACCCTAAATATTGGACAAATAGTAACTATACGAGATGTTGACGGATTTATCTCTTCTCCTCAAGGAATTCAAGTATCTACAACGAATTGTAGCCTTACGGATGGTGTTTCAAGCATCTTTCTAAGACAACGATTTGCCTATCTTACCCTACAAAGTATTTCATCAAATGTATGGTCAATTATTAATGAGTCGCCTTTTCATGATCCATCAGCAAACTACAGCATACGTGGTATGGAATCAGTAAACACAAATGTTTTATCAAATATTTCACTAAATTCTTATGTTTCTACTGGTAACATCTATAGTCGTACTATACAAATACAAAGCTCTATGATTATAAATGACTCACTTTTTACGGATACACTTCTTGTAGGTGATGATTATAGCGTAACGCAAAATTCTTCAATTACAGTTCGTAATTCTATGTATAATTCTGAAGGTGCTATTATACGCGGAGTTTTATCAACCCACGGACAGCTTTCATTATTTTCTAGTATATTTGTGAACGACTCTGCTAGTATAAGTGGGTCACTAATAGTTCAGGGTGGATTTATACAATCATCGTTAGCCGGCTACATGTCAATAAATACATTATCAACTGGATATGGACTTTTTGTCCTTAATGAATTATCTACAGGTGGTCGTTTTCAATTATTTTCAGGTGCTTCAATTACGCGAAATTTAACAGTATCTTCATTATTTAGTAGAAGTACATTAACAAATCGAGTAACTATTTCGACTCTACAAATGTCTACAAATTCATCTCATATTTCGCGCACTGATATAACAGTAAACGACCCCACTTACTCAGGAATAACTAATCCAGTTTTGGAAATACAAAATGGACTTGCCGCTACTTCTACAAATACTAATTGGGTAACTGCAGATACACTTTATACAGGCAGTATTGAAATAAGAGGAATAATTTCTTCACCAAATCTTACCCAACTTAGACTATCAACAGCAAATATAATCAATCCTAACGGCTCCTTACTAATATCTTCGATTGGAACAAATAATATAAATATATCAACATTGTATGCAGCTGGTTTTTCGACTCAGCTGAGACAAATTACTGCCGATTCATCACGTGTAAGTACACTTAGAATTCAGTATGAATGTATAACATCGGGTCTATTAGAAGCACCTTATACAAATGTAAACTCACTTTTCATAGATTCTGCATTTACAAGTTCACTCAGTTTAGAAAATACAACTCTAACTCTAAATAGTTTAACTCTAAGCACATTATTTATTTCTTCTAGTGTAAATGCTAGTGGCTTGAGTTCAATCCAAATATTTAATGCAAATATACTGAATGGCTCAAGTATTTTTCAAACAAGTGCAACAACAGCAAGTAATGTTAGCACGGGTATAATACAGAATGTATCGCAAATTAATTCTGGAAACTCATCTGTGAACATTAGCACATCATTAGTTAGATTCTCAACAGCAAATATAAGTACTCTAGATGCATATACATTAAATACAAGTTCAATAGCAGGTGTAGGCATACAATTTGGAACGGCCTCTCTGTTTTCAACACTTACACCAGATGGACTTTATTTAATACCTTCAACAGTGTCAGGACTCACAAGCAATACTTTTTATGAATACGTATCTGGTTTAGGAACCGTGTACAGTCCAATTAAGATTAAAGCTACTTCGGACCGCGTTGTTTATATGTCCCTAGGAAATATATCATCATTCTCTACATCATACTTAAATGTTTCTATGAATTACAGAAATGACAGTGCTACACAAATAAATGGTTCATCAGGATTTCAGATTCGAAATCCACTCACATACAGTACATTAATCTATTTTAATGCCATTCCATTTCAAGGAGTGGCAACGGCTAGTTTATACAATTATCCTATAGTTCAAGATTCGGGCTCAAGTCAGACATCATACTTTATAGATGGTGTAGTAACTCAGCCCCTAACATCTAGTGCTGAATACAATCTAGTGGCTGGAGGACTTGGAGGAAATAAGTTGGCATACAGTCAAGATTCTGGAATAACATGGAATGCCTTTTCAGTTAGCCCTATTAGTACACAAGTGTTAACAGTTGCATGGGGCTCTACAAAATGGTTAGCAGGGGGTACAGGCACAAATACACTTGCATACAGTTATAATGGAATAATATGGTACGGCCTTGGAGCGTCACTATTTACAAATACGCGGGCTATAGTATGGAACGGTTCAGTATGGGTAGCCGGTGGTGATGGGACAAATACATTAGCCTATAGTTATGATGGATTTATATGGACTGGTATTGGCTCTATTACTTTTACTAGCTTTGTAAATAGTGTATGGTGGAATGGATACATATGGGTGGCTGTTGGTTCTGGAACTAATACAATTGCGTATTCATATAATGGAACTACGTGGATTGGTATAGGCACATCTATATTTACTACTGCTGGGGTATCTGTAGTATGGGGCTCTACACTCTGGGTAGCAGTAGGCTCAGGAGGCAATCAAAGTGCATATTCCTATAACGGAATTAGCTGGACTCCAGGTGCCTCAATATTTACGGGAACGGCAAAATGTGTAGCATGGAATGGTGTACAGTGGTTAGCAGGTGGCACGGGAACATACACTATTTCTATAAGTTCTGATGGAATTACTTGGACACCAGTTACATCACCAATCGCTACTGTCAACACGCTTGTCTGGAGTGATGGACGTTGGGTGGTAGGTGGAAATACATTTGCTTATTCACCTAATGGAACTAATTGGACACTAAGCAGTACGAATCCCTTAACAACGTGTTTTACAGTAGGCATACGTGGTCCTATTGCGTCCCAAAATGAATTCTTAGTAACAACAAGTGATACTCGCACACTTACGTATAGTCTTGGAGGTTCAATATGGCGTCCTGTAATTTCTCTAATATCGGGTCGTGCTTCATCTATACTTTGGAACGGAGCATTTTGGTTAGCAGGAATGTTAACTGGGCCTGATACACTTATTTATTCATACGATGGAATTACATGGATTGGTCTTGGAAGAATACTTTTTGCTACAAAATGTAGTGACGTAGCATGGAATGGATATATATGGGTGGCTGTAGGAGATGCCGGTGCAAACACAATAGCCTATAGTTATGACGGGCGTGTCTGGACTGGTGTAGGAGCATCTATATTTTCAACAAGCGGTAATGGTGTAGCATGGGGTAATGGTATAGGATTTATAGTTACCGGCTCTGGTACAAATACCTTTGCTCAATCAAATGATGGTATAACTTGGACTCCAATTACTACAAATATTTTTACGACAGGAGGAAAACTAGCCTATAATGGTTCAATCTGGGTAGCATGTGGCTCGGGTCCAAATGGAACGCTTGCCTATAGTACTTCAGGAACGACTTGGCTAGCAGCAAGCACACAGCCGTTTAGCATAGCAGCAAATGATATTGAATGGAATGGCAGTAACTTGTGGGTTGCTGTAGGAACTAGCAGTAACGGAAATACACTTGCTTATTCATCAGATGGTATAAGTTGGACAGCCTTAGCACTAGCCTACATTTCAGGAAGGGGTATAACATGGACCGGTGACACGTGGTTTACAACAGGAGCAACATCTAGCGACTCTATTGCCTACACAAGTACTGATGGAATTAATTGGTCGCCATCATCATCAACAGTTGGAGGAGCCTATACAATAGTATCAAAAGTTGCTAGTCCAAATATACCTCTTATAGGATGTGGCAGTGGTGCTTCTAGTCTGGCTATTTCGGCCGATGGATTCTTATGGAAACCCATTTCAAATCCTCTTACAAATGCAACATGTGTATTTTGGAACGGCTCGCTCTGGGTAGCAGGTGGCTCTACGCTCTATGTATTTGTACTTGCCTATAGTACTAATGGACTCAATTGGACCGGTGTAAATCTTCCCGATATGTCAACAGTGTATAGTATTTCATATTTTATAAATAGTTCAGGAGTACCTAAATGGATTGCTGTTGGTGAAGGGGCCCATACACGTGCTGAGTCAGTAAATGGTATAGCATGGACTTCGTATGCCCCTGGAAGCGGAGGATTTTTTACCGGTGGGGCCTATGGTATATTAGGTGGAAATGGATGGACAGCCGTTGGCTCAGGATATGGTGGTATACTTTCTACAACGGATGGTACAAATTGGACATCGCCCGCCAGTCTTTTCACAACAGGATATGGGATTGCTGCAAACGGTAAACAAACTATTGCTGTTGGTACTGGAGCAAATACAATTGCGGTGTCCTATAACGGAAGTAATTGGATTGGACTAGGCACAATACTATTTACAACGGCATACGGAATCGCCTATGGTGGAAATATCTGGGTAGCGGTTGGTGCCGGCATAAACTCAATTGCCTATTCGATTGATGGTGTAGTATGGAATGGTCTAGGCACAAGCATATTTACACAGGGAAAAGCTGTATTATGGAACGGACAGCAGTTTATTGCAGTTGGCCTAGGTCTTTCTACAATTGCCACATCGCCTGATGGAATCATTTGGAATGCTCAAGGTAATTCAGTCTTTAGTGCTGGACTAGGAATCGGTATGAAATCTACAAGTCCGCCTACATATTCAGTGCGTGAGCCACGTACAGCAAATTACCAATCGGCCGGTAATGCAGGAGCAGTTGGACAAACTACATTAGTAAAATTCTCTGGAAGTGATGCTTGGGATTCTAGAGTGAATTCGGCGGAAGGATTTACAGCAAATGCTTATGTAAATTTTGCCCCTGCATCAACTACTGGATGGTTTATGATGGGTTTAGCCGAAACTCCAACATCAACCACTTCATTTTCACAAATTACATATGGAATTTCGTGTAATAATGGAGCAATTGCCATATATCAGAGTGGATTCTTTATACAAAGTTACGGTTCATATACAGTTGGAGATACATTTACAATTATTTTTACTGGTTCAGCGGTACAATACTATAAGAATTTAACACTTCTCAGGTCTGCAGTACGTGTAGTAGGAAATCCTCTGTACATGAGTTGCTCGCTGTACACACCAGGAATTGCTGTAAAAGATGTGGAGTTTCACAGGCTCTATACATATACAAGAACATATACACAACCAAGTACTACTGGATTTATTGCTAGTGTAGTGCCATCAGTAAATGTATCTCTTGCTCCCATTTATTTTAATCTCACATCAGATGTTACCACGGATCGGTGGGATATAGGACTAACTGCAGGTGGAACTATAGCAAATGTTTCAAGTAGTTTATATGCAGATGTGTATTTTAATAGCACATACCTTATTAGTACAAATGTATTAAGAAATTTGTATCTCACTTCACCTTCAACATACACACTAAACTTCTCTTCACCCTCAAGAATTGCTGTAGTACCTGGTGATACGTTGAGTGTACGTATAAGGGGATCCAGAAGTTATGGTGATTCCTACATATATACAAACTACCTAGGGGTAACTCAGTCCTATAGTTCATTTGTACAAACTCTACAGCCAAATGCAAATGCTATAGAGTATCTTGAGTTTTTTCATAACACTTCATCCACTGGACTTCAAACAACTGAAATGACGGCGTGGATTTCACCTGTATCTACAAATACAACATCATATGTCGATTCAAATTACGGCATAGTAATGAACCGTTCCTATATACGATGGAATTCTGCACTAAATGGAATAACAATACAAAATGCATATAATGATACTTCTACTCGCTCACTCACTTACACTGGGGCACTGTACAATGCTTCTGATTCAAACTTAAAGCATAGTGTTGAGTATGTCAATCCTGAATTATATATGACGGCTATTAACAGTCTTCCCCTTAGACGTTACAGATTTAATGATTCATACATAAATACCTTTCAAAGTGGGGATAAATGGCAACTAGGTGTGGTTACTTCTGAAGTAGAGCCTATTTTTTCATCTATGGTAAAGACGGTGCCATTTACACACTGTGGTATGGACACTATAGACACAGTTGACCGTACACAGTTACGCTATGCACATCTTGCAGCAACACAGGGTCTAATTCATCGTGTATCGACTCTAAAAAGGCGAATTCTAAAAAACCCCACTTAAGATACCTCTACCCTTTGGTAGAAGGCAGATGTATGCACATCGGTATAAACCATATAATTCAGATTCGGATTCTGTGTCAGATTCAGAATCTAGCATTTCTGATTCAGAATCATCACATAGCACATATTCAGAAGATGTTAAGGAGGGCTTTCAAGCCGCCGATTTTAAGGCATTTGCAGAAGGTCTTAACCAACAGGTGGTAACTGACATATCCAATGTAAGTCTTGAAACTTTTCCTGGACAAATAGGTTATGCAATAACAAGTGGCGGTGCTCTAGATCCGGTTAAACCGCCTCCAAAATCATCGGATCCTCCCCTGTTTGAATCTACTTCACAGACAATAACAAGTGTTGTTATGATCGAAAGTATTGATAGAGATATTGTTGCATTTCCACAACCAACAAATTTAACTCTACGACTACCCCGGATTTATAAAAATGTAACTGGCTTCTCTATTATTCAGATAAAGCTCTTATCAGCATTTTATTATTTTAGAGCAGCCAAAGAAAACATTAGTATTTCTATACTTGAATTGGCTAGAACAAATCCAGATGCATCAGGCAATCCTATAGCTAATATTATAACAAATACTATTCGGCAAGGAACATATGATATTAATGGTCTAATTAATGAATTAACAGTGCAGTTAAACAATACCCCTATATTTTACGATTTTATAAATGGATTTCAAGATTTTGCCCAGAAGTTTGCCGTTACAGGAGATTTTTCCTTAAACTTTAACTTTCCAGGAGATACCTATTTCGATTCACTATTAAATCAATATATTTCCAATCCTACTATGACAACCATCATATCGAAGTATTTCCTACAACGTTATGGAAATTTACCATCGTATACAAATGACCAGATAAAAGTTGCCTATTACTATCCTGTACTGAAAGAAACTGTACTTCATGATACATATGAATCACGAATGAATTATAATATTGTAACAAGCGTACAATATCTATTAGATACTGAAACTCCTTATTCGCGTATTGTCTATACATTTCAAGGAATTGATGACCCCGTTATACTAGAGCTTATTAATTTAAATGTAGTTCTACTCACAGACTATCGTCTAAAACACACGTTTCGCTATTCTCTTATTAATAAGTACATTATTTCGTATCAACAACAATCAAATCAAATTTCTATTTCGGCCCCCTCTTTAAATACTAGTTTAGTGAATTTACTAAATTATAAAAGGGCACAGTTTTTGGCAGAGCAAATTTCGTATTATGGATTAACGCAGGCCGAGTACGATAATCTTAATTCACAGACAGCAAATCTTCTTGCTGTTTTGAACGATATGGTGAATTATTACCAAACATATCTTGCTGTTTATTTCGGTATACCATATAATACCTATAGTTTTAATTATTTATTAGAGTCAAATAATATACTTCCACTACGTGATGCATATAATGCAATTGGAATAAGTTCAAATTATAGTGCTACAGTTGAAAATACTCCTATAACAAATAATCTATTAGATGTATTTCGCACTGACCCCAAGCCATATTGGAATCGCATGAGTAATCTTCCAAGTACAACTGTTGCCTATATGAATCCAGTACTTCCTGGAGAAAGTGGAACCGCCGGCATTAATTACTACACCTGGAATCTTGACATGGATGAACAAGATACGCGCAATCCTATTGTTTTAAGTAACGTTATAGATTCTAATAACCCTAATACAACCCCTATAGGGAATCTTTATATTAATCGACGCACAGTTACCTCTGAGGTTATTATCCCTACAGAATCGTCTAAATATACCGTGTTTAGATTTAAGAGTCCCGTGCGCCAGACACTACGTGTTGAAACTCTGCCTCGGCCAACCAAATACAGATATCCTGCCTATAATGCTATTGCCTATGACCTTAGTAATCAGGAAGTCTTCGACGCAAGTTATTCTTTTATAAACCCAAGCATGTATGTTGATGTTGAAAATGATAGTTTCGATAGCTCTAAAATTCTATATATTCCTGGATTCTCAAATGCAAGTTCAGTTACACCGTTTGGAAATAATTATCAAACATCGCTTTCCTATTGGGGCTCAAATTATGTAACAATTTCTGTTATTGACCCTCGTGTCTTTTATTCATTCTACACACCCTATCCCCCTAATTATACAAGTATAGGGGCCCCTGCTTACACATATCCATTCCGTCTAAGCTTTGCCAATCCAAATGAAGGACAAGGATTTGTAACACCTATGAATTGCTTTATATACCAAGACCGTTCTGCTTACATGGCAGATATATCGGGCAACGGTAATGAAAATCCACTTCACTATTCGTATTATGTTAGTACAGTTGCTGGACTAAGTAGCGTAAATCTAGATTTCAAGGCATATGCAAATAAAAGGTATTATATATTAATACGGCCTATACCTACAAGTTTTGGAACCGATTCATTACGTATAGTACCGTGGTTTCCATCATCTACATTTTACACGGCTCTTACTTCAACATTAGTTGGGTTTGATCCCCTTGCTGACCCAACAAGTAATCTGAACAATTATAATTATGCCCAAGTTGCTGATCCCGATTTTCTACATGTTCCCACATCAAGCAATTTATACGCCCCACCCGTCTTAGATGAAACATTTAGTCCATTAAGATTTAATCAAGTTCTTATGGGATACGATGTGAGTGGTGTTTCCACGGACCTAACAAACTATATTGGATTTCTATCAAATACAGTCGGCTCAAATTCTGTTCCAAATGCCAGTTTTCGCACGGATCCCACAAATGGATTTATTTTTCAATATAAAACCCCATATGATACAAACACACAGCTATACATAAGTAGTGGTGTATTAAATACGATTCTGTATCCACAGGCTGCCGCTGTATATAGTAATTCTACAATACCATACAGGCAAAAAAGCATTGTAAACTGGTATGGAAATGTATTTATTCCCCCCTCACAAAATCAGGCTATATTTCCTACAGATGCTATTGCTTATCCAGGAATAGCTCCATACACAGATACATTTCCAATTCAAACTGGAGTAGCCGGCTACAATTATAACACACGCAAAGATATTAGTGGAAATACGTATTTAAACACATCAAATCTTATTGATCTTGGCGATGGTGTTGTAGGTATTGGATTTCTTCCTGAGGAAGGTGTATGGGATATTGATAAATTTATGTTTAAGAGTATTTTTACAAGTAGCAGCAGCAATATTGACCCGAATCTTGAAACGAAATTTATTGGAATTTTTCCTGCTGTTATAACATCTAATCGAGCAATTCAGTCACTTGCCCTTTCAAATGCCCTTGCTGTTCTCAGTTTTGGATCCTCAATAACCTATAATAGCTCTAATCAGAATTTAGGATTTGATATAGTAGGTGGAACATACTACGAGTTTACAAGAAACACCTCATACATTACTGGCTCAAATTCCTATTTGTATGGTTATACGCAGGCTGCCTACGAATATAATTTCGATCTCAATATGTATTATTTGGCAATTCCTTTTACTGCATCTAGCAATCTAAATTATTATTATGGCCTTGTTGGTTCAGCAATACCATATCCCCTTTATAATACTGCAGTAAGTGTAGACTCTGTACCGAGCCCTGAAGGACCCGTTAGTACCCCCTTGGGAGTCGATTTTATTATACCAGGTACTCAAATACCTGGGGCAAATACAATCTTTGGACCCCCAACTGGATTTACACCCACAGAAAGCAAGTATGAACAGTCTATGACAAGCGTAACAAATCTTATAGTGTCAGTAAATCCGTACGCAATAAATACAGTAGACGGGGTGTACAAGCCTGCACAATCATTTACGTATGAACCAACACAAATTATAGGGGATTGCTCTGGATTTATCATGACACATGATTCCGTATTTCGTGTGTATTCCTATTTAAATAGCACATCTAATATAGATTTAAATGAAGTTCAACAATTCACACTTGATGAAGTGTTTCCACAGAGCTCTAATATTCAGTATCTTGGTGTAAGTGCTAATGAATCAAACTACGCCTTTTTTGGATTATCAAATGCTGTACCAAATCCGTATATATATATACGTACACTTAACCCTGTTTCAGGATTTCTAGAAAATTCACATTCTGAAATTTCGCCACTTGCCTTTCAATCTAGTGTACAACTTTTCAAAGCAACCTATAATAATTTGGGAGGATACACCCTATCAGCACAAGCCTATGATAATGTAACAAGTACATCATTTGTACAAGTTGTTTCTAAGCCTACTCGCTACACTTCTACATTTACAACACTTACTTACACACCCACACAGACAAATATTACAAATTTCATTGTTCAACAATCTCCAAAAGAAGAGTTCGGAAGATTCTGGGTGTTTCCCTACCGATCTGGAATAAATGGATTCAATAACTTTCTCTATGTAAATCCGAATAATCTATCAACAGTGTCTTCAAGCCCTGATTATAATGCATACACGTATCCCTATTATGGCGCCTCGAATCAAGATGTAAAATATGCCTCTATAAATAATTACACATTACCTAATACATATTATAGCCCTATAGTGACTCGTGATGTTGCACTTGATCGTGTATATTTTTTGAGTGTTGCTGGTCCAACTAAGTTCTACGAGGCTACTACTAACACTTTTACACCTACTGTTAAAGAATCTGTCTACACCTTCCCTTCAACACCTACACAAATTGTTCCAGGAGCAAACGGTTCGCAGTGGGCAAACATTTATAAAACTATATATGGTAATCGCGGTAATTTAACTGATGCCCCTAAAACCGGCTCCCAGGTCTGGCAAATTTTCAATCCAGTTCAGCGAATTGTGTTTCACCAAATTGCGAAGAATTTTAGCTTCCTGTTAGACCTTTCAGGACGTAAATACCCAGAATATCCCCATACAACTGTTGCGGTCTATGATTCTTCAGGAGCATTTACTAATGATACAAATGCTAAGTGGGGTTTAGAATCTTCGGAAAATTTTATCACAGGTGACTTTAATACTTCTGGATATTACTTTAATGCATATGATTATATTGTTCCCCTCTACGATAATCGTTCTACTGATGATTATTATTATATGAGTATACGAAATTATTTTCCAACGGAAAAGTCCCAAGTAACATTGCGAATCTCTGCTCCAAATAAATACACTTTTGGATACATTACACCAATTGACCTTTCTGGGGAAATTAGTACGGCACAAAGCGTAGTATCTACATACTCATTAAATAGTCGCTATTGGGATACTAATTATACAAGGTCAATACTTGAATTTAATTCTAAATTTACATTTGGTTCAAATGGAGTGATTTTTGGTGGTGGTATTGTTCCTGGATTTGCAGGAAGCAATATAACAAATGTGAATGGATTTGGCGATTTCTATTCACGAATGAAAGCAACATTTAGCACATATTCGAGCTTGCTTATTTTGGGAAGTACAATTAATTCACAGGCAAAACTCAAATTAAATGAGTTTGTTCTCAGTGACCTAAAATATATTATTCCCGTGTCTGCTCAAAATCGCCAACGAGTTACAGACCCACTACGTTATTCAATTAGATGGAAATCAGCACTAAGCAGTGCATACTCAAAGCTTGAAAATAATTGGGGGCTAGGATGGAATTTAGGATTTGCTAAGGAAGATACACCTTTTGCCACTGTACAATTTGCCCCGTCATTTTTCAAACTCATTGATGATTATATTCAGCTCCGCATGAATCCTGAATTCGATTTAAATCGTATGGATAGTGTTCAAAAAGAGAATTTAGCACTGAGTTTAGAAACCACTGGTATTACAAAGGCATATTATGGCAAACTACTGCTATCAAACTTTGGAAGTTATGCTCAGACTCTTATAAGTAATCCTATAGCATTTTTGAATCCAGTTGGAAAACTAGATAAACTCAGCTTTCAATGGTTAGATATAACAAATGCTATTATAAATAATAATGATTGTGAATGGAATGCTGTTGTTCAAATTACTGAAAAAATAACAATAGCAACTCCAAAAGTTGATACAGGATTTAATCAGACACTCTACAACTAAATAGATTCACTTAATTTTCGCAGTTACCGAAAGAAGAATGGAGTATGAAGGTACTATGAATTATCCAAGAGAACGGGGTTCACTTGTTGGGCCATCTCCAATTGTATCTGAAGGACCTACGCCATTTTATCCAGACATGTGTATTAAATCGCATTGGGATGCTGAAGCAATTATAAGAAAGACTCTTCCGACAGAGCATATAGGTCAGGCACTTGACCCACGCCCGTGGGCTCGCATTTGTATGGAATATACTACAACAGGTGAGGATAGCGTAGCTCCGCATATAAATCCATCGGCAGTTCTACCATCTGGAGGACAATTCTATCCAGTAAGTCGCTATATGGCAGCAATTGATGATGAGTCAAAACTCAGACGCTTAGATAGACCTCTTGAAACATGCGAGGCTGACCAGTTCTTGCCAAATATGAAAGGGGATATGTATAACGCTCGGATTCTAGTTCCTCGTGTTCAAACAGTAAACCCCCATTTAATTGAGGAAGTCGCCTTTCCTAAAGTTCTTATGACAGTTGGTCCATATGACTGCAGAAATGATATGGACCGGCAAAATATGGGATTATCAGACCGCCTATTTAATAATTCTACAAAACAGGACCGTTACAAATTATTAGGGAAGGTCTAAAATATAAGTGAAACATTCTAACATCTGATACTTAAATTAAGTATTTGACGTTACAACTTGCGTTTCCATTTAAATATTGATTGCGCATTACACACCAGATGAACACGGTACACGAAACAAATTTAGTTACAATTTTAAATAAAGTTCAAGGGGATCCTTGGTCACTTCTTATTTTTCAGACTCTTCTTTGGTCATTTCGGCGTTGGGCTATTCACTATCTTATGTCGAGCGAAGCTTCCGATACCATGAAAGACTATATATGGGATTCACACTTAGATTTAGTCCGGCAATTTGCCCCAATTGAACTAAAGGATTTTGGTATTATATGGTTAAATCCGAGCAATATCGGAAATCGTATTGATAGTTTAGAGGAGCTTAATAACTATTTTCACACTATTGTTGATGCTCTTGATGTTGCTATTCAGACGGATAATGAAGAAGAGCAAAGTGCATTAGCATCATTTCTAGATGATAGACTAACTGAAATTATAGATATTTGGCTAAATGGCCAATCAGATTTTCGGATTTATCCAACAGCAAATCAATCGCCAGATTCATTTTCACCCGCCCGCGTGTTTGAAATTATGCGCCTAATTTTAAAAGCTCCTGAGCCCGAGCCCGAGCCAGAGCCTATACCACCTATACCTGAGCCCGAGCCAGTGCCCGAGCCAGTGCCCGATACAGTAAAGGGAGCTATGAGTAAAAAACAAATGACTCGAAAGTCACATGCTCGTGGTGCTCCAAAGAGCAGGAAGAGAAAACCAGCCCATATATAGTATAGATGGAGGAAGTAAAGGTAGATAAAACAGCAACCTTTATTTTAGTTGCCGCGTGCTCTGCCGTTCTTGTTACATTTATAGGATATCAACTATGGATAGGAAGTAATACAATGCCTTCACCAGTAGAAGGATTTGCTGGACCATCAAAGGGAGCGGGCATACCCGACTGTCTACGCACAAGTAGTGAAGCGGGAAAATTATACGAACTCATAACTTCAAAACCTTCTACAACTGAAGAGGGTCCAGATGATGTGCGTGAGCTTACTGTTCTTCTCGGGAAATTATCTTGCTTCAAACGCGACCTAATGGGAACAGCTGGCCTTGTTGAAGCAACATGGAAACAGCCCTTCAATACATCCCATGATATGGAGCCAATTGCCGAAACTACGGCACGCTGTTTTGCTTCAACAATTCCAAAACGGGATCTTGACCTTTCACTTGATAAATGGAGCACACGCGGAATGATGCTTGTAAAACGCATATGCACATCCCTACAACTTTCAGATTCTAAATATAAGAATGCTATTAATTCATTTAAAGCGCTTATGAATGATATATCAGCTATTGCAAACACTGTGTGTCAAAAAAAGGGTGTAATAATTGCTGGAAAACCCGGTCCTAGAATGGTGTCGGGGTATGAGCCAGGTCAGCTGTCTATGCTACATGAGTACAAGGGCTATTATTGATTTCAATCCAATGTATCAATGAACCCATGTATTTTTCATTCATTTTATCACGCCAATCTATTGCTGATTCTAGACTTAGGATGTACATTCCTGCTCCACATGCTCCCGTAAGAATAGACATCCACGCGATTCGATATAATGATGACATTGCTATATATACATAATTAATGTATATATACCAATATCAATTTTTATAACATCTCAAGAAAACATAAAATTGAAGTTGTCCGTAAGCTAATGTCTACTACTTCATAAAATGCCATTTCTTCAAGCAACTACCGATACGGGAAAGCCCTATATGCTTGAGTGGTCACCGAATGTAGCTTACAAACCGAAATTTAAACTGAAGCGTCTTTCTTTACCACGCCTACCAATTACACTTGAAGAGGAAGTAGTTGATGCATTAAAAACGTGGTACGGGGCTTTAGGCAAGCCTGTGCCTAAAGAGGAGTTGGAATCATGCTCCGGTATTGATGCTGCTCTTCATGCAGAGCATGTAAAGGAAATGGCAAAACCCCCTTCAACAAAACTTGTGTATGGAACACCCGAGTTTTGGAAGGATTGGTGGGCAAAAAAGAAGGCCAAGGAAACAGCAAGTGCCAAAGTTAAGCACCCCTAAAGGGGTGCTTAAGTTAAGCATACTTGCCATTATAGTGTTGTAGGCTGATTTAATAGTCGCCTTAAAGGCGACTATTAAATACGGCACAACACGAAAGCTAAGGAAGCATCAGTCCAAGAAACACCATTAGTCCAAGTATCTGCCAAACCGACTTGGCTGGTTTCGCGAAAGAAAACAGGTCAACAACTACCTGATTCCAAAGATACTTCCCAATAAAAGCGAGAAGTACAATTGTTATTAAAAATGTTAGAAATACTGTAACAAAATCAACATATGCCTTACGTTTGTGGTCAACATTGCCATTATTAACAAATCCTTCTACGGCAGCACGCATTGTAGCACCAAACATACCATTCATCTTTCTATAAAGGGTTACTATTCTTTTTCGTATAATATACTTTCCTTAACTGTAGCTCCACGATTTTCAAGAATGTATTTGAGTGCCTCACCTGCCGCCGCCTCTGATTTTAGATGCTGTCCTAGAAGGTCTGTTAGCGATTTAATATTTAGAGTGCCCTTTGATGTTTTCCGCCGGTAAACAATACGCCCACCACTTCCCGTTAAGTCAAGAGCCCCGATTGTATTTTTTTTCATAATTCGGAGAATCACTTCCTCAAGTGCCTTCTGACGTTTACGCTTTTCACGAAGCTGAGCATTTAACTCAGAAACTTCCTTATTTAGTTCACGCCATGCCCGAATTACCTCCTTAAGATTCTGTAGCTCGTTTACATCGGCTGGGGGTTCGGTAGGGGACTGTAGACCACGTGCTGTTAATTCTTTTGAATATGCAACCTCCATCTTCTTACAGGATATATTGACATAAATGTTTAGGCAGCTGGTATTAATAAAATTGAAGTAGAGTCCAATTTATATAAAATCACATGGATGAACACCCAGATATTCAGTTTGGAGCAGGCGTTTTGGGACTTGTTTGGGAAACAGTTGCTAAAAAGGTAGTTGATCTTGCAGTTGAAATTTATAATGCAACACCGGAGCAAGCTGCTGCAATGAAGCTAGTATTTCTAGCATCTGGAACGTATCAGATTGAACTATATTAATGCGGCACTTGCCTTTAACCAAAAAAGAGCTTTACCCTATCACGAACAGTACCTCTACACAGAAAACATGTAGACGTATGTTTTCTAACACACGTATTACAATATGTGTGCCCACATGGCGAAAGGGCATATGATATAGGTTCATTTATACAAATCATACAGAGTGGCTCTGACTCCGTTGAAGCATGAGTTCGTACCATTAATACAATATCTCGTAACGAAATAAAGCGCCTATATGCCTCAATAAATTCTTTGTATTCAACTTCAATCATATTTTTTTCATAGACGGAGGCTAAATACGCCTCCGTTGCTTGTAAAAGGGGTTCATACGATGATGTAGTATCTAAATCAATAATTCCAGCAAGTTTCCCCTGAATCTTATCAAGTCCCTCTAGTTTATGACGTAATTTATCTCCGGCATTTAAGGCAGACACTCCTGCCTTTACGTACTCATCAAAAATCAGTTTTGTTGATGCCACATAATCAGATATTCCCTTCCCTTCACGTATAGAAAGAAGACGAGCATCTATTTCAGATACAAAATCTACACCGGATGCATCTAGCACAAGGTCCTTAATAGATGATGATGCCGGCATTGTTAAACTACCGAACTTTCGAAGAATATGATCGCCTTTGGAAAGTGACGGGTGAGATGATATAGTCAAGTTTAGAAAATCAAGGAGCTGTGTATTTTTCTCGGCAAGAAAATCACGAATACGTTTCTTCCAACTTCCTGAAACTGTTATCATGGTCTTTTCTTTCATTTCTTGTATGTGTTTTAGAAGTAGACCACTAATACCATTTGTGTACGGTGTTGAACTTCCATTTCCTGCTATATCAAATATGGCAGCAGTTGGGCGTGAGTCATCGGCATCTCCGAAATCGGCGGGTGAAAAAAGAGCATTTGATTCATCTAACCCATCCATATCTAGGGGTTATTGTCTAAATCAAGTAGGTGTATTTGGCGCATTTAATGCCGGGCATTTTACTATACTATTATCGTGTTGTGCCTAAAGTTCATGGTATAATATTTGATTCCGAGGAAATTTATTAGGTATGTTATACAGATGAAAGAGCGACTTATTTTATCAGCATCGATTAATAGAAAGTCTAAATTTATAGAGTTAACAAGACCATTTATGGAAACGTATGCTAAAAAAACAAATGCTGATCTTATTATTATAGAAGATTCGAACCCTTTATTAAACATATTAAATACAACCTCTTATGCAATTGGTAGGGCTAATAATCAGGCTTATGTATTGAAAATTAAACTTATATTCTATTATTTAGAACATTATGAAAATATATTATGGCTAGATGATACGTGTATTATTAAACCAGATACGTGTGATTTATTTGACTATATAGATAATAACTACATAGTAGCATTTAATGAAGGAGTAATTCCTTCTATAAAATCATCCAAATATGATAAAAAGTTCATAAAAGATAATATGAACTTTTTAATAAATGAACTTAACTATATTAACTCTGGAATCGTAGTATATAATCATAATATTAGAAAATA
>Ga0209088_10000094_pt1 | contig 63789 bp, 43 predicted proteins | sample S_140625_EF_Meta_FD_187324 | JGI IMG/M metagenome (GOLD analysis project Ga0209088, IMG submission 187324) | Freshwater microbial communities from Lake Simoncouche, Canada to study carbon cycling - S_140625_EF_MetaG (SPAdes) (version 2) | ecosystem: Environmental > Aquatic > Freshwater > Lake ... | reverse complement strand
ATAACTGGAACAACGGGTACAACGGGGGTTACCGGGTCGACTGGAATTACCGGAGATACAGGAATCACGGGAATAACTGGAACAACGGGTACAACGGGGTTTACCGGGTCGACTGGCATTACTGGCGACACTGGAATCACAGGAATAACAGGAACAACTGGGTCTACAGGATCAACCGGTTTTACTGGATCCACGGGAATCACGGGTGATACTGGAATCACAGGAATAACAGGAACAACTGGATCTACTGGATCTACGGGAATTACAGGAGACACTGGAATAACAGGAATAACAGGAACAACTGGTACAACGGGTTTTACCGGATCGACCGGAATCACTGGTGATACGGGTTTAACCGGAACAACTGGAACAACTGGAACAAGTGGCCCTACTGGATCCACTGGAATAACCGGCGATACTGGAATAACAGGAACAAGTGGTCCTACTGGACATACTGGTATTACGGGTGATACTGGACTCACCGGAGTAACTGGAACAACAGGTTCTACTGGATCAACCGGAATTACTGGCGATACTGGAATAACCGGAACTAGTGGTCCCACTGGATCGACTGGTGTTACAGGATCTACTGGAACTACTGGATCTACCGGGGTTACGGGGTCCACTGGGCCAACTGGTTCCACAGGACCAACTGGTTACACAGGATCCACTGGAATTACAGGAGATACGGGTATAACAGGAACTACCGGAACCACTGGAACAACAGGAACTACTGGAACAACAGGAACTACTGGAACAACAGGAACAACTGGATCAACAGGAATAACTGGATCAACGGGAATAACTGGATCAACAGGAACTACTGGAATTACTGGAGATACTGGAATTACAGGAACTACTGGAATTACCGGTTCTACCGGTGCCACTGGATCAACAGGAATTACTGGAGATACCGGATTCACAGGAACAAGTGGTTCTACCGGAATAACCGGTTTTACTGGATCCACGGGATCTACAGGAGATACTGGATTCACAGGAACAACTGGAACAACAGGAACTACTGGGACAACGGGAACAACAGGAACAACAGGAACAACGGGAACAACAGGAACAACAGGAACAACGGGAACAACTGGGACAACCGGAACAACAGGAACAACTGGGATAACCGGAACAACAGGAACAACTGGGACAACCGGAACAACAGGAACAACTGGAACTACTGGATCTACCGGATCTACCGGATCTACAGGAGATACTGGATTCACAGGAATAACTGGAACAACTGGATCTACCGGATCTACTGGATTCACAGGAATAACTGGTGATACTGGAACCACAGGAACAACAGGGACAACTGGGTCTACCGGATTCACAGGAATAACTGGTGATACTGGAATCACAGGAACAACCGGAACAACTGGTGCTACCGGATTCACAGGAATAACTGGAACAACGGGAACAACTGGATCTACCGGTGATACTGGAACAACGGGAACAACTGGATCTACCGGTGATACTGGAACAACGGGAACAACTGGATCTACCGGTGATACTGGAACAACGGGAACAACTGGATCTAGTGGAGATACTGGATCTACCGGAACAAGTGGATCTACTGGAGATACTGGATTCACAGGAACAACTGGATCTACTGGAGATACTGGATTCACGGGAACAACTGGAACAACGGGAATAACTGGGTCAACAGGAATAACTGGTGATACTGGAATAACGGGTGACACCGGAATAACAGGAACAACCGGAACAACTGGAACGACAGGAACCACAGGAATTACTGGAGATACTGGAATAACAGGAACAACTGGTCCTACTGGCTCGACCGGAATTACAGGAACCACGGGAATAACTGGTGACACTGGAATTACAGGAACAACTGGTCCTACTGGCTCGACTGGAATTACAGGAACCACGGGAATAACTGGTGACACTGGAATAACAGGAACAACTGGTCCTACTGGCTCGACCGGAATTACAGGAACCACAGGAATAACTGGTGATACTGGAATAACGGGAATTACTGGAACAAGTGGACCTACTGGAATTACAGGAACCACAGGAATAACTGGTGACACTGGAATTACGGGAACAACTGGTCCTACTGGTTCGACTGGAATTACAGGAGATACAGGAATAACCGGTGACACTGGAATAACAGGAACAACCGGACCTACCGGGTCGACCGGAATTACTGGAGATACTGGAATAACTGGAATTACAGGAACAACCGGACCTACCGGGTCGACCGGAATTACTGGAGATACTGGAATAACTGGTGACACTGGAATTACAGGAACAACTGGACCTACGGGGTCGACCGGAATTACAGGAGATACCGGAATAACTGGTGACACTGGAATTACGGGAACAAGTGGTCCCACCGGATCTACAGGATCTACTGGAATTACCGGAGATACAGGAATAACTGGAATTACGGGAACAAGTGGTCCCACTGGATCTACTGGAACAACTGGATTCACTGGAATTACTGGTACTACAGGATCTAGTGGATCGACTGGAATTAGTGGAGCTACAGGATCAACTGGATTCACCGGAATTACCGGAACCACCGGGTTTACAGGAGCCACTGGTTTTACGGGATCTACTGGAATAACGGGTATAACAGGAACAACGGGTAAAAGTGGTCCAACAGGATTCACAGGATCAACGGGAATAACAGGACACACTGGAATTACTGGACACACTGGACCAACGGGACACACCGGTCCTACAGGAATTTTAGGCCCGGCATTATTCACATTAGTTGCAAGATCTGATACACCTAGTCAAAATGTATCATTCCCGGTATCAAATTCAATGATAAAAGTAGTGAATGATTCTACCACATCCGTGATTTTAACGAATGAATATTATCAAGATTGTTATTTGACGTTCAAATTATACGGTGAAGACCCGGGTCCTTCCAATATTGGTCTTTCATTGGATGGATCTGGAAATTATCCACAATATGGATTCTTATTTGCCTCCGATTTTTCCACTTCTCCAACCTTCGAAATATGTACATCAAATGATGGAACGACATATCCCGATATTTTTAACTACGATTTAAATGATGTTTTTACGGTGATAATTTCTACCACATCTGTCGATTTTTATAAGAATGGGATTCTCATTATTCCAAAAGATAGTGTTCCAAATTTATTCAATACTTATGCATATCGATCATTCTTTACTTTATTTGATCTTGGAGATGGGGTTTCTAATATTACCTTTTCCCCGTATGGAACTGTTCTATACGGAAAAACTGGCCCCACAGGGCTTCAGGGCGTTCAGGGACCAGCTTTATTTACATTGTATGCTCGAGCCGGAACGGATGTGAATGATGTTATTTTTCCTTTGTCGAATTACATATTAAAAGTAGTAGAGAATGGATTAGATTCGTATGTGTTAACACGAGAACCATATAAATTTTGCTATTTAACGTATAAATTTACAGCAGCGGATCCAGGTCCAGCTAGAATTGGGTTATCATTAGACGGATCGGGGGCTTTCCCACAGTATGGGTTTTCGTTTGACTATAATTATTCAACGCATCCCTATTTTGAAATTTTCATCTCGAATGATGGAACAACATATGGTGGGATATCTTATGGTTATTCTCCTACCGATGTCTTTACTGTAATTGCATCTGCTACATCCATTGATTTTTACCAAAACGGACTTTTGGTCATACCACAGGGAACAATTATAAACCCTTATACGACAAGATCTTATTACGCTTTTTTTGCATTGACTAACATAAATGAAGGTATCGATGATATTGCATTTTCTCCATATGGAACATTATTATATGGATCAACCGGATTTACTGGTTTTACAGGGATTAAGGGAGTAACAGGAAATACCGGATTTACTGGAACCAGTGGTGCTACTGGTTTTACTGGACATACCGGAATGATGGGATTAACTGGTCCAACAGGAACAAGTGGTCCCACCGGGTTTACTGGATCCACTGGAATAACTGGTGACACTGGAACAACGGGAACAACGGGAACAAGTGGTTCTACTGGCTTTACTGGATCGACCGGAATAACTGGTCACACCGGTTTTACTGGATTAACGGGAACCAGTGGTCCCACGGGTTTTACCGGATCCACTGGAATGATGGGATTGACTGGTCCAACAGGAACAAGTGGTACTACCGGGTTTACTGGATCCACTGGAATAACTGGTGACACTGGTATAACGGGAACAAGTGGTCCTACTGGTTTTAGTGGATCAACTGGAATCACTGGAGATACTGGTATTACCGGGATTACCGGAATAACTGGATCAACCGGTTTTACTGGATCGACCGGAATAACCGGATCAACCGGAATCACTGGATCCACAGGAATAACCGGTGACACCGGTTTTACTGGATCGACTGGAATTACAGGATCAACCGGAATCACTGGATCCACAGGAATAACTGGTGACACCGGTTTTACTGGATCCACCGGAATTACAGGAGATACCGGAATAACCGGATCCACTGGAATAACCGGCGATACGGGTTTTACTGGATCGACAGGAATTACCGGTGATACGGGAATAACAGGAATAACAGGAACAACTGGTCACACGGGTTCTACTGGATCGACAGGAATAACTGGAGACACAGGAATTACAGGAATAACCGGAACAACGGGAACAAGTGGTCCTACGGGATCAACCGGCATTACAGGTGACACGGGAATAACTGGTAACACTGGTATAACTGGTGCCACGGGGTTTACTGGATCTACTGGAATAACTGGATCAACCGGAATCACTGGAGATACTGGAATAACAGGTACCACAGGTTTTACTGGATCTACAGGAATTACAGGAGATACCGGAATAACCGGATCAACTGGAATAACTGGTAACACAGGTTTTACAGGATCTACAGGAATTACAGGAGATACTGGCTTCACAGGAATAACAGGAATAACCGGTGCCACCGGTTTTACTGGATATACAGGAATTACAGGAGATACCGGAATAACTGGTGACACTGGAATAACGGGTGCAACCGGTTTTAGTGGATCTACAGGAATTACAGGAGATACGGGACTTACGGGCACAAGTGGTCCCACTGGCTGCACCGGCCCCATCGGAATAACTGGATCAACTGGAATAACCGGTGATACCGGATTAACTGGAATAACTGGTTTTACTGGGCCAACCGGAATAACTGGAGATACTGGAATAACAGGAACAACTGGATCAACGGGAATAACTGGATCAACGGGAATAACTGGATCAACAGGGATAACTGGATCAACGGGAATAACTGGTGACACTGGTGACACTGGATCGACTGGAATAACTGGTGATACGGGGATAACGGGTATAACAGGAACAACCGGGACAAGTGGTCCTACCGGATCGACCGGAATTACTGGTGATACGGGGATAACGGGTATAACAGGAACAACCGGGACAAGTGGTCCTACCGGATCGACCGGAATTACTGGTGATACGGGAATAACAGGTATAACAGGAACGACAGGCACAAGTGGTCCTACCGGATCGACTGGAATTACCGGTGATACTGGAATAACGGGTATAACAGGAACAACTGGCACAACGGGTTTTACTGGATCGACTGGAATAACCGGTGATACTGGAATAACGGGTATAACAGGAACAACCGGGACAACGGGTTTTACCGGATCGACTGGAATTACAGGAGATACCGGAGACACTGGATCCACAGGAACAACCGGGACAACTGGTCCAACTGGATCGACTGGAATAACTGGTGATACTGGATTAACAGGAATAACCGGAACAACCGGGACAACTGGTCCAACTGGATCGACTGGAATAACTGGTGATACTGGATTAACAGGAATAACCGGAACAACAGGATCGACTGGAATAACAGGTGATACTGGACTCACGGGAGTAACAGGAACAACGGGAACAAGTGGCCCTACCGGATCGACTGGAATAACCGGTGATACTGGAATCACGGGAGTAACAGGAACAACTGGTACTACTGGTTTTACGGGATCAACAGGAATCACTGGAGATACTGGAATAACTGGAACAACAGGCACGAGTGGCCCTACCGGATCGACAGGAATAACTGGTGACACTGGACTAACGGGAGATACTGGAACAACAGGCACGAGTGGCCCTACCGGATCGACTGGAATAACTGGTGACACTGGAATCACAGGAATAACAGGAACAACTGGTACAACGGGTTTTACCGGATTTACTGGAATTACAGGAGATACTGGAGATACTGGATCTACAGGAACAACCGGAACAAGTGGTCCTACTGGTTCCACTGGAATAACGGGCGATACTGGAATAACAGGAATAACTGGAACAACGGGAACAAGTGGCCCTACTGGATCCACTGGAATAACCGGCGATACTGGAATAACAGGAATAACTGGAACAAGTGGTCCAACAGGTTTTACTGGATCAACTGGAATAACCGGCGATACTGGAATAACAGGAATAACTGGAACAAGTGGTCCAACAGGTTTTACTGGATCAACTGGAATAACCGGCGACACTGGAATAACAGGAATAACTGGAACAAGTGGTCCTACAGGTTTTACTGGAATAACCGGCGACACTGGAATAACCGGAACAACAGGGACAAGTGGTCCTACGGGATCCACCGGAATTACTGGTGATACTGGATTAACAGGAATAACCGGAACAACAGGTACAAGTGGCCCTACTGGATCGACAGGAATAACCGGTGATACTGGATTAACAGGAATAACCGGAATAACTGGAACAAGTGGCCCCACAGGATCCACCGGAATAACTGGTGATACGGGAATAACAGGAATAACCGGAACAACAGGGACAAGTGGCCCTACTGGATCCACCGGAATAACTGGTGATACGGGAATAACAGGAATAACAGGAACAACGGGAACAAGTGGCCCTACCGGATCGACAGGAATAACTGGTGATACTGGAATCACGGGAGTAACAGGAACAACTGGAACAAGTGGCCCTACTGGATCGACTGGAATTACTGGTGATACGGGAATAACTGGAACAACGGGAACAAGTGGCCCTACTGGATCCACGGGAATAACTGGTGATACGGGAATAACAGGAATAACTGGAACAACAGGAACAAGTGGCCCTACTGGATCCACTGGAATAACCGGTGATACGGGAATAACGGGAATAACTGGAACAAGTGGTGCAACTGGTTTTACTGGGTCGACGGGAATTACTGGCGATACTGGAATCACAGGAATAACCGGAACAAGTGGCCCTACTGGTTTTACTGGATCCACGGGAATAACTGGAGATACGGGAATAACTGGAATAACAGGAACAAGCGGACCTACTGGTTTTACGGGATCCACAGGAATTACTGGAGATACTGGAATAACAGGAACAAGTGGTCCTACTGGTTTTACTGGGTCGACGGGAATTACTGGTGATACAGGAATAACTGGAATAACAGGAACAAGTGGTCCTACTGGTTTTACTGGATCGACTGGAATTACCGGCGATACAGGATTAACAGGAGTAACAGGAACAAGTGGTCCAACTGGTTTTACTGGATCGACAGGAATTACCGGTGATACAGGATTAACAGGATTAACAGGAACAAGTGGTCCAACTGGTTTTACTGGATCGACAGGAATTACTGGTGACACGGGATTAACCGGAACAAGTGGACCTACTGGATTTACTGGATTAACTGGTGATACTGGAATTACTGGTGACACTGGAATCACAGGAACAAGTGGTCCTACTGGATTTACTGGAATAACTGGTGATACTGGAATTACTGGAACCACCGGAATAACTGGAACAAGTGGCCCAACAGGGTTTACCGGATTTACAGGAATAACTGGTGATACTGGAATAACCGGAATAACAGGTATAAGTGGACCTACTGGATTTACTGGAATAACTGGTGATACTGGAATAACAGGAATAACAGGAACAAGTGGACCCACGGGTTTTACTGGATCGACTGGAATTACAGGAGATACTGGAATAACTGGTGACACTGGAACAACTGGTCCCACGGGTTTTACTGGATCGACTGGAATTACCGGTGATACAGGAATAACAGGAATAACAGGAACAACTGGTCCCACGGGTTTTACTGGATCGACTGGAATTACGGGAGATACGGGTGATACTGGAACAAGTGGTCCTACTGGATTTACAGGATCCACTGGAATTACAGGAGATACTGGACTCACGGGAATAACCGGAACAAGTGGTCCTACTGGATTTACAGGATCCACTGGAATTACAGGAGATACTGGGCTCACAGGAATAACCGGAACGAGTGGTCCTACTGGATTTACCGGATCCACTGGAATTACAGGAGATACTGGACTCACTGGAATAACAGGAACAAGTGGTCCTACTGGATTTACCGGATCCACTGGAATTACAGGAGATACGGGAATAACTGGAACAAGTGGTCCTACTGGATTTACGGGATCGACAGGAATAACGGGAGATACCGGAATCACTGGAATAACAGGAACAAGCGGTCCTACTGGTTTTACCGGATCGACAGGAATAACGGGAGATACTGGACTCACGGGAATAACAGGAACAAGTGGTCCTACGGGTTTCACTGGATCGACCGGAATAACGGGAGACACTGGAATGACTGGTGACACTGGAACAAGTGGCCCTACGGGTTTCACTGGATCGACCGGAATGACTGGACTCACTGGAATGACCGGTGACACTGGAACAAGTGGTCCAACAGGTTTTACTGGATCGACCGGAATAACAGGAGACACTGGAATGACAGGCGATACTGGAACAAGTGGACCCACTGGTTTTACCGGATGTACCGGATCGATTGGAATGACTGGAAACACAGGATTCACAGGGACAACCGGACCTACTGGTTTTACTGGATCGACCGGTATAACAGGAGACACTGGACTCACTGGAACAAGTGGTCCAACTGGTTTTACTGGGTTCACCGGAGATACTGGAATTACTGGTGACACTGGAATAACAGGAACAAGTGGCCCCACTGGTTTTACTGGATGTACTGGATCGATTGGAGTGACCGGAAACACTGGTTTTACTGGTACAAGTGGTCCCACTGGTTTCACGGGAGATACTGGAATGACTGGACTCACTGGAATCACAGGAACAAGTGGTCCCACTGGTTTTACTGGAATAACTGGTGACACTGGAATGACTGGACTCACTGGAATCACAGGAACAAGTGGTCCCACTGGTTTTACTGGATGTACTGGAACAATCGGAATGACTGGAAACACTGGATTCACAGGCACTAGTGGACCTACCGGATTTACAGGATCGACCGGAGAAACTGGTCTCACTGGAATAACAGGAACAAGTGGTCCAACTGGTTTTACCGGATCAACTGGAATAACTGGAGACACCGGACTCACGGGAATCACAGGAACAAGTGGACCCACAGGATTTACTGGATCGACTGGAATTACCGGCGACACTGGAATCACTGGAATCACTGGAACAAGTGGACCCACTGGCTTTACTGGATCGACTGGAATAACCGGGATAACCGGAACTACAGGTGTCACAGGAACAAGTGGTCCCACCGGTTTCACTGGAACGACAGGTAGAACAGGGCCAACCGGACATACTGGATTTACTGGACATACGGGGTTTACAGGTCCGACAGGTATTAGTGGATTGACGGGAGCACTGGGACCCGCATTATTTACACTTTATCCAAGAACGGGAACATCGAGTTTAAATCTCAGAACACCTACATCAAATTCAATATTGAAAGTTGTATCGGATAGTATTGATTCTTATATGTTAACAAAAGAGGCATACCAGATATGTTATTTGACATTTTCACTTTCAGGAACAAATCCGGCACCATCACGTATAGGATTATCACTAGATGGAAGTGGTAGTTTTCCGAATTACGGATTTTTATTCAATTTCCAATATTTATCATCGCCAACGTTCAGAATATGTATATCGAGTACAGGATCAACTTATGCCGGAACTTTTTCTTATACTCTTACTGACGTATTTACTATCGTAGAAACTTCCACATCCATCGATTTCTATAAAAACGGGACTTTGATTATACCGCAGGGATCGGTTGCAAATGCGTTCAGTGGAAGTCCTTATTATGCATTTTTTACATTATTTGATAATGGGGATGGTATTTCGAATATCGCTTTTGCCCCATTATTGAATGGTACAACTGGATTTACTGGAACAACAGGTCCCACAGGAATTATGGGTATCACGGGACCAACTGGTCAAAGTTTATCTTTAACGGGTCCTGGAACCGGATCGGTTCTTGTAGTGAATCCAAGTTCACTTAGTAATCCTATGTATTCTAGTTTAATGACGATCGATAATGGTCAAATCAATATTACAGGGAATGTGATTCCCACATCTTCGAATACATATACTCTAGGTGTAACCGGTGCGAGATGGAAAGATTTATTTGTTGGTCCTGGAACGATCAATATCCAAGGGCCCGGGGCATCATTCGCTACATTGGGTTCAGATAACCAAGGAATTGCTTATACGGAACAAGGTTTCGCGAGTCCGTTCGTTACCATTGGTCCTGCCGCTTTAACTCCTCAAGCAACGGGTGGTTGGAAAATTGCACCCACCGGAACATACGGAACATCTACCTATGATTTGATTACGACTCAAGTGAATCCGACAACCGGATTATTAGAAGGCCCTTCTTATTCTTTGACGAAGGGGGTTACAGGTGCTACTGGATTTGGAGTAACTGGACCAACAGGTATAATGGGTATAACAGGACTCACCGGTAAAACTGGACCCACTGGACATATCGGAGAAACTGGAAAAACAGGAATAACTGGAGCTACTGGATTTGGAGTAACTGGACCAACAGGTATAATGGGTATAACAGGACTCACCGGTAAAACTGGACCCACTGGACATATCGGAGAAACTGGAAAAACAGGAATAACTGGAGCTACTGGACCTGCAGGAACATTTTCGGGGTTTTATAGCCAGGGAACATCTATCACATTAACATCAAATGTCGATAATTATGTATTATCGGATACGAATACGGCTTATGTGATTACAAGTGCAAGCACCGGTGCTTACAATATTTATGGTTTCGCGGGTGGTGCGGTGGGTCGTTATATTATCATTGTAAACGATTCTACCCATACTCAAACGTTTCATAATGAACAAAGTTCGTCTACTGATATTAATCGTTTCTATATGTCTGGACCAGATGGTGGAACTAGAAACGTTTCTGCCGGAGGATCAATTTCTTTTGTGTATTTATCCGGATTAACATTGAACGGAACGGTAGCTTCAACAAGTAGATGGGTTGTAGTAGCAACATCTTAGGTTTGATTTAGTTTTGTAATAATTTTAAAATATTACAAAATATTATTGGGCTATTTGATAAAAATAATCATCGTTGAATTTTACCGCGTTTTTAATTGATCGACTCATTTTTGCTGGAGACATTCCTTCACTTGACGCAGCTTTTGCGATTGTTTCCCACTTTCCCAAAAGAACATTCGTTTTTATTTCGCGTTTTTCAACGGATTTTCCGGTGGATGATGTGGTCTTATGTTTATATTCTTCCGATTTTAATGAAACGCCATAATAACCCTCATTTGATCCTTTATCCGTCCAAACGGTTGCCTTGATAACATATTCACAATCATTCAAATATTTTTTTAGATCCGCCATATCGTTTTCAGATACATCTTTGTTAACGCTCTTTTTCCATCTCTGATATTCTTCCAGTAATGTAGAATTCAACATTTTACCGCACGGTGAAAAATGACATACTTGAAATAAAAACGTTTCCGCGTCATTATCGGAATGTTTCTTCTTATAAGTCAAATCCTTCAGTTTCACTCCGATGTATCCATGAACCAGTTGATCTTTCGTTTGATTCGAAATCCTGGAGGGCTTGAATCGAGTATCCAAATAATTCTTTAATGCATGGAAGGTTTCCTTCTTAGGTTTGGTTTTGCTCCATATGCGGAATTGTCCCTCCATTACAGTGGAAGATTCTTCGACATCCGATCTCACAATACACATTGTATCAATAAATTCCGCGAATTTCTTGGTGTTTTCATCTTCGGGTAATAATATGTTTGAATATACCGATTGATCTTCTTTTCTCGCAAGTTCCAAGGCGGCTTTTTGTAAATTAATGGTTTCCTTGAGTTCATTTATTTCGAGGGTCTGTTTTGTAATGGTTTTCAAATAGTTATCGATTTGTTCTTGGAGTTCTTTATTTGCCATTAGAAAGTTATCATTCTCCTTCATGATTCGATTGAAATTGTCTATACTATATGTTTTTGAATGAATAATATCTTTGATGTATTTGGTTAGCTTTTCGATCGTAAAATTGGTTGCATCATAGGCTACAATTTCGGTCTTTGTTTTTTCGTTAATATTTATTGTGCGAATTTGTCGCTTTATTTTGGGGTAAGCTTTGATGAGATTTTCGATTTCCACCTTATTTTGGACTCGGAAGGCGGCTGTTAAAATGAAATTATCGTATTGTTTTCGATGATCTCTTACTCTTGTAGCGAGATCATTGGTATGTCCGAATTTGATGAGATTTTCTTTTGCATGATTGGTATTATCTATGGTTCCAAAATAGATACATTCCGTATTCAATGGGAATTGAGTTATTGTTGCTTGTTCAATCGCTCGTTGTTTTTCTTTTTTAAGTTTGGTTTTTTCTTGTTCCGTGGTATTCTTTATTTCCAAGATTACATTTTCTTTTTCTTCCAACTGGAGTCTTAATTCGTCAGTTTCTTCTTCTACGATTTGATGGAGGGTTTCTTCCATTTTCATGTAATACTCATGAATTTCCGATGCTTTTTTGGTTTGTGCTTTCAGACATAATGATTTGAAACATTTAATGGTTAGCATAATTATTTGCTTATTATGACCTCCCCATTTCTCTTCTTGTTTTACAATATTAGTTGGAGGTGAATCTATTTCAGAAACAGATTCTCCCATTTGAGAAGATATGTTTTTATAATCTATATCAAATTTGAATTGTTTTTCCAATAATCTTTTTGCATCTATTTTTTGAGTAAATCCCAACCACTTCCATATATTATCCAAATCAACTACAAAATCTATGTTTTTGTCATAGTTTAAATAACAATAAAAACTACTTACAAACAATTGTTGTTCAAAGCCGGTAAACGTTTCTTTGATTTTTAACAAAAATCTATTATTGTAAGGTTTTGAAAGTTTTGCGATGGGGTTTTTTTCAATAAGATCGACGATATTTAATTCGTTCATCTTATTATACTTTTTATATCAAATTTTTCTTTAAATACTTTTGGGCTTAATTGTTATATTTAAAAACAAGATTTTTAAAAAGAAGAATGATTATCGCTTTTATTTCTAACAAACGGTTAATCTTGCTTTGGGATATCCCAAAGCAAGATTTCTTACCATAATGCTAAGAACAAAATTTGAAAACATTTACATTTACCATTTCCCCGTCGTCTTCTTCACATTGATCGCCGGGCCACCCCTCTTTTTCCCTTTACTCGGATCATAAGCCTCATCTTCATCATCCGAACCCATTCCTTTCGATATATCCCAGAACTCTTTCGAACCCAACTTGAAATCGGGTCGCGTTTCGGCCTTGTACCAAAAGATTTGATCATATAATTTATTCGATTTCGCATTATTGTTTATGACCAAACATTCGAAATTTTCCGTGGTTTGATCCATTACCGAGCTAAATGACTCGAGAGTCGGAAACATGGATGCATAATTCTCCCAAATGCGTTTCCGATTTGTCAGGTAAGGTTCTCGTAAAATAAAAACATAATCTATGTTGGTTCTCAGGTTGGGAGGAATGCCCAAAGGATATTGCATTGTGATGATAAGCATGATCTTCCAGTGACGACCGTTCATAAATAAAAGTCGCATCATTTTATCGCGAGTCCATGTTTGGTCATACAGACAATCATCTAAAATCACGAAAGCTCGAGGATCGATTGTTGTCCGCCGGTAAGACTCGATCTCTTTATTCATCTGTTTTAACACGACTTTCTGACGTCTCAAAACGTTTTCGATCAAAACCGTATTATATTCCTCATGAATGAAGAGTTTAGGAACATGGGATGCATAAAAACCGTTTCCGGCTTCTGTCCCTGAAATGACGGTTCCGATGGGGATATCTTGGTGATGGTATAGGAGGTCACGAACTAAGAAAGACTTACCTGTATCACGGCGTCCAATCATGACAATAACAGGGCCTTTGTTTTCATCGGGCTTAAATGTGATCCATCTCATATCGAATTTCTTTAGCTCGAGTGTCATTTTATGAAATGTATTAGGGTATTGGAATATTTTTTTTCTTAGACATAAACACACTAAAAGCAGTGAACTAAAGTTTTCCGAATCAGATTCTATGATTCCAGTCTTAAGATACCTCTTATTCAATTAAGACAAAAGGAGGGGGTGCGGGGTCTGGAATCAGCGAAGCTGATTCTGATGACCTTGGTTCCCCTGCAAAGGAGGGATCGAAAGGCTTGAATTCGCGAAGCGAATTCTGAAGACCTTGGTTCCCTTTCTTCGGCAAAAATAGTGTTTTTTATTCTGAATTACCTTATAATCTATGTCTCCTAAACCATCGAAAACCAAGACATCGGAAAAACCGTTTCAAATTCATTATTGTAAATATAGTACGACTGATCCAAAAGTTCCTAGACCGATCGATTTAGAGAATCTAAAATCAACAGTTGAAGTGGATCCCAAAAATTCATACAATCCCTTCGATATTTCCAAGATCCAGCTTTATAATCCCATCAATAAACTCTTTTTCGAAATGAAAGAGTCGATGGCCGATCGTGTCGGATTGAATCATCCTTATCATATGACCGATTTAGAGCATGTTTTCGACGTTTCAAATCAAAAAGTTGTAGAAAAGCCCGTTTTCATCAAATATTCACCTCTCTTGGACCCCGTGAGATATATGATCGGAAAATATGAATCGAATCGTCATCTTTTGAATGAATTGCCTACTATAGGATCAACCGACCTAACATGTATACCCAAAATCGCATCTTATAATAATGCCTCTTATATCGACTGTTTTTTCAGCTATTTGACATCAAGCCTGTTACATCACCATGGATTTTTACATGGTCTCGATTTTTATGGTACCTATTTAGGCATTCAAAAACAGTTTCGATTTTGTGCTACAGATGATATCGATTATTTAAGGAATTCCGATTTTTTTAATGATAATGTGGGTAAACATTTTTATATTGAAACTCCGGATCAAGATGGGGAAAATGGATTGGATGACGAATTCGCGAATATTTTAGGATCTAGAGCAAACCGTAATCGTCTGAATTTTGCGAGTGCGAAAAATTTGACTATAAATTCGATGATCGTTTTGGAAACAGAGGAATTACCAAAAAATGATCTGTTAGAAGAAGGTTTGGAAGAAGTCTATCAAAATGAGAATGTGGGCAATGATAGTGATGACGAATTAAATGACGAAACATCTAGTGACAGTGAAGAAAATTATAGTACAAGTAGTGAGAACGAGGATAAAGAACACTGGGAAACCGACGATGAAGATGAAGACAAGAATGAGGAATCAATTTCCGGCTTATCCGATGAAGATGATGAAATTTTCGGATATATTCATGATTTCCCCGTTCAAATGATATGCTTGGAAAAATGCGAGGGAACTCTTGATGAACTTTTCGTAAAGAATCAAGTGGATTTGAAATTAGGTGCATCCGCTTTTTTCCAAGTCATTATGTCTCTTTTGGCATATCAAAAAGCATTCAAACTCACACATAACGACTTACATACGAATAATATTATGTGGATAAAGACGGATCTCGAGTTTTTGACTTACCGGTTCGCGGGAAAAGTGTACAAAGTTCCGACCTATGGTAAGCTTTTCAAATTGATTGATTTCGGTCGTGCGATATATAGGTTCCAAGATAAACAATTTTGTAGTGATAGTTTTGCTACGGGTGGAGATGCGGCAACGCAGTACAATTTCGAGCCGTTTTTCAATCATAACAAGCCAAGATTGGAACCGAACTATAGTTTCGACTTATGCCGCTTAGGTTCTTCGATTTTTGATTTTATTATGGATGTGGATACACCTTTTTCCAAGATGAATGAATTACAAAAGACGGTGAATCGTTGGTGTTTGGATGATAATAAGAAGAATGTGTTGTATAAAAAAAATGGGGAGGAACGATATCCCAATTTTAAATTATATAAGATGATTGCCCGGACGGTACACGATCATACACCTGAAGCACAGTTAGAATTTTCGTTTTTTAAGCAGTTTCTAACGAAGAATAATAATGGAGAAAAAGTCTTGATGGATTTGGATGAATTACCGAATTACTAAAATTGATTCGCCATTGTTATGAAATGTTGACGTTAAACAAAATGATCTATAAAAATGACGGCATGTGTCGTGGTTCCGTCGCATATTAGTAACATAAATCGCACAAAATTATTACTGGAATGTTTGCGATCACTTTTAAATCAAACAATAAAAATACCAATCTATTTGTCAATGTCATTTGAAACTGAACTAGATAAAATCTTATTTGGTAAATGCATTGAAAAGAATAATTTGTTAAACAATGAACTATTGCACATTGTTTATCAATACAAACGAACTTGTCAATTTAGACACATAGAAATGATGGTTAATAATATAAAAAATTTATACAAATTTGTTATGTTTTGTGATGATGATGATACCTATGAAATTGACCGTGTAGAAAAATTTATGATTATGATTCAAGATGGATATATGAATTGTCCAAAAGATAAAATATTTGTGGGTGTTTATGAACGATATTCGGGAAAGGATCATTCTTCATCGTTTCATGAATATTGGGCATATGGTGTAAAGATAGAGTTTATTCTAAATTTTATGAATATTTTAAAAATAAATAATTATGGCTATATATTTGATAATAAATTTTGTGATGTATTGTTTGCAACGTATTTACGAGCTTTAGACTATCGACATTTCTTTGTTTCTATAAATGAAAAGTTATACAATTACAATAGGAATGAATATAGCATAACGGGAACAATTTCAAAAAATAACAAACTAGTAAAAAAACATGTTCCAATAGTAACAAACAACTTTGAAGCGTTTATAAGAGATTTAAATGAAACTCTCGAACAGAAAATGGAAACCATTCGAAATAACATTTTCATAGAACATTCAATGAGAGGACGATCATTACATGATATAATGAAGCGTTTTATGCGAGAAAACTATATTTACATAAACAAAATAGACAAAACTATATTATCAAAAATTGAATTTGAATATGATAAGGTGAAACATTTATGTGATCTTTTATATCAACATAAGTTTACATAGATTAGGGGGGAACTCCTGGTCTTCAGAATCAGCTTCGCTGATTCCAGCCCCTATGACCCCCTCCCGTAATTCGATTATTTTAATTCCTTACCATTTTGCCTAACGTGGTTCTCTAATGAAAAATGCATGTATTTTCCTGGGTTCCCGGTGGATAGTGCTGGAACCAAGGTTCCCTTTCTAACCCTAATGTATAGGCAATGTGTTGGAATCAAGAAGTATCATTAAATACTTTTTTATTCAGTGGATTCGTATTGGGTCTTGTTATTTATAACAATGCCTATACACAATATAAAATCAGATCTCTCAATAATATTTGGGTTTATTTATTCATTTTCATCGTGATATCGATGCAGCTCATTGAATTTTTCATCTGGCGAAATATACAAAATGATGGATATAACAAAATGTTTACGATAGCGGCTTATTTGATCGTTTGTGTTCAGCCGGCTGCATCTTTAATGTTGGTTTCCAATGAAAAAATAAGAAATTATATGTTGGCTGCATATGCAGTTTTAGCCATACCTTATATGGTATATAAGTTTTTATATAATACATTTAAGGTAACCGTTACTCCTCTTGGACATTTGAACTGGAATTTCAATACAGTTTATCCTATTTTTTATGGGTGGTGCTTCTTCTTTTTCTTTAGTTTCTTTTATGAACGCAAATGGTCATATTTGATCTTTGGTTTAATCACGATAGTTTTATTTTTGTATAAATATAGCTGGGATAAATCGATGGGTTCAATGTGGTGTTGGTTTATTAATTCATCGGCATTATTTTTGGCTGCGTATTTGTTGTTTTATTTACCATACAAGGGAACCATTTGCTGAAAATGGGGCTCTTATTTTCACTCGTTATTTTATTGTAACATTGATTTATGTTTTAATGTCTCATCAATTATTTCAGAATAATCATTTGATAATAAATCTTCCAGTTTATAATGTTTATACAATAAATTGTTTTTAATTTTATTTAAACAATTTTCAATAGAAATGATTCGATAATGATAACACAATAAATATCCTTCTTTTATATCTTTTTCCCTTAAATTTTTATAGAAAGGATCGAGTTGTTGTTCCGACTTTGTAATGCTTTCTACAATTTTTATGTCACTACAATTTGGATTTATAGGATGATGCATAAATATATTTTCAAAATATTTAGGTTTGAAAATACATTTCACTTCTATAGCATCATATCTACATCTAAATTTATTTTCATTAGATTTAATATTTGCATGCATATTATCATGATTCCACCTATAAATATTTGTTTTCAATAACGAGGATGGGTTATTTACAATGGAGTTACAAGACATCATTGTCCATGGTATCTTTATACACATACAATCTTTGAAGGTCGTTGCTAATTCTTCTCTTATTGTTTTATTCACGTTTTTCTTGGTGGTTATATATTCATCCATATCTATAACTATTATCCATTCGTAATTATTTTTTATTTTTTCATATAATTTGTTGCAACTATCAAACTGGGCCGTTCTTTCTTTGATTATGTTATTTTTATCAAAAATAATATTTACATTTTCATTATTTAAAACGTCTTTATAAATTTCTTTATTAGAATTGTCATCTAATATGTATATCATGTCTACGCCTTGTTTTGTATAATAGTTTACAAATTCAGATACATAAGGTTCCTCTTTACATCTTACAATTAATCCAATAAAATCCATAATATATAACAATTATAACGTTTATTCCTTTTCCATTGAAAATGTCAATTTTTTTATGAAAAACCTAAAAAGGCGGAACATCCGTAAAGATCTGTGTGGTCGCCGCATTCAAAACCTTCGTCTCCGTAACCACATTGAAAAAATCAGTGATATGAGACTGTAGATGGAAAAATACATATGATCCGGTTAAAGAACATACGAGAACGACAAGTGCATCACGAACAAATTCTTTCAAAGGTTTTGATTCCTGGGTTTTCAAAATACGTATTTCCAAGAATTTGGTTAGGCAAAAGAGAACAGTGATCAAAACGCCTAAAATGAATGGTTTTTCCATGAATAATATAAGTATTGATGGAATAAATATTCTTATACAGAACGAGCACTTGATGTGGATCGACGACTAGATTTCGATTTTCTACCCGATGAAGATCTGACGTGTTTTATAGTTCGTGTTTTTGTTACCGATTTAGGTATCTTATTGTTAAGCTGCATAAGTTTTTTATAAAAGTCACTGTTATGCACATCTTCCATTTTAAATTTCACATCGGGTAAAGTTATAGTTGTATCGCGTACATGAAATCCTTGTTTTTTTTCGTCAAATAGATTGCTAAAAATCTCATGTAACAACGATTCTATATCTTCTCTCTTCGCATTACGATTTATATTTATATGTATTTCGGCTTTTAATTCACCATTTGAATTTTCCTCGTTTAAGTTTTTCCCCCCTCCTCTTCTTGGAAAAACACATTCCAAAAAACTAATGATCCCGTTATTTCTATGCATTGCGTTAAATACATCGGTAAATCTATTTTGAAGTAAAGCTAATTCTGATCCCAATAATGTTACTCCTATAACCATTCTCAATGCTCCTCTAAGATTCCCCCTATCTCTGCCCGTAAGATTCCCTCTATCCCTATGCAACATGGTTCCGAAAATAAACGCAAATAAAAATAAAATAGATACTCCAATAACGTCTTCTACACTGATTCCAGTTCTAATGGAATCGAATAAATAATTTCGTACAGATAAAACGGCTCCTGTAGATACAACCGCATCTAATACGGAGGCTCTACCCGTTATGGGATTATTTGATATTAATGGCATAAAATGCATTAGTTCACCCTCTTGTCTGAGAGATCGTTGTCTTGGTCTTGCACTAAGAACTGCATTTGCATAATCGGGTTTTACCTCGCTTCTACATTCGGGACAGGTTGGATTCCTTAAAATCCAGGTGTCTATGCAATCTTTACAGATTGTATGCATGCACACGAATGCGGAAACCATGACTTTTGTCTCTCTGCATATATCACAATCAGCGGTGGTTCCTGCAGAAACGGTACCCGCTCCTTTTTGTTTTCGATTCTTTAAACTTTTCTTTAAAGTTTGTTTCATATATATTTATGAAACAAATTTAAGGGAACCAAGGTTTAAAGGGAACCAAGGTTCCCTTTAGATCCCTCCCTCAAAGGGAACCAAGGTTCCCTTTGGATCCCTCCTTTTAGCATTTATTGAATAGGAGGGTTCGAAAGGGAACATTGGTTTCCCCTTAAAGGGTCTCGAAATCCAAACTAATATCATCCATCTTAGGTCCATCCAAGTTATCTAAATCCAATACATCTAAGCCCATCAAATCAATAGTATCGGTATGAATTTGAATCTTATCTTCATCTTCCTCCGCTTCTTCCTCTAATTTACGCTGGATCGCACGGGATGTACTTATTTCCTCCAAACGTTCGATTGTCTTGGGTGCATTAATTGATTCCACTTCATTATTATCGTTCAATGCCGAATCGATGTCATTAAAGGTGAGACGTGTTACCACCTTTTCTTCATCGATGTTTTTTACGGAAGGTACCACGGGCTGCGTTTCCTCTTCTTTCTTTTCCTCTTTCTTCTCTTCGGATTCGGATTCTAAAGGTGTGTCTACAACGGGTTCCTTCACGTTTTCAATAAATACCTCTTCTTCTTGCTCCACACTCTCATCCATATAAGCACGAATGATCGCTTCCGTGGGAATACTCTCACGAATCGCCGTCAAAATACACTCTTGGACAATCGTCTCCAATTCGCGAGCATTTTTCTGAGTCTGTAAAGGGTTCACATTCTTCTCGAATAAATAGACATTCGTATATACTTTACGAGCAACATGGATATATACTTTATGAATGAAATGATCCAACTTCGGAATGGAAATATCAATCTTTTTCTGCTTATTCCCGACACGAATACAAGTCAAAACCTTGAGTTGAATGATATGAACACAAGTAATCAAATCCTCTAAATAATTACATCCACTTCGTTCAATAATTCGGCGACGTTCCTCCTCGATAATGACAGAATTCCACTGATGTACCTTGGATAACAAATTTTGAAATGTCATTAAATACTTTCCGACTTCGTCAGTCTCTACACACATCTTCCAAGATTCATTGAAAATAGATCTGATCCCTTCTACGACGAGGGGTGAAAAAATACTTACTAAGCGACTACACCATTCGTTTCTGGATTCATGTAAGTTGGAGATAACGAAATCGTCCATGAAATATATATGTTAGGAGAAGCGAAATAACTGGAGCAAACGAAGTAGGGGAACTACGTTCCCCTACGACCCCTCCTTTTACAATTAAAATTTAACCTTCTCATTTGATCATTTCCATTTGAGGGAGGGATCTTAAGGGAACCGTAGGTTCCCTTAATCGGATTTCAATTGATGACACCTCGTATGTAATACTTGTAAATTTTCAGGTAGGGTTGGACCACCCGCCGTCCAAGAAATTATATGATCTCCTTCGTATTTATCACCTTCCTTAATTAAAGTATTACATTTTGGACACATATGGTTCTGTTCTCTAAGCTTTTCCAAGATTACCGTTTTTGAAAACCGTCTCACATTCCCATCTTTATTGAGCTCAGTATTAATAATTTCATCAATCTTTTTTATCAATTTCCGTTGGAATTCCGCATTTCTACTACTACACTCCAATCGAGCCGGGAGATCATCAACAAAAATCTCCTGATTAAATTTTTCATTTATCGTTTGTGAAAGACGATTAAACAATGAATAATCCTTAATCAGAAAACAACAGCGAGAAACGACAAACTTATAAGGCAAACATAACGTTTTGAAAACCGACTTCGATGATGAAAAAGAACCCTTTTGATAAAAATCACTGATGATTTTAACCATCAATTTCAACTTATTATCAATTATATCCGCATTCTCTTCTACAAACGAGTTTACATCTTCATATGTTTCCCCCACTGATTTCTTTATCCAATCATTCGTTAGACTGGAAACGGATGTCCAAGATGATGGTATTTGATACGACAGTGCTATCATTTCGATTATACCGGCATCTACATTTCCACGTGTGTCTTTCACACTATGAAAAAAATCGGTTTTGATTAATGCCTCTTTATGTTTACTAATAATATCATAAAATGGTCTCATAATAACTTTATTAAATTCATAATCCGAAAGAGATATACTCGATCTGTTCAAAATTTCATACATGTCTCTCAGCTTGTTTTTATCTTTTCTATAAGAAGAGTCCAACTTATTGAATACAAAATTATAGTTTCTTACCTTTGCCATATCATCGTGATTCAGATCTTTATAAAACTTCTTGTTGTATTTTTCTTTATCCAGACTCATTAGATGATTGCCATGAATGCAAAAATCATTATTGAAAAAAGCGAGAGCCGTTGTAATCCTATGCATTCCGTCCAGAATTTCCTCCGAGTTTTCATCGTCATTCAGAAGAATCCAAATCGGATTGGTTGCCCTATTCAAAATAATAGACTCTACAAATCTTGTTCTCAATTTATCATTCCAGGCTTCATAGTCGCGTTGAAAATCAGGAGACTTATTAAGATAAATTTGACCGGCGGCATTCGCAATTTCTTTGTTCGTTCTCAAATTGATTATAGATAGTGAAATGTTTTCCATTAGATCTATAATATGATAAATATAGATCTAGATCGTTTAAGTAGTTTTATAATAGTTTAATCTAGGGGGGGAACCTAAGGTTCTTCAGAAATCCTACGGATTTCTGATGACATTGGTTCCCTTTAAGGGAGGGATTTTAAGGGAACCGTAGGTTCCCTTAACGAGGTTCCCTTAATAGGCACAACATTAGCATCTTCTCACATCGATATTCCGCCTTTATCTTCTCATAATGCATCGCAAAACCCGCTTTTTCCGTATCTGATAAAAACTCTTGCTTCAAAAGCCATCGTAAAAGATTCAAACATGATATACCATTTTCATAAGCTTCCGCTGCGATTTCCATCATTTCCGAATCGGTTATGTCGTCACCTCCAAGAATAGGTGCCACGTTTTCATTTAGCCAGTCATCAAATTCTATCGGTTCACCAAATTTTTTGGTCAAATGATATTGATGTAGATTCTGGATTTTTCCTGTCGCCGGATCTACAAATTCGGGGACATAGATCTCACAAAATCTCGATAAAATCGGATTCAATAATTTATGTTTGTTTTCCACCACAATGAAAAACCGTGTATTATAACTGAAGAGCTCAATGCATCGACGTAATGCAGACTGAGCATCAATCGTCAAACTATCCGCATTAAATAAGACAATTGTTTTGAACATAATTCCCGATGCATTTTGTGCACCTTGGATATTCGTTTTGGCGAAGAATTTGAGTTCGTCACGGATGAATTTGATTCCCTTACCATGAGCACAATTTACGAACATGACATTGGTCTTGAGTTTATGTTTATCCTGACCATAAATCTTATTCAAAAAGTCATATACTATGGTGCGTTTTCCTGTTCCAGGAGAACCATGGAATATGAGATGGGGTATTTTTTGCGTTTCATAAAAATAGTGGAGTTTGGCTTTTATATTTTCATGGATCGGCAGATATTGATATTGGTTTGTTGACATTTATTTAAATAAGATATTCGGATCATTTTAAATTGGTTTTTACTAAGATAGCTTTAAAACATTTGTCATTTGTTTTGTTTTTAGATACCGATCCGAATGAATACACCTGCGTTTCAAATTACACTTTAAACATGCCAAAACTACATTATCTGTATTATGCCCCTTGGAATTATCGAGCCTTTCGAGAGACCATTGTTTTGGATCTCTCACAAACTCATATAATACTAAAGTGGGATCTTGACAATAGTAACACTGGAGCTTTGATGATTCGAAGAGGCTCAAGACAGATGTTTCTGTTACAAATTTTTCCACGTCATATTTTTTCTTTTCATTATCTTGACTTTTGTATCCAGAAATTTTGTTTTTTATTTGTTGTAGTATGAATTGTTGGTTCTTGGACAAATTGATAGTTCTTTGTCCAAAGAGTGGTTTTACATGATTATATTGAGATTCGGGTTTTAGTTCTTCTGTGGAAAATGCCCACTTTTCGGTTTCTGTAATGATGCGTTTAATTTTGGGTTTTTCCAAGACTACGTTTTTTTCGGGAGGTAAAATAATAGATTTTGTTTCCATGTTATATAGTTAAAACATTATTTATAGTAGAGGGAAACCGTAGGTTTCCCCCTAACCCCCTTCCTTTCTTTCTTGGTTATTTGTAAAAACTTCCATTTGCTTACTTGCCGTGACCATTTTTATTTTAATTCTTGTTTTTTCTAAGAATTAAAATCCAGTAACCTAACGTTTTAAGCTAATTTATAGGTTCCCTTATATTATATAATTAAAACAAGATAAACATAATCGGTGAAAATAGAATATAAAAGAATTCCAACAGATAAATGTTTGCGACGAAGTCTGGTGATAATTTAGCGAATTTAGTGACTCCAAAACCCGTGTCAAACGCAGTCCCTTTTATTCCCGGACAACAATATAATGTTTCTACGATAACGGATGCCGTGAATTATAATACGATCGATACTATGTTGGAAAAGGAGAAGCAACAAAATAAGACGGAAACTTGGAATAAATTGGATAAGACGGTGAAGATTCAAAAACTTCATGCTTTTGCAGAGAAGTATGGAAAGGAACATGGACTTCCAGTGAAGGAAATTAAGAATTTGAAGATGTTTTTTGTCGAATGCTTGGAAAAGATGAAACTACAAAAGACGAAGGATGTGGTATATAATAAGGATAGTCATGAGATTACGAGTATTCCTGCATTGCACTTTAACTCGGAGAAGAAGAATTTTACACTGAGGATTTTGGATGCGAAGAGGGTATCGACGTTGAAGAGTTTGACACCGAAGAGAGTAACGGAGAAAAATAAAGTGGAAAGCGATGACGAGCAGGGGAACCAAGGTCATCAGAAATCCGTAGGATTTCCAGACCCCTGCGACCCCCTCCTTGATGAAAATTTATAATGTAGGGAATAAAAGGTGGAATCTATGCGAGTCCTTCCCTAACTAAAATCATTATAATAACAAAAGGAGGGGTCTTAGGGGAACCATGGGTTCCCCTAAAAAATTGATTTAAAAAATAATAAGAAGACTTGACTTGTTATTATTATACGAATGCAAAATGAGGAACAACTATCAGAAATAAGTGATTTGTCAAGTAACGAAGAATCGGAAAAAGATTTCTTGGATCAAGTCGATGATCATGAACTGAATGAAATGGTTTTAACCGTACAAGAATTGGCCTGTGATTATGTCGATGAAAACATTCTACAAATGATCCAAACAAATTTCCGTGAATCCTTGATCGGATATTTGGTGGAAGTTGTTGCATCAGATTGGACGAATACGGGATTGGTCAAAGACGACGATTCGGAATCAGATCAAAACAATCTCTATGAATTTATTGAAACACAAGTAGACGATTTGTATGACCAAGGCATTTTGAAACCTAGATCTTATAAGAGTTCCGCGGTTTTGTCTAGCCCTGATGTAGAAACTCTTGGTCAAAAGATCTTGGCTCTACAGAATGTGGAACAACCCGAACAACGTACTCAGGCTTGGTATGAATTTCGTCATAGTCTAATTTCGGCGAGTAGTTTGAGTAAATGTTTTGGATCGGATGCTCAGATCAATAGTTTGATCTATGAAAAATGTAAGCCGTATGAAGTGAGAGGGGATGGTCCAGTGAATACGGAAAGCCCGATGCATTGGGGACAAAAATACGAGCCGTTATCTGTGAAATTATATGAACATTTATATGGTACAAAAGTGGGTGAATTTGGGTGTATTCGACATCCAGTTCATGAATTCATTGGTGCTTCACCCGATGGAATCAATATTGATCCGCTTTCTGAACGATATGGACGGATGCTCGAAATCAAGAATATTGTGAATCGTTTGTTGAATGGTATTCCAAAACCGGAATATTGGGTTCAGATGCAGATCCAAATGGAGACTTGTGATCTAGATGATTGTGATTTTTTGGAAACGGTTTTCAAGGAATATCCGGATGAGGATGCATTTTATCTGGACCCTGAGTCACGCGACTATAAGGGTATCATTTTGCATTTTGTTCAAAGGGTAAGTATGGGAGATTCGAATGCTTTGATCACGATAAATCATAATCCGAGATATGAATATATGCCATTGGATCACGATTTGGATAAAGATTCGATTGAAACATGGATTCAGGAAACGAGGACGGCTGTAAGACGCGAATGGTCTTTGTATGAGGTTAAATATTGGTATTTGGAGGATTATTCGTGTATCACTGTTCCGAGGAACAAAGATTGGTTTAAAGCGTCTTTACCGAAGATTCAGGAAACATGGAATACGATTTTAAAGGAACGTGATTCAGGATATGAACATCGTGCAGCGAAGAAACGTGTTTTGAAACAAGATGCGATTCAGGTGACACATGGACAAGACGATTCTACGAATATTTGTATATTGAATATGCCGAAGACGAATGCAGTTTGCCTGGTGAAGTTAGGGGGAACGTAGTTCCCCCCCCCCCTAAAACCCCCTCCTTCGAATACATCATTTTATTCAATAAAGACTAAAGGAGGGGGTGCGGGGGAACGTAGTTCCCCTGCAAAGGATATAAAAATTTCTTTTTAAATAATGTATATTACTCCAGGATGGCTACATTTGAACAAGACTCGGAAATGTTTGTTCAAAAGCGTAACGGTACAAAGGAAATCGTAAGTTTCGATAAAATTCTAACCCGTATCAAAAATATAGGACAAGAGGCCGGAATTCAAATTAATTATACCACATTGGTGATAAAAGTGATTGATCAATTGTATGACGGAATATCAACTACAAAAATTGATGATCTATTGGCGGAGCAATGTGCATCGCTAGCATCCACACATACAGACTATAATGTTCTTGCCGGTAGAATTGCTGTATCATCTCATCAAAAAAACACTCCCGGGTCTTTTTCCAAAGTGACCTCTCAATTATATAATCATTTGGATAAACACGATAAACCTTGTCCCATTGTGACAAAAGAGTTTCATGATTTTGTTACAGAAAACTCAGAAAAACTCGAATTATATATTGACTATTCGCGTGATTTTTTGATCGATTATTTTGGATTCAAGACATTGGAACGTGCTTATCTCATGAAGTCACATAAAGTCATTTTGGAACGTCCTCAAGATATGTGGATGCGTGTTTCCGTTGCTATTCATATGGATGTCAAGGAGACGAGTAGAAAGGAGTCGACTCTATCTAAGATCAAGGAAACATATGATCTCATGTCGAATAAATATTTTACACATGCCACCCCCACACTTTTCAATGCGGGAACAATGAAGCCACAGCTTAGTTCTTGCTTTTTGTTAGCGATGGAGCAAGATAGTATGGAAGGAATTTATAATACCTTAAAGGATTGTGCCATGATATCTAAATGGGCGGGTGGAATTGGACTTCATATTCATAATATTCGTGCAAAGGGAAGTGATATTCGTGGAACGAATGGACAATCTTCTGGTCTAGTTCCAATGCTAAGAGTTTTTAATAATACTGCAAAATTTGTTGATCAGGGTGGTAAGCGAAATGGATCATTCGCTATTTATTTGGAACCGTGGCATGCGGACATCGAGGCTTTTCTCCAAATGCGTAAGAATCATGGTGATGAAGAACTCAAGGCTCGTGATCTATTTTATGCTCTTTGGATACCAGATCTTTTCATGGAACGTATCAAGTCGGATGGGGACTGGACACTCATGTGTCCGGATGAATGTCCTGGTCTAGCGGATGTGTATGGGGATGCTTTTGTCGAATTATATACGCGATATGAGTCAGAGGGAAGGGGTCGCGTAACAATGAAGGCCAGAAATCTTTGGTTCCAAGTTTTGGATGCACAGATGGAAACGGGAACCCCGTATTTACTATATAAAGACGCATGTAATAAGAAGTCGAATCAGAAGAATTTAGGTACCATTAAGTCATCCAATTTATGCTCAGAAGTCGTACAATATTCCGATGAAAAGGAGTCCGCAGTTTGTAATCTTGCATCGATTGCTTTGCCGACTTTTGTGAAGCCAAATAGAGATGGAGTTAATGAATTTGATTTTAGTTTATTGCATGGTGTCTCCAAAATCGTCACTTATAATTTGAATCGTGTGATCGATGTCAACTATTATCCAACTGAAAAGACAGAACGCAGTAATCGCCGACATCGCCCGATCGGTATTGGAATCCAGGGTTTAGCGGATGTATTTTTCTTAATGGGACTACCTTTTGCATCAGAGGGGGCCAGAGAACTGAATCGCCAAATTTTCGAGACGATTTATCACGGAGCCGTAGAAGAATCGATGGAACTCGCAGTTACAGACGGTCCATATGAAACATTTCAAGGATCACCCGCATCGAACGGTGAACTACAGTTTGATCTATGGTCAATTGATCCAGGACAAACACGATATGATTGGTCAAAGTTGAAGTCCGATGTCGTAAAGCATGGTCTCAGAAATTCCCTTCTTCTTGCACCAATGCCTACTGCATCTACGTCACAGATTCTCGGGTTTAATGAATGTATTGAACCCATTACTAGTAATATTTATAGTCGCCGCACTTTGGCCGGAGAGTTTATTTTAGCGAATAAGTATTTGATGACGGATCTCATTCAATTGGACTTATGGAATGAGAAAATCAAGAATAATATTATTGCGAATCATGGCTCTATTCAACAGATTGATATCATTCCTGAAGATATTAAGGAAAAATATAAGACGGTCTGGGAGATACCTATGCGAGCATTAATTGATATGGCAGCGGATAGGGGTGCGTATGTTTGTCAAAGTCAGAGTTTGAATCTGTGGCTCGAAGACCCGAATTATAGTATGTTGACGTCCATGCACTTTTATGGGTGGTCAAAGGGCTTGAAAACCGGAATTTATTATTTGAGACGACGCGGACGTCATCAGGCACAACAATTTACGATTGAACCGGAAAAGGCAAAGAATTTAGGAGAAGAGAACGAAATCTGTGAAATGTGTTCTGCATAAAATCTAATCTTATTATAAATGACATATAAAAACCGAAATATTAATAAACTAAAATCGAGGAAAAAAATTAGAAATTATAGAAATACAAAAAAATCGAAGACGAAGTTATCACACAGGCGAACATTGAAATATAAAGGTGGTGAACCTGAGACTTTTAAAGTCATGAATGATAGTAGAATCGAAGATACTAAAAAAATAGTTCATGATGTCGAGACTAAAACGGGTTCAATTTTATCAAAAGTAGGAACCGGACTTGCTGGAGTAACAAAAATATTAGCGTATAATTTACCAAAAGCGGCCGTTAATCTGGGAACCGATTTAATTGGAGCACAACTACAAGTGTTTTGGAGATTTTTTAAAAATAATAAAATTGTAGTATTTGGTTTGTTTGGATTCAGAGAAGCACAATTAGAACAAGATTATAATAATAATGAACGAATTCAGTTATTAGAAGGAGGCATGCAATCCAGAATTAGTGATGACTTAACCGATTTTGATGATTATAAGCCCCCACATAAAGAATGGATTTATCCAAATTTTCACGATAAGATTAAAAATGAAGAAAATGTTTATGTAACCCCTATTGGAATTGGATCGGTTTTTGCTATTAAACGTAGCAAAATTATTAATTTTGCAAAAAGTTTTTTGCCGGGAAAAACAAATAAACCAGATGAGATTGTTGATATATATTCACCCACGGGTTACTATATTGTAGTTCGAATTACTAAATCCGCTGAATTCCCGGCAGAAATACATTATAGAGAAATAAGATATGGCTTTCCCGATTATTATATAGGAAAGAAACGATATGTTATTTCAAGAATTAAAAACACAGTACGCTTATGGAGACAAATTCGCGTATATGAACTCAATTTTGATAAACTAAATGATACAGGAACGGGTACCGATGGGACTGCAGCAAGAGTAATATTAAAGAGAGGAGGAGGAGGCGACACTGATAACGAAGATGAAACCGAGACTGAAAGCATTTATTCTAAAACTGGTACCGGCTCGAACAACACTTCTGATACAAGTGACGAATGGGTTGAAAAGTTTAGCGAAACATACAAAAAGCCTTACTGGGTAAATAAAACAAATAAAAAAATAAAAACCTGGGACGACCCAACACAAAGTAAATCTGATAAAACAAAAAGTAAATCTAGTACAAAAGTTGAACCTCATAAAAAAATGAATAAACATAGTACACATTCGAAACCACGAAAATCGCATTCGAAAGAACCAGATAGTCCGCCGCCGACACAAACCGATTCATCAATAGATGAAGCACAACAACCGCCGGTTGATGAATCCAATGATGGTCCACAATCAGATGATGATGATGATCAAACAGTAAACCAACCAATAAAACAAAAAAAGTTTGCCTGGGAATTTGAATGGATTAAAATTAACAATGATCAAGAAGTATCATCGGAAGAAAAAGAAAATTTTACACACTATAAAAATAAATACACAAGAGAATTGGTAAAAAAAAATGATCCAAAAGCATCAAATATAACATCTGACACGTGTAATATATTATGTTATATGACAAATAACGCGGATAACGAAAAATATCGTAACACATATTGTTTCAATAATACTGTAATTCCAATAGCAAATATGAAAAATTTCCATAAATTTATTATTTATTTTAGACATATTTCAAATATTGCAAACTGGATACAAAATCCTAAAGAAGAAAAATATTACTATGTATATGATAAAAATATGAGAGAAAGTTTTACATATTGTCATTTTTTGCCTCAAGCTAATACGAATGGGAATACTTATTTTGAAATGAAAGAAGATGACAAAACGAAACGTAATTTTTTTAAAGACGAATTATTTGGAGAAGATGGATTAAGTTGTGATGGTCAAGCCATTATGGATAAATTTTCAATAACCGATGAAGCATTTAACGAGTACAAAATACGCGAAAAGAAAAGATTATTGGCTCTTCAACAATATTCAAAACCATCACCTTAAATTGTCCTACTATTGAATGTTACATCAAAAATATTACACCCATCACTAGACATTTAAGGTAACGTTATCGATAAATCAATTCAAAGTTAATGTTTCCACGTTAGAAATGCAACATGTTGTAAATGTTCATCGTTGTAAAACATAATAAATAGGTATTTATGTATATTATTAATATCCATAAATAAAATGTCAAATCTCACTTATGTAACTGCGTATATAAACATATACGATAACGCCGTCCCTCTTCAGAGAACAAATGAATGGAGACTTCAACATTTTCGGAATATTGCTTGTAGTAAAATACAAATTTGTATTATTGTAAGTCCCGATTGTGAACCCGCAATATCAGATCTCGTTAAAGAATTTCCCAATATTCATATTTTAAAAACCATGACAATCCAAGATACATGGGTCTATCGACAATGTCTCGAGTTTGAAGGTGAATATACTCTTCCCGAAAAACGTAGTTTAACAAAAGATACCGAAGCCTATATTCAATTACAGAATTCCAAGACCGAATTTTTACAGATCGCTATTAATGAAAATCCATTCCATTCTACCCATTTCGCTTGGATCGATTTCAGTATTGCACATATGTTTCGAAACCTAACACGTTCACAACGACAGTTACAGATTCTTGGAAAAGCACACCTTGAACAAACATTCTTTGCCATGCCCGGATGTTGGGGAAAATGGGATCCTGCGAGACACGATCATCATATGGAAAATATACACTGGAGATTCTGTGGCTGTTTTTTTATCGCCGATAAAGATTCCATGCTCGAATTCTGTAACTTGTACCGAGAACTATTCCCAAGATTTTTAAAGGAAACAAAAAAACTCCTATGGGAAGTGAATATTTGGCCTTGGATGGAATATGTTTCCGAATGGAAACCCATATGGTATGACGCGGATCATAATGATCGTTGTATTCAGGTACCGAATGACTTTTTTATGAATCCCCTTATCGTTAAAAAAACGGTCCACTATGATTATCCGACGATCGAGCATTTTCAACCCGGGTCGACCTGTTATATCAAATTCCAAGACCAACATATTATTAATACACGATATGTAAGTTATTATTTGACGCCGCAGGGGTATTATTTGTATCCCGATGGAAGTCAAACTATAAAAAATAAGAATTTGTGCTCTATTTTGAACGAACAATCTCTAGAACCTCTTTCTTATAAGCCGTTGATTGAAACACGCCCGGAGGAGGCATCGCATCATTGGTTTATAGAGATGAATGAAAATTTGGAACAGGTTTATATCGGATCTCCATCGATAGGCTTGGAAGATATGCGGCTTTATGAAGTGGATGGGAAGCTGCGGTTCATTTCTACTACTATGGGATATAGTCCTGTTGGAAAATCCAGAATGATGATTGGAAATTATGATTTGGGGAGACATACTTATTCCGATTGTCAAATCGTCTTTCCTCCAAATCCAGATAGTTGGTGTGAGAAGAATTGGACCCCAGTCGTCCAAAATGAACCCATGCTTTTTTCGAGTTGTTCCGTTCCTGCTTCAACTGAAATATTCATTTATAAATGGTCTCCGATGGAAATAGGAAAATTAGTGAAAGATGAAAACGGTGAAACCCATCTCGAAATCATCGAGTCTTATGATATTCAAGAGCCCTGGTTTCATAAATTACGTGGATCTACCGTTTTTTCGAAAGTCGATGGGAAACTTCTTGGAGTAACACATTTCAGTGAAGAAGGATCTCCAAGACGGTATTATCATATGTTAATAGAATTGGATCCTGTGAATCTGAGACCCTTACGTTATTCCATCCCGTTTTATTTTTTGAATAAAGGCGTGGAGTTTTGTATTGGGTTCACAGTTATCAAAGATGACTATGTTTTTTGGATATCACAAAATGATCGTGATCCGTTAACTGTGATCGTGGAAAAAAATGATATGTTGTTATCGAACACTGTGAATGATTAAAGTTTCAGCAGTATCCACCTGGAACCAAGAATAATTATGTTGGTTTTCTGAATTTATTTATTGTTACGGAAACTGGTAAGGAACTAAATGTACCGAAGGACGGGAGGGTGTCTTATGGACTGGAATCAGCAAAGCTGATTCTGAAGACCGGTGGTTCCCCCTACTATGGTGTCCAAGAATATATCAATTCTATCCAACCATAATAACCCTGGATCCGATTCATCCGTAAAATTCGCTTCTTCATCCGTCTGAATATTTAAAACGGGAATCTTCAACTCATTACCATGTTTGAGCCAGGCTTCATGATAATTACGACATTGTTCCAGATAAACCAAAGGAATCGATGTTTCACCATCACGAGATCGGATTCCTACGCGTTTAAAACATGTCTCTGCTAATGCATCCACATAGATAACCGCATCTAGGTGATAATCCCCCTCATACTCCGAAAAGTAGGTTTCATAGACTTGATACATGATGTCTTCCATTTTACCGTCATCGTGTAGCATTTTCGCGAAAATATGTTTGTCCGCATCCAAAGAACGCTCACATACGATCACTCTACATTCCGGATTTTCTCTTATCAATTGACGTAAAAGGTGAAGACGTGTGGTATATGCCATGATCTGGAATGCGAACGAGTATTTACTAGGATCTTGATAAAACTTGGAAAGCATGGTCTCTCCACGCTCGTCTTTAATCTTCGCCCAAAGATCCACGGGTTCTTTCAGAAATACAACAGTTTTATCATTTGCATATCTTAGTTGTAAGTTTTCCAGGAGAGTCGACTTTCCGGCACCAATATTTCCTTCTAAAGAAACGATGATTGGCTTCGACATGTTATTATAAAAGTGTTAGTTTGCGATTGATTATTATCTTAAAATTATAATCAATTTTAAAAGGGAACCAAGGTTCCCTTTAAATCCCTCCTTTTGTTTTATGTTCCCTTTAAATCCCTCCTTTTGTTTTATGTTCCCTTTAAATCCCTCCTTTTGTTTTATGTTCCCTTTAAATCCCTCCTTTTGTTTTATGTTCTCTTTGAATCCCTACTTTCGACCGCGTGTCTTGCGATTCTTACGACTCTTCTTTCCCTTCTTCATCGGTTTTACCTTTCCGGTCATACCCGATTTCCCCTTCATCTGCTCATATAATTCCTTCGTCTCGGGATCTTTCATAGCGGCCATAAGAGGCTGTCCCGAAAACTTTTTCTTATGGATAATTCCAACCGCTTTCGACCAAAGATTCGCCATTATATACTAAACGCAGATTTTAAATCTTGGATGACCTAAATATTGTTGATGGTTTATACGCCAAAATGTCCCCGCCTTTTCCTACCGTTGGAAATTCAACCTTTCCATAAACATCTTGTAATAATAACCATTCAAATAATCCTCCTGCATACAAATAAACATCATGAAATCCCAAGCTTATTAATTGTTTTGCCTTTTTTTCTACACTAGAATCTGCTGCATTCTTTCCATAAACGACAACTTTTTTACTCTTATATCCATAATTTGTTAATAAATCATTAATTATTCGTTCTTCATCTGTAAATGGTAAAGTTGATTTTATTAAACAATCTTGGTCCAATGCAGACATCGTATTTATAATAATATAATCATTTGGAAACTTAATGGCGGTTAATAAATCATCAAATCCTATTTTGATGATTTTTGGTGGTTCAAGCCATCCCGAAAACATATATTCTTTTATATCTTATACCCATTATTCTTATGTTATTGTTATTACGAAATTTATTGTGAAAGTAACGCGTAATAAGCGGATAACGATTGAGTGTTCGTTTTAAATTTATTGCTATGAATAAGTTTTGTATTATCTGATATGTTTAATACAGTAGGAACAGGTATTATATTATCTAAATTTAAATAATTTGGATCTAATGATACCGAAAATTTACTTATAGGGATAGGTTTACTAATGTATTTTGTTGAATTATTCTTATATTTTGTTTCTAACGATTTTGTTTTTTCTATAACAGGAACGGGTTGTTCTATAACGGGAACGGGTTGCTCTATAACAGGAACGGGTTGCTCTATAACAGGAACTGGTTGTTCTATCACAGGAATTGGCTGTTCTTTTACATTACCCATAGATGTTGTGTTATTTCTTATATTCGCGTTTACTAATACCATACCAGAGATGATAGAATTATTTGTTAATGTGTTAGTGTTACGATCGATATTAATAAGGGGTTTTGTTGATCGGTATGTTTGTGAATTGGACGAAAGTAAAGGAAGATCATTATATGCCATTTTTATGGAATTATTATTTTTAATCGAAGCATCTACTAGTGGAACACTACCGCGACGAGCTATATTTGTTGATACTAATGCGGTTTGTTTTTCGGCATTCACTACATATGTATTGGGGTCAATTATTGGGTTCGAATCAAATAATTCCATTTTATTGACACTTTTATTTGGAGCAGCTGAAGATAAGGTAGATAATTGAGGTGTAATAATTAATGTACTGGTAGTTACAGCGTTGGTGGAATCCGTTAATGGCATTTTATTATTTCTACTATGTGAAGAAGGTTGCATAATTGGCAATGAATTATCATGAATTGTTATAGACGCAACTGTATTTTTTACGGATTCGTTTTGATCAAATAATTGCATTTTGTTATTTCTACCATGTGAAGATGGAGGTAATACCGGAATTAAGTTACCATCAGTATTTACCGAAGAAATTGCGGTGTTTTTTACAGATTCATTCGGATCAAATAATTGCATTTTGTTATTTCTACCATGTGAAGATGGAGGTAATACCGGAATTAAGTTACCATCAGTATTTACCGAAGAAATTGCGGTGTTTTTTACAGATTCATTCGGATCAAACAATTGCATTTTATTATTTCTACCATGCGACGAAGATTTCAAAACGGGTATTTGATTTAACCCATCGGTTATCGTAAAATCGGTTTGATCATTTACTATATCGGGATTATCAATCAATTGCATTTTATTATTTCTACCATGTAAATAGGGTTGTAAAACCGGTATTTGATTAACACCATCATTTTTAATTACAACATCCGGATCATTTACTTTATCGGGCGTATCAAGTAAAGGTATTTTGTTATTTTTACCATGCGAAGATGGCTTTAATATTGGAAAATTTTTACTTTCACTCGTCATCAAAATGGGTGGTTCATCATTTTTATCGAAAATCCTTAAATTATTATCCACATTGTTCGTAGAAACACTTTTATCAAACAATTGCATCTTATTGTTTTGGTAATGTGAAGAATTGGATAAAATAGGATTTTGAGTAATCGTCGATGGTATATCAATAACCTTGGGAGTTATATCAATTGGTTCTATTGGTTTTATTAACGAAGGTGTTGTCATTGTCAAATTTTTATTCGAACCTGGCAATTTATTTATAACCAACGTATTATTGACATGATATGTGTAAAATTCATGGCTCGTTACTCTTGGATGTTTTTTCACGATTTCGTCAAGATTATAATTAAATTGTTCGGTTAGTCTTAAAATGGTATTCACATTTCCTATATAAAAATTATCCATTCCGAAAAATTCCACATCTTTTAAAAATATATTTTTACCAATAGAACTGGGTTCGTTAATGGAATTCATAACCGTTTTCAATTTATCATTTATAGAGTTCAATGAAAAACTCACGGAATTATTAAAAACATCGAACCTTGTATTAATAACAAAATTATCAGGTTCCGGGTCTACATATTTTAAATAAGACACAATTTCATATATACCATACCACATACGCTTCCATCCCAAATATGACCCCGCGGTTTTTCCCATGCGTCCTATGGTTTGTCCTATTACATTTATTTGTTTGTCATCTAAAATAATAATTTTTTGAATAAGATTTGACAAATCAGAAAAATATGAGATAATTGTTGATTCTGTTACAGGTGATTCATTTTTTTCCATATGTCTCCAACTCACATCACTTTGTATTATATTCCACGTTTGAATATATATTTTCAGATCATATTCACCGGCCAACCGTTTGACATAATTATATAATGTTTTATCATTAAAAGAACTACGTATATGACCTCTTAAAATAATTGATAATTTTTTTGACATAATATATAACCTATATAAAATTGATCGAACGTTATACCTTATATCTCAAATTACACAAAAATGGATCTCGATCAACAAAAACTATCAAAATCGGAATGGAATAATATAGAAGTTCCGGTTTCCGAAACGGAGCAAAAAATTCTTGGACTTATTGTCGATGGATATCATGATGTGAATATACGAAAAAATGATACCACATCTTTATTGGCTTATATGAAAATAGAGCATACGTCGGCCATCGAACAAGAACTTTATAAAAAGTATTTTGAACCTAAAATCGATGGACTCAAAAAGAAATATATGAAGCCGGAAATAATTAAAACATCCATGGAGAAAAAGAAAAAAAAGTCGATACCATTAAAGGGCAAGGATTTGATCCGTATCAATAGTCTGGATGGGAAAATCGATCAACAACGAAGTCGCATCTTTGAATTTACATTGATCGAGTTTTGTGAGGAGATTTTGAAGTCGATATATTCGAAAACGCCTAAATATGCATTTTATTTATACACACTTATTCAATTGAAAAAAGCCACTGTGCCACTATTGAACTGTTATGTCGTTGAATTCATAGAATCCGTTATTCATTATACCAAAGATAATTTGAATATCATGGATGTGATGAGCCAAGCATATTCATTCATTGAAAAAAACCCGTATTTACTGAAGTATGAAGACAAGTCCTTGTTCGATCACCAAAAACAGCTCTTCACTATTTTCAAAAAGGCCAAGAGTCCGGCGAATTTGGTATTGTATATTGCACCCACCGGTACGGGAAAGACACTTTCGCCAATTGGTTTGGCTCAAGATCATCGTATTATTTTCGTATGTGCCGCGAGACATGTGGGTCTCGCTTTGGCGAAGTCCGCCGTTTCCGTGGGAAAGCGTGTAGCCTTCGCATTCGGATGTGAAACCGCGTCCGATATTCGATTACATTATTTTGCGGCATCCGATTATACCAGAAACAAGAAAACAGGTGGAATCGGGAAAGTGAATAATAGTGTCGGTGACAAAGTTCAGATTATGATATGTGATGTAAAGTCGTATTTGATTGCGATGCACTATATGATTGCATTTACACCTATGTCCGAAGAAGAGGAAACTCGGCCAGGATGGGACTTGATTATGTATTGGGATGAACCCACTATTACAATGGATTATGATTCACATGAGCTACACGATACGATGCATCGTAATTGGACCGAAAACAAGATTTCAAATGTAGTTCTTTCATGTGCGACATTACCAAAAGAAGGAGAAATCATGGATACTATCCAGGACTTCAAGATACGATTTCCTTTGGCGGAAGTTCATAGTATAACAAGTTATGATTGTAAAAAATCGATTTCTGTCCTGAATAAAGAGGGATATTCTGTATTACCACACTTTCTATTTTCGGATTATATTTTGCTACAAAAGAGCGTTTGTCATTGTATTGAAAATAAGACACTTCTTCGTTATTTCGATTTGAATGAAATCGTTCGATTTATCGAATGCGTTCATTCCAAGACGGCTATTCCAGAACGGTTTTATGCTGAAACCTATTTCGGCGAAGACATTTCCAGAATTACCATGAATAGTTTGAAAGTTTATTATTTAGAATTACTACAAAATGTGGATGAAACGAAATGGCCCGAAATTCATAGAGAACTATCGGAAAAGCGTTATCCGAAATTTATGAAAAAGATTCGTAAGGTGAAAAGTGTAGAGTTAGGTTCAATTCGACCATCCGGTCAACTTACTAGAACTATGAGTATGGCATCTGTGGGAACAAATGTTCCTACTGTTAAACCTTTAACAAACTCAAATGGTATTTCACTTTTAACAGATGACGCATATACTTTGACCGATGGACCAACACTCTTCTTATGTGAAGATTTGGAAAAGGCGAGTAAATTTTATATCGAATCGGCCAATATTCCCGACCGGGTATATCAAAATGTCTCCGAGAAAATTGAAAAAAATAGTGTTTTATCGGAGAAGATTGAAGCATTGGTGAAAAACCTGGAAGACAAAGCGGGTAAGGAATTAGAAAAGGAAAACAAAATGGAAAAGGACCACATGTCTTCAGAAATGAGACGAATCAGTGATCAAATTACATTGATTCGTTCGGAAATACAATTTGTACAATTGGATTCTATGTATATTCCAAATTCACCACATCACCAGAGACTTTGGTCAAACTCAGATGATTATATTCCAAATGCGTTTATGCAAACCGTGGATGAATCGAGTATCAAAGAAATTATGGCACTCAATGTATCGGATCAAAAAAAATTATTGTTGCTTTTGGGAATCGGTGTTTTCTCGAAAGATACAAAATACGATGCCAGTAACGTCAATGACTCGACGTCTAATCCAGATCAATTGGCCTATATGGAAGTGATGAAACGCCTGGCATATAAGCAACAGTTATATTTGATTTTGGCAGCGTCAGATTATGTCTATGGAACGAACTACCAGTTTTGTCATGGATTTATTGGAAAGGATTTGACGAATATGACACAACAAAAAACGATTCAGGCTATGGGGCGTGTCGGACGTAATCAAATACAACAGGAATATACGATTCGGTTTCGAGATGATGCGATGTTGACACAGTTGTTTATGCCGGCGGAATTGAATAAAGAGGCGAACATGATGTCGAGATTATTCAATAGTTAAGGGAACCTACGGTTCCCTTAAGATCCCTCCCTTAATTGTATTTGTTTTAAAGGAAGGGGGTGCGGGGTCTGGAAATCCTCCGGATTTCTGAAGACCTTGGTTTCCCCGCCTTAAAGACCATTCACCACATTTAATGCAAACGGATTCCCCTTCAATTGCGATAAAAGATCCGATGTTACACGATCAGGCTCGGCCAATCCCATTTTTCCCTGAAGTTTACCCATCGTTCCCATAGAAGGAGGCATCGCCGGCATCGTAGGATTCACCGCACGACCATTAATCATCATTTGATCCTTCGGTTTCGCGGCCATGTTGATATTCGCCGAGTTCAAAGACATATTTCCCTGAACCAGACGGCCATCAATTGTCGAAGCTTTAATATTATTATTACGCTGCCTGTATTCAGCGTCATACGGTCTAGGTTGACGAGCATTCGCACCAGCACTTGAGTTACCAGAATAATAAAAATCAGATTGATTCATACGTTCAGTAAAAGCCGCCTGATTTTCGGTAACAATATAAGCACCTCCATTTTGTCTGGCATCCACATTAAGGTGAAATTTCGAGTTTTCTGTAGTTTCACGAATGGTTGGACCCGGTCTATCCGCTGGATTAAATACACCAGGAAGAGCAACTTTAGTTGTTGGATTTTGGTAAGGACGTAATGTTCCAATGACATTTTCGCGTCTGGATGGGCGTAAAATATCGAGTAAGGGGGAAACAACCGCACCAATAGCACTGCCAACCATGCCAAAGTATTCACCCTGTTGATTTGCTGAGCGATTATTGGGATAAGCGAACTGAGATTTCATTCCGAAATCGGCCTCATTTGGTCCCCCCGCACCTTCGGAATAAGCGATTCCAACCGGAACCGATCCTAATTGAACGTTTCTCGACTCCATATACTCACCATCCGTGTACATACTTGAGTTCATATATTTCGCACCTCCCGCGTATTCGGTGGATGTGTCTGGGCGATTCACAAATTTTTCAACAGGAATAGCACGCATGGTTTGACCTTTTTCAACACCAGTGGTTGTTAAATAGCGATCTTGGCCTTGCTCAAATGCTTTTTCTGGGCGGTTCTTCTCAACAATTCCGATCGACCCCGTGGTCTTCACATAACTATTTGCGGGTCCCTCGTGTCCCAATAACATTTGTCCTCCCGCTTTCGAATGGCTATCCACACGTAATTGGTCAACCGTTTTGGGAAGCCATAGTTCACGTGCTAACATACCAGAGTTGAATCCGGCACTTCCTTCCGTTCCATAACCCAAACCAACACCAGGCCCGACATGTTCTTCTTCGAATGGTTTTACATTTGCCATACGCATACTGGGATTTACGCGGGATTGATAAAAATCAGTTTGATTGGGTGCACCATATGCCCACTGTACATTTTCATCGGGTTTGAATAAAGGTGACTGTTCTTGCTTGGAAATTGTCTGTGTTCCTGTTCCTAAATAGTTATCCATGATCAAACTGGTCGCACCCCCAGTATCTTTGTAGTTACTATGAAATTTGCTTCCGAAAAAGGGTACCATGTTGTTATGGCGAAAGTAGTCACATCCGACTTCTTGTCCAGTAAGTGACATATGAGTGGATGATTCGGATCCTGTGGGACATCTTATGTTATTGGCGGACAAGGATGGCATAGAAAACAGAGCATTTGGGTCGTTGGGATTAAAAAATTTATCGGTATATGCAGATCCACCATCATAACGATTATTATGTGATAAAGAGCTGGTTAGTTCGAGTTCAGATTCTCGCATTTGAGATGGTTCCGGGTAGTTCTGATCGGGTATATTTGAATTCGGTAAATCTTCGATTCGTGCTTTAAAATTCTCTGCACCGCTATTATTGGGTTTTTGCTTTGATACTAAATATAATCCGGCTAACGTTAATAACGGTATTCCAATTTCCATTTATTATATAGATAGACTTAATAAAATTCAATAATGCAAAACTATTATTTTAAAAAATAATTTTTAAAATAACAATTCGGTAAAAATTTACCTACAATAAAATATCCACTCTAGTTGAAGGGAGGGGTCGTAGGGGAACCTACGGTTCCCCTACTAAAGAAGTCTTTCTCCAAGATTCTGGTCTGAATATTATCATGAAACTTCTTCTCGAAATTTGCCTGGGGATTGATCCAAGGCGTTTCCCATCTCGGATGTTCTAAATCACGATACATCCAAGCAGGATTTGTCGCTCTTGACTCTTCAACCGTCGGACTCGCTACCGGGTACGATAATTTTGATGTAGGAACCGTAATATTTTTATAATTATTGGCCATAGTATCACAATTCAACTTTTTTGTTAAGCCGAAAAGATCATTTTCCAAGCCTATAGTATTGGTCTGTAAATTCGCACCCCATTTTTGTATACGTAATTGCGGGTCTTCGAAAAAAGGTAAATTTATACCCGGTCCAGGAACATCTAAATTATATCTACCTGAAAACGTGGAATCTTGTGCTTGTGCTTTTATACGATACGGATCATCATGAAAACGTGTAAATGCCATTTGTTCTGATATACAACTATTATAAAATTATTTGGAAAAATACATATAAATGTTTTCTAGTATACGTTTACATAATGAGAATCGAAATCGTTGAAGAATCTACTCCTTCATTATGTTTGAATATGATTGTAAAGAACGAGAGTCGTATTATAAGGAGACTTTTGGAGTCGGTTTATAAATGGATCGATTGTTACTGTATTTGTGATACCGGAAGTACAGATGATACTTGTGAAATCATCGAATCTTTTTTCAAAGAAAAGGACATACCCGGTAAAATAGTGAATGAAGTGTTCCAAGATTTCGGATATAATAGATCTTTCGCATTAAAAGCATGTGAAACCCTCGATCCTTTACCCCAATACGTTTTACTCTTGGATGCGGATATGGTTTTTTGGGTAAATCCAGGTTTAACTAAGGAAGAATTCAAACAGTCTCTCACTGTAGCTGACGCCCATTATATGTACCAGGGAACGGAACAGTTTTTCTATAAGAATGTGAGAATCGTCAGAAATAATTTCGATATTAGTTACTGGGGAGTTACACATGAATATGTAAAAACCCCACCAAATACAATATATTCGACTCTTGAAAAACCCAATGTTTTTATCAAAGATATTGGTGACGGTGGTGCAAAATCGGATAAATTTGAACGAGATATTCGTTTACTAAAAAAAGGAATCGAGGAATTACCAGACAATGACCGCTATCATTTTTACCTGGCGAATTCTTATAAGGATAGTGGTGATTACGATAACGCTATTGAAACCTATAAAAAACGAATCAAAATTGGTGGATGGCATGAGGAGATATGGTATAGTTATTATGCGATTGGTATCTGTTATAAGCTAAAGGGTGATATGGGGAAGGCGATTCATGCATGGATGGATGCGTATCAATTCTTCCCGGAACGTATTGAAAATTTATATGAAATCATTCATTTTTATCGATGTGAGGGGAAGAACCGATTGGCCTATCCTTTTTGCCGACTTGCAAAAGTAGAATTGGATCAGGGTAGGAAATTGGACTATTTATTCATGCAAAAAGATATTTATGACTATAAATTGGATTATGAATTATCGATTATTGGATATTACTGTAATACGGACAAATATGACTTGGAAAAAGTATCCATGCATGTCCTAAAATATCCATATTTGGATGAAAGTGTTTGTCGTAATGTATTATCGAATTATAAATTTTATGCAAAACCCATTTCCGGGTGGGATAACGGTAAAATGTCACATTTTACAAAGATCGCGAAAACCGTGGGTAAAGAATTGATGAGACCTTGGTCCAATGAATTCGTATCCAGTACACCTAGTATTTTATCGATGGATAATGGACAAACCTTTTATGTGAATGTGAGATATGTGAATTATAGAATCGGAGATAAAGGTGAATATATTAACCAAGAACATATTACTACAAAGAATGTATTGGCGAAATTGGTCCAAGATGAAAACGAATTTTGGGATAAGGAATCGGAAATGTTTGTTTCTTATGATACTACACATGATAATCGGTATGTAGGCTTGGAAGATGTGCGTTTATTTTTGCACGATGAAAAAATGTATTATAGTGCGAATCGTGGAATAGCGGAGCAAGGATTAGACAATAAAATGGTCATTGAGGCTGGATCCATTGATATGGAATCTGGTAAAACTATGGATTCTGTCTTTTTAACTATGGATGGACAAAGAGAAATTGAAAAGAATTGGGTATATTTCCAAGGTGAGAATCGGAAAAAAATGGTATATGGTTGGCATCCACTCATTCTTGGAAACATCGAAGGATCTCAATTTATAAAAACGCATGAATTTCAAACACCCGCTTTTTTCCGACATGTACGTAATTCTACGAATGGTATTATTATAGGCGATGAAATTTGGTTTATTGCACATATTGTGAGTTATGAGGATCGTCGTTATTATTATCATATGTTTATTGTCTTGGATAAAAATACGTTGGCTCTGAAAAAATATACGAAAATGTTTACTTTTGAAAAGGAGAAAGTTGAATATACTCTTGGATTTAACTATAATGAAAAAACAGATTGCTTTTTGATAGGATATAGCACGATGGATAATTCGACGAAATTTATGAATGTGGAGAGGACGAAGGTTATAACGAGTCTCTTATAAGCAGGGGAACCTACGGTCATCAGAAATCCGTAGGATTTCCAGACCCCTGCGACCCCCTCCCTTTGTAAAGGGCTCTTTCATTTTTTCTAAGATTCAATTCTGAACATTTTCTGTTTAAGGGAGGGGGTCGCAGGGGTCTGGAAATCCTACGGATTTCTGATGACCGTAGGTTCCCCTGCAGGGGGCAAACGACTTCCTATGCCACTCTGTAATTCCATGCTGTTTAATTCCATCCATATGTGTTTTTGTTCCGTATCCCATATTTGTATTTATGCCATACCGTTCGGATAGTTCCGGATTCTTTTCACATAATTCGGCGATATATTGATCTCTTTCAACCTTCGCCAAAATGGATGCGGCAGCTATACAAGTATATTTATTATCACCTTTTTCCACAGTTTCATGTCGTAATGATCGAATCTCTTCAACGTCTTCATCATAGAATGTAAATGGTTTGAAATCATTTCCATCCACTAAAAGCATAATTTCATCTTTATTTATGGTTTCTTTTTCTCCAAGCTTAGAAAGAATCTCACGAATACATTCATGCATTCCTTTGAAAACTGCTTGACGTATATTTATTTCATCAATGACATCAGATTCAACATATTGTATTGACCAAGCAATTGCGTTAGTTTTTATATATTCCGCAACCGTTTGGATTTTCTTTTTAGAATGGAATTTTTTAGAGTCTTTCATATCTTCATGGCGAAAAGATGAATCTTTAGGTAAAATAACCGCTGCAACATAAAGCCTTCCAAATAATGGCCCTCTACCGGCTTCATCAATTCCAATTTCGTATTTATTTGATTCATTATAACTATTAAGTAAAACGTTCGATTTCATTTTGTCGTTGTCTTAAAAAAAAGTTTGATGTTCAATTTTAAAATGTAGTTAACATATATATGATAAACGGTTATAATAGTAAAGGATATATTGATAATAAAAATAATAAAACCGATTATAATTCAATATCGAAGATGTTTCAAAATGATAATATTTCGAATTTTTTATTAGGGGCGAGTGAAACCGAAACCTTAACATCGAAGACAATCCAAGAAATGGAAACAGCATTTAAAAACACCACATTTCTTAAAGATTATAGTAAAAATAAAATAAAATATTCAACAACAGATTTTTGTAAAGATACAAATTCGAAACTTCCTGATTGTATATTAGTAAGTTATAATAAAGATTTAAAATTTACTTATATTTTCGGGTTACCGATTTATAAAAATAATAACCTTTCAAAGATTGAGTCCATTACATTTAATAAAGGGGGTATACCTAACATGGGATCTGCTACTCTATATCAAGTATTTATAAATAATTCTAGTGTCAATTCTTCGAACCAACCCAGTGGATCGAATCAACCCAGTGGTGGATCGAATCAACCTAGTGGTGGATCGAATCAACCTGGTGGATCGAATCGGTCTGGTGGTGGATCGAATCGGTCTGGTGGTGGATCGAATCAACCTGGCGGTGGATCGAATCAGTCTGGTGGATCGAATCAACCTGGTGGTGGATCGAATCGGTCTGGTGGTGGATCGAATCAACCTGGTGGTGGATCGAATCAGTCTGGTGGTGGATCGAATCAACCTGGTGGTGGATCGAATCAACCTGGTGGTGGATCGAATCAACCTGGTGGTGGATCAAATCAACCCGGTGGTGGATCAAATCAACCAGGTCCTTACCTACCTGGATTGAATCAACCTGGTCCTTATCAACCTGGATTGAATCAACCTAGTCCTTACCAACCTAGTCCTTATCAACCTGGATCGAATCAACCTGGTCCTTACCAACCCGGAGTCCCTCCGTTGTCACCGCCAAACAATAATACTACTCCCGGATTTTCAAATAATAATTTAAACACTCCACCATCTGATCAATATATATTAAAAACACAAATCGTTCCTCCAGTTTTCCCAAAATGTACAGCTTGTTGTAATTCAACTGGACCATGTGGTGTATGTAATGGATCCTCTTGTTTAGCACCAGCTGCATCTCCGGCACCAGGATTAGCACCCGCTTCATCTGTTGCACCAGCGGGTTATAATTTAACATCTCCTTCAGCATTCGGTCAAAATTTATTTAATGCGACAGGAAGTGTATATACAAATACATTAAATACTACAACCAATACATTAACTGGAGGAATCGGTACATTAAATAATGTATTAACACCAGGTATAGGAACAGTTGGAAATACAATAAATTCAGGAATAAATACTACAGGAAATACATTAACCGGTGGATTAAATTCCACAACGACCGCATTAAACAAAGGTGTAACTAAAACAGGACAGACACTTGGATCTGGTGTTAGTACAATTGGAAATACTGCTCAAAATGTAGGGAAAGGTGCAACTGATATAATCCAATCAACTGGATCGGGAACACAAAGCACATTGACATCGATAGGATCTAGTGCTTCCAGTTTTTTGAGATCCGTGGGTACAGATTTGAAGGATCTTATTGTATCCGGTGCGTCGGGAATAAAAAATATGGGTAAATCTTCCAAACAGATTTCTAGTCAAGGACCCGCACCCAATAATAATATTTACTTTTCTCAAAATAAAAATGAAGTTCCCAAACAGCAGGTCAAACTTTCAACCAAATCCACCGCACCTTATACATCAACATCGAATAAAAATACGGATTATAATTCACCATCGCCTCAAATATTTGTAAAAAACGAACAGAAAAATATGGTGAAAGAAAGAGTATATCCAATTTCGGATTATTATACAAGTCTAGTAAAATTTCCTATACCTAATCAAAGCGAACCTAAAAAACCAATGCACAAATTGAATCCTCCAATATCAAATTTTTCGCCATCTTCAAGTACATCTAATTTTTCACCCGCTTCAACAATGCAAACCCCCTCACCGGTTTCCAATAATGATATAAAATTATTAATGACACCGGGTTTACTTAAAAATAACTTGAATGATTCTTGGATGTCTAGTACAAAAACACCGTCACATGACTATGAACCACTCCCACCTGATTTAGGATCTTTCCATAAATTTGATTAATAATTATCGGTATAATAATTTTTTATAAAGTTATTATATAAATGTTAAAATTTACTTCAAATGTTATATTTTTAATAATATTGGCCACTTTTTTCATAGTATTATTTTTAAATTATCAATTCAATCTGGGTTATACAAAAGAGGATTTTTCCGGGTTTTCTAGTGCCAAAACGGATTACAAAAGTGAAACCAGTTTAAAAACTTTAGTTCCTGATGAAAATATTTATTACGATCCTATAAATGCAAATGTTATCCAGATGGATTCAAATAAGGTAAAAGTATTATACGGAGAATCAAGTGTTTATAATATTTTTGATATGACTGTTCCTGTCGACGTTGAAGCTATAAACAGATTGCCACAAAAGATTTCGCTAAATAGAAAAACATACTGTTATGAAGTAGTGAAAGATGAACAATATTTAGTATACATACCCACAGGCAAAAATACTTTCATCCATATCATAAATGTAGATTCGGATGATTATCTTTACAAAAATTCAAAGCTTATCTCTGTTAATGATACTGCATTAAAGTCGATCATGACCGAAAAAGACACATTGAATTTTAGATCTTTAGATAATAGTAATAAATTGTTTATGCCAAGCCCAACGTGTGTACTTTATTTAGATGGTGACAATATAAGAATTATGTCTCTGGCTAAAAACGAAGCGAAAATATTCAATAAAAATGACAAAACAAACATAATAAATTTTATTCAAAAATATAAACATAGTGATCCAATTGAAAGTGGAGGAATTTGTATCTTATATGAAATCATTCCTCAAGAAAAATATTTATTTTATTGGGCAAGAGGTGAGGCGGATTGTTTAACTGTAATCGATGTGAATCGTTCTGTAAATGCTATAACAAATCCTGAACCGGTTAGTAGTATTGCAACTCCAAATGTGAATAAACTTGCAAATATTTCCGGAAATTCGACTATGAAGGCAAATGCACCTGCAATTATGACTTCAACCGCAACTGCAATTGCACCTGTAAATACGACTGCAAACGCACCTGCAATTATGACTTCAAATGCACCTGCAATTATGACTTCAAACGCACCTGCAATTATGACTTCAAACGCACCTGCAATTATGACTTCAAACGTACCTGCAATTATGACTTCAAATACGAACACAAACGTACCTGTAAATACGAATGCAAACGTACCTGTAAATATGTCTGCACCTATGGTCACACAATCGACCGTTACATACGATATAAATGAAATATTGAATAACTATCCGAATTTTAAAACCGTTTTTCTTACTTGGTATAATAAAATAAAGAGCTGGCAAAAACCTTTTGGAAATAATAATAATGGTAATTTTTCGACTCCAACAAAAAACACTAAAAATTTATTATCCTGGTTGATCAACGATCCCAGTAATTATCAACAAGAATTAAAAGAATTAGATCAAAAATTAAAAGATAATAAGGATACCGATGGATCTAAAACAAAACCACTTGTAGTAAAAGATATTAATAACTATATGGATATGAATGGAAATGGTCCCAAAAACAATAATATTAATAATGTTACGGTAAACCTAGCAATGACGTCGAGTATTTATCAAATGTAACAACACTATCCACCGGGAACCCAATAAAAATACATGTATTTTTCATTAAAGAACCACGTCAGGCAAAATGATAAGGAATTAAAATAATCGAAGGACGGGAATTAGTCATCATAGGGGCTTGAATCCAGCAAAGCTGGATTCTGAAGACCGGGGGTTCCCCCTAAAATGTAACTTCTACATTAATTTAAATGATTACAAAAATAACATAAAATTATAAAAATAATAATATTATCAATGAATATTATTATTAGACACTGTGATCTGGTCGATGCATCGGAAAAACTCAATGAAAAAAGAATACAATTTCTCAATTCAAAGCGAAACATAACAATGGACGGTGAATTTACGAAGATTTTATTCGTAAATGAACATTTTTCAATGGATAGTCTTTTTATTGAATTTCCAATAGAACTACAACATGAACCTATAAATAAAAATGCGGCTTTAAAATCAAACTCAAACACTCATATGGTAATGAAAAAATTTTCCGAGTTAGAAAAGCAATTGATCAATTATTATAAAATTTATAAAAATGTGAACAAAAAATCCATATTATTATTGAGTAATAATTTAACAAATGGTAATGTTAAAATTTTTACACCAGTAAAAAACAATACTGGGTCAACTAAAACATATGGAATTAAAATATCCGGAATATGGGAATCTTATGATAGCATTGGACTTACCTATAAAATAATAGAGGTTTCAGTGCTGTAAAGGAAACATCCCGATTTTGGCCCCTCTACGTAAATTTTGTTTAAACGGTGCCGGACCCGTCGTTAAATCGTGCTGTTTTTTTGTTGATATATTTTCTTCCCTTCCGGTATTAAACGAATTCACAAGTATTGTATATTCATTCGCAATAACAATATACGCAACATTTGAAATTGCATTCAGACCTTCGCTGGTATCTTTCATATAAGCATCAAAATCTGTACGATTCACACTTCTTATAAGACCATCGCTCAAATGCATAATATTTTTATCTGATATGGGATAAAAATGACTACGATCAATTAAAATTCCGGAAAGTAATGCACGTTTATTTATCAGATTATCTTCAAATCCCCATGCCCAAAAATTCGGGAATCCATTGATTCGTTCAAAATCTGAGCCTTTTATTGAAAAAATTCCACCAAGAGCGAATTTAAATCCATAAAAATGTTTTATGATTCCAGGAACAGTGTCATAATTTAAAAACCCCTTTGTGTAAGGCATTGTATCCACGTCATTAAATACAAAAGTAATATTCTTATAGTCATTCGGATACATATTTTTCATCGCTAAAAACCCAATATTTTTCAAAGCACCGCGATTAAATTCTCGAGTATCATTTTGCTCCACAAAGAATATTTTATAGTCCGGAATATCTTCTAAAATATATGTCATGTGTCTCTTAAAAAAATCTCGCTGTTGTTGTCTGTCTCGATACGGAATAATAAAAACCAATTTGGGCACAGGGTTCATATTATTTTTAAGACATATTTTTTATACACGCTAAACCAATTATTTATTATATTTTTCCAAAATGCATTTTGGAACAAGTTGATCTTTCATAGCCTCTATTTTCTTATAACATTTATTGATTGTCACCTCACTTACCCCACATATTTGTTTAATATCTGTTTTTGTAACATCTAAATTACAAATTTGACAAATGAAATATACGATTCCTGCTGCAATCGAGTGAGGAGTATTGTCATTTATAATTCCAAGTTGCTCTATCTTTTGAGATATAAATTTAGATAAAGCGATAAGTTCTTGATTCATATTCAATCGACTACAATATCGTTCAATAAATAGACTGGGTGTAGTTAAACATAGTTCCGATTGTTGTTGATTATTCCCCCCATTGCGATCAATATTATAGTAAATGTTCACAGCCATAGAACACCCGTTTGTTGCACTTGTCTTATCCAATTTGAAAATTTCGGCGATCTCATGTGCGGTTCTCGGACACCCGTTTAGTCGACATGAGATATAAATAGAAGCGGCCTTAATCCCGTCTCGGTTCATACCTCGAAACATTTTCTGCTCTGATATGTCTTTATGAATTGCCATAGCATCATCGATGAAGATCTTGGGAATCCCCGCATTTTGTGCCATTACTGTAATAAACTGAAATTCATCATATAGGGACTTTTCTTTGTGTGGCATCGCACCCCATTCCGTCCATTTTCGGATTCTACGCATTTCATAAGATGACTTTCCGGTGCATAAAATTTTACAACCGAATGAGGACTCTTGTAATAATGGATTTATAGGGTTTCCACATCGTGTGGGATCTTTTGAATTTTTATCATCCGCACCATAAAATCTCCATTCCGGAGAATAATCCAATGTGTCAATACACATTACACCACATAATGGATTTGTACATGTGGGAAACCCGTCCTCCATTATCATTAATACGGTTTCGCATGATTTGCATTTATTCGCTTCTTTTGACAACTCTTTTTCGTATATGCATTCCATTTCATGTGAAACGGATGAAAGTAATTCATGTTTATCATTATCAAATACTTCCCATAATTTCGATTTATCGAATGAAGATAAAGCGGCTTTCCTTTTCTTTGTTTTCGATTTTTGTGGTTCATATATTGCAAACATTCAATTCTATATAGTCTATCTCAAAGTGTTTATGTTTGTTTCATAGATCAATTTTAAAGGGGAACCTACGGTTCCCCTTTTGATCCCCTCCCTTTTTAATAGAATTATCTATTGGGAACCTACGGTCTTCAGAATCAGCTTCGCTGATTCTAGCCCCTAATTTTTGTCTACGTATATTCTATAATGGCGTCACATCGTCGTAATAGTTCTTTGAAAAAAGTAAAGAAGGGAAAGAAAGTAACGTTTGTGAAAGGTGGCGATGGAAATGTAGTAGGTGCACCTGAAGGAATTCTCGCCGATAAACCTATCTTGGCATCGGGTGAATTCGTTTCCACTGGAACGGGCGGAGAAACAGCCAAATATGAAACTGCCGTTTCAAAGCAATTGGGAGGTAAAAAGCGTAGATCAAAGAAATCGAAACGTAGTTCCAAGAAATGGTTCGGGCTATTTTAGGAAAAATGTATTATATAATATATAATGTTGAGTATTATACAAAACATTCCGGATGTTCAAGTGCGTCCGTTGAAACATGTGTTTGAAAATATGCAAATCGTTCATTCAGTTGATAAACTTTGGTTAGAATTCGGTGTCGGGTCAGGTGCGTCTATTAATTATATTTCACAATTCTCGAATGGTGGAGTCGTTTATGGATTCGATGGTTTCCATGGATTACCTGAAAAATGGATTGATGGATATGATGTGGGTGCTTTTTCTCGCCACGGAATCCCCCCTCCCGTAAACCCAAATGTCGAATTGGTCATTGATTCATATAGTAATTCATTGATACCTTTTTTACAGGCTCAAAATAAGAAGGTCTCTTTTGTACATATTGATTGTGTTGTTTACAGTTCCACGAAATTCGTTTTAGATGCAATTAAACCCTATTTGGATGATAATTGTGTCATTGTTTTTGGAGCCATAGTCAACTATCCCGGATTTGATGGAGAAACAGGAGAATTGAAAGCTTTTCATGATTTTATTAGTGAGCATTCCGTAAATTATGAATGGATTGGAATGAAAGGATCGGTTGGAGTAAATAGTGATTATGAATCAGAAAGTATAGCCGTTTTATTGAATCCTTCCGGATCTATTGAGTTTCATATTCCTGAACCGGTGATTCATGAAGTTCCCGTAGTTGAAGTTCCCGTAGTTGAAGAACCTATAGTTGAAGAACCTGTAGTTGAAGAACCTGTAGTTGAAGAACCTGTAGTTGAAGTTCCCGTAGTTGAAGAACCTGTATCTGAAGTTCCCGTAGTCGAGGAACCCGTAGTTGAAGAACCTGTTTTGGAGAAAGAATCCGAATCCATTTTAGAAGAATAGTTTATGTACATCCATGCAATAAAACGACCGTTTTAATATACAATATTTTTTATATAATATGATCAATATTATACAAAATATTCCTGATGTGGGTGTATATCCGTTAACCTATGTTTTTGAACACATGAAATTAAAACATAACACTAATACATTATGGTTAGAATTTGGTGTGGCTTCGGGTAAAACTGTTAATTATATTTCTAAGTTTACCGAAGAAACGGTTCACGGGTTCGATAGTTTTTTAGGCCTACCCGAAACATGGAGAGAAGGCTATGAGCAGGGTAAATTCAACCTCCATGGTAATCTACCCAAAGTGAATCCAAATGTTTCATTAATCAAAGGCTTGTTCCAAGATACATTACCTGTTTTTTTGACAGAACAGAGTAAAAAAATATCTTTTATACATATTGACTGTGATTTATATAGCTCTACCAAATATATTTTGAATGAAGTGAAACCTTATTTAGAAGAAGGGTGTGTTATCGTTTTCGATGAATTGGTCAATTATCCCGGGTTTGATGGAGAAACCGGAGAACTAAAAGCATTTTATGAGTTTATAACAGAAAATAATGTGAATTATGAATGGATTGGTATGAATGGTGTTCCTATGGGATTACAGGGTTATTATCATGAAAATGTGGCAGTGCGAATTCATTCGGTATCCTCTATTTGAATCAAACACTTTCTCTCGATTTTTTCTTCTGTTTCCAAGTCATTTGATTTTGTTTGTGTAAAAATTTTCGGTTCAAAAACTCTCGGTTCAAAAACCTTGGTCCACAATTTCATATAATCTTCCGGAAACCCCTGATATCGCACACTATCCATCGAAACAATACGATAATTACATTTTCTATAAAAGGTCTTCCTTTGTCGAAACTGATTTTGGAAAACATCGTGTCGATCTACAATATCCACAATGATCGGATTCTCATGTTTCACTCTCAAAATACGACCTACAGACTGAATAATATCCGTTTTCGGTGTAACCATTACCAATGTAGAAAGAGTTTTGATATCAAGTGCTTCCGCTGCCATCGCATATGTTGCCAAAACGATTTGTTTCTCCTCTGTCATCTGTAAATCTTTTTGTTTCATTCCACCCACATAATAACCAGTGGTCGCAAAAGAACGATGTACAATGGCCTCATATAGGTATTTTAGAAGTGACCGATTATGACATAGAACCATGATTTGTTTTTCCGGATTTTCTTTGATCAAATCTCCAAGAACACGTACAATGAAATCACTACGTGGACCAAAATCGCATAATTTAGTAATCATCGTACTATATTTTGCATTTCCGCGGAAATCATATTCCACAGTATTGAATTCCGGATCGGATGAAATATAATCGATAGCCCGGACACAAACGGGATCCTCACTTTTCCGACCTTCCGAATAGATCTTGGGTCCAATAAACATATGTAGGATTTTGGTTAGACCATCCTTTCGATCCACTGTAGCCGAAATTCCCAACATATTTTTCGTAATTACACGAAGAAGTGTCTTGGAAAATTGCTCACTTCCGATTCGATGAACTTCATCCACAATAGTTAGACCGAAACATTCAAATGCGTTCTCTGGGAACTCACGATCATAAAGAGTCTGTAACATTCCGATCACCACATCTTTTCCTTCCACATCGAAAATGGGGCCTTGGATCTTTCCTATCTTTGCCATCGGAATGAACTCTTGTGCTCGTTCAATCCACTGATTCATCAAGAATTCTTTATGAACAATAATGAGGGTCTTCTTTTTCAGCTTGGAAATAATATTTAGAGCCATTACCGTTTTACCCGCACCACATGGAACCTCTAGGATACCTCCACCACCGATGTTGATTTCTTCAACAGATACATGCTTCATATATACATCAATAATTTTACACTGATAATCACGGAGCTCTTTGGAAAAATCGACGTTTATTGACTGGCCTTCGGAAATCTCCGATTTTTCAGGTAAACCATACCGCTCTATACCATAGAATCTTGGAATATATATCTTTTTATTATTCTCTTTATAAACGGGAAAAGCTACATCTTCTTCACCACCTGGTGCACCGTATTTGGGTCCATGTGTTTCGGCTTTTACATATAGATCGGCCTTTAGGAATTCTATATCTTCTTGTCGCAAATGTTCTTTTGGGATCGTATACCCTTTTTTTCCAAGATAGGCGACGGCCGATATATTCGTTTTGTATTCTTCTGTAAAAAACGTGGAAATGAGTTCTTCTTTTTCTTTTTCACTTTTATTCTTTTTGGCTTTTGACTTTGCCAACATGGCTCGGCGTTTCATTTGGGTTGCTAACATGGGTATATGTTTAACATAAGATACGTTTAATTCAATTTTTTAAACCTTTTAAGGGAACCTACGGTTCCCTTAAGATCCCTCCCTCAAACGAAATTCATTTACATGTATAGATTGTAAGAAAAAGGAAGGGGTCTTAGGGGAAACCTTGGTTTCCCCTAAAAAAATAAACAATAATATATATAATGAAACTTCCGGCTATTTTAAAATCAATAACATTAATTGAAAGTGTAGTGATTGTCATATTCGCTTTATATATTATATTCCCTGTTCCTACACCAACCGGTATATCTTCTTATATTGAATCACCTTTAGGAATGGTAAGTATAGTTTTGGTATTGATTTATTTGTTTCTCAATTCAAATCCTATTTTAGCCGTTTTATTCATTTTCGTTGGATACGAATTATTACGCCGTAGTGGTAAATCGAATGTTTTATTCAACCCACTTGAGAAACGTATAGATGTACGTCCTGTATTGAAACCCACAATCGTAACCAATATCCAAGATAAACCCAATCCCGATCCTATGTCTATTGGAAATGGCCCAACAAATGCTTATATCCAATTTACCCAACCCAATTCTGAGCGTGAACAAGAAATGATCGATGCAAATATTCCGTTGAATAGTCCCATTTTAGAAGTGGAGGTAGTTCGAGAAATGGCACCTGTTGGAAGAGGTGATGCGATTTCATTTACAGCGTCTGAATTTAAACCTGTTTCGGATAATTTGAGAGGTGCGGCTAACTTCTGAGGGGGAACGTAGTTCCCCCTCTGACCCCCTCCTTCTAATGCGTCGGAATTAAAGGGGGTAACCTTACCCAAAGAGAATAACCTTAGGTTATTCAGAATTCAAAAAAGTGAATTACAGACCCTCTGAAACCCTCATTTTGACATGTTGGAATTGAAGGGAGGGATCTCAAGGCGTAAGCTTGGCGGAAGAACCTTAGCGAAGCAAAAAGGTTCCCTTAAAATTTGTTATTATATCGTGAATAATAATAAATTTTTATTGTTTTACTGTGCGGGTTGCTCGCCTTCTTCCGCCGCAGGAGCCGCTTTGCCATACGTTACCCCAGGTATAAATGTCCCGCCACCCAATTTCTTTGCCTGAATAATGATATAAGAAATAATATAAATAATTGAAACAGCAAATCCAGCTAATAAAATATCACCCGTGTTTTCGACTTTTGTGGGGTCAGAAAATGCACCAACACATATTAATATAAGACCAACGCCTCCTAATAAAAACGATAAGACATAATCCATGTATAACACGATTTTTTTCTTCTTCTCGGGAGGTGCATCGTCTTTAATTAATTTTGAAAATACTGCTAGATATACAGTTGGAATTAAAAAGTAAGCAAAAACACATATGATAAAAAATGTTACAAACATGACAGTCGTCCTCAAGGAATCCATCGAATTCGAATCTTTGATTAAACTACTCTGAATCGGCAAACTATATGTTGTTACAGCAGCGGATTCGATGGGAACATAATCACATTCCATCCAGTCTCCCTCGATCTTACTCGATACTATCGAATAGGTTAAATTATTATTTGGTGTTACAAATAACGAATCACATGTATTCGAATATCCGATTAGACTCGATTTGATTTGAATAGGAGTCGTAAATAGTACAACTAAACAGGGAATTCCACTATTGTTTGCCGCTTTATAAACAATGTATGTTGATTCACCTTCAGTACTTGTATTTAAATCCACCGAAATAGGTGTCGCCTCCTTGTTATTTATTATTTTATCTATACCGGTTTCCAAGTTATTTGAATTACTTGATAAAATAAAACACATATAAATAGAAGGTGTGCTAGATGCGTTCGTTAAAGGATCATTTTTTATGATGAGTTCTCCGGCATAACTGATTCCATTTCTACTATGGACATTTCCATAAACGAAAAGCTGTGAGGCTTTGAAATTCACAGTGGTATTCGACTTGGTATATACGACATTGGGCGTTGATCCACCACCATTAAAATTGGCCTTAATGAATTTGGTTCCACTATCCGTAACTAATGATATACTACTTGCCGTCATTGTGGGATATACATGTTTAATTTGTTGTGTAGTATCAGGATTTTGATTCAAATCGAAACCTGTCATTATTATTAATAGTTCTATACAATAATGACATAAACTTTTTAGGGGAGTAAGGGAACCAAGGTTCCCTTACGAACCCTCCTATTAAATAAAGACCAAATTTGAAAGGCCAAGGGAGGGGGTCGCAGGGGGAACCGTAGGTTCCCCTGCTCCCTTATAGGGGTATGTACGCCAACGCCGAATTTTCATAAATCGTCGCTCGAAACGTATCATTATAACCCTCCACATACACTATATCTCCCGTATTGATTTCGTCACATCCATATTCTGATGTACAACTTTTTCCATTTACACTAAGAGGTAACTTTGCACTAAAATTCCCAGAATTCGACATCGTATAGTATTGATATTTGCTTCTACCATATGAGGTCTGTCTTCCCATGACCGGTAAAATCATATCTCCTCCTGTGGTTCTCGTTAAAATTCCTACCTGTGTATAATTCGCGTCATAACCTCTTGTCGGTACATTCACGGGAACACCGGCACGAACAGGTGTTACAATAGATCCCATATCAATTGTATTTACTGGTGGAATATAAGGATTATTAAATGTATCGACCGACCGAGTTGCAATTGGTGCTAAAGTCGGAGGTGTAGATAAAACATAAACATTTGGATTCGGTTGATTTAAATAAGGACTTGAATACATCGTTTCGTTTCTTATTGGTTGTTTTACCAAATATAAATAGTATAAATATCCAAGAACAAGTAAAATGATAAACATGATAAATAAAGTCATGTTTTCAATACAAAAGAATCCCGGAATACATTTTTTTCCCATTTATATATTACGCACACATTAAGGGAAGCGGGGGAACCAAGGTTCCCCCTGCGACCCCCTCCTTTTAACTATCTAATAGAGGAGGGATCCAAAGGAAACCTTGGTTCCCTTTGAGGGAGGGGTTTAAGGGGAAACCTTGGTTTCCCCTTATACGGCATCATCCGCGCCATCCAAATGCCGGCCCTTCGCCCATGTCATCCAGTGTCTATCAATAGGGAACAATGAATATATCATCTTATACGCCCCATGCATGATCTCAGAGTTGGTACAGTTGAACATCTTACCCCATTGGTAGTATTGTAACTCCAATTCTTGTCCATTCAATGAACCCTTACATTTATAACAGTTAGAAACTATAGAATCTGGCCACTTCGTTATATGATATCCACTCAATCCAAATATCAATGTATCCAATGGTATAACTACTAAATCATGTATTAGATCAACTATAAATTGTAAATCCAGACCTATCACATTTTTCACTAATACAATGGGTAGTTCAATACAAATTTTATATAAAGTGCCATAAATGATATCAATAATATAAAAAATCGTACATTGGCCATTGAAAAACTTGACAAAAGAATTTAAACTACACTTCAATAATACGCCTAATACCTGTAATCCGTTTATTAAACCATCTTTAAATTCTAAACCACCGCATAAAAAGTGCATTCCCATTCCTGTTAATAACAAAGGTAAGCCGGTTACAATTTTCAAAAAATACATTAGGATTTGAAGAATTCCTTTAAATATCATAGGTACCATTTGCCCAATTGATTTTATAGGTCCAATAAGATCATCGATTCCAAATCCCTCGATTACTGGATCGTCCAATCCCATCTTTTTTCTATATTTTTTCTCCTGTTCTTCTCTATGTTCCATTACTTTTTCAACAATATACGGCATACTATATGTCAAAAATATGATTCCAAGAATCAATATGCCTAATTTGTATTGCATTGGAATGGGTTGTTTCATTAATTAAATATATACTATATTATTTGAGTATATATTTTAAGGGGAAACCAAGGTTTCCCCTAAGACCCCTTCCTTTTATAGAAACTATTATAATTACTATTAGTTTTCCCACTTACAAAGGGGGGCTTTTCACAGCAGTATCCACCGGGAACACAGAATAATTATGTGGTTTTTTATGAATTTATTTGTTGTTACGGAAACTGGTAAGGAATTAAACCACCCAAAGGGCGGGAAGGGGTTTTAGGGGCTTGAATCCAGCAAAGCTGGATTCTGAAGACCGGGGGTTCCCCCTAGCTTTTCATAGTTTTCTTCATATTATCTATTTTTTGTGCGACTTCAGATAAAACTGGCTGCATATTCGAAATGCCGTCGATTAATTTAAGTTGAAGTTCGAGTAAATTTTTATACTCCGCTTGTGTCTCTTTGTCCATCCCGGGTGCCATATTCATTGCCTTTTTAACTTTTTTACTAACACTCTCGTCTTTTTTCATTGTGGGTGTTATCTTATCAGATGTGGAGACTTCATCCAGAGTAGCATAATTTTTGTCAGGTGAAATTTCTTCGGTTGAATTTGATTCAATAAAGTTTTCTTCTTCAAATCCTTCTGTGGAAGATGAATCGCCTTCTAATTTTGTCGTCATCCCCTCATTTTGGTAACGTATAGAGTCACCGTATTTCAACATATACGATAGTGAAAGAGCAAAACACATAATAACGATCATATTCTTCGAGAAGAACGATACCAAAAATCCGACTAAAAGGAATATGGCCGCATATAAATAATCATAGGTAACTGAATAAGTATATAATTGGGCGATCGATAAAATGAAAAATATGTATAATACGATCCGGCTTTTCAATAAATTAGTAAAATCAAATGTTTTATTTATCCAATTAACAATTGATTTGGTTGACATTTCTATTCTATAATTAATAAGTAGACTTTATTAGGGGAAACCAAGGTTTCCCCTAAGACCCCATCCTTTTGTTTCAATTGAATAGGAGGGATCTTACCCGAAGGGAAGAACCGTAGGTTCCCTTAATCACTATCGTCAGAGCTTGGGTTAGTATTATAATTCACCGGAATATCCCCTCCATAAATATCCAAAATCTCCTTCACCACCTCTTCTCTCTGAATATCTGACCGATGGAATTCAAAACTACCAATACTAGAACTACGTCTACCGCGGAATTTATCCAAAAAGTCCTCTAAACCATTCGTTTCATTGGGTCGATCATATTGCTCTAAATCACCCGTAATCACAAGTCGACTATTTTCACCTAAACGCGTCAAAAGCATTTTCATCTGTGAAATTGTAGAGTTCTGCATCTCATCCGCTACAATCCAGCAATTCTTAAATGTTCGTCCACGCATATATCCAAGAGGAGAGATCTCAATCACCTTTTCTTCCATCAAAACTGTTACCTCTTTCGGTGACATAAACTGGTACAAAACATCATAAATCGGGCGGACCCAAGGTGCCATCTTTTCCTCCATCGTTCCGGGCAAGAATCCTAGTTCCTCGTCAACTGAAACCGAAGGTCTCGTAAAAATCAGTTTCTCATACGTTCCCAATAAAAAATAACGAACTCCGTATTCCGTAGCAAAAAGAGTCTTTCCCGTACCCGCCGGTCCCGTCGCCAAAATAATTTTTTTATTCTTGGCTTTCAGCATGGACGCATAGATCTCTTGGCTATTTGTTTTCGGTTTCGTGAATTTTTGGTCGAATAGCTCGCGTTCTCCCGCAGAAAGGTATTGAAAATTTTCATATATTTTTCTCTGTTGTTTTATTACTAAATTGGAATTTGCGGTTTTTTCCTGATCCAAATTATATTCATACATAATTTCTTTTTCTGTTTGTTTCTTGGCCTTACGCCCGGGTCTTTTCTTTTCTTCTTTTTTGGGTTCCCCGTGTTCGCGTTTTGGATCCGCAAATTCCATTTACAATACACATGGATATAAATCAAGGAAAGAGTAGTTTATCTACGGTGGTTCTCACACCAAATAATCGATGTGCCAATATGCCTGTTATAAAGAAACCCACTAAAGTATACCAGACATTCCATTTGAAATACCATGCAACCAATATGGCAACTATGATAACTGTCACTGTATCAACCACAGCAAATCCTAAAAATCGATAAGAATGTGCTCCTTCTCCCGGTTTTCCGATAATGTCTTTATATTTGAAAAATGGATTTTCCATATACTAGACTACAGATAAAAATAAATGTATCAAAAATCACGATTTTTCGTGATTTTAGTTTGAAAATATTTGGAAAGAACATAAATATATCCCTAGTATATTATTTAGCGTTAAAATGGCCAATCCTGTTACCAAAGTTTTAGACCCTATTCTCGAGCCATCCGAACATCGATATGTTTTATTTCCCATTCAGGATAATCAAATTTGGAATATGTATCAAAAACAGGTGGATTGTTTCTGGCGTGCAGAGGAAATCGACTTGTCCAAAGACCTTACTGATTGGGATAAACTATCAGATGATGAGCGTTATTTCATTTCGATGATTCTCGCATTTTTCGCGGCATCGGATGGAATCGTATTAGAGAATTTGGCTGTTAGGTTTATGGGAGATGTCCAACTGGCGGAAGCCAGATGTTTTTATGGATTTCAAATTGCCATGGAAAACATTCATAGTCAAATGTATAGTGTGTTAATCGATACCTACATTAAGGGTTCTGAGGAAAAGACCAAGCTTTTCGAGGCGATTGATAACTACCCATGTATCGCCAAAAAGGCGAATTGGGCGAAAAAGTGGATCGGAGATAATCGCTCTTCTTTTGCGTCACGCTTGGTGGCTTTCGCCGCGATAGAGGGTATCTTTTTCAGTGGCTCGTTTTGTGCCATTTATTGGATCAAGAAGCGTGGTTTAATGCCCGGACTTACATTTTCCAATGAGCTCATTTCACGTGATGAGGCTTTGCATACGGAATTCGCCATTTTGTTATATACCAAATTACAGACGAAGTTACCGAAGAAGCGTATTTATGAGATCATTCAAGAGGCAGTCGAAATTGAGAAGGAATTTATTACGGAGGCTTTACCTTGCCGGTTGATTGGAATGAATGCCAAGTTAATGACACAATATATTGAGTTTGTGGCGGATCGACTGGTTGTTCAACTCGGGTATCCCAAGATTTATAATGCGGCGAATCCGTTTGATTTTATGGAGCTTATTAGTGTAGAGTCCAAGGTGAATTTCTTTGAACGCACGAATTCCGAGTATGCTTTGGCGAATAAGAAGGTGGAGAAAGATGTCTTTGATTTCTGTGCGGACTTTTAAATAGGGGGAACCGTAGGTTCCCCCTAAGACCCCCTCCTGTATCAGGATTATACATCTGGAATACGGGAAAATTATATTTATTTTTCATTAAAGAATCCTTTAATTAAAAAGGGAGGGATCTTAAGGGAACCGTAGGTTCCCTTAAAGTAGATAAAGACATGTTATTCAACTATATAATATATCTTTATGCCGAACTGGTGCCATAATCGAGTCAAATTCACATTTCCGAACCAAGAACTCTATCAAAAATTTGGCACAGCAATAAAAGATGAATGCCTCTTTTCCACCTTTGTTCCATTAGAAATTGGCGTAGATGAAAATGGTCAAGAAAAATGGGATTATCGGAAGGCTATCGAATATTGGGGTACCAAATGGGAACCGTCGGATATTGAGATCGATGAAGAACCTTTATCCATGGATGACACAGATATTGAATTGATTGTCAATTTTGAAACCGCATGGGCTCCACCCATCGGGTTTTATGAGCGTCTCAATAAAAACCATGGGATCTTCGTCTTTGGTATGTTTCATGAACCAGGTGAGCAAGTCTTTGGGCAATGTACTTATCGAGAATCCGTTGAAAAGATCGATTATTATAATTATCCGGATACACCTTTACAACTCGATCGACTCAGAGAGTGTATTGGTATAAATCAGGATCTAGATGATTATATGTTATGTGAATGGGAACGGATCGAAGAGGGATGGGAAAAAGGGAGTGATGATTCCCTGTAGGGGAAACCAAGGTTCCCTTAAGATCCCTCCCTTCAAGGGAACCTACGGTTTTCCGCAAAGCTTACGCCTTAATATCCCTCCCTTCAGGTAAAATTCGTCCCTTTTCAGCAGTATCCACTGGGAACCCAGAATAATTATGTGATTTTTCTGAATTTATCTGGTCTTACGGAAACTGGTAAGGAAGTAAACTACCCGAAGGGCGGGAAGGGGTTTTAGGG
>Ga0209088_10000093_pt1 | contig 64114 bp, 78 predicted proteins | sample S_140625_EF_Meta_FD_187324 | JGI IMG/M metagenome (GOLD analysis project Ga0209088, IMG submission 187324) | Freshwater microbial communities from Lake Simoncouche, Canada to study carbon cycling - S_140625_EF_MetaG (SPAdes) (version 2) | ecosystem: Environmental > Aquatic > Freshwater > Lake ... | reverse complement strand
ATCTGCGGTTGTAGTTCCATTTGGAGCAATGGTTGAATTGCTTGTAACTGAAACATTACTTTGATTATAAACCCCATTGTTAAATTGCTCCGAGTATTGCAACAAATTATAAGGCACTAACTCAACTAACCCCGCACTATTCACACGCGTTGCAGTTGTTGCTCTCACAACGGACATATCTCCCGAACCATCGGATGGAATAACGGAATACAACGTACCTTCATCTCCTGCATTCGGTGTGATGACCAAAGAGGCTGTAGTTAGTAGACTCATAATATGTTATTTAGGAATGTGAGCTGTGCTAACTGACAAGACTCTGCCTCGTAAAAGCCTCCATCATTGCTTACTCTTATAATAAATTGATTAATTAAGTACTGAGGATAGCTGATAACAGATATGACATTTGATGATGCAACGCTAAACCCTACTGAGTTAGTAGCTGTAACAACACACGCTACGTTTGTAGATGCATCAGCACCTACTAGTGTATACGTAGTAGATGTAGCACCTAGTATAGGTAACCCGTTTCTTGTCCACTGATATGTATAAGTGATAACAGGTACCCCGTACCAAGTACCGGGTGATGTTAATGTGAGTGTACTATACTCAATACCAACACCGCTTATTACGGGTGGTGACTGATTATAAGGGTGCAGTGCTCCCCTAATGTCAAGTCCAACACTATTACCTATCGCTATACCTATCATCTTACCAAAGAGCTACAAGGTCTGACGCACTCGTACCTGTTGAGAATACCTTAAGCACCTGAACCGGTAAGAATGTACCACCTAATACGTTGTAAAATGTAACATCGTTACTTGAAGAGGTAAGCACGCGAAGATTTCCTCCGGTACCAATGTAAAGTACACACCCTTCTTTTGGACTGTTCTGAGAGTAGATAATAAAAGCGTCTCCTGATCCCGAAAATAAGTCTGCATTTAAAAATAAGTTAGTCTCGCTAATTACTCTAGTAACAGTTGCAGAAGTCCCTGTAGTTGTGTTGTATACTACGTCACCTGTTTGTACATTTGACGTAATAAATGTACCCGTAACGTCTTCTAGCTCGTTAAGTGACGGTGATCCATTAACCCCTACAGCAATTTGCGCTGTAAAGGGAATGTTTGCGTTATCAGATTTTACTATATTAAGAGCAGTACTAACCTGCAACTTTTGATAATTTGCCATGTCTTATTAATTTATAAGGCAAAGATAAGCAATATTTTAAAACAAAAAAGCCACCCGGTTAAGGTGGCTCGATTACTTTGTGTTGGAATCACTAAAATAATATATTACTTAAAATCTAATCTGAGTGTGCTCTCCATTAACTCTACAGTTTAAGATACCTTGAAATGGAGTTGCTTCAGATAAGTCTGCAGAGATTAGCTGATAAACATCTGTTTCTTTTAATACAGGTTTAATTGTATTGTAGAAAGAAATTAACTCTGCTGCTTTACCTTCAGGCACTACAGCCTCTCTTTGAGCTTTAATACTTTGCACTAAAGTTAATCGAGCTTCTTTGTCTTCTTCATTAGTTGACACCATAAGAGCTTTTTGTTCTTCTGTTAATTTTACTTTAAGTATTTCTACCCAAGTTCCTTCTGTAGTTGATTGATATGTTTTCATGTTATTGATTATTTTGATCGTTATTTCCATCTATACATAATACAGTTCTACCAAAACCTGATACAGTTGCAAATGTCCCTGATGTTAGTCTGCAATAATATAAAAATCCATCAAGTGTGCCACTTTCGCCAAATCCCCGATTTCCACCTATACAACTATTAAACACACCACTTGCTGTGCCTTGACCACCAAATGGCCGATCTCCACCTATGCAACTATTAAACACACCACTTGCTGTGCCTCCTTGACCGGCAAATGCCCGATCTCCACCTATGCAACTATTAAACACACCACTTGCTGTGCCACCATTACCACTAAATGAATCATCTCCACCTGTGCAATTAGTGAATACACCTGATGCATTTCCGCTTGACCCACCGAATGAAGAATCTCCACCTTGGCAATCAATAAATACACCTTCGGCTGATCCACCACCACCACCAAATGAACTACTACCTCCTTTACAATTAGTAAATGTTCCTGACGCATATTGTGCATAACCACCACCAAATGAACCGTTTCCATATTGTGAATTTCCACCTATGCAATTAGTGAATATGCCTGATGCGGCTCCACCTGCGGCAAAAGATGCTATACCACCTGTGCAATCAATAAACACACCTGATGCTGATGAACCACCAAATGAAGAACTTCCAAATGAAAAATTTGCACCTATGCAATTAGTAAACACACCTGATGCTGTGGAACTATCATAACCACTTCCAAATGAAAAATTTGCACCTATGCAATTAGTAAACACACCTGATGCTGTGGAACCATCACCACCAAATGAATTATCTCCACCTGTGCAATTAGTGAACGTACCTAATATTGTGCCATAAGGGACACTAAATGAATTAGCTCCGCCTGAGCAGTTTTCAACCTTTAATAAATTTAATGAGTCTGCTATTGCAAAGTTTAATGTTCCGACATCTACACCTCTGACAAATACATCATTTGCAGTTATCTCTATTGTATTTATGCCATTAAATACTATGCTCCTATTTCCATCTAATGAAACTAAGTCAATGTACGATGTGTCCATTACAAAATTCACAGTATCAAAATTATAGTTACCCGGAGCAGCTATTACAGTGATTCTATTTGTTGCACTTGGAGACATTCCCGTAGCTGTAACATAAGCCGCTTGTAGCTCTGCTGCGTTCTCTAAATCTGTACCATCTGCGGCTACAAATACATACTGAGTTCCTCCCAATCCACCTCCGACAGTGTCGATGATGTCCTGCATCGTAAAGATCTCACGCTGTGCGTTAGCTAAAGCTGATCCTAAATTTGTTGTCACTACAGTACTTGCTACCGTGTGAAACTTCTGTCCTGATGGTACTACTGCCATTACTTGTCTTTATTATAAAATAATTTATTTACTAATATATTTGGCTCATTTAAAGCCTCCTTTCTCGCGGAACAACCGCAGTCAACTCCTGTTAGATCAGATACCGTGTCAACAAACTTCTTAATTCCTGTTGCCCTCGTGAACTTCTCTATCGTGTCGCCTAGTCCAATGCTATCGCGTCTTACGCCTGTAACAACTGTTCTTAGTTCCATGAGACAAAGATAGGTATTATTTTAGTTTGTTTTTAGGCTTAACTGCCTTGCCAACGTTTCCCTTTAGAAACTTCATAGCACCGTCCAAAGATTTTTTAGACTCAAACTTTGCAGCCTTCTTAATTATCTTCTTCATAGATTCATGTCGCGTTTTCTAACACGCGGCTCGTACTCAAGACCTGTGCTGTTTTTGATTTTTCTCTCAGCCTTGTTGATCTCTCTGTTCTCTTTTCTTGCAGCCTTCTTCTTCATTCTTGTCTCTTTGTCTCCAAAGTCAGTAGGTGCTAATGGGAATTCTCTATTCATCATAATATTTGTTTTTAATAATTCAACAGTTCCATTTTTTTCTTGCTAGTCTTAATCTACTATTTGGATCTTTTGCAGCATTTGGAAATTTAGCCATCTGCCCTGCGGATCTAGCGCAGAATGACTTGCGTCTATTCGCATCCTTACTACCCGGTTTTAACTTTGATGGCTTAGTCGTAACTGCCATCTTGAGATTCGATCCGGTGGCACTATTGTATTTGTTAATACCCTTCTGTGTAAGTCCACCGGTTTTCGATTTCTCACCTCTACCAATTGATAAAGATACTTTCTTTGTCATGTTAATTTCTTAACAAGCTTTTTTGCCCATCATTTTCTTAGCAGGCTTACCCATTGCGCCTTTAGGCTTAACAGATGATTGATTTGTTGCAGCAGGTCCCTTCAATCTTGAAGCTGCCGGTAAATTTGGTGTTGCTTTAGTTGCCATCTTTTATATTTTAATAATTAACTTTACAAAAGTAATAAATATAATCTAATGGAAAAAAAGAATGACTACTTAAAATATTGGCGTATAGTAAAGTACTATATCAAGGCCAAGTATGGGATAACACAAGCAGACCTAGAGATGCTCCTGTTCCTTAAGTCCGAGAGCTACTTTAGCAAGGACAGATTCCTTGAGTTCAATCAAGTGTTCCCATGGGACAAGAACCGATTTGGTAACTTACTACGTGATGGTTGGATCGAGGTGTTTAGAAAAGGAAGCGGCCCGCGTAAGAACCTATACCACCTACCTCACAGAACCAAGAAGATGATCGAGGTCGTTTACAAGAAGCTTAACGGTGAGGAGATTGCCACACACGAGAACTTTAACCCGATGTTTAAAAGGAACGTTAGCTACAGCGATAAGGTGTACCGAAATATGATCATCTCAATGAACGAGGAGATCAAGGCTAACAAACTAAAAAATGAGACAGAGTAGTTGTACTATAGTACAACCACCACGTCTCTCTCCTGAATTATTGTGTACTGCTCATCGTTGATGACCATCGTGTAGCTATTTGACTTGTCGTAGTAGATGTAGTCGCCCGTGCTAATTGCACTCACGTCCGTACCCGCGACAGCGACAACAGCCTTCTTGTATCTCATCTGATTGGAGTCCTCTCCCGACAAGAGTAGACCGGATGAGGTCTTAATCTCCTCCTCTACTGTCTTAATCACTAAATTTTTTCCGATTGCCTTCATTCTACACCGATTGTGCGTGCCATCGTTACGATAGCGTTAGTACTTAGTATCGTAACCGCTACACTCACCGCGTTCTGCAGTGCTGAGCGTGTTACCTTTAACGGATCGATTACGCCCATCTTGATTAGGTCACCCTTCTCACCTGTCTTTACGTTGTATCCAAAGCCATCGTTTACCATACAGTCCGCTACGTCCTCAAATGGTACACCCGCGTTCTTAAGGATCTGCATCAGTGGCATATTTACAGCCAACTGCATGATCTTAGCAGCGATTACCTTCTCCTGTGTGTCAGTTGCGAAGCCTAAGCCCTCGAATATGTTCATCTCACCCAAGGCTTTACCACCACCCGGCAAAATTCCTTCCTCCAAGGCTGAACGTACCGCGCAAACCGCGTCATCAATCCTGTCGTACAGCTCCTTTTGCTCTAGGTCAGTGTTCCCACCTGCAAAGATGACACCAACTCCACCCGTTAGGGATGCAATTCGCTCCAAGATGAAGTCCTTGTCGTTCTTTTTCGTAGCTGCCTCGTTAGCCTTCCACAACTGAGCGACTCTCTCGTCTATCTCTGCTTGGTCAGCCTTCACATCACTCGTCATGATGATGGTCTCGTCTCGTCCAACGATCACCTTACCCGCGTGACCCAAGTCCGCGTACGTCATGTGGCTCAAGTCGTCACCCGTCTTCTCACTGAAGTAGGTAGCACCAACACTTACCGCGATGTCTTGCATCAGCTCGTGCTGCTTGTACCCGAAGTTCGGTGGTTGGATAGCGCATATCTTTAAACCGTTCTTAACTACGTTAGCAGCCAAGGTGTTTGTCATGTTTGTAGAACAAGGCGCGATGATCAACAGCTTCTTCCCGTCCTTAACGAGTGGCTTCAACACAGCCTCGATCTGTAGTATGTTCCCTATCTCCATGTCAGAGACCAACACAAGCGTGTCGTCAAAGACACACTCGTCCTTCTCCTGATTATTTATAAACATAGGCGATAAGTACCCCCTCTGTACGCGTAGTCCGTCTGTGGTCTCAGCGTATGTTGTAGTCGACTGTGACTTCTCAACCGTTACGATACCCGTCTTACCAACGTCCTTGTACACGTCAGCGATTATCTTACCTATGGTCCTGTCATTGTTTGCCGAGATGGTCGCAACGTCCGCTAACATCCCCGTAGTGACCTTCTTGCTCTTCTTCTTAAGACGCTCAACTACCAAGTCACTTATCTCTGTCATGTGCCTTAGCACCTGAGTTCTGTTGTGCTCAGGCTTGATGAGCTCCATACCACCCAATACCATGGCCTCAGTCAACACGATTGCCGTAGTCGTTCCGTCACCCGCTGTAGTAGCCGTCCTGTCAGATGCCTCTTTCATCATCTTGACCGCTAGGTTCTCAACCGGATCCATTAGCTCGATCGACTTAGCGACCGTCACTCCGTCCTTTGTTACTGTGATACCATGTGTGTGGTGTGGTGACTCTATAAGTACCGTGTTCCCGTGGGGACCCAACGTACTCTTGACAGCTGCTGCCATCTTCTTAACACCGGAGATTAACTTTCGTCTGCCCTCCTCCTCGAAGTATAAATCCTTCGGCATATAACCTTGTCCTTGCATATTTGATTTGATTAATTATGTCACAAAAATAACAATAAATTGTGACTATTAAGTATAATGTGCCATAAAAAGCACATTATAATGTGTTTTTATCCCTTATGTTGCCACTTATCCACATTTATAGGAAACAAAAAAAAGGCACCCCGTTAGAGATGCCCTTTAAGTAGTATACTATTAATTAAGAGATAGTAATACCTGATACCGCGTATGGTAATACACCAACTTGGTAAGCTACTGCCGTCCATGGCGTAGCCAATGCAGCAATAACTGCACCTTGGATCGCATCACGCATAGCCTCACTTCCCGCAGGAACTGCAGCATGAGTAATTACTACAACGTCAGTTGCTGTACTCGCTTTGTAATGAACGTGAACAGTAGTTGTTGACTCTTGCTCAATTAATACGATACCTGTTGCAGATAATAATTGGTTCTGCTCACTTGTTACCGGGATACTTAAAAACTTTTCCATGTCTAAAAAATTAAATGGGTTTATAAAGTACAAATATACATAAAAAAAAGGGGCACCGCTTTCAACTGATACCCCTTTCTTAAACCAAACGCAAAAGCAATAATGCATCACAAAGATATTACTATTATTCAAATAAACAATAAAAATTTTAATCCTGTCAATTGACAAAAATAGTTTCTCTATATATATATATATATATTATTATATATATAATTTTTTTCCCACTAGAATTAGAAGATAAAATCGACATTATCGACAGTGAGTTGATTATCAGTACTTTAGTCGACATTCTCTCGACATAAAAATCAATAATTATGTCGATTATCGACATAGAACATAAAAAAAGGGAGATTAATAAAAACCTCCCTTCCTAAAAAGTTGCGATAAAAGACTAGTCTATGCCCTTACTACCCATCATGTTCTCCATCATATCAGCTCTCATCTCTGCTCGATACATTGCATTTTCCATGATCATGGTCTTCTCTTCAATACGCATTGCCTTTCTTGCAATCGCAATCTTTTGGATTCCGGTCATACCATCAGGCGCGTTGTTAATCAACCTTCCGTTACGTACCTCTAGTCCGTCTAAGTTTCCTTTCTTGTTCATCATAATCTTAAGTTTTTACAAAGGTAAAAAATAATATTAGATATCCGTAGTAGTGGGGTTGTACCACGTTTGACGCGCTCGGCCCCCGATCGGAAACTGCTTTTTAAACGAGGTGGGGGGGTGCAAAAAGGGAAATTTCCTGCAGATTTTTTGGCTTTTCCCTAGGGACTAGACGCGCACATGGTCATCCCTTACGTCCGCATCCCTTGTCCATGCTACGTATTGGCATCCCACTAGGCTGTAGCACATAGGCTGTTGCTACGTTTCGCGCGGTGCTGTGTCTTCGAAGACACGAATACAATACGCATACAGCGAGAGAAGGCTTAACATCCCCTCGAATTTCTATCCTAACTAATTAATTATAGGCAATCAATCCCTTTATTCCCTAGCATCTTAAAAAACTTTCGTTCATCACTACTCGTGAATCCCTTGCTGTATAAGGGATACAGAGTATTGCACAAAAATAATTCATTTAATGTGCATTAGTTACACAAAGAATACATATCTTTGCTTCAGCTAAAACGGAATCGGCAATCCGTAAGATGATGCGAAGTTCAGTAACACATCTACAACAGGTCACTCCCTTACTTGAGGGTATTAGTATCAAGAGACTGCGAGCTAAAGCAGGTGGTTAGTTACCGAAAAGATAGAGCAAGCATACCGAAAGGTATTAAGGGGAGCATGACATCCCCTATAGATTGTGGTAGTTCGATTCTACCTATATAAGCGTGGTGCAATCTAATAACAATGCGGATGCAATGAGCATTTGATGAGAGCGATACTCACCGCATTGACTAACTTTTAAAACACAACGACATGGAAGTCATTAAACACATCAACACATTGATTCACAATGGAAACGAATACAAGATGATTCGTACACAAAAATTCGATGATAAGACTCATAAATCAACTAATCAATTCTACTTAAACGGAAAGATAGTTCATGGTCAAAAAAGATACGAGATAGAGACGAGATTAGATGAGCAAAGAAATAACGTATCATTCAACGAAATACGTTCAAAAATATAAACTTTAAAATCAAATAGCAATGAAAAAAGTAAGCACATCACTAACAAAACGCATCACTGAAATCAACGAATTGATTCAGATAGCAAATGATTTGGAATTGACCGCATACACGTATGGAGGAGGAACACATCCTTACATCGTAAACATCAAACAAATCGTAATAAAAAATCAGTTCGTGACTATCGAAACTGCATCAATGAGTCAATACGATTTCATAGGCAAATCTAGATTCAACGTAGATAAGTTAGCCATTTGGGAGGACAATGGATTGGACGCATTAAAGTATAATTTAACGCACATCAAACGTGCATTTATTAACGCAATAAACAATAATTAAGATGAGCATAATCAAATCACAAATCGAAAGCCTAGGATTCTCTTTCCTACACAAAACAAAGAGAGATGGATTGTACTACGCATTCAATCCAATGGGACGAGGAATACTAATAGATGGAAAAGAATACCAAGATGTATTGGATAACATCGAACATTACTTCAAGGATATGTATCCTATAGAGGATAACGATGACTATGAAGAGGACGAGGAATTTGTAATAGGATGTAATAAATGTGGTAAGGATGTTACTGAAGTTAACGCCTTTGGCACGTGTAATAAATGCAGTAAAAAATAACAACTAAAAAAATAACGACATGAGATTAGTATTCAAACACAAGGAAACGTTACAAGTATTCAGATTGGATAACACGACAAACGACAAAATCGAATCAGACAAGAAACGCAAGATAGTTCAAACGTATACCTTTTCACGTTCACAATTTGAGAAGGATTTAAACGGGATGCGCGAGTTTTTCAGTCATGCAGATACAAATTGTTTGGATTGTCCGTTTAACGAATTCGGCAAGTGTTACACACACAAATTCAATCAATACGTCGGATTCAAATCCATGCTAAAATCAATCAAGAATGAGTTTAAAACTTGGGAAGATGTTCCTGAATACGATGAGTTTATCGGTGCGGTGATTGTTAGCATGAGCGCGAATAAGTTCATCCGATTCGGAACGTACGGAGAGCCTTCACTACATCCGTTTGAGTTAATTGAGGGGATGGTAAACGTCGCACAAAATTGGACGGGATATACACATCAGTGGATGCGTAATGACCTAGGCAAGTACTTTATGGCATCCGTTCACGATGCACAAGGTGAAGCAAATGCAAGTGACAAAGGATATCGTTCGTACATAGCTACGGAGACAAAGCTAGACGAGTACGTTAATTGTCCCGCATCCAAGGAAAGCGGATATAAAAGTTCATGTTCTAAATGTGGATTGTGTTCGGGAACTGAAGGAAAAGGAAAGAAGAGTATTTACATTTTAAACCACTAAACGACATGAAATTAGTTACCATTTATTACAATGATGTTTTTGTATCAGAAACACCATATGAGATTTACAAGGATTGTCCTTGCGTAAACATCCAAGAGGAAAAAGCAATTGATTATGCTAATGAAAAAATAAACAATGGTGATTGGGATGCGTATTGTATTCCCGAATTATCAACTAACAAAGTAATTTTTATTTAAAACTAAACAACATGAAAACATTTGAATTAGAAGGATTCGAGTCTTGGATACAAGACGGAAACGCAATGGTAATTGATGGCGCATGGTCAACACAAGATGCGCAATGGTGTAACCGAATAGAGACAAAGCCACAATTGTGGAAGTACTTTCTAAAGGAGTTCTATGACACTACACCCGACAAGTATTTCTTTGCTCAAATCAAACCATACATGGAGTTAAACGTAGATGACGTGTGGGAATTAAAGTATACGTTCACATCGGATTGGTTGGTTGACCTATTCAAGATAACGCGTAACGCGGTGCATGGACGATTGGCGCAAGGCAATGACTTTGAGACGGACGATTTCATTGTACGCATTGAAAAGCCTACGGGACGATTCGCGCGATACGGAAAGGTATTCATTAAAGAGTTAAACGACTAAACTAAACGACATGAAAGTAATGAACGACGGATTTGTTTACAAGCTAGTAAACGAAAAAAGAGCAAGACAAATTTTTGACCTAAACCTATTTGATTTATACATCATATGGGACGATGATTCAGAGAGTCTAATTGATACGCATAACGAATTGAACGATGCGTTAGAGAAGGGATATGAGATTGGAATACCTGTAGGTTCAACACATTAAAAAAAGAGATATGCTAATTGAATTAAGAGAAAGAGATACGATGTTGATTGACGGGATGCATTCAACATTAAGCGGTTACTACGAGTTAATCGGTCAAGTAAGTTCTACGGGACATTATATTGTGCGATGCGCTGATACGGGCGCATTACACGTTGTCCCATTGTACCTATCGGAGATATTAAACTAAACTAAAAGAGATGATAGTGAGAAAGGAAGCGAACGTAGTAATCTACGACAACGGAGGGGAGACCCTAGACCGATACACAATCTTTATCGGTGATGACGTGTACGGAATGAGCGACCAAGGGGTTGGATTCAATATGTACATCGGTGACCGAACGGAGATTGAGGAAGGTGACCACCTTGGGACTATGCTAGACCATATCCCACATGGAATTAAGAAGGCGATTAACGAACGATTAAAACTAAACTAAGATGGAAAAATTTGCAAGACGTTGTGATGCTACGGGAAAAGGCATTAACGAAGGATACGTTGTAGGAGACGGAGAGCTTTGCTTTGGTAATGAAGAGGATTTATTATACCATTTAAGAGAACTAAATTGGGAAGATAGCAATGGTGTAAAATCAAAAGATCTAGAGGTAGACCAATTGTTAGAATATTTCTACAACGAAAACTATTACTACTACACGGAGTGGGATATGTATGACATTGATGACGAGTGGTACGATGCAGAAGGAAACGAGTACAATAATTAATAACTAACTAAAAACCAAAACAAAATGAAAGCAATTCTTATAACAATCGGACTAACAATTTTATTAACGTCATGTGGTAGCACGAAGTACCATCCATGCGATGCGTACAAGACAAAGTACAAGCCATTGAAGGCTGACCATCACAAGAAGCATCACCACATTTGCGATGCGTACAATTAATTATAAACTTTAAAAAAATAGAAAACATGGGAAGATATTATAACGGAGACATTGAAGGCAAATTTTGGTTTGCCGTTCAACCAAGCGATTCGGCAGATAGATTTGGAGTAACGGGGCATGTACCTAACTTCATAGAATATTGTTTTGATGAAGATAGCAAAGAAGATATTGAGGCTGAACTAAAGAGAATAGAGGAGACGTTAGGAGAACACCTACATAAAATGGATGACTTCTTCAGCAAGAACACATCGTACAGCGATGAGACATTGACTGAGAACTTACTTCACATAAGTAACCTACGTGACTACGCAGACTACAAGTTAGGTAAGCAAATACTTGACTGCATAAACGAGAACGGATACTGCGAATTCACAGCAGAACTTTAAAACTTAGAAATCATGAGAGAGAAACTAATTAACGCCATCTACGACATGGCACGAGACGAATTCGAAACGGCTGACGATGTATTAAAGTTAGCCTTGAAAACTGACGAGCAATTGCTCGATGACTTAATCAATATTGCAGAATACTTTAGAGATAGAGACAACTAATAAACTAAACGACATGGAAGCAATGTATAAGGGATTCAAGATAATTGAGACCATGCAAGAGGGTGGGGCAACTACATCAGTTGCCTACCTATTTGATGAGGCGATGTTCGGTACGTTCAGTCACATGGACGTGGAGACATCGTACGAGAAGATGATTACAAAGATTAATAACTACCTAAAAAACAAAATCAAATGACAGAGAGACTAGAGTACCTAAGACAAGAACTTAGAGCAGAGAGAATAAGCATAGGCGAGTTAATAGAGTTACAGAGCCTAGCAAAGTATATTGACAAGGATGACGTAGAGTTACTAGAGGCATCAGGTATTAAAGAATTTAAAGACTAAGAGACATGAGAGTAATTAGAGTTAACACAACGGCATGGTCAGAAGAGGACTTCTACCTAGTGACTACGTTAGATGACCAAGACATCGTAGAAGTAATTAACCCCCTCGTTAACGCAGAGCGTGATGGCGAGGGCTACTACGACAACGACACGTTGTTGGACGCATTAAAGAAGAGATATCCCGAGCAGTACGTGGATATGTACACAGAATTTGACGAACTAAAATTTTAAACTAAGAGATATGTACACACTACCATTAACAGAACAGAAAAGAAAAGAGGTCATCCAAGAGGTGATTGACCGAATGTTGTACCTGCCAAGCAAGAGACGTGAGGTATTCATGGAGATATTGATTGGCTCATTTGAGGCGTTCCCGTTAGATAACGAGGTCAACGATCGTGGTATCAAGGTCTTTGTACCCGTGCGAGAAATGTAGTATCTTTGTGTAAATATTTAAACTATTCATTATGACACCAAGTAAATTTATCGGGGCGTTGTTTCAGTCAAGAGACATGATGCACATCGCTCACTTGCAGACGACATCGTTTGCTGAACACAAGGCATTGAACAACTACTACGACAACATCCTTGACCTAACGGATAGCTTCACAGAGAAGTTCTTCGGACGTAACAAGCGCGTTGAGTTTGTAATCCCTGAGGCTAAGAACATGGACGCAGTTGCGCACATGAAGGATATGCAGAAGATGTTAGAGGCTGAGCGAGTAAACTACGCGTCTGACCTACAGAATATCATGGACGAGATGTTAGGATTGGTAAACGAGACATTGTACTTGTTGACTCTATCTTAATGCACACGAGGGGTGCGCCTCGTTAACGCACATATTTTAAACTTAAATCAAATGTAATGAAAGCAAAAACAATCCAACGGGTTGGGTATCTCTGCGTGGGTATACTACTGACCTACATGACACTCAAGTCATGTGAAGCAAAGCCTATACCAAGGACACACACTCCATCGGTGGCATCAACATCTGTTAAGACCATAGCCGATTGGCATGGCAAGTTTACGGGAAGAAAAGAACAGTACCTAAATCACATCTACAATGGAAAAGACTGAGCGACAAAAAAAGATTGAGCGCAAGGTATTCGACCTGCGTTTTTCTTTCCTTAAGTTACAGACTAAGCGAGGAGAGATGATGACCTTAGAGATGGCAACAGAGTGCGCCTTAGAGTGCGTAGGCTACATCACAGAGGGACTAAGAGAGGTAAACGCACCTGACGATATCATATCGGATTGGTTGGAGATAAGCCTTGTATTGTATAACGAAAAATTTAAATCAAATGAAATTTAACATTCAAAGAGAAGTAAGCAGAGACGTATTAGAGAACATATTCGTGACTGCACTAGAGGGTGGTAGCAACTATTGGTACTACATCAACAACGAGAACGGAAGAAAGGTACGTGAGGCAGTTAGCAGAGAGGAAGAGCCATCTTTCTCCATGGCATTTGCCAAGGCTATACTTGACAAGCGCATTAGCATTGAGGTACATGACATAGAGGACATGGAGAACGATGAGCCAATTGGCGTTATCAACGAGGACACCATCATGCATGGGCTACAGAAGATGGTAGACGAGGGCGATGGATGGGCGTTGTTCGATGAGATAGCCGAGCAAGGTGACGCAACATCATCGGATATGTGCTTTCAGTACATGGCGTTAGGCGAAGTAGTATACGGATAAAATCAAGAGACATGAGGTACAAGCTAATATATCAAATCGGAAAGAAAGTAGTCCAAGAGTGGACGTTCAACAATAGGTCATTAGCCTATTGGATGAAGTCTGAACTTTTAAACAAGGGAGGCTACGACATGGGTAAATTTAAAGTAAATGAGATATGAAACAGACCGCAGTAGAGTACTTAGAGGATGTTATGACACAATGTTTAGGTGTTGATAGGATGCGTCTACTATTCAATGAGTTTCAAAAAGCTAAGGCAATGGAAGTAGAGTATCAACACGAATACAAATGGAATAACTGCAAGAAAATAATCCACGAGGGATTCGTGTACGTAAAGTACAATGATCTACTTGAGTGCGAAAAAAGTTTCAAAAATTGCACATAATTAAATCTTATTAACTATATTTGTGAACAAATCAAATGAAAAAACAAATCTTTAATCACTTCATCAAGTCCATCACCAAGCTATTCAACATAACTGAGGATGAGATGTTTGCACAGAGCAAGAAGCGTAGCGTAGTTGACGCAAGACAACTGCTATACTTCCTATGTGCGCTCAGAGACATGAGGTACACCACCATTCAGGAGTACCTTAAGGAGAGAGACGTTGATGTCTCTCACACGACTATAATTCATGGCGTTAAGCAGATGCAACTACGCATGAACGAGGACAAGGACATCGCGTCCATCATCAACACAATTAACAGGAGTATATAACCAATAAAATCAAATAAAATGGAAAAGCAAAAATCAGTTTTTGATGTCTTGTCGTCTGTAGACATTAGTAAAAAAATCGAGACGAAGGGTAACGTAAAGTATATGTCATGGTCATACGCATGGGAGATACTAAAGATGAACTACCCAAAAGCCAAGAGGATTATCTATGAGAATCCTGACACAAACCTTAACTACTTCACAGACGGCAACACGGCATACGTGAAGGTTGGCGTTGACGTAGAGGGGATGGAGAACATCGACTACCTACCAATCATGGACTTCCGTAATCAGTCAATCAGACTAGACAAGCTAACGTCCATGGACGTGAACAAGGCTATTCAGCGTTCGACTGCTAAGGCAATCGCTATGCACGGGCTAGGACTTCAGCTGTGGACGGGTGAGGATATGCCTGAGATGGTGACAGCCAAGCCTAACGTAGCAAAGAAGAGAGTTGATAGTGAGAAGAAAGAGGGCGAGGACGAGCAGTTGCCAATCCTTAAGCCAAACACACCTGAGTTCACTAAGATTGAGGAGTACATCAACGCAAACAAGGCACTTGGTGAGGACAAGATAGTTAAGCAGATAGGTCGCAAGTACTTGCTATCAGCTCTGTCCCGTAAGATGATTCAAAATATGTTCAAGTAATGGACAGCGTAATTGACATCCTACGTAACGATGCCGAGTACTATGGTGGAGAGGGAAAGAAGTACCTCTCCAATTCAGACATCGGTGTCCTACTTCGCAACCCAAGGGAGTTTGGTGTAACACGTGAGGATAACAAGAACTTCGCAGAGGGCAGGTACTTTCATCAGCTATTGATTGAGCCTGACAAGGCGGACGTGGCGTACTTCGTTGAGGCATCCACGCGCAACACAAAGCTGTACAAGGACTACTGCACAGAGAACAACATCCCATTCTGTATGCTACAGAGCGAGAAGGAGGAGATGGAGCGATTGGCATCTGTCATGAGACAAAACATCTACTTCTTTGACGAGATATACAAGGATGGAAATGTGTACGAGCAACCCGCAATCGGTGAGATTCAAGGGCGTATGTGGAAGGGAAAGGCTGACATCGTAACAGACGAGGTCATCATTGATCTAAAGACAACGAGCGACATACACAAGTTCAAGTACTCAGCGAAGGCGTACAACTACGACAGCCAAGCGTACATCTACCAAAAGCTATTCGGTAAGCCGTTAATCTTCTTTGTGATTGACAAGCTAACGGGTCAGCTAGGTATCTTCAGACCAACAGAGAACTTCTTGTTGGGTGGTGAGAGAAAGGTAGAGAAGGCGATTGTCGTGTACGACACGTTCTTTGGAGAGAATCAGCTAGACGAGGTGGACAACCATTACATTGACGAGACACTAGACTAGCATGAGAATAACGAGCCCACTGCAAAAAGTATTGCACAGACGATACCTAAAGGTGATAAGGTCATGGAGATTTATCATGGATAGGTACAAGAACGAAGAGTATGACTAACAAATGCCACTAAATCAAAATAGTGGCAAATGTTTGATAACAAAACAATAAAGAATAAGTGGCAATTTTTACCACATATCTTAAATAGAAATGATAACTAAACAACAAGAACAATGAAAAAAATAAAATACATTAAGACAAAAGACAAAGAAATTATTGTCTTTGGAGAAATTATGGTACATAGTGACTTCAAACATATGAATCCAATTAGTGCAGGTTTCATTTACTTTGGAATAGATGAAGATGGAAATCCAACTTGTACTTGCCATGGTGAAAGTATATCACTAGGATTAGTAAGTGATGAGGAAGAAGATACATTTCTTGCTCAAAGTCAATTAGGATTTAGTTATTACTAAACAACAAGAACAATGAAAAAATTAATTTTAATCGCGGGAATCACATTGACGATGATGTCTTGCACAAAAGAGAACTGCAACTGCGGTGTAATTCAAAGTGATAACGTAGCAGACTACTCCATAGTAATTAGGAATAGTTGCTCAGGTAACAACAAGACATTCTACCTTAGTGAAGGTGATTGGATGAACGCTCATCCCGGCAGTGACTACTGCATCACCAACGTACAATCTTGGTAAGATGAGTTGGAGACAAAGACAGAAGGAAGAGTTCTCCTTCTACGTTACGGGAGCTGTCGTAGCAATAAGCTTATCGTTAGTTGTTGGCGCGTTAATACAACAAATATTTTTTAAGTAATCAATTAAATTAAATACAATGGAACAAAAAGAAAAAGTATTCGCAGACGGATTTATTTTCAAGCGAAGAGAAGATGCACCGGACTTCGTGATCGGTAGGCTATCAATCAAAGTAGACGAGGCTATCGCATTCCTACGTCAGAACGAGAAGAACGGGTGGGTAAACCTAGATGCCAAGTACGGACGTAGTGGCAACCCATACCTTGAGTTAGACACCTACGAGGGTAAGGGAAATGATTCCAATGCCGAATCTAAGAGACCTAATGTCAGTTCTAAACCGGCTATGCAAGAGGAAGATGAAGAGGACTTACCGTTCTAACCTATTGATTATCAGTTAGTCAAGGGGAGTTAGCGCTCCCCTTTTTTAACCCCTAAGAATTAAATGACAAGAAAAAATATCTCTCTATATACTTCTCTATATATATTTATATATATTATTTTTTATTCTTATATACAAGGAAATAAAATCGACAGAATCGACATAACCCTTATTAATAAAGGGATTTATAATTTGAAAACGACATTAAATCGACATTAAGATGACATACACCATAACAATATTCAAAAACATTAAGGAGACAGACACTCCGTTCTACAGAGATGTTGAGAACATCATTGATAGGATTAAGAATGGAGCGTCCAAGGACTTAGTTAAGAAGATACGCGTAGAGAAGCGTAAGGACGTGCGTAACGACCTTAAAAAGCTTTTACCTGCAGTTTGCTTCAGCGGTACCTTTACGAAGCGTACAGACAGCTCTTTGGTGGAACACAGCGGTCTCATCTGCTTGGACTTCGATGGTTACCAAAAACAAAAGGAGTTACTTCAGGACAAGGAGAACATATCAAAGAACAAGTACGTGTACTCGGTGTTTATCTCACCATCAGGTAACGGACTAAAGGTATTGGTTAAAGTTCCTAAGGACTCAGAGAACCACACGAACTACTTCAACAGCCTAGAGAAGTACTTTGACTCACCATACTTCGACAAGACATCAAAGAACATCAGTCGCGTGTGCTACGAGTCATACGATCCGTTAATCTTTGTCAACGAGAACTCATCTCTTTGGGATGTAATCGAGGAGCCTGAGTACCAAGAGGTAACAAAGTTTAGAGACATAGCTACCATTCCAATCACCGATGAGAACAAGGTAGTTGAGATACTACTAAAGTGGTGGGAGAAGAAGCACCCGATGGTTGAGGGACAACGCAATCACAACGCGTACATTCTAGCGATGGCGTTCAATGACTTCGGCATCAACAAGAGCCTTGCATCCTACGTGCTTAATCAGTTCGCTACAAAAGACTTCACGTTGTCTGAGATATCAATTACAATTGACTCAGCGTACAAGAACACAGCTAACTTCGGTACCAAGTACTACGAGGACGAGGAGAGAGTAAATCAAGTCAAAGCAAAGCTAAGACGAGGTGTATCAAAAAAGGAGATACGTATTCAGCTACAAGATTCCCATTTGGATACGGAGACAATCGATTCAGTACTGAACAAGGTAGAGGAGGAGAACGCTAACTCTACGTTTTGGTCAAAGAACGACAAGGGAATCATCAAGGTAGTACACATACTATTCAAGCAGTTCTTGGAAGACAATGGGTTCTACAAGTACTGCCCGGAGGGTGGTAAGAACTACGTGTTCGTGAAGGTAACTAACAACTTGATAGACCACACATCAGAGAAGGAGATAAAGGACTTTATCCTTGACCTTTTACTGAACTTGGATGACATCAACGTGTACAACTACTTCGCTGACAACACGCGATTCTTTAAGGAAGAGTTCTTATCTATGTTAGCAACGATTGACATCTACTTCATCGAGGACACCAAGGACTCAGCGTACCTGTACTACAGGAACTGCGCTGTTCACATATCCAAGGGAGAGATAAAGACCATCGACTACTTGGACTTAGGTGGGTACGTGTGGAAGGAGCACGTCATTGACAGAAGCTTTAACATCTGCGACATCACTGACAAGTGCGACTACGTTCAGTTCATCTCTAACATCTGTGCTAACGATGAGTATAGAGTAGCTACGATGGAGAGCACGATTGGATTCCTTATGCACGGGTACAAGAACCTATCGTTCTGTCCGGCTGTCATCCTAAACGATGAGGTGATCAGTGATAACCCTGAGGGTGGTACGGGTAAGGGTCTGTTCATGAACGCGCTTAGTCAGATGAAGAAGCTAGTAGTGATAGATGGTAAGGCGTTCGCATTTGAGAAGTCTTTCCCATATCAGCTACTTAGTGCAGACACACAGATACTATGCTTTGATGACGTTAAACGATACTTTGACTTCGAGAGACTGTTCTCTGTCATTACAGAGGGATTAACGCTTGAGAAGAAGAACAAGGACGCAATCAAGATACCATTCAGTAAGTCACCTAAGGTAGCTATCACAACGAACTACGCAATCAAGGGAGCCGGTAACTCATTCGCAAGACGTAAGTGGGAGTTGGAACTGCATCAGCACTACAACATGAACTTCACTCCTCAGGATGAGTTCGGCCGTCACTTCTTTGCAGATTGGAACGATGAGGATTGGTGTGAGTTTGATAACTACATGGTAGCTTGTCTACAAGGGTACCTGAACACCGGATTAGTTAAGTCTAAGTTCGTTAACCTTAAGATACGTCAGCTATCTGCTGAGACCTGTCATGACTTCATTGAGTGGGTTGGATTGATTGACGATGCCAACAAGGATGACCAAAGGTTGTACCCAAGCATCAAGTATTTCAAGAACGACCTATACTTTGACTTCATCAACGAGTACCCTGACTACGGACCGAAGGCTAAGATGACGATCAGTCGAACGAAGTTCTACAAGTGGTTAGTGTCTTACTCAATGTACAAGCACGGGGTCATGCCAACTGAGGGCAGAGAGGACAAAGGCAGATGGATAGTTATTAATCGCAAACCTAACGAGGATGGAGTCGAAGCAGTGCTTTAGTTGTAGAAGGATGTTACCTTTGGAAAGCTTCACCGAGAATAGAAGGCATTACACATTGAAGACAGACCTTGGAAGAAACAGGGTCTGTAAGATATGTACGTTTGAGCGATCGGTTAAGAGCCAAAGCCTTGTGCAGTACAACTTTGAGGAGAAGAGATTTGATAACATTAAGTTCGATGACATCGGTCAGGTGGCAGATTACTTCACTAAAAACAATATGATATGAGACAGATAGTATATAACGCGATTAAGTGCCTTGAGTGTGGCGAGACAATAGTAAGCTACAGCCTGCACGATTACAATACCTGTGGATGCCCTAACAGCGCCATGGTTGATGGAGGTAATGAGTACGAGAGATACGGAGCCATAGACATGGAGAAGATTGAGACCAAATACATATACGCAGACGATCCATTCGAGATTGTACGGAAGTATGCCGTACGAGGTAGCCGTGGTGTGGATGGCAGACAGCCACTAACGTATATTCCGATATGCGATATCAAGGACGACTACCTATGGGCAATCTTAGAGTATGGTGGAGCTGAGTGGCACCTTGATATCATTAGGAAAGAGATAGACTATAGGTCAAGTTTATTGCACAAAAAACTAGACAAATGAGACTAACAAGAGAACAAAAGAAAGAAAAATCTGTTGAAGATTTAATCAACCAAATGTTTATCATAGCAGGCCATGATGTTACATTTGAAGACGTTAAAACGCGCCAAGATAATTGGTTTCAACAGTATACTATGACCATAGCTCAAAATGAGGAATGGCAAACGTGGGGTAAAAAATACCTTCAAACAAATTTACGCACACCGGCTAAACTAGCAGAAAAACAAATGCAATGGTTTAGTTTACAATATGGATTATCATTTTCAGATTTCCCTAGTTTTAAACCAAATAACACAGAAGAATAATATGAAACAGAAGGTAGAAGACCCAATCGTATTGAAGGTCATGGCAAAGTACTACGAGCGTAGTCAGGCAGGAATTAATAAGTACGGAACAATGCTAACGCGTGATGACCTAGAGTTAACTGATTGGTTAACTCACGCACAGGAAGAAGCGATGGACTTAAGCCTGTACATTGAGCGAATCAAGCAAGAGCTTGAGTCTATGAAGAAGGAGTTGAAGGACATCAAGCAAGAGATAAAAGTTAAGTACGAGATAAAATGAGATTTGTTACGTTCTTAGTAGTTTGGATCAGTCAGAACCTAGCCATCCCGTTTTGGTCTATAGGTCACATCCATCTAATGACAAGCGTATACGAAGACATTACAGAGATTGTAACGTCAATCGGATTGAATATCGTAGTAGCAATAGGATTTATAATTGATTACAAACAAAGCACAAGATGAGACAAAAACAATTACTGCACGTAGCTATGCTTAACTCATACAACTTGATCACACGTAACGCAACTTACGATGAGATAGTTGAGTCGCCAATTGCTATGTTCGCTCACCTACCTGATGAGCCACTAGACTCAGGTAATATCAAGATGATAATTACTTACTTTGAAGACAAGGAGATGTTCGAGCACTGCGCTTATCTAAAGAAGGTATACGACCTGAGGTTTAAGTTTGATGGTACACCAAATGACTACGAGTGTCAGTGTGACTACCCCGACATCTTAAGCTATGAGTACGATGAGGTGAGGTGTGCTGTGTGTAAGAACATAATAACACGTTAGCATGGATACAATAGAACGAATACCCGGATACAGCAACAAGATGATGCTTGATCAACTCAACGCAGTATTTAAGGTAATGAGTAAGACCAAGATCGCTACCTCAGGAAGAGGTAAGAACATTGTATCTACAGAGGTACCTATGTATCGCAACATGAAAGAACCCATTGAGAAAGTTAAACGTAGCATTGAAAAATATAAGAACATGAAGATAGAGTTTAGAGATTATCAAAAAGAAATTATTCAAAAAGCGTATGATATTTTAGTGGCGTATAACTTCGTTTATTTAGCGATGGAGGTAAGGACAGGTAAGACACTCACAAGTCTCGGCATATGCGAGCTATTGAACGCTAAGAAGGTCTTATTCGTAACCAAGAAGAAAGCCATATCAACAATCCAAAAAGATTATGAGTTGTTAGACCCATCGTTTAGAATAAACGTCATCAACTACGAGAGCCTTCACACAATTGAGAAGACCGGATACGACTTCATCATATTGGACGAGGCCCATGGTATGGGTGCGTTTCCTAAGGCAAGTAATAGAGCGAAGATTGTAGCTGAGTTCATCAGAGTCAACAAGCCATACGTTATCTTGCTGTCGGGTACACCAACGCCTGAGTCTTACTCACAGATGTATCACCAAGTAAGCGCAATCCCCGGTAACCCGTTCAGAGGATGCCCTACGTTCTACAAGTTTGCAAACGAGCACGTGAACGTGAAGGAGCGAATGATCAACAGCCTACGCATCAGAGACTACTCAGATGGAAAGCCATCTATTCTTGAGCTAATGAAGCCTTACATGATAAGCTACACGCAGAAGGAAGCAGGCTTTGATAGTGAAGTAGAGGAGGAGATCCTGTACGTTAGCCTGAAGCCTTCGACCTACGCAATGATCAAGAAGCTTAAGAAAGACTTGGTGATTGAGGGGAAGGAAGAGCTAATCTTAGCCGACACACCGGTGAAGCTTATGCAGAAAGTACATCAGCTATGCAGTGGAACCATTAAGTTCGAGAGTGGAAACTCTATGATACTTGACCTAAGCAAGGCTGAGTTTATAAGGTCGAAGTTTTCGTCCTTTAAGATAGGTGTCTTCTACAAGTTTAAGGAAGAGCTCAAGGCACTCAAGCAAGTGTTTGGTGATAAGCTTACAACTGAGCTTGACAAGTTTGACAACGATGGATATCAGGTTATAGCCTTACAAATTGTATCCGGTCGTGAGGGTATATCCTTAAAAAATGCCGACTACTTGGTGTACTACAACATCGACTTCAGTGCGACTTCGTACTTCCAATCAAAAGATAGAATGACTACTATGAAAAGAAAATTCAATAAAGTATATTGGATATTTAGTGTTGGTGGAATTGAAGAAGATATATATAAAGCTGTAAAAAATAAAAAAGACTATACATTAAACATATTTAAAAAAGATTGTGCTAAATTTGTATAGTAGAGTTGCGGCTACATTTAAAAACATTTAACAATACCCATTGCTGAGTAGAGACCGCAACCTCGAAAAGCGATGGGTTTTTTATTATGAAAGTATGTGCAAAATGTAAAGAAAAAAAAGATTATATAGCTTTTAGTAAAGCTAGAAATAGACCGGATGGGTGTTATAATTATTGTAAAGAATGTAAAGCAAAAGATGATAAAAGACATTACTGTCCTATAAAAAGCAAAAAGTATAAACTAAAAAATAAAGAAAGAGATAAAGCTAATTGGGCTAAATGGAGCTCTAAAAATAGAGAAGAGTTAAATAAAAAAAAATTAGAGTATTATCACTTAAATAAAAAAGAGATAAACAGAAAGGTTTTAATTAGAACTACAGCTAGATTAAAATCAGATTCTTTATTTAGATTCAAAACAAGAGTAAGGGGATTAATTAGAGATTCTTTTAGAAGATCATTTAATAATAAATTCAAAAAGTCTAAAAAAACTGAAGATATACTATGTTGCACTGTTGGATTCTTTACAGGATACATATCAAGTAAATTATCAGAAGGAATGTCATTTGAAAATTATGGTAAATGGCATTTAGATCACATAATACCATTATCTATGGCTAATAACGAAGAAGACGTTATAAGATTAAATCATTATACTAATATACAGCCGTTATGGGCTGAAGACAATTTAAGGAAATCAAATAAAATAGAAAAGTTATGACACCAAAAGAAAAAGCAAAAGAGTTAATAGATAAAATGCGCGATGAAATACCTTGTCATTGTGATGATTGGGAACAAGCCAAGCAATGTGCATTGATTGCAGTTGATATAGCAATTAAGTGCTGTAAAGATTACGATGAAGTACACGAAAACTATACCACTCAAGTTGATTATTGGATGGGGGTTAAACAAGAAATAGAAATCTATGACCGAGCAACAGATTCAAGCCAAGCGTATTAAGTCACTTGAGGCTGAAGGATACTACGTCATAAAGCTAATCAAGACAAACAAGAACGGTATCCCGGACCTTATCGCTATACCACCTAACACAGGTGTGCTGTTCAGCGAGGTCAAGCGTCCGGATGGAAAGCTAAGTAAGTTACAAGAGTTTAGAATTAAAGAATTAAATAAACATGGAATTAGAACAGAAGTATTTAGAGGAGAGAATCCCAAAGACTGAATTAGATGCAATTAAGATTATTGTGGAGGGTGAGTTAGACATCAGTATATTTGGTGACTCAAGGAAGAGAAACCTTGTAGATGCACGCATTATCTATGCAAAGATTGCACGCGAATCTAACCACTCGTACAAGGCTATTGGTAAACATATTGGTAAAGACCACGCAACTATTATACACTACATGAAGAACTTTGATTGGTTGTTTAGTAGCAGCACAGAGTTTCGTGAGACGTACCTCTACCTCAAGGAAAAGTTCATGGAGATGAAACCAAAACTAAAAGATATTCAGGAGATTAAGATAATAAATAACTCAATGATGTTGCACAAACAAATAGAAAGTTTATCTTTGAAAAATGAAAAGTACTTAAGCGAGAAACTAAAGTACGATAGACTACAGAAAATCCTTTGGGTAATCAACGATAGAACGCCTATCGGCCAAGAGGATTACGTTGAAGCTAGGCTTCATAATTTTTTTAATAGTCTTATAATGAGGTAAGCGTATGGAAGGAAATAATGAAATGGACAGAGCAAGGCGCATCGCCTTCACTATTGACATATGTCACAGGTCCTTAGCTGATATCTATGAAAAGTTAGTTGACCGTGAGTTTCACAAGGTCGACAAGGATATCATCTCCGTTATCTCCGAGCTACGTATGCTTCTAAAATCTATAGAGCACGATGACTTTTGAATCAGAAGAAGACAGAAGACGAGAGAAAAAAGCCATAGAAACATTTGTTGCAATATTCGGAGGGTCATACGAGAAGTTAGGCCCACACGATGTAGACTATAAGGTCTTTGATAAGGACAAGAAACTAATTGCTTATGTCGAGGTAAAGGGAAGGATACGTGCATTGAGAGACGCGTATCCTCTCCCTATTGCTATACGTAAGCTACACAAGTTGTCAGAGAAAAGACTTAACCCCGTGGTTATATGGTCGTGCGATGATGGTATCATCTATGGTAAGATGTTCTCGCTGTATGGAACCATCCGGTTGGGTGGTAGACCAAACAGAGAAGGAGCAACTAACGATAACGAGTTAATGGCCTACTACGACAAACAAAAAGAGTTTAAGTACATAAGGTTTAAGTAGTGCCTCTCGGCACTACTCTTATCTGTTTGCTCTTTTTATCCTTGTCCTTGCTTTTCTTTCCTCAGCTTTCTTTAGGTTTCTAGCATACATTGGACTAATATCCCCGTACTTTTCTCTATCCTGAATCTTTTTGATGTTATTCTTTAGATTCTCATTAGCTAACCTAACCTCTTCTTGAGCATAGTATTTACCACCTTTATCGTAAAGTTTCTCGTATAGCTTAGGATTCTGTAGCTCCATGTCAGCTTTGCTCTCGTAGCCCATCAACATCTCAGCCTTCTTTTCCTTATTAGCCTCTTGTTCTTTTAGAGACTTCTTAAGATCAGTATAGATCATTTCATTGACTACCTTTCTAATATCTTTATAGAATGGTACATATCCCAAGGTTCCTGTAAGTTCTAAAGGAACACGAATATTTCTCTCTCTCTGCTGTCTAAGTACAGCCTCTCTTCTCTTAGCTTTAACAGCATCGCTATCGCTTTCTTTCGGAGCAACTCTATCCTTCTCAGTTAACTTCTTGAGTGAATAATCAAGTGACTTAACAAATGGTCCTGCAGGCCCTAACATATTTTGATATATATCAAATAGTTCAACACCTTGACCCATATCTTGTTTCTTCTCTTGAGGCAATACTGTATACTGAATAGCATCCTCATACGCATCGTAGTCACCTTCTCTTAGTGCTGTAAGATAATTCTTATTGAATTGCTCAGCACCATATCCCATAACATTTCTTGCAATGTTACCGAAGTTTCTACCAAGCATCATTGTCGTCCCGGCAGATGCCGCAGCTTGCCCAAGCTTTTGCATGAAGGTCTTATCATCATCTTCATCATCATCCCCCATAAATAATCCTAATAAAGAACTACCTAATACCTTTAATAGTAATGAGTATGTGATCATACGCGTAGTAACACCTGCTAATAATAATATAGCCTCTTTCTTACTAATCATACCTTGACCTGCCAATGCATAGATTGCAGTACGAGCATTAGTATACTCATACATAGTAAATGTATTCAAGTAGTTATCGAATATTTTAATAGTCTTAGCAATTCCACTAATATCAGGTGATATATTATTCTTTAATACACCCATGTAAGGGTTATTCGTAGCACTCAACTTGAATACAGCCTTATCTGCTCTCTTTCTTGCAGCTTCAATAGCATCCTTGTTATCGTTCATGTAAGCCTCATCATTGGCCTTAATCTTATCAAAGTCAACCTTATTTCCTGACACCTTCTCAAACTCATTAGCAAATGCTCCAAACCAAGTGGGTCTTGTTACAAGTATATCGGGAGCAGACATCATAACATCTGATGTAGCCTCAATCCAATTAACAGGATTCTTAAGTGATCTATTATAAATCATTTGCATCGTGTTCTCTAATTTGGATTTTGCTTTTCCATCTTTCATACCAACAACGCTATTCATAATAGCAGGATCAATAAACATACTACCTTGAGTATTACCACCCATAACACGCTTAATTTGAGTGGCTCCACTATTTATCATGATATCAATTCCTTCTTCAGGATTTGAGTATTTCCTGAATTCTTTAGATGCCCCTTTAAGAAATGCTTTTCCTTCCATCAATGCAACAGCACTCATGTTAGATAGTAACTCTGATGCAGTACGAACTGTGCTTGTACCTAACAAAGATCTATATCCTGCCTTTGTAATAACTCTAGCCACCTTGCTTAAGATCTCATCTTGTTGGAAACTATTTACTAATACATTTTTTGTAGCCTCTTCAAATGCGTCTCTAATTGCATTTAAAAATAAATTTTGTTCCTTCGTAATACCTTCCTCTTCTAATTTTTTACGAGTCTCATTAATAGTCATTCTCGCTGTAATAATTGGATCGGTCATATAGAAATCTAGCAATACGTTCTTAGTTGCATTAAGAGTAGATTGATATGGATCAAAGCTAATAGCTGTTACAGTACCTGTACGTTTTACTAAGTTATTAGCCTTAGTAGATGGCTTTCTTGATTTATTAAAGCTATCTACATCACTTGCTCCTGATATTTTTTCTCCCGGTCTAACCTCTGCAAGTACAACGTGTGGTACATAGTTAGCAATTGGGTCAATCTTATCACCTCTAATAATTCCTGATGTGTATACAGCCTTCTCAGTCATAGATTCATTTGCTTCCTGAATAGCTTTAATAGAAGCTTTCTCAGATGCATTAAACGAGTTGTAAAGTTTTTTGTTATCTAATTCAATACTTGACTTTTCAACTGCAGTAAATTTTTCATATGGTTTACCATACTCTTTTACTAAAGCTTTTTTATTAGTATATTCATCTAATATCTCCTGTAAGAACTTAGCATCTTTCTCTGTGTAATTTGATGACTCATCATTAATTTGACTTATTGTAGCATTAATAAAGTCAACAGCATTGTTTACTTGTTTGCTATCAGGGTTAGACTCTTTCTCAAGTTGAAGTAAATAAGTCATAGTCTTAAAGTCAGACATAATTGCTTTATTCGGACTTTTACCCAAAGAAATAAATACATCTTGTCTAGCTTTCTCTAACTTATCTTGAATCACTCTAAACGTGGATTCAAATGCAGCGTGCGCTTTTCGAGATGGATCAAACATTGTCTCTGAAATATTCTCTGTTTTAAAATCTCCGAATACCTGATCAATATTTGCTAAAGAAATACTACGTTCCATATCTAAAACATAATTTCTTTTCTTTACAAACAATGATTTAATCTTACTTAGAGCAGAACTAACTCTTAGTGGATTAGCATTTTTAACAGAAGATTTTAATGTAGGAGCATTATTAATAGAATTTAATCTTCTTTGCATTACCTTTCCAAAGTGAGGAAAGAAACCGTTGTTTACGTTATCAACTAATTTTAGTAAGTTCTTTAACGTAGTGTTATTCAATGACTTAACTGCATCAGTATTAATTAATTCTTTAAGTGATTTAGCATCATCTCTTTCTAGTCTTGATGGTAGATCTTTGATAGCCTCATCAGTTATAACATCTTTTTTAAGTATGCTAATCAATGATTTTTTCTCTGTCTCAAGTTCTTCCTCAGTCATCTTAGTTGACTCCTTGTCAATTATCTCAGACTTGTATTTGCGCATGATGTCAGCATCTTCTTCGGTAATCGTACCGTCAGCTACCATCTTACTTAATGTCTTAGCAAAGTCTATCTTCCCTTCACTATCAACTTCTTTCTTGTCATAAGCTTCAAAACGCTCAGACATTTCACCGGCTACGGATAACTCCTCGTTAACCGCGTCCAATATGTCGGACACTTTTTGCGTAAGCTCTCCCCTATCCTCAAGCTTCAGAACAGTCGTTCTTTGACCAAGCATCTCCATAGTCTCCAAGTACGTATCGAATACCTTAGATGGAATCAATGATGGATTAATAGAAGCCATTTTCAAAATCTCAGAGATCAAGTCGTTAGCGATACCAAGCTTAGTCTTAGCGTTGTTCTTAACTTTTGACTTAAGTGCGTTAGCTCTAGCTACATCCTGTGCAAACTCAGCGTTCTCAAATACTCGACCTGCGTACTCAACAAATGCATCAACCTTTGCCGGGTTGTCCATGTTAATCTTGCTTATACGCGCCATTAATGCCTGAGCCTGCTTAGTGGTAATCTTACCTGTGGTCTCCATGTCAGAGATAGTCTTAGCTAAGTCTTTTCTCTTATCGTTCAAATCTTTCTTGGCCTCACGAGCTGCACGAGCTTCAAATCTAATTTGATCCTTCAACGCAGTCTTCTCGTTAACTGTTACCTTGGATACCTTTCCTTTTTTAATAGGAGCTGCTTTCTTAACAAATGCAGCGTTGATATCACTAATCGAGAATCCTTTTCTCGCTAGCAATGTCTTAACAGCCTCATTAGATACGCCATTCTTAGCCGCAATATCTACTATCTTAGATATGTTTTCGCTCTTAGACATTAGCTGAAGCGCATCAGACATACTCTCCTCAGTCACATCAAATAACTTCTCTCCTGATAACAAGTCAACAGATACAGCCTGTAAGAACTCATCAAGTGATATGTCTTGCAATTGCTCAGCTGTATACTTCGATATACCTGTAATCTTTCTCACAAATGAGTATAGCTTATCTAACCAACTCTTAAAGTCTTTTAGAGCTTGAGATGCCTTAACAAATGACTCACCCTTATCACCGATTGCGGTAGCAAGTGCTTCCTCATAGATGTAGTTGTCAACCTCTTCTTGAGTTGATCCATTCTTAAGCATCTCATTAACTACACGCTGATAGTCTTTATTGTTTCTAATCTGATCAACATACTCTGAGTCTTTTACTAGGTCAATACCTTTATTGTATAGCTCTTGGTTTGCAGTCTTAGTTACATTAAGCCAAATATGCCCAAACTCGTGGATAGGTGTGTTGTAGTTCTGTAGTGATGGATTCAAATAAATCTTACCCTTATATACAGCACCATATACCTTTTGGTTTTTAGTAGATAGCTTTTGAGTATTCAAGTTCTCTAGCAGGTCATTGAACTCTTTTTGAGATGTAACAACATTTACTCCCGGAATAGAACGAGATAACACGCTAACAAACTTCTTGTACATATCAACAGTAGGCTCAGAAACTTTTCTAGCCTGTGAAGCAGTCATTGACGCACTTCTCATCTCGTTAGATACAGCCTCTTTTGATGTAATCTTTCTACCTGTAGAGTGCTTAACAACACCTGCAACTTTTACGTTTATTTCGTTTAACGAGTCCTTGAACACATTCCAAAACGGAGTAGTCTCCTTTAGGATACCAACTGCTTTACCTCTAATGTATACAGGATAGTTCTTATGTATTGGCAGTCCCTCAGCTTTTTGCTGATCTCTGCTCATAAGTGCCTCTCTTGCTGTCTGCTTAGTTACCTTGTTACCGTTCTTATCAGTTACCTGCAACACCATAGTCAGTGCACCTGCAGGTAGTCCTGCTACAAACTGCTCGATGTTCTCTTCTCTGATGTCCTCAATGCTAATATTTTGAGACTGAAGAGTAGCACCAATCTTAGTGCCTGCCTTAACAGTCTTTGATGGAAGCACGCTCTTAACAACTGCAGCAATGGTATCAACATCTAGCTCGTTTAGCTTAGTCAAGAACTCATTTAAGTTATTTGACTCTGATGCCATCTTACGTATATCATCTGTCTTTTCCCCAAACTTCTTCTCATTTAAGTACTCAGTAAGTTCTATGAATACCTGCTGTTGCATTTTCTTAGGTAGCTCTTGAATCTTTCTCTCAAATGAGTCAAGTACCGCTACGTTAGAATCAATAGCCTCCGGGTTCATATTATAGACCACAGTATAATCAGACTTAATTGCTCCGTTGATAATCTTAATAGCAGCGGTATCGTTAATAGATGCCCATGCAACCTTTCCAAACAGCTTATTAATCAAAGGAAAGAACGGTCCTCCCATTAGTCCTTTATCAACTTTTAGTTGGTCTGCCATTACAAGGTTTATCTTCTTTCCGATAAGTTCAGAAAGACCCATTCTTTTTACCTTGTTAGCTAGCTCGGTGTTCTCTTTAATGTCAATTGTAATTAGCTCTACTTGTGGCTCAGGTTGTTCTCCTGTAAATGCTTCTTCTGAGAATCCTTCTTTCTCAGCCTCTTCCATCATAGCAGTAGCTATATCTAGTAGCTCTTTCTTTTTATCAGTTGTCTCTTTATCTGAGTCAAGTTGGAATAGTATATCAATAGGATTAATATTCCCTTGCTCATTAAAGTCTATAGCAGCTTGCTTATCATCTTTCTTGCTATCTAAGCCACGTTTCTTAGCTCTAAATGCAAACTCTAGGTCTTGAATCTCTTGAGTCAGCTCAGTACGTCTTTGACCTGTAGCTAAGTTTCTTTGGTTAGCAATCTGAGCAATTCTCCTATCTGATCTTTCCTTCTCATCCTTAATCAATGAGTCGATGTGATCGTTGTACTTTTGAATAGTTTCCTTTTGAGTTAACTTCTTAACAGCCTTTGGTTTTGCAGTAGGTTTAGCTTCAGCTACCGGAGCAGCTTCTGCTATAGGAGTTTCAACTACCGGAGCAGGAACTGTCTTAGTAGCTTTACGAACACGTGTCTCAGCTTTCTTAAGATCACTCTTATTAGTTGCTATAGTAATCCTTGCGTCTTCAATCTTATCTTTATACTCTTGACGAACTTTAGCAATCTCATTTTTCTTTCTTACAGGAGACCACTTAGAATTATTAATCTTATCAACCTTGGCTTTAGCCTCATCTTGATACTCTTTAATATTATCTTGTTCTGTCTTTATATTCTCAGTGTTATCCTCAATCTCCATTACGTCTCTATCGGACACCTCAGAGGTGTCTACAATAGTTTCTTCAGGAGCGGTAACAGTTTCAGATACAGTCTCCTCTACCATCGGTAATTCTACCGTAATCCCCTCATCAGCCAATAACTTCTCAAGTGCGTCAGCTTCTTGAGTAACCTCAGGCGTAACCTCGAAGTCTAACTCAGCCTCAGTACTTGGAGCTGTTTCAGTTGGTACTACCCCTTCTTGTTTACCAAGGCCTGCATCTATTAATTGCTGACCACTAAATGTAAGTTTATAACTTTTACTTTTTCCTATCGTAGTAGTTGATTCATTTATTGCTTCAACTCCTTTTAGTTCATTTGGAACATCTTCTTTTGAAGCATATGTAAATGAATATCCTTGTGAAGGATTAACAATTATTTCTTCTTGTTGAGTGATCTCTGCTTGAGCTTGCTTACCTTGAGCTTCTTCTCCGACAATTTTTTCTCCGACAACTTCTTGGGCAGTTTGCTCAACTGTTGGTTCGGAGACTCTTCCCTCCACTTCTTGGCCAACTCCGGCTTCTGACTGAATAGGAACTTCACTTGTTGTTTGCTTTTGAACGGCATCTTTTCCAATTTGTTTTAGTCTATCATTAATCTCATTTACCCTTTTCTTTTGTGGCTCAACAAGATTCGGGTCTTTCCCTTCAATTTGTTTTTCTAGTTTATCTTTTTCTAGCATTAAGTCAAGTGATGCAGCCTTACCTTCTTCCGTAAGGGTATTTGGCATCTGATCTACCTTTGACTTGATTATGTCAAAATCTCCTAATATATTAATTGCATCCGCTTTGGTAATCTCTCCACGAATAATTTTAGCCTTAAGAGTTGTCTTAACCGCTTCACTCATACCCTCGGTCTCAGCAGCAGCGATCAATGCTTTAATCTCAGCATCCATCTTATTTGCTCTTCTGCCTTCTACTGTTTGTTGAGCACCGGTTACAACACTAGAGATCATACCACCACCTACAGCACCTAAGGCACCATCGTATAGTACGTCACTAGCTATCTCCCAACCTGTTTTATTATTGAAGTACTCAGTCCCTTTCAATTGATCGTAAACCTCTTTAGTACTTACATTAGCTAATGATTGAAGTGCCTCAGTGGTTCCTTCAGCAAGCATACCAACACCAATCTTTACTCCTGCCTGTTGCAGCCTTGATTTGGTTTCGCTAATTAATAAGTTCTCAACGTACTCTTTTGGAGCATCCTTAGTAAGTTTTTTAGCCGCATCTTTAACAACATTCATTGCTAACTTCTTACCTATCTCACCACCAACTAACTCATCTAAACCTATTTTCTCTAAGTAAGATGATACAACACCGTATGCTGCAGACATTAAAAATTTATCTCTCTTTGGGACATCTTTTAATTCTTCATCATCAAACATCTCAAATGTTCCTGCGGCCCATAACGAAGCAAGGGCAAGTGGAGCACCACCTACAAGTCCTGCTGCTATTGCAACTCCGGTAGATGCACTCGACATTGCTGCCTGTTGCAAAAATGTTCTATCTTCAGAGCCTATAAATTCTTCAGTAGTAACAATTCCAAAATTATCACGAATAAACGCCTCTTGATCCTCAGGTGTTAACCCTGCTAATCGACCAAGGTCTGTAGCCATTTTAATAGCGTTGTATGCAATCGCACCACCTGTGCTACCAATCTGTTCTTGAACAAGTCTATTCTCAGCTACGGATCTCTCTATAGCTTTCAACGAACCGTTCATGCTCTTGTTATCTATATTGAGCTGTTCCTTTTGTTTTTCTACAGAGTCATTCATCTCGGCAATCTTTGGCTGATACTCAGCATCGTATTGCTCCTGAGTAATCTCTCCGGACTTTAACTTTTCAGTTACATCGTTAATGTACTTTTCTTGGAAGTCTTGAGACTCTGTTAATTTTTTTCTTGAATAATTAACGTCATTAATAAACTCATCACTTCTTTTAATCTCTTTGTCATCTACCTTAATAGCAGCTACTGCAGTTTGAAACTCTTTATTGTCAATCTCTCCCCTTGAGTAGCTATTCTTTATTGTCTTTAAGTAGTTTGATTTATCTGAAAAGTATTCTTGTCTAGCTTCTTTTAACTGTTGTTTCTCCTCAATTCCTTGAACAGCTTTTTGTGTAGCAGTAGTCTTTGGTTTCTCAGCGTAAGACACGCTTCCATCTTTATTAATAACAAGCTCAGGTTGCTCAAATTCTTTTTGACCTGACCCTGCTTCAAGAGCTCTTTGCTTTGACTCGATATCTCTTGTTAGGAATGGACTTTCTTTTTCTTGCAAGCTAGTACGACTCTCAGCCATATTAACTCTCTCCTTCATGAAACTCTTTAGTAAGTTTGCATTTAACTTGTCATCAGAATCCTCCCAATTGTCTAATACAATTTCGATTCTATCCTTAGGATCTTGGCTTCCCTTTAACGAGACAGTCATCCTATCGACTCCTGCTTTGGATTGCTCAAAATTAAATTGAGGAAACTTCTTAGATAAGACATCGGTAACTACCTCTTCGCTATCGTCAATTAAATTAGATGTAACGTATGCATCAATCTTGTGATTGATATCGTTTAACTCTGAGTTTTTAACTGCTAAGTTTTGAAGGTCTTGTTTTTTAGGGTCAACCTTTTGGCCGTATTGTTTGTTCAAAGAAAGTATAGAACCTTCATTTGTAATTACAGACCAATTGTTACTTCCCTTTGGTCGATACATCCATGCACCATCGTCTGATACTTTGTATTCGTTTGACTCCTTACCCGGATAACCAACAAATACTTTTTCACCTAGGACAGTACTTCCTTCTTTTTTGAATTGCTTATTTAAAGCTCCTACTCGTACAGGATCTTGGATAGGTTTAAATCCTTTACCGGACTTATCATCCTCATACCATTGATTGTACTTGAAACGGTATTCTTTTTCTTCTTTACCCGGATAACCTTTATAATACTCAGCCTTGTTAAACATCTTGTCTAACGTCTTAACTCTTTGAGAGTTATCAATCTGTGTATTATAATTATTTACTTTAGCCCCTGTCTTTTTATCTACAGAGGTATCTGTAAACGTATAGTACTTTCCATTATAATAACGGTATTTTGTCCCATCATTACTTTCAAGTACTTCACCATCTCCTGATATTTTTTTCTCAGTTGGCTTGTAATCGCCTGTATATTTCATTTTCTCAGGTGTACGCAATGTACCCCCGCCCGGAATTACTTTTAACCCTCCGTCTTCAACTTCGTTGGCAGAAGAAACCAAAGTAGGTTCTTCCAACTTGGAATCCAATTCTGAAGAAGCTTTTTTTTTTACTTCAACTGCATCGGATGGTGGTACAAATTTAGTGCTTTTAGTTGCTAATCCATCACTAGGTGGTGTCCATTGTTTAGCCATTATATTTTATTGTTTAGTATAAGTTTTACCATCTAATCCAACCATTGTTTGACCTTTTTTAAGGGTTTCCCATTTTGTATTCCATTGTTCAGCAGTCAGATTTGGTTTACTACCTGAAGGCTGCAAATCACTGCTTTTACTTTTAGTGTATATAGGTTTTTCCACATTGTATAATGGTTTGCCTTTAACGTAACTACCTTCGTCTAATCCTGTAAAGATATCATTTATTCCTGCTAATCTAGGTGATGCAGCCTGAATAAATCTATCCTGAGATATTTTCATTCCATTTACATCCCTTAAAGGAATCTTCTCTTCAGTAGTTCTTAAGTAAGATCCATCTTTATCTCTAATTTGTCTATAGACAAGGATTGCATTGTTTCCTCTTACAACATTAACAATATCAGGGTCTTTCTGTTGGAAGTAAGTAGACGCTGCTTGAATATCACCTTCGTTACCATAGTAAAGTAATCCTAACATATTTGCAGCCTCAGTCTTCTGTTGTTTTTCAGCTCTTCCTTTATCTTGTCTATCAAGAATATACTCAGGTGTATAGTTAGAAGGCTCAGTATAAGTATCTCTTGAAACCTCACGGTCAAGCATACTACGTAACTGTTGTTGCATATACTTTTCTGCAACACCGTATTGTTCTTTGTAGTACTTACCACTTGTATCAACTACAGTCCTTCCGTTCTCAGTCTTCATTAAGATGACATTACTCCCTTGGTCTTTAGGATCAAATGAGTATCTATATGCTTCTCCTGTAGCCGGATCGTATTTCTCGTGATCGTATAGTACAGACTGAACATTGTAGTCGTTAGATAAACGAGAAGATATAAAGTTCTCCTCAGCCTTGTTGTAAAGGTTGATAGCTCCATCTAGATCCTTCTTTTTAGTTGGATCAGAAGTTGTTATAATCTGACCTGCTCTAAACGAACCACCTGCTTTTATAACATCTTCTTTGTTTTTACCCAACATCTTGGCAGCTTCTTGCAAAGATTCCTCAACTTTAAACTTATCGTGGTATGATTTCAATCGGTTACGAGCTGTATTGACATTAACATAGTTGTTTGGATCCTCATCCATAACGTCTACTGTCTGCCCATCAATTTCTTTCTTTAGTACCTTAGCCATACTTACGTTACCTGTAGTAGGGTCTAGATAGAAGTTCATGCCACTTAAGTTAGCGTAACCTTCTAATTGCTCCATCTCCCAAGATTCTAATCCTGAAGATACACCTGACTCCAATCGCTGCATTTTCTTCGAGTACTCCTCTTGGTACTCTTTAGCTAAACCAAACGCTTGATCTGTACTGTCAATTAAGTTTTGTCTTACAGTAGCGTAATCCTTAAACTTCATCTGACCTGACTTTAATAATCGTTCTTGGATTAACATTAACTGAGTTGCATTTTCTGCATAATCCAATGTTTTTTGGTTTACAAGACCATTCTCTCCTTGTGTAGCGTTAGCTAATGTTTTTGAGAATGCACGAGTAGACTCGTCAATAGCCGTCTTCTTTTGCTCTCTTAAGTTATTTGCCTCAGTAAGTGTGTCGGATAAGTTCTTACTTATCTCCTCCCAATTTATTTGACTGTCCGCTTCTCTCTCAGCATATTTGTAATATGTTGCCATAGTTTATTTATTAAGGTGCTGTAACTGAATTAACGGGTAACGCCCAAGGCTCGTCAAATTGATACTTCATATTATTCTGAAGAGTTTTATCGTATGAGCTTAAGTTATCAGTAAATGACTTGTTGTTGTATAGTGCCTGAAGTTTATCCATAGGCAACTTAGTGATATAATCTTGAAATTCAGCCTCACTTAAATTTGCTACCTCAGGACCAAATCCCCCTGCCTTTGCAATTGCTTGCTGAGCTGTCATCGTTGTGCTATCAGGATTTAAGTAATCAGCTCCTAATTGTCCTGATTTAAGAGCTTTCTCATAATCATTTGTTATGCCACCTAAGAGTTTAGCTTGGTCGCTCTTACCGTAAAGATTAGCTGCTCCTGCTAACTGACCACTCAATGAAGCAACACTTTTAAATCCTTGAGTCATAGCTGCTGACCTTGCTTCTTGAGCATCTCTTGATGCTAACTGAGCACCTTGTGCCTCAGCTAAGTCTAAGTTTGCTAACTTAGTTGCGATGTCTCTATTCTCAGTCTGTGTTAATTTATTCAAGTCGTACAACTCTTTGGACATATCGGAACGTATGCCTCTTGCACTATCGGTAACTGCAGCCTGTACACGTCCTGCTGTTGCAGCTACACCTCTTTGATCACCTTCTCTACCCGCCTCCATAGCTTGTGCTGCTACTGACTTTAAGATATCAGCCTCCATTTTATATGCTTGAGTTGGTATAGCTAAGCCTTCGTAGTAGTTTACGTTGATTGCTTTCTTTGCTTCTGCCATTGACTTTGCTGCATCTTCTTGAGCTTGCTCGTAAAGTTTCTTCTGTTTGTTTGCCTGAGCAAATGACATACCTGCTCCTGCGGCTGTTGTTGCAACGCTTGCTATTGTTAAAGCTGTTCCTACTGCCATGTTATAATTTTTTAATTAATTCATTTGTATAAGTAATAGACTTGGTATAACCTAGTCTCTCGTATGTACTTTCAAGTGCTGAGTTCTTTATCAACACGTGAGAGTACTCGTATCCTAAAGACCTAGCCATATTTGTTAAAGACTGTATCAACAAGTCTATTGCTATTCTTCTATTTGGTTTCTTTCTATACTGCTTATTGGATACTATCCAATTAACTAAGGCAACCTTAGAGTTTGTTATATAAAGAAATCCCGCGCAAGCAGGTACATCTCCATCGTAAACAATCATACCACCCGTTGCATTCTCAGGTAAAAAATCCTTTACGGGAGGGGTAAACCCCCAATCTTTCCACCAATCAAAAAGAATATCATCGTAGTCATTCTCCTCTAATGGTCTTATGCTGAAACCTGTATTTAAATCCATTAGTGCAAAGATATTAAAAATTAAGGATAACTCTTCATTACCTCGGACTCAATAGCAAAAAGTTCAACTTTTGACGTACTGTCATTCTCTAAGTTAACTACGCAGTAGTGACCAAGTACACCATGTGACTCAGCAACTGAGCTCTTGATGTACAAGAAGTACGGTGTCTGAATAGGCGGAATAGCTCCACCTGCCGTAGTATCTACCACAAAGAAGTTGTCACCTGCCGGGTAGTCCTGTGTAATGCCTGTAATCTCACCGCAAAGCACAGGAGTGGTATACGGTGGCAATGCGTAGTAAAGGTAGTCACCAATACTTGCAATGCTTCCGATCGCAACCAACGGTGCGATCGAGAAGTTAATCACTAATGCACCTGCAGGACCCGTGATTGACGCGCTTCTCCCTACACCATTCAATGATCGCAACGCGTACTCATCTGCGAGTGCGGGAACTGTTCCGGAGTTACGAACAAATGCAAACCATGACCCTTCTTTTTTCTCAAACCATGGGTACTCAATGAATCCTGTGGTCTGAATGTCAGTCTGCATAGTTGTTGCCCAAGCGTCATCACCTTCTATGTTTAAGGTCTTAAACAACTTATTATGTAGTGGAGCATCGTTAAACACCGTCTGTAGTGTTGAGCTATACTGATCACCATAGAAGTTATTTCTAACACTATTCACGTTGTGTCGGTATAGGTTACCTCCCTTGAACGTGTAAAAGAAGTTATTCATCCCAATCATCCAATCGGGGATAAAAGAGTAGAACGATGTCCATCCCTTTACTTTTTCGCTATATGCTAATGTATATTCTGACATCTATTTATTTTTAACAAGTGCATGACTCTAATGATACTACCACACCTGCAGGTTCTCCAACTACTACTACAGAGCCTACTTGTGCGCATACGTATATAATTGTTGATGCTGCTACAGTAGTTGTTTGAGGCGTTCCTGTACAGTCGTTGTATTCTACTGTGTAAGTGTCTAACGTAAAGTTGTCTACCTTGTAGCTAACACATACCTCTTCGCAGCTTGAAATTGCCACCTCTGTATCAATTGTAACTGTATTAGTTGTTGCCGTGTAAGACATAACTTGGAACACACAACCTCCGTAGAACGGATCAGATATATTCACAAAGTCACCTACGTTTATACCTGTTATAGATGAGTCAGCTACTAACTGTAATCCATCTGCACAACGCTCAATAATAAAGTTGCTATAACCGCACTCACCAAACTCTACGATAACACCGTTCTCTAATCTAAACCATTCGTACGGTGGAGTTAAAGCTGTAGGTGCGTAGTAGTAACCATCCGGTGCATGAAACTCTCCATTCTCATCTAAGAATACCCAATCAAATAAACCAAGTGTTACACCGTTTCCATTTACAGGTGCGCTGTAATAGGTAATGGTATCTTGGAACTCACAAGCCTCTTCAGGTGTCAACGTTGTTTGACCTCCATAAAATATAGGAAGTACAGTTGGACATGATACGTTTAAATCAAAGTTAGAGCTACACGGTGAGAATATTGTAATTGTTAATGATGAAGGATTAATAGATGTTTTTGGTATAACCAATATACAATTAGCCGGATTATTGACTGTAGTCTGTACTTGAGATGGAAATATATTTACAACTTGAGTAGTGCCATCAATTTCATATACAAGTGTAGACTGATTAAATATATAATTTGGTAAGACATGAAATCCTGTAGTTAAGCCGCAATCTAAATCCTCATCTCCAATATAGGTTGGTACACCAAGACTCCCTTGTAGGAATCCATATATTGGTGAACTTAGTGCGTTGTATACTATACCATCATACTCAGCCTCAAATCCTTTAGGATAATCCTGAGGGTTAAATTCAATAATAATAGCTCCAATGCTTGTTGGGTCATTACCTAAATCAATTGTCACCTTGTACACACCTACCTTTAACTCTGAATTTCCACATTCGTTATTACAAGCTATACCGCATGATGGGCACATTTGTTGTGGCTGTAGTACACATCCGACAAGCTCTCTAACAATTGAGTTGTCAGAGTAAAACCCATCAAGCGCACATATCGTTAATGCGGCATCCGTATACACAGCTGTTGCTGATCCAAGTGATGGGGCATCTAAGTAATAAGTCATATTAAATTATTTAGTTTGGACATCCACACTCTTGGACAACCGTTATTAATAAATTTCCTGAGATTATTTGTGGTGTAGTAGATGCTAATGCACATACTGTCTCATTTGCTTTCTCGTTTATATAAACATCTTGACGTGCTCCATTACAGTCTATGTACTGAACGTGAGCTATACCCTCTCCAACATTTCTAAAGTTCCAAGACTTACATGGATCATCACATGGGGTACATTCACAGCATATAACAGCGATGCCCTCTTCTGTTGAAGAGTAGCAAAGGTCAACAGGCTCAGAGTTTCTAAAGTCCCATATCAAGTATAAGTAGTCGTCTGTAGTACCAACGTTAAAGTCAGCGTAGAAATAATCTCCTGCTCCCAAAATAGGAACTGCATTATTTGATGCAGTAACCAATGCATTAATATCAACAGTGTTGTTGTTGTATAACGTGTTAGTTCTTAAGTACCTAAAGTTATCTGATGCAGGATCAAATTGGAATGTAAGAAACCCTCCACCATTTGATATAATCCTCATTGTACTGTTATCCGTAGGAATGCTCGCTGTACCTTGGAAGCCAATAACTGTATTGTACCTTGACACTACCGGGTTAGTACCCGTATCAAAGAACACTAAGTTAGACTGCAATGAACCAACGTACGCACCGTCTGTGTATCTGTACTCTGTACGAACTGATTGACCTGCCTCAGATGCGGCTGTCAATACGACCTCTACAATCTTTAACACGTTTGCTGTTGGACAGTTTACATTAATTTGAAGTACAGCAGGGCCGTTTGTTCCAATTGACACCAATACAGTATCCTCTATATTTGAGTCCTTGTTAACCACCAATGAACCTGATGTGGTAACGATACCCGTTGTAAATGTATTTCCATTGTACTCAGCTTGAACTTGGAACTCTCCATCAACAGGAAGTGATATTACGTTGTACGTAATCTCTACGTCACCAACTATTTGACCTACGTTAACACAGTACTCGAATCCTTTAACTTCTTCTGTAAATGTAAACTCTTGAGTTACACCACAAGCTAAACAATTAGTTACGGTTGGTATAGTAATATTGTTAGAGCTTAACACGTACTCATCTAAGTAAGGATCGTATGCACCAAGTTTCTGAGTATTAAAGTCTTCGATGAATAAATCACGGAACCAAGTGCTCATGTTGTCATCAGAGATAACAGTTAACTGATCCATCTCTGACATACCACCCTTAAGCTGAATGACAGCTCCGCGTTTAGCGTCCGTAAAGTATCTGTCGTACCCCCAATGGATATAACTCTCAGGGTTAAAGCTAATACCATACTTCTCAGTACGCGCAATCTGCGTACCCAATACCTCAGGTACAGACGTAACAGCTCCACCACCGGCAGCATCAGACAATAAGTTCTTACCTGCTAACACGTAGGATATTTTATCCTCCTGTAGAACAAGTACGTCAGTCTGACGAGCATCTAGTATGTAGATAGGCCCAAATGAGCTCTGTAACGGCTTAAAGTTAAGCAAGCCTAAGTTGAACTCGTTAAGTTTATTTACGTTTGTCTCGTTGTTGTATACACCACTATAGGTCATATCTGACAACCTTCTCGCTGCTTTGTACTCTTCATTGGCTACAGCAGTAACTCGGTTACCCAAGTTAAACGTGTCCCCAACAATTGAATCAAGTATCTTGTAGCTCTCTGCTCCGTTACCAAACGCATAGCAGTTAAAGAAACTCGTATCTATAACAGCAGGAATCCCTAAAGTTAAGTTTTGGTTTAGTACATTACCTTTGTGCTGACCATTTGAGTCAATCTCAAACGATTGATCGTTTTCAAAGAATATATCCGGGTTTGCCTCGCTAGGTTCTGTCTCAAATATAAATGTAGTATCAGCTCTATATACTGTAATTTGTACTTTTACACTTGATTTTTTTTTATCTGAGTCACCACAAGATGCTGTACCTGATACGTATAAATATAAAGCGTTATTTGAAGGGTCTCTAATAAATTGATATTTATTGTTACATAAATCAGGTGCAACAGTGGGAACACTTGAAAGTAAAGGATCATATACATTTCCTACAGGACAGTTTCCTGTACCACCTACTTCTTGAGTGCCTGTATTTAAAATAGCTTGAACATTATCTCCATCCCACCAATCTTTCATGTTGTTATAGGTGGCAGAAGATGTTAATGTTTTTTCTAATGTATATATTCTTCTTTCACAGTTTTGATTTCCGCTTCCTGTACCTTTGCGTTCAAACTTAAAAGACATTACAATTCTACTCCCTTGAGGAACTGTATAATCAATAAAGGGGCCTGTGGGTGATAAAGCACCGTTCATTGGATAGGTAATGGCAGGGAAATCTCCTGCAATACCCATGCTTGCCTGAGAAGTTGATCCTCCCTTGATTGCGTCTTCATCAAATACAACACTAAAATTATTAGGGTTTATTTTTATGTAAACACCTGCAGGAATAGATAGATTTACAGATGGATTTGCAGAGCTTGGTATTTCTAGAAAATCAGCTTGCTGAGATTGTTTGTCAAGTACAGTGGTATATATGCAACTGTTAGTAGCTCCTTCAGTGTCAGCTTTAACAATTAGTCTAATACCTGACTCAACTTTTCTTGCATTCTCACCCTCTAGTAAAAAGTATACATTATTTGTATTAGGGTCTTCAAAGAACAAGTTAGAGTATATAGTATTATAATCCTCTTTGTCAGGCTTAATAACAAACTTATATCTTGTCGCCCATGAAGGTGCAATCTGTGGAACAGGTGAACTTGGTATAGTTACACGTATGTAGTTTTTAAACTGAGAGTTTCCACATGGTACGTTAACAGTATTATTTTTACTAACTAATGCTGTAGTAGATCTATTAAAGTCATCCATGTAAACAATACCAATCTCATAACCTCTGTTACTATGTAAGCTCTGAGTACTTGATATCTCTTGAAAAGTTATAGATGAGCCAATAACATTAAAGTACTCGTATACTGTATACGTAGGAGTTGTAATATTATTAACATATACAGCAACAGGAAATTGTAAGGATATAAAATCACTACTTGGACTTGTTCCAATTAATATCGGTTCTCCTACAGCATTTATACCACTATTGTACTTTATGTATGTATTTAAGTTTTGAGCTATCACACAGTTAAACACATCAGTCATAGTTGTTCCATCACAAGCAGTTGTAATTGGTTGTATGTTACCTATGGTTCCAATTGCTTCTTGAAATGAAGCACTAATAGCTAAATCGTAAACAGAGGCGTAATCTGTTGGAAGTATAAAAGAAAATGTTATTCCAACATTGACATTTTCTTCAGTAGGAAACGGTGTGCTTCCTGAAAAAGAATCGTGACTTAGTGTTATATCAAAAGAAATTATAGATCCTGAAACTAAATTAGAATTTGATAAATCAAATGAAAGAACTGCATCACCTATACTAACAGATCCATCAATATTATAGTTTCCACTTTCTGTTGCATCTTGTACATTTATAAATCCAATGTCCTCGGTATTTAACTCTGTATAGTATTGAAAATTTACAGGGTTTCCATACTTATCAAGTAGGTCATATCCTTCAAGGTAATTCCCATACATCAAACGATTACCCATAATTGTCTGCGCTTTAGCTAGACGTGGTACGTTATCATACAACCTAAGTATCTCGTAGTCAGGTAGTATTGTAAATATTTTGCTATTTGAGAACGTGTAAGTGTAGTCAGTGTTGTCAACTAAACCAAGGTCCGCCTTGTTTAATTTCTCAATTACCTTAATGATATTATTGCTTGCATCCTTGAACAAGAGGTCAATTCCAACTACAAGTGGCCCACCTGAGTTATAGGTAATAATAGCTGTATTAATTGAGTTCTGCATTCCATTGTTCAATAGACTGCTTGCAGAGAAATCAAATGCACCCGGTAAAAATGCCGGTAAAGTAAACTGAGATGTTGCAGAGTACTGACTGTTTTCATAACGATAACGATATGCAAAGCAGATAAATGTATCATGCAAGAAGTTTTGTTGTCCTCCTGTGTTCGTTAACTGAAACGTAGGCGACTCTACAGGTGGCTTCTTAACAACCTTAAGTCTCTCACTTAAAATCTCAGGATGAGGTGCTATAGCGGTTGGAGGAACTGCTACGTAGTAGTCAATATTTGTTGGAGATGGGTTAGCATAGTTCTCCGCAACATTAATCCATCTTGGTGGATTGTAGTCATCAGAGAAGAATAATAAGTCATCTATCTTATTTACAGCTGTAATTAAGTACTTTGGATTGAAATTAAGCGTTGTGTCTAAACCATCTCCATTGTCAATACTAATAACGTGATACGTTAGTATGTTCGTTAACGTATTAAATGACATGATAAGGTCAAGTTTCCCTGTAGCACCTACAGAGAAGTTCGGGTCATGTACAAACCAATACACAGTTTCCTTTGATCCGTCCTCAAATGCACCAATACATCTTGCCTCAATACTTAACGGTGTACCATCTATGTACCCAATCTCTGTAAGTGGTAGGTTTCCCTTAGTGTTCTCAATGACACCCATCTCTGATTGCTCAGTAGAACCCATCCTTACATTTAACGCGTCTACGTATTCTCCATTAGGCACAAGTCGTTGGTCAACGAGCTTGTTCATTCGGCCTGCAGTAAAGTTTCTTGTTATGTTTGACATATTATTTTATGAACTTGTCCATTCCTCTTAAGTTCATTAAGAGTCTTCCGGGATGTATATTACTCATTCTAATTTTTGCATTACGCCAAAGAGCTGTCTTCTCCTTGCGTGCACGACTAATAATGTACTCTTGAACACCTAACTTAGAGTTAAGGATCTCATACTGAATATAAGCGTATACATACTTCTCAAATAATTTGTTTACGGTAATTAAACTATTGTCACCGTTCTCCATACCATCAGATACGTACTCAAGGATACAAGACTTATTAGCCATGCCTGAGTCAAAGTTAATAACTCCTGCCTTCTTATCGATATTAAATGTAGGATTTCTATTAGCTGTCTCTGTATTTAAACCGTATCGAGTTCCAATCGCGTAGTCAAAGTACCAATTTCCATCACAGCAGTAACCCTCTTGGCCATCAAACTGATTACCATGGTTTAAGTATATACTCTTCTTTGTACCCTTGATTCGTTCCCAATCAATCTCGGAGAACTCAGGTTGAAGTGCGTTACCATCTTCATCAAATAATATCCTACAGTTGTTGTCTTGTAAGTATGCCCTAGATGATAGGGTCTGAATGTTTTCGGATAAAGGGTATAGATACCCATCCTTGTACATCGAGATACGAACCCAATTAACGTAGTCTGACGGCAATACAAAGCGTAGTTGCTCACATACGTCCAACTCAAGTACTTTAATCTCTTTAAACGCATCGTAGTTCAACTCTTGAATCGCACGCTTTGCGTGGAACAAGATCTTATACCGCTCCTCATTGTTTACCAATGAGTGGTTTCCGGAGTACATCAATTGGAAGTTTGTAACGATGTCAGCTAAGCTAACGTACTGATACGAACCCCAATTGGCATCCTCAGGAGCATTGCCCCCGTTCTCATAATACTGATACTGTGAAATATATGCCATGTCTTATTATTGTTGTTGACTGAATGTTGGTTCCTCGTGTTGTTGCTGCTGTGTTCCGAACTGAGACACCTCAGACTCACGGATAACAATACCACAGTACTCAAGCATCTTTGTAACTAACTTGTACTCATCCTCTATCGGTAACTCGAAGTCCTGATAGTCAGGCTGTGTTTGATCAAATGCCGGCTCACCGTTTAGTAAGTTGATGTACGTCCACTTAGGAGCTAACGGAGTTCTAAAGTAAGAACACTTCAATGAGTTAACCCCATTGATTACGTCAGGATAAACTGTAATCTTTTCTCCCTCAATGATATACGCAGGGTACTGCAAGCTTGGAGCTGTTAATATAGAGTCCAACAAAAGATTGATTCTTCCGTTGTTTACCTTCTCAGCATCTTTTAATCTTAATGAAGTATTTGGATCATAGCAAGTAATCTTGCTTATCATGTATGGACTATAACCTGTAGTTGTTAACGATGGTACGTAGTACTCATTAGTTAAGGGTGATACCTGAGACAAGAAGTCATTTACTAAGAAAGACTCTAATACCTCTGAGATGTTCTTCTCAATATTAGCATAGTCTGTTCCTGATACACGACCATTCTCTGAGTTAATTACTTTATTATAACTACTAAAGTACTCCTCAAATATCTCCATCTGTGCTTGTATCGCAAGTAAGTTGAAGTCTGATGGTGAGATATAACCGTAGTTATTTTTGTTTAGTATAGATAGTACTGTGTTTCTAACCGAATTTATCATTATAATTCTTTTTACAAAGATAAATAAAAAAAGGGAAGCCTAAACCCCCCTTCTCCTCTCTATATATATTATTACTAAAGTAGCTCCATATTGCTCTCAAGCATCTTTAATGACTCAATACCTTCGTCACTGTGAAGGAATTGAATAGCTACCTCGTAAGGGTCTTCTCCGTAAGGAATGACTACCATCTTCTTTTTGTTTGATGGTGTATTAAACCAAATCTCTTTGTTGCTATTTCTAAAAGTTAATAGCTTAGCCTCAAAGAATGATCTAACGTGGGACTTATCTCGTAAAGATGAGTCGTCCATAACATTTAAGAATCCACGTGGGTCTCTCTTAGCGTATACCAAGATGTCGCGTCTCAACTCTGCAGTTGTGTATCGAGATGGGTCACGGTTAAATAATACTCGTGTCATCAACTCAATCTCTTCTAATGAAAGCTCACGTGCTTTGATAAGCGCATCTGCTTCAACAGATAACCATTCAACTTCTTGCTCTGCATCTCTCTCATTGTTGACCTCAACAAATGATGATCCATTTAATGGATGATAGTGAAGAAACTGTTGTAAGTTAGGGTTTGTTCTTGGTACGTGCAAAAATCCATCTTCAAAAATGATTGGATCTACAATTGCATTACCGTCTTGTTCGTCCTCGAATGGGGACCTTTGATTGATTGCGTATCGCAATGGTCTGTTTACATTGTTTTCCTCATCAAACCAAAGTAACGGAAATCGTTTGCTACTTCTTGATGGTAATGTAAAAGAAAGTGGTGCAGCATCGTTTCTCAACTTGTACACCTTGTCTGCTAATGCAGGTTTGTTTGCTTGTATTTTCATTAGATATAATTTAAATTAAAATAAAAAGAAGGGTGTGTCTTTGAAGACACACCCATTCTGTTTCTATTATGCTCCGTAACGGAACAATACGAAGTTATTCGCTCCAAGTGTACATACACAACGCTCAGACAAGAAGTTTACCTCCATAGCATCTAAGTCACTTGTTTGTGCACCACCGGCAGAACCTGTAATCCAAGTTTTGTAACGACGGTCTTCAGCGTTAACTGTACGGTAACGAACGTGTAAGAACGGACGTTTCGCGTTTTGACCCATGATTTGATCGTATACAGTTGTTGAACCTGCAGGAACCAATAAACCTGTTACTGTACCTGTAGCGTTAGCTCCTGTAGAAAGACCACCACGCATTGTTGGATCGTTCAAGTATTTCCAATCTGTTTTGTAGAAATCGTAAGAACCACGACGGAATCCTGTGAACCCTAAGTTCAACGCCATGTCTTTATCGTTATCAAACAAACCGTAAGATGTACCACCTGCTCCGTAAGAGTTTTGTGCAGCCAACATATCGTCGATATCCAAGCTGAAATCACGATTCAAGAACAACGCGTTCTCTTCGATAGAACCTTGTTTGTCCAAACGAGAGATGATTGTATCAAACTCAGCGATTGAAGTTGGGTTACCACCACCCCATACGTTTCCGCGGTTGTTTACTACGTAGAATACTCCTTCAGAACCTTTGTCTCCAACTTGAGCATTTGCTGTTTGTGTAGCTGCACCTGAACCTGATTCAGCAGGAACTGCTTCAATCATAGCTGTCTCTAAATAGTCTTCAAAACGTAAACGAGTTTCGTGCTCTGATTTCAAGTACCAAAGGTATCCTGATGCTCCGTTCTCTGTTTCGATCTCAACCCATCCGATTTGTGCCATATCAGAACCTGATACTGAGTACTTGTCTTTGATGATGATTGGAGAGTTTTCGAAGAAGATATCGTCAGCTTCTAATGAACCAACCATTCCGTTTGTTCCTTTACGGAACTCAGAACCGTAGATCCATACAGTGATTACGTCAGCGTTAGCAAATGCTTGACCTGCTGCTTCGTAGTAAGCTACATCGAATGTACCTAAAGTTGTATCAACTGCAGTAACGATTGCTTTGTTAGAAGCACCACCTACGTTAGCAGAGATAGATACAGTTTGTCCCGGACGGATAGCGATTGGCTTACCTGATCCTGATGGGATAAGAACATCATTTACAGTAATTGTAGCTGTATTTGCTGCTACATTTGCATTTGAGTCACAGTTGATGTACTTAGTGTGAAGACGACCTTGTTCTGCCCATTTGATCATGTCAGAGTTAGAAGGCATCTCAGCTCCTACCATACGTAAGAAAGACGCAACTGTGCGGTTTCCGTAACGCTCGAATTCTTTCTCGTATGTATCAGGAAGATACTGATTCAAGAAATCGAAGTTAGTAATGTAATTTGTTGATAACGCAACTTGTTGAGCATTCGGCTGCAACGCATAAGTTGGTATCGAGTTTAATTGTGTTGGCATTTTTTCTAATTTTTAAAGTTAAACATTTTTAATACTGCGAATCTTGAGTCCTCTTCCGGAGTCAGGATTAACAGCCTTTACTTTCATCTCCCCCTTGTTCATGTTTACAGGTGCTTGACGCTCAGACATATTAATGTTTTTTATCTTACGCATCCCGTCATCTGTAGCATCTGATTGGCCTTGCTCATAAAAGAACTTGGCAAACTTCTCAGGGTTCAATGCCATCGCTAATGATCTATGGTATCCTGCTGCGTCCTTCATCATTCCATCCTCATCCAAATACTTCGTAATGAAGCTGTATGGATTTGATTGTAACTTTTTTAGTTCAGCGGCATCTCCCGGTGCAAATGAAATATTTTTCTCTCCGACGTTGAACTCAAAACCTTTGAACTCTCCACCAAAGACTTCATCTGTCTTTTGTTCGAACCACTTACTCTTACGCGCGCTTTCCTCCTCTTGATTCTTAGCTGATTGTATATACTGTTTATAAGACTCATACTCTTCTTTATCAGCTTCCGGAATAGAAGACCTGCTTGACTCAAGCGGCACTCTATATTTTTCCTTCTGTTGATTGAAGAATTTCTTCGCCTCATTTACAGACTTTTTCATTTTGAGCTTAATTTTCTTAACGTCTGATTCATCATCAAAGTCCTCATCGAATGAATACTCATCCATAAGAACATCAATATCGTCAGAGTCAAGACCTTCCTGCGTAGCAGATAGGTAAGCTCTAAGAAGTTGATCAGGGTCCATGGTGTCGTAGTCTTTACTTAACTGTTTAAAGTCATCGAATCCTCTACCTGTCTCCTTCTTATATTTTAAATACGTAGCAACCTCCTCATCCATATCTTCAGACTCAGTTCTCTCTTGAACTAAATCATCAAATGAATTGATTTCTTTGCCGTATCTTTTTCCCAAATATGAAAGAACTTTTTCTTCCGAAAGTTCATCCTCATCAATTACAATTGGCTCGTTGTCGATTGCCATGTCGCCTGCGTTAATAACCGGCTCGTTGTTAATCTCTAATTCCCCGTTAAGCATTTGTTCATGTTGCTCATGAAGTTCTCGCTCTCTTTCTTGTACACTCTTTGAATCAGTGAACCCTACTTCTTTTACTTTAATTTCCATTAGATTATATTTAAGTTTACAAATTTATACATTTTTTTTGTATTTTATCTCGGCTCGAACTCCGCCATGTCAAAGCCATCAAGTGAATCCTCGTTTGACTCGAATGTTTGAGGCGGTAAATTGTTCTTACGTTGATGAATTAGCTTAGATTGCTCTTCGCTTTGTTGGCTAATTCTTTTAGCTTTTGAGTCTTCCTTCTCCTTCTCACGCTTGTCAAGTTGACTCTGTGTCATACCCTGTACCTGCATAGTGTAGTTAAACTCCTCAGCCATTAGCATCTTCTTGTACTCAGCTTCCTTCTCCATCTTCTGAATGTCGAATGCAACCTCTGCTTGCTTGATTGCAATCTTAGACTGAGTCTCTGCTTGGATACCTTGCATAGCTGTCTGAGCTGCCATCTGTTGAGACTGAAGTTGTTGTTGAGCTGTGATAGCTTGCTGTTGCATAGCCATCTTCTCTTCTCTCTCCTGCTTTTTAGTTCTCTTAAGTTTAAGCAATTGGTTTGCAAGCTTAAGGTTTCTAATCTCACGGATGTCAATTGCATCCTCAAGGTTGATGTCACCTTTAGAAAGTGCCATCTGAATGTTAGCCTCAAGCTGAGCTTTTTGCTCTTCATCCGGAGAGATATCAATAAAGATACCAAAGTCGTATATGTATAGGTCCTTGATGTCGTTTAGTAACGACACGTTGTACTTACCAATCTTATTAGCAAAGTCGTCTTTGAAGTCTGCGTACTCTAAGATATCAGCAACTCTATATGTAAGAGCCTCAGCTAATGATCTAAATATGTATAGGCTACTGTCTAAGATGTGACGTGTAGCTGTATTCGAGTTAAGCGCAGCAAGCTTCTGTAAGCCAACCAATGAGTCCGGATCAGGCATAGACCCATCACGAGCCTCGTTAAGTCCTGTAACGTCACGTATCATACCCATGTAGTGATTGTAGTTAGCAATCAACATCTGTGTCTTGCTTGCACCTGAGTTAGATGTAAGCTGTTGGATTGGAATACGTGCGTTGTTAAACTCACCGTCCTGCGTGTAGCTACGTCCGATTACACTACCCGTTTGGAAGTATAGTCTTAACGCATCCTCAGGGTTGTAAGCTGCACCCGTACCCAAGTCTACCTCATTCAATCCATCTGCATCGATGAACACCCCGTCAGGAACTGTTCTTGCAATAACTTGTTGTAGCTTTAAGTGTGTAATCTGAATCAAGTCAGCGAATGGAATCATTCTACGAACCAATGACTCAACTACTCCCTTGTACATACGTGGTGCACACGCGATGTAGTTTGGTAATGCGTGTTGACTTGATGACTTAGGACGTACCATGTTCTTGGACATCTCCCATCTAAGCATGATGTTGGTACCCATGACCATAACACCATCGTACCAAACGTCAATTGTTTTCTCTACTTTCTCGAATTTCTCTTCTTCCATCATCTCTACAGGCGGGTTGAAGGTATCATCCTTTTGAATCATTCGAGTACCACCATTCTTAAGGATCTTCTTCTTGTAGACAATCTTCTTAGTGGTCTTGTAGTTAAAGTATAGTAGCGTACACGTGTCTCTGTAGAACATACTGTTCTCATAGTACTGAGCTACGTTAAAGTAATTGTACCATGATTGACTGTACTGAGAGATCTCTTGTAACTGATCGTTAGTTATCGTAGGGTCAATCTTTAATATCTCTGTAATTGGAATTGTCTTAATCTCTCCCCAATAGAAACAATCTTTAAAGTATGGGTCCTCGGTGTAGCTGTATACAATATTTGCCGGGTCAACGTAGTCTAATTGAACACCTGCCCCTGCAAGGAACTGATGCTTCATTACACCAATACCAAGCACTGTAATGTCGTAGTCACATCTCTTGCGAAGATCCATGTAATGGTTCTCGTCAAGGATTGTATTGATAGCCTCTTCCTCTGCAATCTCAATTGCAGGCTTATAGTTAAGTTGCATATACAATGATAGCTCCTCATCAGTTTGTGGAAGTTGAGCCGGGTCCATCATGAACGGGTCTACACCTGTCTTCTGTTGAATCTTCTCAAGCACAGGCTTTGCAACCATCTGACCTTCAATTAGATCTTGGTACTTGCTTCTCTTAGCCTGAGACATTGCATCTTGTGCATACGCCTTTACCTTAAACAAACGATCGGACATACCGTTTACAACGATATCTACAAACTTAGGTAGCACAGGTACGGGAGTCCAATCTAAATTAAGATAAGACAAGTCACCGTCAATAGCTAGCTCGTTCTTGTACTTTGCAACTGACTGCTCTCCTCGTGCGTATAGCCTTAGTCTATGGTAGTCTCTCCACTGACCGTAGTATCTACATTGTTGATTTCCGTCTTTGCGGAACCATTCCCACTGTATGGAATTTCCTATTTGCAATCCAAATTCAAATGTTTCTTTGACTGAATCCGGGACAAATTGACTAGGAAAAGCAGTTTGAGATATGTTTATTTCTATTTCTTTCATTTTATATATGCTTCCAAGTTATTCTTTTAATAATACAAGCTATACTACTTTTTGCAATATCAAATTGCTTAGCTAATTTTCTTTGACTCATCCCTTCATTACTTAATCTTCTAATATCTAATACATCTTCAGTTTTTAGTTTAGAAGAAAAATTATCTTCACCTCTTTTTGCTGAAGATATCATTTTTTGTTTTGTCTCTTCAGATACGTTTTTACCATACATATGGTTATTTTCACCTAATGCTTTTTGTGACATTTTAAGTTTAGTCTCTTCAGAATGTTTTTTACCTTTATGAAACTCAGATATTATTTTCCTATGACACTCTGATATTACCTTATTCTTATTGGGTTCCCCCATTTTTCTTCTAGCTTCTTCAGTATGCTTTAGACCTAAAACACCATCTCCACCTTTTGTTATATTACAAAGAGTACCTTTATCTTCCGTTCTTTTATAGATATCTATAAATTCTATTTCTTTTTCTTTTGCATAGTCATAACTGATATCATCAATAAGTATTTCAACTCTATAATCAGTTTTATCTACAATGGACAGCCAATGATTATTTCTATGGGTTTTAGAGTTAGCTCTTTGATATTTATCATCGCTACCTATACCAATATAGAATGGCTCATTTTTATCAAGTCGTATGTGTCTGTATAAATATGCCATTATTGAATCAATTCACTGTTGTGTCCCTTATTACTATATCTTGCAAATTTAATGCTTATTTTTGATTCTTTTTTCTCCGGCACATATAAGTGCTTCTGATTGGCCATAATAGCCAACCCTGAACTAATCGAGGCATCAAACTTAGTACGGTCATCGTAGTTAAATTTTGCCCAATCGTTTAGCGTCTTGTTAAATGGCATACTACCAATCTGATCTGAATCTCTGTACTCTCCTGTAGAATCGTAACCAACGTACTTCTCTATGTATCCCTCAATAGCTGACGCGTGAGACTGTCTAACGTCCTCAGATGAGTTAGGTATACCACCAAGCTCTTTCTCTGTCCTAGAGAGCTTAGATGAGTGCTTGTCGGGTCTGCTTAAACAAAATCCTCTGTAGCCTCTATTCTTAAAGTGATATAATAGCCTTGGCTTATTGTTCTCAATTAAGATTGGCATACCATAGAACACACACGCCATCAGTACCTCCTCAAAGAATATCTCTGCGGTCTGTGGCCTAGCTATGTACTCCAAGAAGAACTCATTTGTTGGAGCATCGTCCATGTGGAACTTAGTCAGTCCATGTAACGCACCGTTTGATCCACGCCCATCTACTACAGCTGAGATATCGTAGGAGTCACATCCAAATGACCCTAGGTGCTCGTTAGCAGGGTACCTTATCCCACTCCTATCGGTTACTCTGTTCTGTAACCTTTGAGCAGGCAGCCAACTAACTAAGAACCTACCCTTAGGGTCAGGTGTCCATACAACCTTTGTATCCCTAATACCATCTCTCCAATGAAACGAGCCTCGTGTCAAGTAATGCTGTTCAATTAATGTATCGTTGTAGTCTACCTGTTGGTATATCTTTGTCAAGTTAAATAGTGATGACTTACTCTCATCCCTAAAAGCGTGTGACTCTGTGCGCGGGAACTGACGGTAAAACTCATTAAGTGCATCCGGATCGTTCTTTAACGAGTCAACCTCTGCCTCCCAATAGTCAATAGCACCGTTAGTTATCCACTGATTGTCTACACCCTTTATCTTATCTAGTGGTCTGCGTAATACAGGCATACCGTACCTGTCAATGAACCCCTCCATGTTCCACTCCATAGGAATGAACAATGCGTATAGTCCTGACTTGGTCTGACCATTGGCATTACGTGTAGTCACGCGAGAGTCCTCGTAAAGTTTCTTGTAGTTGTCTCCACCCTTGCTTAACGCATTTGATGTAGACCCCATCATACACTTACCAATAATCTTTGAACCCAAACGTAGACACGTCTTAGTTACACGCCAATTGTTTAGGATGTTATTCGGCTTTACCCATTTAGCACTATTCATACTAATAGTAAAGTCGCCAAGTATTAATTTTCTTTCATCATCATTTTCTCCATCTACCTGTATACCTACGTATTCGCCTTTATCAAAATATTCTACAGACACTTTATTTCTTCTACCTCTGCTAATAGGTTTATATCCTTCAAATGATTTCTTTTCAGTAATCAAAGGTATTCTTGATAATTCTCCTGAAATACTTATTCTATATGACTTAGTATTAAAATTTGTATTTTGTTCTTGAACGTTACTACAACTTAATCCACAAGATAATGCTAAAAATCTAATCTGCTCAATAAGATTTTTTCTACTCATGCCTATAGATATGATGTTTTTTTTCTTATCTGAATAACCATCAGATTCTATTAAACCCGCTAATAACTGAAGTCTTGTTTCAATAGATGACTGCATATACTGCATTGGTATATGCTTGTTGTTATATACATTTAATTTTCTTAGTTCAGAATTAATTCCTTCAAATCTAAACTCAATAATTTTATCTGAAGTACTTTTTATTAATTTAAATGGAATATTATAAATATCTGCAAACCTTCCTAAATATTGTAATATCTCAGGTTCTTCATATTTATTAACTAATATTGTTAATGAACTTTGTCTTCCATCACCAAGCCATAGGCCTAATAAATAAGGAGGTATACCATCAAACTTATCTGATGATTCAATTCCTTTTGAAGTAATTCTTGTTAAATGTTTTTTTCTGAATTTAGAACTATTAATATACTCTTTAGGATTCATTATAACCTCACCTTTATTGTACTCATTAAATACAAGTCTATGGTTTTTAGTAACTATATAATCTTCTCCATAAGGCTGTTTAACTATATACCTATCAGCTATTCCATTTGTTTTTTTCATAACTGTTTTCACAATTCCTCCCTCAACAATTACCTTATCTCCAATATTAATATCTTTTATCTCTCTAAAAGTAAAGTCACTCATTAATATTTTTGTATTTGGAGCATAACATTCGTCATGTGCCAAGAACAATAGTTTCTCACCATCGTATGAGTTCTCTTCTGTATTCTTCCAATCTATTGTTGTATCCAATCCTTGAATCTCGTTGTCATCAAGCTCGTGCATATTCTTCTTTGTAATCTTTGATGCCGGGATACGGTACGCAAGCTCTGTCTTAGGCTTGTCCATACCGTCCATGATTGGCTTGAAAAAGAAAGGAAGTCTGCTATTGATTGGAACTACCTTATCTGTAAACATCTTCTTAGCATCCGATCCTGTCTTGGATAGGATACCAACCCTTGCATCTTTTGCAAGTGTTCCTATGTTGACACACTCAGATGATGACATATAGGAGAACCCGGAACGTCTAATCTTTAAGTAGACCATCCCAAAGCTTCTGTTGTCTGCTCTACAGGCCTCCCAATATATAAAGAATATTCTATTTGCCTCTCGGTAATCGGGGTACCCAACATCAATACTAGACCATTGAAGGTACATATAGTGCGATCCTGTAATGTATGTTGGGACTCCTTTATTCATGAACCAACAACCTTGGTCCCTGTAATCAAACTCTCTCTCAATGTAGTCTACCCACCTGTTCTTAAACTCAGACGGCATATCATTCCAATGGAATATAGACTGTATCCTGCTTAGTTCCTTTGGTAGGTCTGTTCTCTCCCAATACTGATCGGGTGATGTCGTTCCTCTCTTAATGCACTCCTTTGGTGCAATTGGCAAACCAATGTTTAGTCCTGAGATATTTATAACCTGTCCAACCTGTCCTGTCTTAGATATGACAACCATGTCGTAGTCAGAGTTATACCCGTATACCCAAGTCCTACCGCCATTCTTGCGACTCATTACCTTGGAGGGAACGTGGTTCTCTACAACTCGGTATAGTCTATTTTCCTGCTCTACGTTCTGCAAACCCTTGTTTTGTATCTGTCTTTGAAGGACCATGCTCCATGATCTCAATGTTCTCTCTCTCCATCTCGATACGGCTAAGTATCTCGAATGCATCGAATATAGCTAATTTTTTTGTAGCAGCAGCGTTCTTTAATCTATCCGCGGCCAAATCGTCCTCAGAGTCAAGCTTAATAATCTGCTCCTTGGCTACCTTAATGAGTTGCTCAACAGCAAACTCACCTGCCTCGATGATCCTAAGCTTTATATCTTTTGTATTGCTCATAAGATAATTGTTATTTGATGGTCAAACATCCTGTACAGCTTCTCTCCATCCACAGTAAACTCGTACTCGCTATCCGGTTTAAAGCATACGTAGTCACCCGGCTTTACGCCTTGACTAATTAAGTAATCGTTTGGGTATACCATCTCCCCCATAAGTGGCTCCTCTGTAAATGGCTTCTTGATGTATGTCTCAATCGCGGGGATTGGACGAACAAAGCAGTACCTGTCGTAGGCCATCCATGTGTCGTTGTGCTTGTACATATAGAACTGCTCGGCATCTACAAAGAATATGTCATCACGAAAGAAGCTCTTGCTACTTTTCTGACGACCCTTCATGTCGTTATAGAACTTGAATACGTTGTGGTGGACGAGTAGGGTATCACCGATTGTGATAGGACCTTTATAGCCTAAGGGAGTCTCAACAACTTCAGCAAAACGATTGGAGAACTTATGGTCCTCCTCTGATGTACTAATGATAAGCTCTAATCCACCTATCTCTTTAGTATTGTCGTATCTTTTCCCCTTTATTGGCTTAGCAATAAAGTAGAATGGAGATTTCATTAAAAATTTATATTATATTCAATTGCAACGGGAATGGTATCGTTGAACTCTTTCCAAAGTACCACTTCCTCCTTTTCATTAATAATAAAGATCTTGATAGAATTAGTCGTAGCATCACGCTTGATTAAATGAATCTCATTTGAATCACCGCATACACGCTGCCCTACAAGGTAGTGCATTGCACCACCCTTATAGTCAGGACCAATTGATATCTTTCTAATTTCCATTAGGAAACTTTATTTACTGTTAAGATTACTGATGGAGTCTCAGGATGAAGTGCTGTTGCACCTGCATACGCCATATCAATAGCAGTTGATGTAGTTGCCCACATTAACTGTGCTTCTGCTCCTGCATCCATCTGAATAAAGAAGTTCCAAGCAGCTACTAATAAGCCTGCGTTAGCTTGAACTGATACAGATGTATTTGTGTAAACAACATTTACTCCGTTCTTTCTCAACCAAAAATCAACCGTCTCAGAAGATCCACCACTACCACGTCTTAATTGAGCTGAGAATGCAATGTTATATACACCTGCATTTGCTGTCTTAATAATAGTCTTATTACTAAATGCATCTAAAATTACAGACACACCATTTGTAGCACTACCAAAAACCCCGTTTAATTTAACAGGATATGCAGTATTTATAGCTGCAGCAGTCTGATTAGTTGTATCAAAGAAACTTCCGTAGTATAAAGAAGTTGCATACGTATTACTATCTACCGAACCATCAGCCTTTAAGAACTGAGATGATGTACCACCTAACTTAATAAATGAACTAGCTGTAATACTATTTGAACCTAAATCAACATCATCAATTGCTCCCGTGTAGGGAACAAATAATCCTGATGAAGCTCCAAGTTGAAATAGAGAGCTAATTGTAAAGTTCTTGGTTACATCCATGTCATTAACGTCTGTACCAATTAACTTATCTCCAAGCTGTGGATTTGATAATACTGTGTATGAACTAATTTTCATGTTTAATCGTTTTTCTCTGTTACTTCTCCTGTCTTAATGTTGATGACAGAGTTTTCACCGTACTTAACGATCAAGAGCTTTTCATTCTCTGCGAACGCCATCTTCAAGTGTTCAATTCTCTGTAACAACGCATACTTCTCTAGCTCAAGGTCTCCTAAAGAGATCTTAGCCTTAGTGAAGTCTGAATTCATTTGTTGGATCATGTCCAATTCTTCCTGTGATAACTTCTTAACGTCTGCCACAGTGTTGTGTTTTCCTTTTACTACTTTCATTTTATTTTATTTAATTTCTACAAAGATACAATTTATTAGATAATGATTTTTATTTAAAGAAGTATTCGTTAATACTCTTTTGATCTACGCCATAATTAAAGTGTACGAACCCACTCTTCCCTAGTTGGAAGTTAGTAGCAACCCAATTGCTTGATGGACTAAACGCAGGGTAGTTGTAGTACTTGAATACGTCAGAGCTTGACGAATCGAATAGATACAAGTGACTGTCACCCTTCTCAAAGATTATCTCGTATCCCTTGTTAAGTAAGTCCTTTGTATTTAGGTATCCTATAATCTTGTTGATCTGACCGTTGTCAATCTTCGGTCTAAAACCGAACTTTAAGTTGTGCGTGTCCTTACCGTGTGTTGTAACAAAGCAGTACTTGCCAACTATCTCATGGTCTATAAATAGCGTCTGATTGGTTACCGTTACGTTCTTTAGGTCTCTCTCGATGTACTTTTTAAAGAACTGATTGACGAAGTATGAGAAGTCACCGCTGTGGTTATCGTTGCATATATTACGCACGTATATCTTATCGTAGAATGGTGCTAGGTACGTTATTAGCATTGACTTAAACGTGAACCCTACATCAAACGCTTTTTGATTGCTCATGTTCTGAGGTAGTGAGTGACCACCGCGTGTAGTCTGACCGTTAAACCCGTCTAGGTAGTCACCTAGGTCAAGTAAGTAAAGTGTATTACTTTTTTGATTAGCTAACGTGTAAGATACCATCTTCTCCAAACGCTCGAATAGTATGTCCTCGTTCCACTCTGATGGATACAATGAACGTCCCTTGTCGCTTGAGTCCATTCCAATGTGTACATCTGTAAAGACTAGCTTATCGAATTCGCCTTCGTAAGTCTTCTTACCTATCTTCTCTATGTTTAGTTTGGGAGCACTTTCGAGTATCTTCTCGAAGTCTAGGTCTAGTTCTTTTCCGGACGCAAAGGATGGGTTTGCGAAGAATAGTGATGCGTCTTTTGTCTTAATCCAACCATGCTTAACATCGTTTTCATTAAGACCCATCTCATTTGACTTGTCTTTAATTGCTCTGTACTGCTTGATCAAGTCTAACTCCTGAGGATTAAGTCTAACCCTAGGAACGCCCTTGCTTACGATTGGACGGCCTATTTTTTTACCCATAAATTTTATTTAAATAAATTAAAAAGTAGACTAATTCTACTACGGAATGTTTCACTTAATGTTACTCTTAATAAAAATCCTAATACAAATGCAATGATTACAAATAACCAACGCGTCTTGTACTTTGTTATGTACTTGTTTTGGTATTTTACTTTTTGAGCTTCAGCTTTAACATACTTTATCTTGTACCTATAAGCTAGCTTTGTCTCATACCTCGTTCTTGGCACATAAGAGGTCTTATTACGAATGATTGTATCCTTTTGAACTAATACCTTCTCCCACACGATTGAGTCGTGTACGATGACAGGGAACGAGTCTACTGACGTTATCTTGATTGTGTCAGAAACCTCCTCGCATTTGTAACCCTTCTTAATAGCCTTATTAAGATGGTAGTTTACAGAGCACGAGAATAGTAGGTGCACTGTAACAAATATGAGCGCAATTCGTTTCATGACTTGAAGAATGAGCGTTTCTTATCAGCGCGGTTTTTAGACTGAGCCTGCATACGTGTCTTGGTCTTTGACGTATGTGCTACGTCCTTTCCGTCTCCGTTACCGTGTGTTCCCTTCTCTCTGTTTATTTTTTGTAGCTCCGCTCTGTACTTTTGTCTTAATGGAGTGTCCTCGTACTTAGAGTCGTAGGCTAACTTTTTCTTGCGTGCCTCCGGGTTGTCGTGGTAGTACTTTGCTGTCTTTGATGTACCTGTCTTAGTACCTGCTAATTTGTTTCTCATTAGAACTCATTTATTAGACAGTAAGTAACCAACTTCTCAGTCTTCAATAGCCTGATCATAGTCTTGTACTTGTTCGGGTTATTTACTACTTGGCATCCGGCTGAGAACCAACCTATGTCTGAACTAGTAACTTTGTTGTCAAGGTTATACGTGTTAGGATGGAAGTTTATACCGAAGTATCCCTCTTGAAGCTTTCCTTGCTCTTCAGACTTAACATCCTTGTCAGTATCACGATATACTTTTATCTTGTTTCCTAACTGAAGTAATCCCTCTACCTTTCCGTTGTGCTTTCCGTACTTCCAAAGCTTGTAGTACCACTCATCAGACTTAACTACAGCAGCCCCATCGTTGTTCACCTTCTCAAATTGCTTTAGTGTAGGTGTACCCGGATTAGTTGTAGCTGATGTTACCTCGATAAACTCTTCACCCTTAAATAGGTATATCTTATCGTCAAACTTATTTGGCGTGTCTTCTTTAGACCTAACACCCAATAGCCAATAGCCAACGGGTATCTCTCTATAAGAGTCGAGTTGTTTAACTCTTTCTAAGAGTTCTATATCTTTAAATGCACGAACCATATTATTTCTTTATGTTTCTGTATGTCTCTGCTACACCCTCTGCAGCTCTACGGATCTTTTTAACAGTTACCCAAACACCACTTAGTACGTTGTTACCTGAGATGTCAAACCAATTCTCGTTGATAGATGCAAGCTCAATGATTGCAAATATAATTAATAATCCATTTGTAAGCACCGCCTTGTTAAGTACGATGTCGTAATCTAACGCCTTAAGCACTACATCCAAGAACGGAGTCAATACGTAGTAGTCAAGTGGAAACAATGGAACTACTAAGAACGCGTACCCAAGTGACTTAAATATATACCCACGTCTAAGCATCTTAGACTGAAATACATCTCTGTACCTTCGGTTCTCTTTCTTGGCGATGTACCTTAACGAGATTAATTTTACTATGGTATCAATCAATATGATACCCATTAAGCAGATTACCGATAACTCTACCGGTGTTAATAAAGATGTCAACGCTACGATGAATATGGTTATTTTTCCTTTCATTTCCCCTGCCCCCTGTATCTTTTTTTATAAAGCTTAGATGTCTTGAGCTTAGACGTTTTGCTTTTTGAGTGTGTACCTACCCTTTTAACTTTAGGATTGGACACAAAGTTAGTAAATTCTTTTACTTTTGCCATGACTCTAAAACAAACGGTTCAACCTCATCAGTTGTTGCGTGTCCTGCAAATGCGTGCTTAGGGTTCTTTGGATCAACCAAATTAGCACCAAAGTCATACTCATTGTCTGACATTACGTCGTAGTGATATCCATCCGCATAAACGGGTGGTGTAACAATTGTCATTCCATCCATTACCGGTGGCTCAATCATGATGAGACCGATCTCGACAACCGCAGCCACACCTTCTCCGTATGCTTCGTGTTTTTCTCCGTTGAATTCTACCTCAACTAAGATTCCCTTAGCGTAAAGGTCTGAGGTTGCTTGTTCCTTGTTTTCGTATGTTAGCTTGTATATTTTTTCTGTCATTATGCGTAAATTAAAGATGTTTTATTTTTATTTCTACCACACATCATAGCTTGAAATGTAGGTGTTTTTATACCCAATGAATTTGCAGCATCCTTTGTATTGTCAAAATAAATACCCGTAGATAAATCAATAATTAATTTATTACGCTTCTCGGATAGTTTTTGTTTTGTAAGGTCTGAATGTCTATAACCTTTTTTAGACATCATTCTATTTGCCACGTGTTCCGCACTATGTTTTTTACCTTTAGCTGCTACACTCATTTTTCGTCTTACTTCATCCGATGGTATTTGCTTTTGAGTTTCAGTTGAAACGTAATTACAATTCAAACCTTTTATGCAATCAAAATGTTCTTGCCAAAATCTTTCACGTTCATTCAGCATTTGCACCTCACATAATTCAATTACCTCGTAAGTATGATTAATAGTTCCGTATTTGACAAGTGAATTATACAATTTTGTTTGTCCTTTGCAATTTGTCAATTTTTTATAACCTCGAAACCTACGTTCAATGTGCATAGATTGACCTACATAAATGCTGCCTTTCGGATTTGTTATTTTATATATGCCAATACTTTTTATCATATCGTTGTGAGTTGTGCGAGTTGAGTATTTGTTAAGCGAGTTTTCCAAAGGGCGGTGGCGTTGACTGAAAGCTCTTCGGGTGTTGTTGATGTTCCAACCGTTCCTATGTCAACACGAGAACAAGTGGGAATAGTTGCACTCGTATCCGTTGACACTAAATTTCCATCAACGTAGAATACAACATCATTTGTTTTGTAACCAATAGCAAATTTATGTCTTCCAATACTTAACGTACCCGCATTAAATGAAAATTGAGATACAAAACCGTTGTAAATAATACCGTACCAATTGCCTAAATATTGCTCAAAATAAACCGCACTTCCATACGCTCCATTGCTAATTGCAAAAGGAACATTTGAATCAGCTGTACTATTTCCATAGTTGTAGAAGTCAACAAAACAAGTTCCCTCCGTTTGTCCAATCAAGCTACTAATTCCCGTCTTTGAAACTACGTCCGCGTTGCGTGTTACACTTGCTGATGTTGTAGGGATGTAGGATGTTGGGTATGAACCCGCTTCGAGTTGTGCTCCCCAAATAAATATTCCATCTACATTGTTTCCTACAAAAATAGGGAAACTTGAAAGTGAGTTTGACGGAATGATTGAAGGAATTACTGTAGCAGCTAATCCGTTGCCAATTACCGAACATAAAAACCAATCATTACCAACAGCCTTCATTGTAGCTGTTCCAAAATAAGAAGTAAATGTTCCGTTGACTAAATCAAAACAAGTGTTAAACACTCCTCCAAATTGGTCTTGTAAATTGACAAAATTTAAACCTCCTTTTTTAGCGTAAACACTAAAAGAATAATTACCCGTTAATGCAGTTGCAAGATTGTATATATTATGAAAGGCATTTATGTTAGTTGGGATTACTTTGTCAGCAGTTAAAATGCCGTTTGGTGCAGTTGTATTATTTGCGGTAATTGTTACTGCTGTTTTAGTCCAAGCTACATTATCTAATTGCTCTGAATAAGTAACAAGATTCGTCCTCTGCGGTTCTACTAACAAACTTGGACAAGTACCATTTGAGTAGTCAAGTCGTGGGATGTTTAGGCGTGTTTCGGTACGTTGGTAGTCCTTCGCGGTTGAGCCTTCGACAAGTTGAGCGCCCCATTGAAAACGAGCATCTCCGATATCTGAAACAAAAGGAACTCCATTAGCATTAGCATTACCCGAATAAACTACATAAGCAGTTGCACTTGAAACATATGCAGTAAGCGAACAACGATACCAACCATTCCCAACATTTTCAATATTAAGCGAAACAAAAACACCCGCTCCATAAGTTATATTGCTTCCCGTTGCTCCCGTTGCTAAATTAAAGAATCCGACAACTTCACCATAAGTAGTTACACCACTTCGGCCCATGCCTAAATAAATCCAATCATTATTTGAACGCTTACAATATTGAGAAAGAGTAACTGTTGCACCTTCATTAACACTTGCTGATGTTTGAAGTATTAATCCACTTGATGCAGTATCCGTAATTGTATCTGCGGTTGTAGTTCCATTTGGAGCAATGGTTGAATTGCTTGTAACTGAAACATTACTTTGATTATAAACCCCATTGTTAAATTGCTCCGAGTATTGCAACAAATTATAAGGCACTAACTCAACCAACCCCGCACTATTCACACGCGTT
>Ga0209088_10000091_pt1 | contig 65853 bp, 108 predicted proteins | sample S_140625_EF_Meta_FD_187324 | JGI IMG/M metagenome (GOLD analysis project Ga0209088, IMG submission 187324) | Freshwater microbial communities from Lake Simoncouche, Canada to study carbon cycling - S_140625_EF_MetaG (SPAdes) (version 2) | ecosystem: Environmental > Aquatic > Freshwater > Lake ... | reverse complement strand
CCTTATCGTTATCTCCCATTACCGCTATCGGTAACGTTGGTGATATCTGCCTCAAAAGCCGCCGTATTTGACTCTCACCAGGGCTATTCCCCATTACCCCTAATGGTGTGGCTACCTGCTTAATGCCGTACTGTACCGGCCTTAGAACGTCTACAAACCCCTCTACCAATAAAGGAAGCGTACCCGCTTGGTAGTGACTCTCTCCATACAATAAATTATTCCGGTCTAAATTCGTCGTGTGCTTGTATTTCGTTAGCACATAGCCGCACGATGGACATTCCTTCATAACGTTTACGTTCGTTCCATTACATCTGCGACATATCGGCCTGTTCCAATACGTTCTCGCACTCCAGCCCTGTAATGTATTACTCCAATCCCTAATTACAAAGATCGCTCGGTGCCCAGAAATGTCATCGCGTACCTCGTATTCCTCAAGTAACTCTGAATCAAATCCTCGCTCAATCATGTACATCGGTTGACTACTAAATCTCTCTAAATCCTCTTCCTTCGGTAACTCAACATTCCGATAACTTGTACCAGGGTTATGATTGGTGGTAAGAGAGGGATTACTATCCCTTACGGGCATCGGTACGTACTCCCGCGCGGCTCTATCACCAAAAGGAACATATACCAATCCCTCCGCCTGTATACGCTTTGCACCACTCACAATATGCTCGTCCATCGCTATCTCTACCTGTATCGATGAACGCTCCTCTATACTCAATCGGTGCCTAAATACCCAGTATAGGTGCATAAGCGATCCACTCGCTCCACATCCAAAACAATGGTAGCGCGGCATCCTGCTCGTACCACAAAGCATACTAAAGGATGGCGTCTTCTCTTGGTGTAAGGGACATAGCCCCTTTATGCTATTCCCCCTAACCTTCCTTACCTCTATCCCTAATCGCTCCATTATCCTTCTTACATTCTCTACACTCGTATTCATCATGACTGAACACCTGTACTTAGAACTGTACCCATGAGTAACGTAATCAAAACGTAGTATAAAGCTGTCATTAGTATATGTGCTCCTATATCCTGGCTAAGCTTTGCTATAAACGACTGTAAAAACAACATGTTGCTCTCATTTACCTCAAGCTCCCTTTGCTCTAATAGATAAAAGATATTCAATGGTGGTGTTATCCCCCGTACCTTCAATAAACGATCCCCGCTTACCTCCCATAACGCATGGGCTGATATCGTAATTATACTTACTGCTAAGCAGTAGATAAATAGCTTCTCCGATAACGGGTAACTCATAAATGTCCATACCCATAACGGAATCATATACTTCAATAGGTGACGTATTCCATCCCGGTAGTGTGCCTTCCCCTCCTGAACCATAATAAAAAATGCACTCTCCGGCTCTGTCCTAAGTATCAACTCAATACAAAGCGGTAATACAAGCAATATGCCCAATAGATTACCTATTAGATCACTCATTAGATAATTAACTCCCTATGCTAAATCCCTAACCCGATTACTCCCCTAATGCCTGTCAATAAATTGGTAACGATTAGGTAATCGATTTCTTAGGTCTTAAGCGTAAACTCACCCCGCTTAATCTGCGATACCCGTATCCGATATATCCCCGTCGTCTTAATCGTCGTTCCCTTTAAATTCACATACCTAATCGGATACCGATTTCCCTCTACTAAATCACAAGGGTGATCACCTACGAGCGTTCCATAACGGTATGCTGGTAACCACCCTGCGGAATACGTCGATCTGTATACTATGTCCATTGGTGCCTCTGAGAATTGGTAGTGGGTAAACGATGCCAGTAAAGGAATAAGCTGTATAGGGGCTTAGACTGTATAGGGATATTAGACCGGTTCACTCGTACTGCTACCCCTTTGGGCCTACTGCTACAGGTTTATACCCTGTGATTCCCTGTATGCACTCTTATACCTACGCTTATGCTTCCCTGCTAATACTCCCTCAAGCGCGTATGCTTCTATCTCCCATGGCATATTCTCATAAGGTATCTCATCGTAGTATCCATAATCCCCTCCTTCCCAAGTGATCCTTACTCTCGTTCCCTCCCTTTGGTGTACTATACGTCCAGAGGCTATCTGTGCTACGTGAACACTCTCATGTGCTATCGCCGTGATAATCTCATCCATCGTACTCTCGTCGTCAATAGCAATACCGATTCCGTAATCGTACTCACCTCCCTCTTTCTTATATGCAAATGCACGATTCTCACTTTCCGTATCCTCCAGAAAACCTACCTCTACCTTCAGTCCATCAACAAAGACCTTTGATAACATCTGCCTAAGAAAGAATATACATGCACGTTCTGCTATCGTTTCGTTAGGCATACCTGTCTCCTAACGTCGCTATAACGCTGCACTATCCTTCAATCAAGTATTTAGTCTGGTCTTCTGTGTTAGTCTTCTGTGTTGAAGTGAGCTAACAAGCTATCTCTATCACCTTCCTTACGTTTCCTACGTGCATCGGTATCCTATCCCCAAATACGCTATACGCTGCCCGGTATGCCATCTCTGGTGTGTTATTCGTATGTGATAAGTGACCTAATATCATTCCCTTAGGCTTAGCGCCTAAGGCTATAGACATCTCAAGTAATGTTACCGCTTGATCATTACTAAGGTGTCCATGACTCCCCCGTATCCTTTGACGTAGTGGATACGGATACCGACTACCCATAAGCAATTCCGTATCGTGGTTGAACTCAAGTAAGAGTAAATCGCATTTACTTATCTCACTCGCTATTAAATGCGTTGGCTTCCCAAAATCTGTAAATACACCAACCGATCCCTTACTTGTCTCTATCCGGTATTGACAAGGCTCTAAGCTATCGTGTGGAACCGTTATAGGGTGAATCGTTAACGTTCCAATAGGAAATCGATTTCCTGTTTCTATCTCTGTGTACCGTTCTGGCTTAACTCTCAAGCCCCGATAAGTGCCAGCCGTTCCGTAAAACGAATGCCCCTTAAGCCCACGTATCCCCATCGTATGATCGCTATGCTCATGGGTTATCAATATCCCATCTATCCGAGCATCAGGAATGTACTTCTCTAAATCCTCCTTTATTCTGCTTCCAGAATACCCAGCATCTATCAATATCCCCGTCTTACCATCTGTTATGTACGTGCTATTCCCTCCACTACCAGAGGATAACGATATACATCTAAGCTCACCACAAATAACTGTAGAAGGGGATTGGGATGCAGATTCATCAAGGGAGGCTTTAGAAGCTTGACAAGCCTCTTGGTGAGGCTCCCTCAATATCTCCCCTCTCTCCTCAATAGGGGATGCATTCAAAAGCGATAGCTGCTTTAGCCCCTGATCCAACTGCTTACGTGCTCTATCGCTTAGTATCATTAGCTTCCCTAAGGGTTATAACATAACTTTCCATACAATACGCTTTAGTCGCTCTGGACACTCAATAACATGCCATGTAGCCGGTAGCTTGTCCAAATCCTCTCTGTGATAAACAATACGCTCCCATACGTGCCCCGCTTTATGGTAGTGTGTAAGCATAAAGGTACGCTCGTTTTTTGAGCATACCTTCCATTTCTCTTTAACTTCCAATAAATCCTGGGCAGCCCTCATAGATGCAATAACCGCTTGCTCATAGGCTGTTAACAGTATCTCTGTTAACGCTTCTGTTGAGGCTTCCGTCGGGATAGCCTGCACTACATTCACTCTCATGGTCTGGGATGCTACTATCTTTAGGGCTTGCTTCACAGGCTGGACCCTGATCGGGCGTTTCTGATCCGTTTCCGTGGTATCCAACATAACAGTTTCCATAATATCTCCCTGAAGGTACGTTACAAAGCCTTTGAATGTACCCAATAATCTGGTACGACGTATATACATCACCGTTAAGTGTCTCAATGTCGGTATCCACTACGTGCGCGCATTCTGTAGAGGGAAAACACATAAAATCAGACCTAAGATTAACGATCAGATCTTCTGCCTTGAGGACATAACTGTTGCCGCCTATGCAAATAGCAGATCCAGGGTCCAATCTCTTACCATCAGGCTTGACTAATTGGAGAGCGTAAAACTCGTTAAAGAATTCACGCGGGATGCTCCCTAAGAATCGTATGGGTGGCACCCTTTCACAAAGCTCCAACGCACCAAGAATATATACGTTAATCATCCTATCTCCAGTAATCGATTTCTTGACGTTTTCATCTATTAGACGGTTTATCTATTAGATATAATCCTCATATCCCTATGAGGAGAAAGTACAACCTCTCTATTGTCAACGAGTTGCAAACTTAGAAACCGTACTAACGGATATAAGCTTTACACGCATCAGCTTGTATTCTACCGATACGGTGTTGGTGTGAGTATTGGCGCGGATACGCTTCTCTCTCCATCCAGGCAAGCGGTATAATCGCCCTACGTCCGATGAACTCGGATCGACATAACACTTTATCCCTACTTCCTTAAGCGCATCCATAATCCTTTGCCGCATGTATACGTGCCATGCCTGATGCTTAGGATGCTCACAAAAAGCTCTCGCATCCCTATAGTGTCTCCTTAGCCGGAAACACATCTGTATCCCCGTATCCGATGTCTCTATAACACTATGCTCTCCACTCAAATCTATCCCCTTCGCTATCTCTTTCCCAAGCTCACTAAAGAAGCTCCAATAATCCCCTATGATCTTCCCTTCCGGTAACTCTATCTTGTCAATATCAAACATTACGTCCGATTGACCATAGGTGGAAATCGATTTCGTGCGGCGCTCCCCCTTGTCAAATCGTATCGTCTGTCTCGTTCCACTCCAGTATCGCTCCTTTATGTAGGGTGTCCTCCCCTCTCCCCGGTCTACCATAGCCGTATGGTGCTTCGATACCTCCCTATCACTACACGCTCTCCTATCCCGCTCTATTAACGTCTCATAGATCGTTTCAGACGATAGACGCGATAAACCCCGGCTCCGTATAAGCACACCATGCCTGTCTGTGTCTATACCCGTTAACGTAACCATTACCTGCTTAGGCCCATGCTCTACCGTCGCTAACGGTAACTCTAATAACGCTCCCTCCATACAGGGCATAACAGTCATGGAAGGTGTGGCTTCAGGCTCTTTAGTCTGCTCATTAGACTGCTCATGTGTGGCTAAAGTGCCATCATTTGCCTCTATAACCGCTGTTCTGTCTGTAGAGGTAACTATAATGGTAGAGCTTAAATCGTCAATCGTAGGGCTATCTATAGGTGATTTATTGGCCGTTCCCGCATCCGTCCTGTGCTCATCTGACCTGCTTGGATATAGACGGTGCTTTCCATCGCAATCCCGCGTAACCCTAAATCGCACAAGGCATGACCAACAGTGCCCCGCTCCCTCCGTTCTCTCTTTATTCAGGTAAAACGTACCCGATGGATGGTGATCATCATGGCAGGGGCATAACATCTGGCCTGCGTGGCCACCCTCTTTCTTATGACCACCGTATGCCTCCTCCGTTGGGTAAAATACCAAGCCCTCACGATTACCAACGTTCTTTCTTATCTCCTCTATGTTCTCTTTATTAAGTACGAACATCATGTCAATAAGGTACGAGATTGCGTAAAATCTCGTACCTACAGGGCTAAATCCAGTGCGCGGGCGGATACTCTCTACCCCATAAGCACTGTCTATCTCTGGTGTCGCAGGGATAAGTACATCTTCTAATCCTAATAACTTTAAAGCCCTTCCTATTGAGCTTTCCGATGCCTGTTGACCGGTGATAGCTCGTATATACCGACGACTCAACTCAATCAAACATACATCCCCAAGATAATGGGGGTTATTCGGATCACCCTCGTATCGCTGTATACGACCAAATGTGTGTTGGTATAAAATTGCTGTCATGGCCGATTGCTTACCAGCAATAATAGCGGGTGAGCCTCCACCAAATAAACTGATATTTGCCTTGGAAATATCCAAGTAGTATGCTTTGGGTATTTCAAAGCGGGTAGGCTTACGGGTAGGCTTACCACTAAACTTATCACTAAACTTAGTGATATCTATCAATTCACTATTGACGGTTTCTTCTGACTCTGATATGCTCAAAATATCTCCAGATGCTGGTGGAACATGGTTTGGGGTATGAAAGGCTTTGAAACGTGAATTCAAAGCCTTTCGCTTTTTTGCCTACTGATTAACGGTAGGTTGACTGTTGGTAGATCGGGTATCTGTAGGCTGGGTATCTGTGGTAATATACTGACCAAACAGTAAGTGTAGCCCTTGCTTACAAAGCTCTTCTTCAGTAACTTTGGCTTTCTTGAACTCATACGAACCTCGGTAGTAGGTAGCCCTACCTCCATAGCTCGTATGGTGTGCTTAAGCAAGCAGGTAATCGATTTCCTAACTCCTGTGCTTCTGTGAAGTTAGTAACGGGCAAGCCCGTGATCTTCGCTAAGGTAGAAATCCTCCGTGCGACATGTAGTGAATTTGCCACCGTCGTATAAAACGTATCCCGCCTGAACCTTTAGGGCTTCCATAACTATGGTGGAAGCCCCTACCGTTCCCTTGACAATCCGTTTTTGGGATTGCAAAAACTTCCATGCCGCCGCATCTTGGTCAGCGTGCGCCTGCTTTACTGCAAGGCGACTTTCGGAACCCGTCACTGTTACCCTGGCTGCAACAGTGTAGGTCTTTAACGCACAAAGACAATCTGAAAGACGCTCAATCTCCTGCCTTGACATGAGGCGGTCATGATATTGCTTGTCTGTAAGGACAAGGCAGTATTCCTGCCCTTTAGAGTCAAGACCTTCGATTTGAATCATAATGCCTCCTGAAATTCAGGCAATTCGTCAATAGGAGCCAAAAGATCCTGAATGATCCTTTGGAATCGAAGCCGTGCCATACAGCTATCAAAATCTGTGAATTGGGTAGTAAAAAGCTGTGGAAATGTTACCCTACGGAAAAGCCGAGGCGGGAAATAAGATCTGGTCATTTGGCCTCCCTGAAGAAACGGAGTGGATTAGAGCGGCTGCCCTAACCCTCTCAACATAACCGTAATCGATTTCCGAGCTACCTCTTTCTTGTCAACGAGTTGTCAGGCTGACTATATCATGGGTTTTATCTTCAGGAAAGTAATACTCGGTAATAAGTACCTCCCTCTTTTGACATTCCCTCACATGAATAAGATCAGGCGCATCAAGAAATGGTGTCTCGTCTTGACCTAATTCTATACTATAGAGAGAACTGTAGAAACGATCATGATATTCAAATACCATTCTGAAAAACGCATGGTATCGGGTACGGTTGAACTCCTTATTCTCCCTAAGGATGAATTCATAGGTGATACCGTCGTGCTCAAGAGCTATAGGAATGTCTGATTGACATCCAGCAAGCTCTTGGAGTAATGGCTTTGGAAATAACATTAGAATCCACCTTAGTTAAGTAATCGATTTCCGTTAGAATATAGCAAGATCCGAAGGCGTTAGAAATTCTAATCTCATGAAAGCCTCAAAGTAGTTAAAACCCACGTCGTTGGATACGACGTTCTCCATTCCGAGTAGCATCCTGAACCATAGCGTTTATGGTTTGATACCATGCCATCGCCTGTGCTTCCGTCATGGAAGCTATAGACGGTAGAATATGATCGCGTAGTCCTACGCTTTGTCCCTGGCTTACGAGCGCAATCAAATTACGTTTCATTCTGATTCTCCGGTATCTTGAACCAAGATAGCTCATTGCATTGGGGCGGGATGCGTGCGTTCAGGAAGGTGCTTTGGATAGCTCCTGCTCTAAAATCCAGCTTTCCAGAGCCTCATCGATCATGAGCCCCGTCTGCAATTTTTTCGTTACCACAGCTTTGACATCTCTGGTAGAACTCAAGATCTGTTACGATCCGAATAAGAGTTGGGGGAATCTCTTCAGGTTTTGGGTAGTAGCTTACCAAAAGGTTGAGGAGATTGATTGCGCCATCGTAATTCAGGCAATCTACTGCCTGCTAATCCCTCAAAGTAGGTCATCTTAACCCCTAATCGCTTCAGCAATTTGGACGGCGGCTTCAAGTTTCATCATTGGCTTAACGCTGTTTCGGACGTACCAAATCGCGTCGATCATGGTCTTGGATTTTACTAATTCCTGTGATACCGTGTAGACCTGCTTTGAACGTGCCATGTGTATTTCCCTTTCGACTTGGAGAACATACCCCGTATTGGCCCTAAGGCTACGAATTACTTGTCAACGGTTTGCAAAGCCTCATCTGAGCCGTCCTCTGTGAAGAGGCAACATCGGTACCCAAGTGCTTCTGCTTCTGCTTTAGCCTTAGCTTCTGCTTCACGTTTTGCCTTATCAAATGGACTCATGCTGCCCTTTTCTATGTCCCCGGTACCAACGTATCTGCCTCTTGAATGAATCCATAGGTGCTCCGGTAATCGATTTCCTGTGAAGACTACCCCGCAACAGTGAGGTACGGAGTATACCCTACGGTATAGGGATATTAGATCGGTCCAACTCCTTAGGGCTTATACCGTAGGGTATAACCACAGGGTAGGTGCCCTGTAGGAGCGCGTGATGGGAAGGGACCGTAACAGAGGGCATCAAACCGTAGTAGGGGTATAGTAGGGATATTAGATCGGTTCACTCCAGCAGTGCCCTAATCCCCTCTGCTCCTACTCCTACGGAAACATCCTATCCCGCTCTATGAAGATTGGGATAGGATGTTTGTAAAGCGTCTGTAAAGTTAATGATACTCTGTTAGCCCTGGTAGAAATCCTTCATCCATGCCTTGAATCGTGCAGCTTCTTCTGATTTTGCAGACATGTAAGCATGATAGACATCTTTACTGTATGATGTAGGGGCCTGAATCCCAAAACGCTTTACCGTATCCTCTACCTTCTTCCAGTCAGGAGGTACACGCTCCTTTTTGGTGCGAGGCTTTGTACGTGGGGGACGTACCGTAGGCGGTGGCCATGCAGGATTACGTGGCTTCTTCACCTTCACGGGATGAAGGTTTGGCCCTTCAATCTCTCGAAGGCTAAGGCCACGTAAGAAACCATACGCTAATAGCGATTCACGCATCGTTTGCCGAACAATACCCTTACGGTGCTCCTGTAGACTCTGGCGCTCCCCTGTGTATACATCACCTTGGTAATCAGAGTAACGCTTCTCCTCATTGCGAATGATATTCGCTTCGGCAGCAAGACTCTTGATTTTCACCCGAAGGTGTGAAAGCCGCGTAAGATACTCAACCTTAGCGGTAGGTGCTTCAACTGGTTGTGCGGTGTCTGTGCTCTGTGTCATAATGCCTTTGATTGTCATAGTATTTCCTTTGTTTCAATCCGCAGCCCTACGCTAAGGCGTAGGCTGATATGGTTTCTAAAGAAGGTGAAAGTAGCAAAAACTAAGATGGCCTGCCTTAAGAGAGCAAGCAACTGATTGTGTATCTGTAGGCTCAAATTCCTTAAGCCTACATTGTTTCCGGCGCTCATCATAAAGTGGTGCCCTAATAACGAATTCCTCGTAGGAAGGACGCCATGATAGCGTATCGGTAACCGTACCCGTGCTCGCTTGCATTAGTCACAACTACGTGAACGAGTCGCTTTAACTCGCATATAGGGGATGCAGTCGCTAAGCCACTGCTTGACCATCTGAATGGTGCTACCATAGCCGCTGTTAGGGTATGATGTGTTAGGGTATGATGCGTAAAATTCTCGCATCCATTCCCTTACCTTCTCGGTAGGACCGGATACGTCACTAACGACCGAATGATCCGTCGTTGTTGTCTTGACAATGACTTCGCCCATTGATGAAGTTTTCAGCTTTTGGGCCTCCATTATTTCTGCAATCGTTGGCAACGAAAATCTCCTTTTGATTCTTGTTTCTAATACCTGATCATCATACCCCGTCCGTAGGAATAGGAAAGGGTATCGCTTACGGCTTTACAAAGCCTTTACAAGTCAGACCTACTTATGTAGACCTACTTATGTAGACCTAATCTGCGACAAAGGTGAACTGGGACAAATACTGTTTATCCCCGATACCCTACGGTGATTAGAGAGTAAGTTATTGCAACGTAAACATCTAACCTGCGTATAAAGCGTTTCCCAATAGTCTTGGATACCAGAAAAATCCTGTGCCTCGGATACAGCTTTCTCTTCTTCTGGGATCATGCTGCGAACTGTCTGAATCTCTAAACCTGCGCCCGTATCCGAAGGGGTGCATTCAAGAACGCTTAGACCATCCATCTCTCCAAGATCCTCCTTTAGAGAGAGTAAGGTGCCTTCATAATCACAATCAAAGGCAATGTCCTGGGCCGACCCGTATGCGCCAAGAATCTCTATTACAGAGGTTTCTGCTTTACCAATAAAGGTGAATAAGACTAAAATATATGACCGGCCTGTAGGATCAGACGATGGTACATACCTGCTTGAAAGCGTAAGATTGAACATTGGGATCATCGTTGGGGTAGTTTCCATGTATCTCCTGTTGGTAACTGGTAATCGATTACATGCTGCTACTGCTGCCACTACGTGCGTAATCCAAGGCTACGCATCTCTTTAACTGTGAAGAGTACGGCATCCTTATCGGGATAGACCCAATAAGCATAAAAGAAATTAGGGTTATGAAGCTTCAAATCAGGGTTATGAAGCTTCGTTGTGGCAAGATATCCCGACAGTTCCTCAATTGAGGAGAAGCTGCGCATACTTGAAACGCTTATGACGCCTCGCCATTTCTCGCATAACAGAATCATCATAGCTCCTAATGTTAGCGGAAATCGATTACCGTTTCAAGCACCATCTTGAAACCACCGGCTAAGGCTCCTGTATGCCTCATCCCCTGCGTAAAGCTTCCCATCACGAATTCTCCATTCGGTCGAAGGTAACTCCGATGATGCGCCCCGAAGGGGATATCGTATTTAGAGAGACGATCACGGTCAGTATCGTCAAGAGGACGTAAAGGATAAGCCGCAACTCTTGGTGTAAAGACCCATCATTGCTTTTTCGCTTCTTCAAGCTGATGCTGTAACGATAGGATCTTATTCTCTACTACAATCCTGTCTGCAACCGCTGAATCAAGCTCAGCTTGAATACGACGAATGGTGGCCTCACGCTTGCGCTCTTCTTCTACAAGATCCATCTCTTTCGAGAATATAAATGTATTTGGCATGGTGAGGTAATTCAAGTTGAATGTGGAATACCGACATCCAGTAATGGAGGAAATAGCTGATACCATCATTTCTCTTGTGTCAAAGAAGAAAATGGTATCGCCTTCATCAGATACTCTATCAGAGTCGTGCGGGGCTAAATTGCCCCGCACGCGCTCAACAACCGTCAAGACCTCATAAGCCCGTTGGGTAATTTTCGCGTAAAAAGATAGACAGTGTAGAATGTCCTGTGTAGCCATTCCGCCGATAGCTGGATCGGCGGAAGTAAAGAATTCCGTGCCCATGAAACACCTCTAAATTGTTAGGAGGTAGCGAAGCTTGAACATCATAGCCCGATTATGAATCCTGACATCCAAGCTTTAGTCAAGAGCTTGTAAAGATAACGTCTGTGGTGAACCATCCCATAGACTGACAATGGAAGGATACTTCAACAACCTTGCATAAGCGGCCCTGTCCCCAAGGGAGGCGTGCATAGCCGCTCCTAAGGTACTAAACATCTGTCTCGTAGGCATGCACCTTGGCCGTTCCTGGCTGGTCGATGATCCCCGATACAACCCGCTTATAGCTTCTTAGATGCCAAGGATCTTTACCCTGGCATCCGCCACGACCGTTATTTCCATAGCGACCTCCGATTTGTGCTTATGGAAGTTCCAAGAAATCCCATGCAATGATGTTGAGTTGGTCAGGATGGTATTTGGATTCCCCAACCCGAATCCGAGGCTCAAGTCTATACCCAGGTGCCTCTTCTTGACCGATGGCTTCAAGTTGAACATGCCCGATAAAGGTATGCTTGACGCCGCGACCATCAACAACCGTCATGAGAATGTATGTGCTACGATTGGGATCTTTAACAAGACAGGCCGGAAATGGCTCAGTCCGGGTAGGGGCAGGAAGTTTCATGGTAGGCTCCTCTTGGGTTGTTTCTTGATCACAAGATACCCTACCCTGGAATAGAGACAACTCAAAGAGAGGAGTCTTGACAAGTCGTTTACAAGCTTCGCTCTGCTTACAAGCCTGCAAGCTATCGCTATAGCTTACATCCTAACGGACCTGTAAAGCTACACGGTAATCGATTTCCTAACTACCAAGATATGGGACAAATTCGCAGCTATCTAAATAATTAGTGCCTTTTGAATGGCAATAAGCCTGTCCTCTGGGAATAGAGGCAAGCGTCATAGATAGCTCGTCTGGTGCGCGTAGGAAACTAATCTCATTGGTGAGTAGTCCGTTGGCTACCCAAATCTCAACTCCGTCTGGTCTAATCGCACGATAACGAACCATACAGTATGAAGCGTCTTTACAGGCGTCCGATTCACATCCACAATTGCGGATACCAAATGTTTGAATCCATGGCCCTATGTGGTGAATGTGAGGCTCAATCAAACATACAACTGCCTCACCCCAAAAAGGCGTATCGACGTAACATCCTACCGTGATTTCAGGCATTAGTGCCTCCTAAACTAACCGATTTCCTTAGGGCGTAGGCCAGATCTGAATAAACGGTGCGCCATACCCACTCTTGGTGCGGATAGTCGCACGTTCCGCATCAATATGGAGCATGGTCTTGATCGGCAACTGTTGCCGGATGCCCGACGCTTTCAATGCAGCACTAAGGCGAAGATCAGGGGAATAGTCAACATCAAGCGTGAGCATGGGGTTCGTGTTTTCCCGAAAGTAATCTACAATGCTCTTGAACATGGTATCTTCAAAGACCTTGATCTGCTGTGCTGTCGCAGGAGGAGATAGCATTGTTGAAAACCGGATCTTTATCACCTACTGATGATTGCGTACTATTGCGCAAGTGGTCTGCAAACCACATTGAGGCGATAAGGGCAAGCTCGTCAATAACAGTGCTACGAGAACGGATATTCATGTGATACTCCTGATGAAGAAAGATTATTTATTAGTAGCCAAGCTGTTTACGTCATACCGCTTAATAATGTCCTCTCTGGAAAGAGCTTTCGTCTTTGCAAACTGCTCAATACTCAATACCCGTTTGCTATCGTAAATAGCCTCACGCTCAGTACGCTCTTGGAAAAGAACCTCTTTCCATTTCTCTTGGTGTAGCTCTAAGGCTTCCTTACGCGCTTTACGCTGTAAAGCAACCGTTTTGTCGTATTCGGAGTGACATGATGTACAAAGCCATGCCTCTAAATACTCTCCGTTTTCCGATAGATAACCACCTGCTTCATTGCGAAGGTAAAATGAACACCATCCTTTCGCAAGGTAAGGAGTAGGTAGCTTCGTTCTCGTTCCCTCAACCTGTGTTGCGCTGTGGCAACGCATACAGGTGAGAGAAAGAATCATCTTTGCTGTTGTGTTTACAAGGCTCATAAATATCCTCAAGAATTAGGTGTATGGAAATCAATAATCGTAACTATCTCGTCTGATGGCATCATATATCCAATGCCTCCTTTGCCAAGTAAAGTAAGGCCATATTCTGCATTCTCCCAACGGGGCGTGTCCCGAACACTGTCAATGTTATACTTTCTAATACCAGTAACCGAGAATACCTCGTTCAAGGTAATGACAACATCATCAGTCTTTACTTCCGATGCGGGTATCTCTCGCTTAGGAAAGCGAGAAGCAAAAATAAGTGCATCCTCATCGTCTATGGCAAACGGTGTAAGTGCTGGTTCCGTTGGAGGCTCCTCTTCGGTAGATGCTTCCAAGAGCTTCATCCATTTACCTATCTCTGCTTCGAGCGCAGGAATGCGCGATTGTGAATTAATCCTGGCTATTGCAGATGTTCCATTCGCCATAGATTTATGTGCCGATAACAAGGCGCGTAGGTAATTCAGATCGGTAATCGATTTCATGGGGTTACTCCTTTTCTGAAAATAATACCTCTAAGTGAGGGGCATGCATAGCCTGTATGCATTCCTTTGCAGGAAGTTTACAGGCATTAGTAGCTGTGGCTACTACAGGCAAAGGAAGTTTGCCTGGGGGCTTATGGTGCCAGTAGTGCGCGTGCAAGGGCTTCCCCTTCCGTAGTCCCTACACCTAATCGGATAGGCTGGGCCAATCGCTTCTCTGAGTATACCTCCCATACGCTTTGGGTACGAGAATAACGTACCCGTACATAAGGATCATGATACCGGCGTCTTGCCATCTCTAATAAACAACCCTTTGTCGATGGATGATCGATACAAATCGATGTCTCCCTTGGATCAAGTTTTCCTGTATCCATCGTGTAGCCACAGCTACTATTGTATAAAATACCGTCCATTGCGGTAAAGTGACCGCTTAGAAATAATTCACGCCCTAACGTGAAATTACTCTCGGTATTATCACTAACTGATGTAGTCATTCTAACTCCGTTTTTTGATTGTTTGAATTAATCGATACCAAGTGCTGAATTGCACTATTCATTGAACCGTAAACGTCTAATACTCCTATCCCAGCTACAGGATATACAACGATCTTCTTTAATACTTCAGCATTCGCTTCGTTATCAAAAAATGCCGAGTCTACAAAAAAGAACATGGATTCGCTTGTCTCAAATATCCATGCCTTGTACGTTATCTCTCCTATCGTTAGCTCCCCCTTACTCCATAAAGGGGCTGTATTCCCATGCGATACGTCTAATAGTTTTGCTATCTGAATCGCCATTAAACATGCTTGAATATCCATTTATTCCTCAGTGTCGCTAAGAGTAAAATATTCGGACAGAGGTATAGCCGTAGGCGTAGTCGAGGCATGGGCATTACATAAAAACCCTTGCTCCGTTCTCGTAAACCCATCATACCGGGGTGGTACTAATAGAGAAACAGGAATATCATAAGGTGCGTATGATTCGTAAAGTGCGTAAATCTCACACGCTGTACATCCGTAAACCGTACATGTAATCTTTATCGTAATGGAAATCATATTGTCCTAAAGGTAGAAGGGTAGAAGTTAGGTAATCGATTTCATCTTTTCGGATAATCCAAAATGACTATCTTTTTAGGCTTATCCGTAAGGGCTCATATCCTTTTATGAAGAAATATCTATCATACTTCCTTATCTTTACTTATAATTGACAAGCAGTCTGGACTAAAGATCTTTGCGCTTGAATACCTTAAGGTTGAACCGCTTAGGTGCGGGCCTTGCAATTTCTGTAACCGGTTTAGGCTCTGGTTTTGGCTTTGATTGAACCCCTGTATCAAATAAACTAAGCTGGTTCTTATCAATAATCACTCTGAAGGTGAGAGTTTCAGGATTAGCTTCAGGCTTGGATACTTCCCTCAAGGTATGCTCGTTAATAGGTCTTTCAACAATAGGTCTTTCAACAAGAGAGAACATAATAAGCTCTGCTTCAGGTTCATGCTTTTTTAACTCTGGTTGTGGTTCTGGTTTTGGTTTTGGCTCTGGTTTTAGAGCTAAAGGCTTGGTTTCTAACGGCTTAGCTTTGATAGGTTCTGGAATGTCATCTATCGCATCTATAAAACGCTTCGCCTTTATAGGTGCTACGGTAAGCTCTGGCTTACGCTTTTCCTCACTCCTAAGTACCATCGGATAGCACATCCCATATCCATTCAATGATTTAAGTAGCCGTCTCCGACTCCTTACACCATTAGCCGTATTCCCCTCTATCGTTAATACATAAGGCTCCTCATCCTCTTCTTCACGGTATTCTACTATAAATCCACAATGTCCATTCATATTCTCGCTATGGATAAAAAAAATGTCCCCCGCTTCAGGTAATCGATTTCCATTACCCGATGCGATAGAGACATATCTATCCTCTTTCATCAATCGTGCTTTCCATGAGGAAGCGTCGTATAAATAAGGCTCTACTGTGGGGCGTCGGTGATATGTAAAACCATCGTAAAACCAACTTGCCTCGTTTATACACCATGATAGAAAACATGCCGACCAGGGGACTCTCCATCGTTTCGTATACCGATCTACGCTCGGTCCCCCGTTAGACCCTAATGGCATCTCCTCAACATGCCCGTTCATCTGTGCTATCGCTAACTCAAGTATGATCCTATTCGCTGTTGGTGTACCATCAGGGATACTAAGGCTTACATGCTTAGACTGCCTTAGCCGTTCCGCCTTGTCCGATCCCTTCAAATTCCTCCTTAGATCGTCAAAGGTATTGTTACTTGTCTCACCATTAGGCGGTTGACACATCGAAGCCTGAAAATCCCTCAATGCACGATCCGTTATGGCAGAGAAATTGCCATCTGTCGGTCCTGCATCAAAGCCATTCTGCTTCAATAAATCTTGTAACTCTGCGACATTCGCAGAAGATGCTGTGCAAATCTGTTGTGATAGTTTCATGGATAAATGGTATCACGCCACAGTAAGAGCGCAATACCATTATCGCAATTACGATAAAATTATCTCACATGGTAATCGATTTCCGATTACCATGAAAAGCATAATAACTCTTTCGCCTTCGTTCTATTCTCAATATCACAAGATATCGTTCTGCTCTCGCTAAATGATACTAACCTCATATCCCTAAATACCTCCCTAACAAACCCTGTGTCCGGTTGGCTTACAAGTACGTTATGGTGCTTCCCTAACGCCTTACATAGCTCCGATAACCTCCGTGCCTCGTTAGGACCAAATTGCTCCGAGTATCCCCTAAACTCTTTACCCCCCTCCCTCTCAACATAAGGTGGATCTATATAGATAAAACTCCTCTCTGGCTCGCTCTCCTCTAAAATAGCTGTAAGCAAATCAAACGCATTCATATTCAATAGCTGAAATCGATTACGTCTTAGCTTCTTAGCACATTCATGTAACCGCTCTATGTACTCTGGAAATATATCGTGCGTACCCCCATAAGATACATTAACTCTCCCCTTTCCGTTCGTTCTAAATAGACCATTAAACCCATGACGGTTTATGTATAAAAACCTCCAGGCTACCTCAAATCCCTTAGCATCCCCTCTCTCCTCTCCCGCTATGAGATTATTATACTCCTCCCTTATCCGATAATATGACTCCTCATCAAATGGAGCCTCACATAAGCTACGGTATAGTCTCTCTGGACCCTCAATCATACTCACTTGCCGGTGCGTCTCTACTAAACCATAATTCGCATCCGATAAAATTACTTCATTACACCGATGCCCATATCCATAATACATAGATCCACCCCCTAAAAACGGCTCTATGTACCTCATTCCCCTAATATCAGGCATCCTCATGTTGTTGAATAAATCAGCAGAAAAGATAAAATTAGATATCCTGCTCTTTCCACCCGCCCACTTCAAAAATGAATAGTTTAAACTCATCCTATCCTCTCGTCTCTATGACCCCATCGGTATTCTGCTATAACAATCCCATCAGGTCTATCCGTTATCCTTAAAATAGCACCTGCTAAGTTATAAAAAGGACGCTCCCTTACAATGTGCTCGTAATTCACTAATCCCTCTAATACCTCATTCCCATTCTCTATGTAGTAACTCGGATCTCTAACGATACATATAAGCCGTAAAAGCCTCGTTCTACCCGTAGGACTAAACCATATATCGTATAGCTTTATTCCTAAAGCGTTTAACCTCAATCTGTCCATGCCCTTCTTTCTATGAGGCATGGGTGGCTTATCCTGTGTCTCATAGTATCCACCATATATCGCTAATGCGTCTGCCCTTGCTTCCTCATAAAGCTCCTTTGCCGAATGACCAGCAAACAATAGTCTCGCTACGTTATTCTCTGGCTTACGCTTCCCTATCTTATCAAATGCCTGTCTCTGCCTGCGTTGTACAACCTTCCATGAAGGCTCATCTACTTCATTAGTTTCTCTACCCATCGCTGTATCGCTCCTGAATTCAATATATCTGCTATCTGGCTAAGGTAGTAGTCATTATATGCTTTCCCTAACTTGTTTACAATGACTCTCGGTTGAAACCCACTATACACATTCGTCGTTGCTAACGTCGTTTTCCCTCTCATTATCTTTGTCATAACGCTAACCCTAAACGATTTCTTAATACCATAGGTGTATAAATCCTTATATACAAGCTTATCCGGTATCCGTATGTCATCCCTATCAAACTGCCTAAATGGTGTGATTATCTCTAAATCAGATAGTCTCTGTAACCATTCCTGCGCTACCTTCGGTCCTGATTTCATTAGATCGTCTAACGTCGCTACAAAGTAAGGTGCCTTAACCGCTATCGTCTCCATCTCAAGTGACTCTGCTTGCCCTGTCTCGTCTACTAAGAACAAAGTGCCCTTAGCATCCTTAAACAATAAATCCCGATTCTTGGGAAGCGTTGCTATCCCTGTTCCTGTAACGAAATTATACTCTATATCCCCTGATGGTATCTTCGCTAAATCGCGTATAAGCCATATCGTCTTAGGAAGCGGGATATTGTCATCCCCTGTCTCTGTCATTATCTCTATGTCCGTTATACCATAATACTGCTTTGGTGACTTATACATCTTATAGGCTTTCGTAATCCCAAGCCTATCATCCTCTGATAATGTCTGTTGGAGGGATAATGTCTGTTGGATAATGTCTGATATCTTCCTCATATTGCTACTCCTGCTGTGAAGAGTAGCAATAATTGTACGATTCATCAAAACGCTGGAATCTTGTCCTCAAAAGCAGGTGGGGCGTCTATCTCGTTAAAATCCATCTTATCCATATCCCATCTCGCTTTGATACTCGTAATCTTCATATCCCCGGCCCTTCTTACCTTTACCTTAAGCATCTCCATTACCCGATCCGCTTTCTCGTCTGGATTCTGTGAAAGAATAAACATACGATCCGCTGCCCATAAAAGCCTGTCTGTCATCGCAATCTGATTCTCAAGCGGTGTCTCCTCTTTCTTCTTCTTTCCCTCACTCTCCCCCTTCTTAGAGCCAGATCTATTAAGCTGCGTACTTACAAGAAAGGAAATCGATTTCCTACCGGGTTTCTTGGGTGCAGGCCATAATGGTGTAGTATCCGACGTGGGCCAACTCTGTCTTGTCCATTTACGGATAAGTGTAGACCCGTAATTGAACCGCTTCATATCGTCGTGATCGTCGTTCCATTTAATCTCATAAGCCGCGTCAATAGCAACAATATCCGGCTGCCTTAAAAGAATCTGCGCCTCTATCCTCTCTGCTGTCGGATTGTCATCCTCATCCATAATCCAAAAATCTACCGAATTCTTGAACTTATCCATCTTCTCAAAGAAGGCATTCTTACCGAATGTATCAAACGTTCCAGATACCGTTTTTACATAAGATGTTTCCGTTACAAACGTGAAGAATCTTTCTGCTATCTCCTCCCTCTTTAGCTCAGGTGAAACAACAAGTATCTTTACCTTAGGTCCGTTAGGCTTATGTCTCTGGCTCCATAACCAAGCACATAATATCAATACTATCCATGTTTTACCTACGCCCGGTCGCGCACAAAACCATGTGCTCTCCGATGGTAAAAATCCCCTCGTTAACTTGTTGAATGATGGCCAAGGTGTATCTATACCATCTATCCCCGCTATAGACGCCTCTACCCGCTCCTTTACTGTATCAATCTCGTCAAAGAGAGAGTGGCTACTTTGCTCTTTCGTTGTAGGCGCGTTTTCAATCAATTTCTGTAAGGTAGAAAACGCTAACTCTGGCGCGTTGTTCTTTAGATGCGCATAAACTGTATCGTGTCCTACCGTCAAATAGTGGTGTAATAACCGCTTCTTAAGCTCACCAATAATCCATACCGGATCTACTTTCGTCTCCTGTAAGATACCTGCACCAAATAGGCGCTCCATATCGTCTATGGCTGGCATCTCCCCCTTATCTACATGAGACGCAAGAAACCTGAATGCTTGCTGGTATTTACCGTCTAATAACTTCTCATTAAAACCCGCTTCTATCATCTCTGCGGCGCGCGTTCCATACGTGTATAACGCGCAAGCGTCTAAGTTATAACTCATTATGTACCTTTGATAAAAGGATTGGAAGCCGCCAATAGGACTTGAACCTACAACTTCCGCTTTACAAAAGCGGCACTCTACCATTGAGTTATGGCGGCAACAGCCACATCATACCTTGGTGCTCCCTATACGTCAAGAAAGAGACGTATAGGATATGTCAAAGAATTGTAAGGCTTAGAAAGGATATCCGCCCCCTACTACATCGTCCCATACTGCTTTGTAGAGCTTGGTATCCAGTAGCTCTTTTGTCACAGATGCGTAGGTGTCAAATAGTACATATACCTCTGGTTCACAAAGAGAGTTAAAAACCTGTCGGAAATCTAACCGTAAATGCTCACTAATACGGCGTGCAAGATCGTCGCGTGTTTGAAACATGATGACTCCATTTAGAATTGGAAGTTAGGAAATCGATTTCCTTAAAGCCCGTATCGGAATTTAGGATACAGACGATCCGCGTCTACTGGACCAACCTCAAAGGTGTCTCCATTATCTCCGATGCCTTTGCTATCACACCAACTCTGGATAGCAACACTATTGCGTTTCATGATGATCTGTAGGAGAATTGTCATTACCTCCTGATAGAGATTATTATCCTTCCAGATGATCCCGTAGGCGTGATCATGTCCATCTTCTGTATAGATGTAATACAAGCAAACGGGTTTGCTATGGTTTGTAATCCGATAGATCGTCTGGTTGAATTTGTATTCATACCGTGACCAAACCACCTGATACCTGAGAGACTCTGGAATTTCCTCTTTAAAGTCATTATCAAGAATAGGTGTGAGAAGCGGGCTAAATAGCCCTACGTTGCTCTCCTGAAAGGAAAACGTGTAGCCATCCGATAGAGGCTCATCACGCCCTTCTATCGGATCAGCAGAGAGTAGGGCCGAGATAGAGAGCGTTGCTGTAAGCAAGATAGGATCGGGATATTGCATCAGAGACTCCGTAGGTGAGGTAATCGATTACACGGTTTGAATTAGTTAGGTGTTCAAATCAATAACAAGTGCCCCTTGTAAAATGGGAGAGTCCATAAACTTAAGGTGACGCTTCCGGCTATCCTCTGTGCATACACAGGACCGTGTAGAATGCCCGTAAAATCCACAATAGCAGGGGTTAGCTGCCATGATGAGCCAGAAGTCGGTGGGAACTATTTCCCACCCTGTAGGGGCTCCAAGGGTTACTTTACGGGTAGTTAGCGCCACCTTTACAGCATCCCGCGTTGTCTCTGGGAATGAATCAATCTCGTCCAGAAAGAGCGTACCGTTATGCGAAAGGGCTAACTCCCCTGGTCGGTTAGACCCATTAATACCAGCAAGGGAAATCGTATGGTGGGGAGCCCGAAAGGGACGGCCTACACGTACAATTTCTTCGTAATTGTAAAGACCGCAAGCATCTGCGACCTGTAATGCGTGAACCTTCTGCTCAAATGATGGCTCATCAAGTAGGGAGTTTAAGCGAGACGCTAACATCGTCTTTCCAAGGCCAGGGGAACCGATGAAAAGCACAGGACGCTTGATCCTTGCTGCCTCAATAAGCTGATTAAAAATCTCGCTCTTACGTGGATGATTCCAATCATCCAGTGTACGAAAAGGAGCCTCATTTTTAGGGGCTGGGGGCACGTTGTAGATCTTTCCACTTTGGATGAATTGGGTAATCAAGTCAACAACGCTAAGGCTGGAAAGTGGTTGAGCAATACCGCCAATCGATGCAACCATATTCGCGTTGGATGGATGGCATACGATTGTGCCATTCATGTGGGTGCTCTTACTTAGAGCTTGATAGGCTGCAATAACGCCACGACAAGGGCGCGTATCCCCGCTAAGGGATAACTCACCAAAGAAGGTGACATCTTCTGGAATGCCTTTTACTTGCTCCGATGCTGCAAGGATTGCGACAGCAATCGGAAGATCCAACGATTGGACGTTCTGATTTACCTGTGGAGACAGGTTCACAACAACCCGGCCCTTAGGGAAGGTGTATCCCGCATTTTCAATTGCGGAACGTACCCGATCCGCAATTTCACGCCCGCCATGAGCGGGAACCCCTGCAATAGCAAGATTTGGAAGCCGGTTGAGGATGTCTACCTCAATGGAAACCGGGACGGCAGACAAACCAGCGAGAACGTATGCTGTCATGCGAATAAGCTTGCTCATGGGAACCTCAAAATCGGTTATTGGAAATCGATTGAAATCGTTTCGACCTGCCAAACATAACCGGTAACTGGAAATCGATTACCGGTTATTAGTCAAGAGCTTGTAAAGGCTTTACTTAATGCGAAAAGCCCAGGCTAAGCCGGAACGATAGTAATCTGTAGCCGATCCCCTGATTCAAGGTAGGCAACAACGCCTTTGTTGTAGGTGAGCAAAGCTGCGTCGGAATAGGTCCGACAAGACCGGACATCTACTTCGGGCGTGATGTCATCATCGAGATCGTTGTTATCTGGATCGGAATCGGAATCTCCAGGAGAATAGTCATCCTCTTCTTGATCCCGATACTTCTTGGGGATGGCCAATCCAGCCTCCTCAACAATCGATCCAACCGTAACATTGTAATCGCCTTGGGAAAGGGCGAAAAGAAAGGCGTTGATCAAGCTTTCCATGTCTTTTTCGTTCATACGAGACTCCTGATGAAATTCCGAAGGCTTCTTTACTCTCGGTCTATTCAACATACCCTGTGTCTGCTTTTTTGCTACGGTTGAATTGTCAACCGTTTGTAAGGAAAGGTTATCTAAGGCGCTGTAGACCATATAGGGATATTAGACCGGTTCAAGATCTCATAGTGGAAATCGATTACCCTACCGGATCTTGGTTGTAAGAAACTGCCCATCCCGATATCGGGTGACACGAATCTCGCAACCGGAATCAAGAAAGCCCTGTAGGAGAGACGCTGTACAGGCGTGGTAGCCAATCCCCTCTGATGAGGAGACATCGCAATTCCCGTAAGAAGCTCCCCAAACCCCCTTATAGGATAGGGAGATATAGCCTTTCTGTTCTTTGGCTTCCATACCATACTTAAGGCCAGTTTGGTATTTTTTACCTGCAAGATCCGAGGCTACATTCTCTGCGAATTTATCGCAGCAAGTCACAAACCGGCTGGCGTCAAGGTAGGCTTCGGGGGGAAGCGCTTCAAGCTCACGGTAAGATGCCATCTTTTCTCCTAAAGGGAAGCAGAAATCCCTTCGACATTCAGAACATACCCTATCCCGAAATTATTGCATCCATATTCTTGTCAACGAGTTGTAAAGACAGGGCTGTCTGTGCCTGTACTAATAGCGATACAAACGAACTTCATATTCCTTTGGAAATTCGATGCGAATCGGAGAATCGTCTATCTCCTTTTTCATTCCGAGAGAATCTAACCACTTCAAAAATGGCTCCTTCTCCATCGCAAAAGTAAGCTCTTTGATAAGCCCCTGATCGCGCTTCCGTTGCGCCATTACTTCTTTTTTGATTGGGGAAGTAGTATATGCCTTCCAGATCTTGTCCATGACGATGGTAAATTCATCTGCTACGGGTTCATCCTTGCCTTCAAGGATCTGATTCAATGTGCGCATGTTCTATCCTTGTATCTTTGTGAGCGTGATATTCAAAAAGCAACAATCTCGTCTGTACCAAGCAATACCGATGATAACCTAAATGGTGGCTTTGTCCCCGATCCCGTATCAAGTGCAATATACCATCCTGGCTTGTGGATAGCAAAGGCTAAGGGGTAATGCCCAAATACCTGTGTCATCCCTTGGAAGGGATGCACATCCTCTTTTCTGCCCTGTAAAGGTGATGTCCATAAAATAATATCAGGCTTGCCCCTAAGTAATGCATCAAGGGCTATCGTATCGGTAACCTCTGGCATTCCAGCCTTGATACCCGCAATAATAGATGCCCCTACCCCTCCATGCGTTAGAAGGTACTTCTTTCCCTCTGTTTCTACAGACATTGACAGAACAAGGCTATGAAAGAAATCACGATGCTCTTTCGGTATGCGTAATCGATTACGCTCTACATAGCTTGAACCATAATCCTCAAAACCATAAGAGTTTAGCGTTGCTTTCCCTCCCATAATCTTGTGGAGGCATGATGAGTCAAAGCTGCCTTCTATAAGGTTCAATGCCCATAACTCGTGATTGCCTATAACGCCAGATACTTTGTACTCTATACAAAGCTCAATAACTCCCTTACTGTCTGGTCCCCGGTCTATCAAATCCCCTACTGTAAGAAATTGTACATCTGGAATTCGTGAACGCCAATACTCAAATGTCCGTTTGAGTCCTGTTGCGTTTCCATGCACATCACCAAATACAACTACGCTCATTAAAGTCTCCTTCGGTAACAGTATAACAGCTAATACGGTAATCGATTACCGTATAATGTTTTCAGAATCCAGTGATTCTGAATCCAATGATGTTGAATCCAGTGATGCTAAATTCTCAAGCATCATCTGGTCTATAGGTGTAGCCTTAACGAGCGCTTCATTCTCGTCCATAATGCGCTCAATCTCAAGGTTAGCCTCTATCTCCTCTGGTGTAAGGATTTTAGGCGGTAAGCCTTTAGGCTTTTTGGCCTTGTTAGGACTGGTCTTGTTAGGCATTTAACATCGTTCCGTTAGAATATACAAGATACCCCGGTTTCCCCTAAATACAATGAGAAACCCGTAAAGGTATAGTCAATAAGAACATCTATGCCGGAAATCGATTTCTCGTCATAGTCTCATGGCGTTAACCTCCATCCACAAAATAAATCACTTAGCGTTCCTGTCCATGTCAAAGGTAAATCCTCTGATGCTATGTGAGCATCAGAAGTAATGAGAATCTCACATAGCTCCTCCGATAAACTAATTATCGTCGCTATGCGCTCATTGCCATATACCGTAGCACCTATCTCCCAGCCCGGCGCTAATGTCATAATTGCACCACTAATGCTGCACCTGCTACGCCGTTCGCTACGTCCCCCGCTCCGCCAGCACTAATCCCATAACTACCACCAGATACGTTCGTACTTGGTGCCGCACCAACAGAGTACCAACAAAACACATTACCTCCATTTCCGCCGTCTCCGCCTTCCCCTATGGAAGTCCCAGCAGCCCCGTTTCCACCATTTCCACCTATCGCCTCAAGATAAACCACGCCACTGATAGATGCCGCGATAAAGAAAATCGCCCCTGCTCCTCCACCTTGACCTCCACCCGATACGTTAGATGGCGCTATCCCATTCCCACCAGTCCCACCATTAACCTGTATCGTAAGTGTAACGCTACCAAGCGCAATTACCGCTCCTGCGAGGTAAATAACACCACCACCACCTCCTCCTCCTCCTGATGTCGCATTCCCAATAGATACCGAACCACTACCACCACCCGCCCCTCCAGATGCCCGATATACCGTGCTGGTGACATAATCAATAAAAACACCAAGCGACGTAAATAAAGACGTACCCCCATATTGGGCATTACCAACGTTCCAATTTCGTGTAAGACCTCCACCTATCCCCGCTGCGTTACCTCCCCCTTTCCCTCCCTGTCTACTACTATTATCCGCACCTAAAGCTACCCCTACAGATAATGCTGTAGCAGCAGTTCCAAGACCCGCCGTTGTACGCCCGTTTGCGCCGTTGCCACCTCCAAGTGAAGGGCATCCTGAATTCGCCTGTGCCGCCCCTGCGCCTGCCGTCGCCCCCGATGCCGCCGATCCGTTCCATCGGATATAAACATTACCACTACCTAATCCGGTAATCCTACGATACTGAATGCTATTACCAGCAGGTATAATACCAATCGTTGTGTAGGTTCTGGTATCAAAAGTAATCGTGTTGAACTCATACCGATACCCTGCGTTAGCCGTATAAATAGCTGAACTCCCATTGGTGGTAATACCAAACCCTGCTACGCCCGTTACGCCGTCAAAGGTACAGTTTCCCATACCCCCGCTGCCCGCCATGATCGATATACCAAGAGTTGGTGATCCCGCTACGCCAAGCCTCGTATCCTCATTCGTGACGTAAGGATTACCCGCCCCAGGTGTTCCAGCCGTGCCGACTAAAGCCGCTTTCTGGGCCGTCGTTGGAGCATTAATGATGCGGCTATCGGTAGACTGTAATGCCTCCCCTTCGGTACTCTCCCCATCGGTAGCTAATCTAACTACACCTTTCAATGTAGTTGACGCTGGCGTGATTTGGTCAGGTGATATAGGCATGGAAAACCTATAGCACCCAACAATAACTATAGCAAAATCGGTAATCGATTACCGATCCGGTTCAGTCTCTTCTTCTGTGGGAAAATATGTCTCATCCTTAAACATAGGTGATGTTCGACATCGATCACATGGTCCAGTCGCTAAGTCGTGGAAATAACAGCAATGACGCTCCTCTGCGCATCCACACTCATATACAACTACTCTATCCTCACCTTTACGATAACAAAATTCACACATCTTTACCTCTAAGTCTTTGATTGGTTCATTCATCAATTTGAGCTAATCGTGCAAGCAATTCCCTATCTATAGGCGTTCCTCCACTATTGTAGGAGAGAAACCAGTCTCTCGCTTCTTTAGGCGTGGCTTTACGACTACACCAGCCACCCAAAATCGTAACCGGGATCTTGTAGTGTCTGTGTCTAAGGTGCTCTATCATCGCCGTAATCCTACACCTGATGGTAAGATCCGCTATGTCTATATCGTTGTAAGCAGCTCTCATCTTAATGGAATTTTCTTTACTCTCCTTAATCTGTTCAGGAGAAAGAGAAGATGTAGAGAAAGGGGTAGAGATAATCGATTTCCTGGCGTGGGCCATTTATTCACATTCAATTTGGGATAGCTCGGTTGTAAGAATTGCAAGCTCATCCATTTTAGGCTTTAAAGCGTTGACCGGTGAAGACATCAACAAGAATTTTACCTGGACCGTGAGCAGCGCGCATCTCAAATTGCTCCTCTCTGGAAGGAATGTAATTCTTACGAGAGCTTCGGTAACTCTCAATTACCGCGCGCGTGTATGCGCTATATTCAGATGCTTGCTCCTTAGGAGCATCCCCCCATCCGTATTCCTTCCAAAGAGAGGGAGAGATAACTGCATCGTTGCTAAGCCAATGATAAGCTCCATTCTTGAGATAGGATTGCTCAAGCATTTCCTGCTTTGTGGACATTTACTCTCCATGGAAATCGATTACCGTTACGGCTACTACAGATAGTGTTACACAAATCGCTCACGGCAGGTAATGTTTCGCTTAGGGATATTAGATCGGTTCAGCCCCTACCGGGTATTCCTTCCGAACTTCTACAACATACCCTATCCGGGTAGGAGAACAACGCTTAGCTTGTCAACCGTTTGTAAATTGCTTAGTGCCTCTACAAGAGAGGTATAGATGCTGATATGCCTATGGCTACGGCTACGGCACGTGATCTCTACACCGTCTGGTGTAAAGCTGACATGTATATCGCCCCCTAAGTAGCGGCAGGCTCGCTCAACAAAAGCGTAGTCCTTTGACTCTACACAAGGGAGCGTATGACGAGGGACAATAGAGGTAATCGCTTCCTCAAGATTATCATAGCGATAGAAATGCTGGGCATCTCCAGTGTCTCTAAAGAAGAATACACCGTGCAATGAAAACCGAATGATGGTGCATTCCGTTCCTGAAGAACGGAGGCCAGATTCAAAGGCTTGGATGCTTTGCTTCTCATCCTCAAAAAGATAGTCCATTTATGCTCCTGTAAAGGATTTTTTATCCAAAAAGATTGTCAAGGATTGGAAATAGTTGGTCGCAGTACACGCCTTCTACATCGAGCTTTTCTTTCCATTCAAAATTACGGTGTTTGCCGACCTGAATCCGATAGTCATCGGACCCAATTTGGTACGTAACAAGGACCGTGTGAGCCTGACGGATCTTTGAACCAGTTGCGGAGAAGGATAGGCGGATTGTCCCCTCTTCATTAGAGAAGACTACCTCAAATTTATGTGCTCCGAGGCACATAAGGTTACGCAGCCCGATCTGGGATTTGATGTTTCCGACAACTTGTGCAACGTATTCCATTTCCATTTGGACTCCTGATGAAATTTTGAATTCTTGAATCGCTTTGATGAAAACAAGATACCCTGTCTACTGGAAGCGTGTGTCAAGGAGTTGTCTGGAGGTTGTAAAGAATGAAAAGATTGCACTACCAATCCCCGCCACTGGAAAATTGAGTGTAGGGTGTCTATGGTCAGTCAAGTAGAAAATCAACCCGTGTAACGTTGACTGACATGAAATCTCCCCCTGATGGGATGTAGTATTCGATTCTGGCTTTTTGGCCCTTCCAATACATCTGTTGAAAGGTTTGGGCCTCATTTATATCCTTAGCCTCAAGCTGTTTAACAAGCTTGTTTGACCATACTTCGCCAGCATCCCCTCCCCATAATGCCCACGCTACCCGCCCTGGTGATGGATATCCCTCCTCCCCCGGATTATACCCCTTTCCCTGTTTGTCTACCTCATGTCGATCAAACCATGCACGCATCTTTACCGCTTTGTCCATATCTATAGGCTCCCCCGCTGCAAGACGCTTGGCCCAACTAACCGTCTCAGGCATAAGACCGTCCCCCGACTCCCCTTCCTTATGCCATGCTAACCCGCGCCTTAACTCCTTTATCACACCTTTAGGCGCAATCATGTCAATTGAGGCTTCTTCTGATAGAGCTATCAAGTTGGTGAGCGTGCGCATTAAAAACTAAATCCCTCTTTCCTATAGAGATACTAAGGAAAGAGGGATCTTGCAACGTTAGGGGCTTGTCCTGTGCGCTTATACCCTATTGGGTAGATCGATTAAGACTCTCTTCAATCCAAGAAAGAATACGACGCCAACGCGCATCGGTAATAATCCCAGAAGGTGGAAGCGTAATAGGAAGCTCGTTCTGAAGCTCATGAGCAATACGTGAGGCATTCCTAAAAATAAACTCCTGTAGCCGATCACGGCCCCCTGGTCGCTTGCGCGTATCCCACATAGGTAAAGGACATCCCTTCTCTCGTAAATATGCCCATCTCTTCTCATGGGGTATCGTCTGATCTATGCCAATAGATAATGATTGCCGGTGAGTTAAAATCTCCAGTTGTTCAGATCGTGAATCTCGCTCATCCTGCCAAGCACTTGCCTCTTGGCAGATAGAATTGTGCTTCGCAATTGCATCCTCTATCTCCTCATCCGTAAGTGACCGAACCTGCGTATTAAATACTTCAAGCCCATCTGCCCTAACAGTTTTGATATGGTGTTGAATGACTACCTTGCCAAACTTTACAACCCTGGTATCCACGTAATCGATTTCAAACTCCGACCCCTTGTACGTACCACCTACAAGGATGATACCGTCAACACTTAGGTATTGAGAATCTGTGTATGCACGATGAATATACAACCATCGGTAGTCCGATGTAGGGTAAAACCGCCCCCCGTTTAGAGACAATAAAACTATCCCCTTTCGAGAAAGCTTTGCCGAGTACATTTTAGCACCTGAAATAATGAAGGAAATAAATCAATAGCCAAGGACTATCCTTGGCTATTGGAAAGTAGGTTTAACAGGGTTCGGGTTCAGCTAAGCTGTGACCCACCCACCGTTGCAACCGAGCAAATCAAGCAGCCATCGTACCAATGGACCGCTGGAATCACATTGACATTGTGGCATCTTCTCTCCTTTGCTGTCGTTAGCTGAATTGCTTACGACTTCTTTAAGATATCCTATTGTTAGGACTAACGCAATAATCTCTTGTAAAGATCTTGTCAAGAGAATTATAGGCTCTACTCCTCAGGCCAAGAGAGCCTGATAGGACGGTTGAAAGACTCCGTAAGATCCGGGCCAATAGCATCAGGAAATTCCTTAGGCTCTGACGAGTAGATCGGAGCCTCCTGATCATCAGAAACAATAAGGAGCTTAATTGCTCCATTTTCAGCAGAGAATCTAAGCGTCTCAAGGTAGAGAGAAGCTTCATCCTTGGTGAAGACAAGCTCCCCTGACGATGCTTTTTGTACATCAGAGAAAAGACTGTCTAACGGCGCAACGGCTGACCACAGCCGAATATGGGTATGATTACCAATAACGCTTACGCGAAGGGAAAGAAATAATGTTTCCATGTTGAAATCCTTTATAGATACTTTAGGTTATTCCAATGCCCAGGGGATTCCGCCATTTATGGGCGATTTCACTCATGAATCAATGGCAGATCTGAGTAGTCTGCCATCTTTAGTTAAGATATGACTAATAATGTCATCTTTAGATATAGATAGCTTGTCTACAAGCATTGCGTACATGCGTCTCGCAATGCCTTTCCTGCGAAACTTAGGACTAACAGATACCATAACAACTTGTACCTTCTTACCGAGAAGAGAAAAGTCTAATGAACCAACAATTGATTTGCTCCTACCGTTAATAAGTGCAACTATCTCACCACTATTACCATTAAGATCAAAGTGTAATGAACATGTTCATTACCGTCAGGATCTGGTAGACCACTTTCAAGTATCTCTGTAAGAGTGCGCATCTACCACTGAGTAGTATAATGTATGTAACATGTCAAAAGGCTTTCCGTCTCAATGAGAATCGATTTCCGAGATTTCCGATTTAGAGATTACAGTGGGCAGTTATTATCAAATAAGCCCTGGTCTAACTCAAGTTTCTCCTGTGCTTCCTTGGTAGAAGGCTCTGGGAAATTGTCAAACTTGGTAGAATTGTAGTCGGGATAAACCCGACCCGACCATTGCTTAATCCCGCCTTTATTGACGAGAACCATCCAGCAGCCTTGGGTGATCATATACGCACAACAAGTTGCCTCCTGAATGGGGAGGACAAAGCCTACCTTAACCGCGTTCGTTGTGCCAGTGTTCATTTTTGCAAAATATGGATCGCATGTCCCCGTGACAGTAACCTTGCCTACCCGGCCCTTATGGGGACCAATTTTTGCTATGACGGGGGAATTATTGGTAATCGATTTCCCACCCGTGGCATGAATCAGCGCGTCCTTCCGCATCCAGCAATAGATGGTAACAACTGTGGGGAGAGGGGAATTCTGGCTATTAGCGGTGTACATTGGAAACCTCCGAGATGAAAGAGAGGATTGTTTTCTTGAATGCCCTCTCATCATAACCGGTGAGAGGTTTTTGTCTATGTAGAAGTTGTAAACCGTTCGTCAAGCGACGTTTAAAGGGCTCATGGGAATCTTAAAGACTACCCGTTGTCCTGGCTTAGCAAGGTTGAATCCCAAGTGCTTACTGTCACATTGAGCATATAGCCCTGACTGAACATGAGTTACACGTACTCCTACTGAAGCCTGAGAAAGATCGATAAACATCGCACCGTAGCTCAGTTTCTGGTATCAATATACGCCATCTTCACAAAGAAGTACACCGGGCAATACGTGTGCTTGTGCCGCTCCAATATGAGAAATAGCAATGATCTTACGACAAACGCTTGTGATCCGATACTCATTAATAAGCCTAAGCAACTCGTCATAGCTTGGGCGTTCGTTGGCCACAAGGTAGCGGTCCCATTGGTGGGAGCTTGTGTCGCTTTCGAGGGCAACCGACACAATGTAGAGGTTCATTTTTTATCCTACGAGAAAATAAATGACGGGGACAACGAAACAAATAACGAGAAAAGCGATTGCACCAAGGGCTTCAAGGATACGCATTTTGAACTCCAATAACAGTAGGGAGAATCAGTCTTGAGGAGGACAATTGTAGGCTACGACGTGGGAATACCACGCCATTCGACGCGGCTTGGAGATGGATGCAGGCGGAAGATCCTTATCTTCCTCAATTGAGGCCAACACATGGTCAATTACTCTCTGCTTGAATACACCATGTGTAATCCCCTTTTGTCGGGCAATTTCACGCATCCAAACGTAGTATTGGCGGCATCCATCATCGGTAGAACGGGCTTGACGGTAAGTGACCATTTCTCTCTCCTTTCGACTCTACAAACATACCCTGTCTATAAGAGCGGGCAATGAGATTCTTGTAAAGCGTCTGTCAACCGAAGCCTTAGGACGGGTCATCCTTAAAGCTTGGTGGAATGATAGCCTCCCAAGCCCCTTCCAATCCCTCTGATTTCTCCATATAGACACCACCACGGTTGTAGACCCGGAAACGATTATTTGCACTTCCGGATATCCGTACCTCAACCGTAAATAATCGCGGCTCCTTCTTACAGGATCGCTCAAAACGATTTGTACCCTTGAACCAATACCATCCAGGCTCTTGGGGCCATTCTTGGGGATTCATTATTCTCCTGTTCTGGAATAAACATACCCTATCGGTAATCGATTTCCTAATCCGATAGGGCTGTTAGAGTCAGTGATAGACTGGATCAGTTGGTGTCGCTATGTCTTCCGGCATCAGACAGCGAACGGTTGGCATGAGACGGGTATCTCCAACAGCAATTAGGGAGAGATAAACCCTATTCTGGATGATTACCCTCCCCTCTACAAGCATAGGGAAGGGAAGCATATCGTGCGTGACTATCTCCCCTGGCCAACAGGAAACATGCTGGGATAGCTTGAATGTTTCAAGCGTGGGCGTAACAACGGAAGGATTCAAAAATACTCCTTGGCCGTCCATGATAGCTCCTGTTGACGAAAGACATCATAGCTTGTTTGTATCCGACCGCTATACGGATTCTGTCAATGACTTGTAAAGACCCATGTAATCGATTTCTGCCCTTAGACCGGTGGGTGCTCAGGAATGGTTCGGTCATGGATTTCGTCTGAAAGCTTCTTAAGACCTATTTGATACAGAACCTCGCTTATCGGGTGAGCGACGAGATTATGAAGGGTCCACCTAAATCTCTCAGGAAGTTTTCCAAGCTTTTGGCTTAGTCTACCCATCCGTCCCCCCTACGCCAGTGCCAAAGCCTGTGCTTGATAACTTCCCAAAATAGAGACAGGATAGAATCCGCCTCGTAAGCCCCCGCTGGAACATCTAACCTGAAGTAGCTTCTCATCTTCCTTTGCCCCCATAAGTGATATTAGACCGCCTGTACCCCACCACTCCACCACCATACCCCTTGGTCGTTTCCATACCATCTGGAGATACGCTTTACTGCCTCACCATCCTCCTTAACCCTGGTCGCATACAATGGTGTCCCAGGAACGCATGTCCTCAAAAAAATACCCGATGTCGATGGTGAACTCCTCATTTTAAGAGATACCGATGTGACCATGGGTAATGGTGAAATCGATTTCCATGAGGATAAGGTTGGGTGGGTTTCAGGAAGCCCTATAGAGGAAGCTACGTCCTTCAAAAATCCTTCAAAGGTGCGTCCTGACTTGTTGAGCCCAAAGTTAGGGTCCGTTCTCCTCTTGGGATCAAGTTGGAAATGACCCGCAATATGCGTGATGGGGTTTAGCCCATGCTGTACGCATAATTGCGCGTGTAACCATACATAGCGTGCATACGCTTCGTCTGCGTTAATCTTAGGTCCATGACAGTATTCTATGCCTATCGCACAATCATTAGCATCGTCTCCGAACCGTAAATTGTCCTCTGGCTCTCCATACCCTACGTGCCATGCCTTCTCTGCTTGGCCGTCTGGAAACCCAGATGGTACGCACTCAACAATAGAAATATCGTCTACAAAGAAGTGCGCACTGGCGCTCTCGTCTTGGGCCGTTCTGGTGTAGAAATCTACATTGTTCTTTGCTGTAGACCCTGGATTTCCAGTATCGTGCGCAACCAAGAATACAACACGATCAAGCTTTTTACCACTCCTACGCTTTCCTATAGGCAATGGACGTTTGGTAATCTCGTACATTTATTAACCCTCTAAGGGTTAAAAGTAACCCTTAAGAGTTACTATCCGAGTTTTCGGTATCTGTACAGTCATGCAAACCGTCAAGGAAATCGGTTAGCGCCTTACTCTCTACAAAGATCTCTGTTGGCTCTACTGTAGCGCACATTTCCTGAAGATAGGTGAGTGCTCTACCCGTTAGGCGATATCCAGGCGTATTTAAATATCCAACTATCTGTGGTATGGACTCAACAAATAGACGGCGCTCTAATGCCTGCATCGTACCAGTTGACGACGGAATATCCCTTCCATCAGCTAATCTAATGGAAGGACAATGTATGGTTTCCATCGGAAGCCATACATATATGGCTGCTAATAACTCCCTTTGCTTAGGGCTAAGATCCAGATAATTCATAATACTACTCCAAATTAATTTACTTCACCTAACGACGAAATCATTTTCTCTATGTCCATCTCCAAGGAGTCTATAAAATCCTTGGTTGAAAGTATATCTTTTCCAAGGTCTATCATATCCTGTGCTAATGCCTCATAAGAACTGCCTCCCTTGTTAGGATCTGCCTCCTGTGCAAGTATCGCAGCCGTTAGTAATGGTGACTTATGGATAAGATCAGAAGCCGTCCTAACGTTCCTATGAGCTTCTTTAAGACTCTTAAGCGCGGTTTGATCCGCTATAGGTAGCTCCGATATTCGGTGTGCTACAGCAGGTAAAACCGAGATTGCCTCGTCTGCACGTTGGCATATAGCCGTTGCGCGTGCGGATATTGAGTGCATCTCAACCGTTAGAGATGTCAAAAATGAGCGCGCTAACTCACGCTCGTCTGGTGAGGCTTCAGACCAAAGACGAATTCTATGGTCTGTTGAGGCTTGCGAAAACTCCCTTACTGCCAGAAGGGAGAAAAACAATCTCATAATTCCCAACCAACAAGATGACCGAACATTTCGGCATATACCTCAATCTCCTCAGGGGTGAGGGATGGAAGTGGACCAATTTCCTCCAAATACTCCTTGGGAAAAAGGGTTTCCGAAACCCCGGTCTTCACGTCAAATTTTACATGTACGCTGGGTACAAGGGGCTCAAAGAAATCGATTTCCTGGGGTTCAGACATTTTGATTCTCCGTTCTGGATGACTAAACAATCATACCCTGTTGAGGGATGGATGCAATGTTTTACTTGTCAAGCGGTTGTCAACATAGTTGGGGGAAGTCCATTGATAACCCTAATGACATAGGTAAATGTCCGTTTACCCCGCTTAAATACGAGGCGGCCATGATTATCTACATGGCCGAAACCATGTTTTTTTCTCAATTCCCTTTTGATTAGGTCAATATCTCCATTCCTGTATAAGTACGGAGGAGACTGGGAATCTACCATATTGTCTTGGTAGCTCTCTTGGCAATAAACCTCGGCCAAGAGAGGAGAGGTATCTAACAAGATGGGAAATTCACCCAAGGATGACGATTCCCATAATTGAGACGATAACGATCCAGATGACGACAACTGTATTCATGAGAGATGATACCATGTGCTTCTCCTTACGAAAGGATCATATCCCTTGACGAAAATAAAGCTCGTCAAGGGATTGTAAAGAATCAATGTCTATCAGGTTTGTTTTCTACCGATACCGACGTTAAGGTGTAGTCGCTAATGTTGCCATGCTCATCAACATTACCCGTTCCGTTCGCGGTAAATAGTAAGCGATCAGGGTGTATCTCACCTACGATTTTGCCCATAGGGGTGTCTTGTACCGTTACCGTCCCAATAAGCTTTCCATCCTCAACGCTCAAATCAGTAATAAGGTGTGAAACCCGGTTGAGACTGTCAGTACCAAATCCTGGGACGTAAGCATAACCGAATAAAGGTTTATCCTTACGTTTCTCAATGGCTTCTCTGATAGTCGCTTCGCTGTATATGTGCCCATTCACATTAGGTTTATCTAACTCCAAAATTGGCTGTCTACTGGTACTCATGCTGTTCTCCTTTTTATGCAGTATTCCCGCCATACTTTAATGGTGGCTTCGTAATCTAAAATGCCATCACAAATTCTTGGATAGTCGGGATAACCATTCCGATAATAGGTAACTATCGATGACTCCTTAGGAGTAGTAGAGTGTAGGCACTCAATTTCAATACCTTGGTTAACCGAGCGAATAACCCATATCCCTTCTGGTGCTCTCTTCCATACAGGGATGGGTAGGGATTCAGCTAATCTCTGAATCCCCTCTATGTGCTGTTGTCTCGCTAAGCGACGAGACATAACCATTGTTGTTGCAATGCGTTCCTGTAATTCGCGCTTCTTTGCACGAACGCCGGAAATCGATTTCTGCAACGCCTTCTCCTCATCTAAAAGAGAGGAGAGTTGTGCATTAATCGCGTCTAAATCTTCCATTTTCCTTTGTCTTTCCTTTGTCGAATCTTGCTGCTTGATACCCACTAATAAAGTGGCCTGATTTCTTGGCCAGTTTTTCATAAGGCACTACACGCTTTGCCTTGTACCCAGCAATATACCCTTCCTCATACTCTAATGAGTCGGGTGTTACTTCCTTATCGACCAAAAGCTCAATAATGGTACTCTGGTTCGGTTGAACCAAAAGCTGGTTATATTTCCCTTCAAGGGCGTTAACTACCCCTTGACCTTCAAATTTGAGTTTTGGATCGTGGTGGCCGTCAAGGCTGTAGACCTTGCGCCATTGCATAACCGTTGCCCCTTCAAGCCCTGAAGGGGCAAACTCTGTTACAAGGCATCCGTCATATATCCCTACGGTGCCCTTGTTCATCCAGTAGTCGGCCATATTCTCTCCTTCTTAGGGGTATCATATCCTAAAGAGAGACGCTGACAAGCTTTGAATTGTCAAGGGTTTGACAACCGTGTTGGCTACCTTCCTTGTACTTATTGTATGCAACCAAGAATTCCTGGCGCTGTGAGTAATTATGGTCAAGTGGAATAGCCTTGATCGCCTTCAAGGATAGGCGGATATGACCGTCAATCTTATCTTCATAAGAGGTTGGAACCTCTTCAAGCCATCCATCTGCCACAAGGGCAGAAATCGTGCTCTGCTTTACGTCTGAAAGACAGTAAAGATGCTCGAATCGGTCATAATCGTATTTCCTACGAATTAGGAGCGATTCTGCAATGTATTGAATGGAGTCGCCACCCATAACATTTCGCATCCATTCCAAAACTCGAAGCTTGGCTGGGCTAAATTTAGGCATTTGAAATCCTCTGGTAATCGATTTGAGGTCACTGCTTGTAAGTGATCAACGCTTATGAAAGCCATCCTCACGATAGCCGTTCTGAAGGGAAATCCCTATCAGACGCAGATGGTGCGCACGAAACTGCATACGGTTTGCGTGAATATCCATTCTCTCCGCAAGCCAAAAGAGAAACCGGTGGATCAATAAATTCGTCATTGGCTCTCCGAAAGGATTTATCAAAAGGTATTTTATTGAGCGTTGCGATGTGCGCGCTGATACCAATCTTCACCAAACTTAGCCTTCATAACTGCCTGGACCCGTGCATCCCACCGGGCCTTGAAAACATTGTCGAAGGTTCCCAAAATTTCAAGATCCTGCTCTGACAGGAGTGAGCAGGATTCAGCAAGTCCAGCAGCCTTGTATTCAATAAAGCGAGGGTACAAATCTGGCGCTTCTCGCTTCCAACCTCGATGCTCCCAATCATAGTGATCTGGATTAGGAGCGGGACGAGCATCTGCCGACCGGATAGCGGCTTGTGTTACTTCAAACTTTGTAAGCATATTTCCCTCTGCTGGTAATCGATTTCCTACATCATAGCCTGTCTTGATTCTGGCGCTATGAAAACGTTGTCATTGGACGGTTTTTCATTGGACGTTCGTAAAGCGGTTGATCCTATGATTAGGACTCCAATTCTTGGATAAGAGCTTCAATCTCTTTGACGCGCTGTGCAGGAAGATCCCGAACCGCTACGACTGTCCATCCTGACGATGTAGCATTGCTTGCTTTTGCAAGCGCCTGTGCCTTAACGAAGGGGAAACGCTCAATATCTTTCAAGATAACTCTGGAGTGGTTGGGCGTACCAACGAAACAAGGAACGTATCCACCGTTCCTTGGAAGCTTTGAAAGAGCAAGATTGCCACTGATGACAACGTAGCCCGTTTCGTTGGACCAAAGAGCTACTGCATCTTTCCAGTGAATGAGCTTGGTTTTCAGAATAGACAGAGAAAGGGCAGCTTCAGTGGTTTGGGGAATCATTTTCTTTCCGTTAGAGAGGGGGTAGAAATCTCTCTGCTCCCCTTCTTCATAACCGATCCTGATAAAGAGGATCAGGAAGTTTCGTCAAGAGCTTGTAAAGTCCGAGCGCAGCAAGGATGTAAAGTCCGAGCGCAGCAAGGATGTAAAGCCTACAAAGGCTGGTCTGGTAAGTAGAACAAGCAATAGCTCCGATGTGTCTCTGCCTCATTTCCTACTCCCCAATACTTTTGGTGAGATATTGGAAGTAACCAACAGATATACCGATAAATCCTATCCCAATGGCGCTTAGGTGTGTGGGCGTGATACCGAAACCGCTTAGGATCTTCTCCTTTACAAAGCTCATCTAACATGAAATCCAAGTGGTAATAAAGAGACGTAAATCCATGCTTACGCTTGCGTCTCAAAATATACCATGGAAGGGGAATCGTACTTAAATCATAAAGTTGACCCTGGCCGATAGATTTATATCCATAGTCAGGTTCCATAAGTGCCTGAATTAAGGGCTCAAATCTCTTGGTGAGCACCATCGCCCGTGCCTCTTTGTAAGAGACAAGATTACACTCTTCAGTAGGCTTGTGTATCTGCGCGGTAATCGATTTCCTTACCGTATCAAGGTGGTAGTAGTAATTCCAACAATTGTGGTGGTGCGTCTTATGGGTACGCACATCCAACCAACAGAGAGGATTACATTCTGATGTCTTGGGAAGGTCAATGTCTAATCGCTGACCCGTAAAATTAATCGTGAGCATTACTCATCCTTTCTTTAAAGGCATTGGATTACGCGGGCGTTACGGGTGCTTCTGGCGCAATTTCAACAAACCACCGGAACGTTTCTCCATACTTGCTGATGTGCTCAAAAAAGGCATTTACTGTCCGGCTACTCTTGAATGTTGAGTGCATACGCTTAAGAGTTTTACCCGCATATTTACCATTAGAAGGGGTAAAATCCTGGCCAACGGGGATCTGGCTGAACGTAATCGATTGCATTGGATGCTCCATTGAAAGGAAGGGGAAACCCTTTCGGTCTAAACAACATACCCTGTATCGCTAAGGGCACAACCTTTTCTTTGTCAAGAGCTTGACAAGGACGGTAATCGATTTCCTAAAGTGAAGGGATATCTGCGCAAGGTCCAGAAAGCGGTATCCAGCAGTTGATCTGCTTAGGCTCCTCTCCCTCAACATGGAAGGTAATGGAGGCGCGTACCCCGTAACAGTGTGCCCATCCTGGGATCTGGCAGGGTTTACGACCTGTGATTACAAGATGGCAGTATCCGAACCCTGCACGGGTTCCAACCGCATAATTCGTAGTAGGATGGGGCTTATCCCAATTTAGACAATCCTGTGTAGGGCGGTAAAGGGGGCGAATATCCCAACCGCCTTGGGTTGATTTCCAGATAACCCGAAGTGCTTGGGAAGATCCAGGGAGAATCACCGCCGGAAAGTTAGGGTCTTTGGGATCATTGTAGGTAGGCGTTGCCATCAGAAACCTCTTGAAAGGGGGGATGAAAACCTTTCCTGAACAACATACCTCATTGGGAAACTTAGGGTATGTTTTAGTTGTCAAGGGATTGTAAGGCACAAGCGTAGCAAGAGTATAGAACGATAGCTACAGAAGTATAGATGCTATCTGCAATGTAGTAGTAATCATAATTATGGCAATGCTAATCTTGAAAAGCTTCCATAGGATAGTGTACAAAATTGGCAATGGATCTTGCTTGTCCTCTATATGAAAATTGAAGCTACGAGTGCAATCACAATAACCCAATCAAGGGCTTTGAATGCTGTCGGCATGGGGTTTTAGATAGCCAAAACCCAATCTGCATGAAAGCTAACGCCCCTGCACCGACGTAAAGAATCATCATCATGTTGGAAATGTGCATAGTAGCTCCTGATGACAGACTTCGGACTCGACAAGAACAATCATAGCTTGTCTGTAAAAGGATGCTACCCTATAGTTGTCAACGAGTTGTCAAGTAGACAGCCTTACTTTCAGGCCAGCCTCTATCGCGTCTGCCTTCTGCTGTAGGTGCGCCGCTTCCCGCATAAGCTCCCCTGCTCTTATCCTCATCTGTGAAGGTGTCTCTTTTGCCTCTGGTGGAGGTCCAAGATTGTCCCCTCTCCTTTGGTTACATTCAAAACAAGCCAGTGCAAGATTATCCCATGAGTGTGAACCGCCCTTGTTTCTGGGTATCACATGCTCTATCGTGGCTGCACCTGCTCTTGTATGTCTACTCCCCTCTGGAAGTAATAGCCGCTTACACCAACAGCATATCCATCCGTCCCTGTTTCCAAGTAGGTGACGTATCTCAAGCCCGCTTAGATCATGGATACGTCTGCTGTCCTGTGGCTTTCTGTCTTTTGGCTTCCGAAGGCGTCTCATGGCGCATCCACGTTACTCTACCTTCGTAACCATTACCACAATGATCGTCACTATGACCATAAAGGGGGTAATCGATTACCCTCTATCCGTACATTCTCTGCATTCCCAATTACCATCTTTTATATACGTAAATGGTCCGTACTCGTATGCACAATGAGGGCAATCATAGTAGAAGTGCTTCTCTGAAAATACCCATTTCCAGTGGATAGATAACTTGAATCCGATAGGATCGTTACAAAGCTCCCATCCCTTTACCGTTAACCTCTCTGCGTAAACTCCTATGGAGTTTAATTTGATGATGAGTACGTCTCTAAATTCATAGATACCTTCAGCCGTATGCTTGGTAATTGGATAATTCCTAAGCGTTACTTGCATTCTTTTCCCCGCAACTCCTGATTGAGTCTATAATTTTCTTCATGGAGGCTATTCCATTCAGCCTTTGTGATAGGTGCCTGGAATAACCGGATAAGCGCCCATCCATACCGCTTCGCTAATTGCTCTCGCTTAAATAGCGGTGGTTGTTCAAGTTCTGACATCCTTATGTAAGATATCAAATGCCCTGCTTCGTGGTAACATGTCATAAGCGCGTCTTTTGCGTTCCATACGTTAAGTTCAAGCTTCTTCTCCGTATAGAAGATCTTTCCCATAGTGTCCGTCTCAAATAAATGTCCCGCGTGCCTATCGACCGTAAATCCCTGAAGTTCAAACCACTGGATAATCCTCTCTATGTATGGTGATATCTCACCCTCTCCTGTTGGAGAGGTTCTGTTATACAATGCTAAAGCATCTTCTTGTAGCATAGCTATCCTCTGGTAATCGATTTCCTAACGATTCAACCTAATCGTTAGGAAATCGTTACCATGTAATCTGGATGTAGCTAATTGTATGCTCAATAACAGCATTGGCCTCACCTGACTTGGTATTGATAGACAAGATTGCAGCCTTTACGTCTGCCTCTTCTGTTTCAAGAGGCATAGTAAACATTGGGATATCATTATAATGGTACATACAGTCTGTTGTGTTGCCCGGTTCTGTGGTGCGCTTAATGAAAAGGCTGTTCTTTCCCTTCATAGCCTCTTTCATCATATATTCAGAAAGAGTGTTTGCGATAGCATTGACTCGTATTTTAGACTCTTCCAGTAAAGAGGCTTTGGCTGTTAATGTGGCCTGTCTAATCTCAGATAGTGAACGCATGTGATTCTCCTCGTATTTGTGTACGATTACCGATAAGAGGTAATCGATAATCGATTATCGATTACCTACAGCTTATAACCGTGGATCAATTTCTGCCATGTCTGATATGTAAAAACGCTGTAAATCCGTCGCATGGCCTGACCAATTCCCAGCATTGTAATTGTCAAACATTGACCGCGATAGCTCCGTCTGCCAAATAGATAGCGCCATCTTCTTTCCTGTAGACCTTCCCTTAAGAACATTCAGGTAGGTGGTATATTCAGGTCCGTAAATCAGTCTAAGGTATTCCGGGTGACGTACCTTGATCGCTGGTGGAAGCCTATTCGTATAGGGAATAACCGGCTTAACAACAATACCTTCGTGAATGGAATTGCGATACCATTTATTGCTAATGTATCTACATTCTTCCATGTTGTTAAGATCCAATAGACGGCTATCCGTTCCTACCAACCTTAAAGATACCCCTACCGTCTGGATAATACCCGATATCTCCTGTCCTTTTTCAACAAGGTATTCCCACAGTAACTCCTGAAAATCTACCGTTGCAAGCATATCCGATGCCCTTGGAATCACGTTCCAAATTGCGTAACGTATAGGCTCATCTCTGGAGTAAGACTCCAACTGTCTCTTGTACTTACGGATAAGCTCTTTACGCTCTTTGAGAGAATCAAAACTGGGTACGTGCGGAATAAGCTCATACAAATCAGCAAGCGGTTTGTACATATTTTGGATAAGCCCCTCTGCCTTCGCTCTCCAAGGAAGTAGCTCACCATCAAATACTATCTCCTTTGCACCTGCTCTAAGGTAGCCCTTAGAAGCAAGGCAATTGGTGAAGCCTGATAGAAGGATGGAAATACCATCCTTTATGTTGGATTCTTCAGCACGGTCTAACAAGGAACGGCCAGCACGGCTGTAAAATGCAAACCCGTAGTCCTGATGGGCGTCATGATAATCGGTAGATGCTCTTGCAATACATCTTGACCCCATGTGCTTCTCTTCAATAACTACGTGATTAACACCCCTGGAACGGTAATACTCAAATGCAGCTTCGGGATGCTCTAACATTTCCTTAGGATCGGGATCAAATTCGTCCGTTGGTGTGTATGTCTCCCTAAGAGACTTCATAAGACCACCAGAGCAAGGCGCTATCGTACTCGGCATCCATGAGATATTCTTAGGATCTTGGGGCATTCTTACCCAAATGTCCATAATCTCCTTAGATGGGAGACGTGGCATCTCATGCTCGTTCCAATCTAATCCCGCCTTACATTGGAGGACTACCCCTTGTGTAAGAGGACCAAGCTTAGCATCGATACGACCAATATCGTGAAATGTGTAATCGTAACAATCCTTAGCTACCGACTGGATAATCTGCTTAAACTCATTACGAGTAAGCTCAAATTTATGGTCCCAGTGACGGTATGCGTATTTAAGATCCCATAGGGCATTATACTCAACATTAGGTGTTGAGATAAGAACACACTTAGGGTTACTCTTAATGAGTAATTTAAGAGCAGAAAGATACTCACGCTCTGGAAGGTGCTCAATTACCTCAATAAGTAAGTATACGTCTGCGTCTACTGCTTCCGGGGGAAGCTCATAGCCAAGCGCTCCGTAAGATACGGTAATCGATTTCTTACTTAGGCGTTTACGTGCCCATGACCGACTCTCACGGTTAGGCTCAATACCAATAAATTGAGGCGGTTGTAAACCGTTCTCTTTGTACCGCTCTAAAAGAGCAAGAATAAACTTACCTCCGTCGCATCCAATATCAACAACCCGGTTTTGACCGGTGAGGTTAAGCGCCTGTAGCTGGCTAAATACCCAGTCTACCCGCTGATCCCATGCTCCTGGTGTGCTCTCCTCTGTAATAGAGGAATTTTCTACTGTAGCCTGATCAGAATGCTCATTAGATTCTGCTGGATCACCTGGAAACTCTCGCTCAAATTGACGCGCAAGCGACGAATTGAGTACCCGGTATGTAAGCCATAACCGGGATTCATGTGAAAGCGCCGATAACCATCCATCACCCAGCGACAACAGTTTCTTATAGTCCTGTTCTCCGAGCTTTGCCCGGTAGGGGGACTCTCCATGCGCGGCCCTGATAAGAACCACAAGCTTACTCATTGCCTCCCTAATGGGCATATTACAGCTAATTTCACCGCCCATGTGCGTAGGTGAGTTATGTTTCGCGGGTCGCCAACGAAACCCAAGCTCTTTCATAATCTGTAATACTTGGGGCCTATGTCTCTCTGGACAGGCTAAGGCAGTAACCTCAATATCCGCCTCAAAAGGAACGGAAAGAAGCTCTGGCTTTTCCTTACAGTCTCCTTTCAAGAGAGAAGAGAATGCCCGCTGAAGTGCATACGCCGTTAAGGTGCCTGTCTCATAGGGAATTGTTGAAACATAATGCGATAACGGGTTACCGCCCGTTGTTTGCGGCAACACCGTTAATTCAGGCTCTACATGGTGGTAGAATTCCATTGTTAGAAAATCATCGGAATGCTGGTAAAACTTCAGATTAGCCGTACCATAAGGTACTTCTATCTTATGCTCCTTTTCAGGGTTTTTCCTTAACAAAAACCCAATGTCTTTGGGTTCACATAAACCTTTGGTTTTCCAACAAAAGCTAAGATACATCTTTTCCTCTCTGCTAAAGATAGTAATATCCCGCTGTGATAATAAATCAGCAGCGGGATGGTGAACGTTGTGTCAATAACTACGATCCCTTATCGGCCTAAAGTGTACTGATAAGGGAGTTGAGCAGGTAATTGGGCCGCATGATGCGCCTGTAGAAGTTGGTAGGCTGCATCGCGTTCCTGTCGATTTCCGTTTACCATTTGCAGGTAAACTAAAGCAAGTTGGTGGTTTGTTAACACGATTTATCCTCCGTTAGAACGTGGTTACCATTGCGGGTCGATGGCCGAAACAAGATCCAAAATCGGCCCAACGTGGTCCATCATAAAAGGTGATGAAAACTTACCATCCTTCCCTATAGAAAACGCGGGCGCTGGTTCTTTGAAGAATTTATCCTCAAAAGAGGCTACCCCATCTTTAAGGGTCCATCCAGATGGTAGACTGCCTGATATGGGCGTCTTGGAAAAATACCGCTCCATCGTCTTCTGAAACTCCTTTAAGAAGGAGGACTTTTGAAGCTTAGGTACGTCAAAAAGCGTACCTAACGCAACTAACTGGCCATTGGTCAAAGTTGAAACAAGGAAGGAAGGGGTTTTTCCCATCTCTTCCATAAGGGATGTAAGGGTTCTCATTTCTATATCTCCAATGAGAGAGATACCCTATAAACAGGAAACGCGCTAAGATACTTTCGCCTTCAATTCTTTGATGAGAGACAGTGCTTCTTCTACCGTTGCGACCGTGCGAATATAACGACCTTCACCGTACCCATATCGGTTTTCGGAAATCGATTTCCTATCCAATCAATGCCGCTCTATTGTCCTTAGCATTCTGTACTCTAAGATTACTCCCTTCCTGATTGTATGGAGTGACAGAATCCTTCATTGCCTCTAAGGTGGACCGCTCTAAGAAATTAGTCAGATTCTCTTTGTCGATATTAGACGTGATAATCGTGCTAAGACAAAACAATGTCCGATGACGAATAATCTCGTCCATTAGCTGTGCCTGCCAATTCTTCTGGTCGGGCCTATCCTTCCCGAAATCGTCAATCATTAGAAGCTTTACATTAAGCATACGATCCCAATATGAACTGCTATCGTCAAATGGTGTATGCTCAAACGCATACTCTTTAAGCTTGGAACTCTCTACAAATAATGATGTAAAGCCGTTCCGTCGTGCGTGCATGACCGCTGCACACCCAAACGTCGTTTTGCCTACCCCATTGGCACCGTATAAATAAAGCCCTAATCCCTTATTGATATTCTCTACAATGCTCCTAAGGTAATTAAGATATACCTTATCTGTTATCTTGGCAGGGTCTAACCTCCAATACCGATTGGGTACTCTCATCCTAACTAAATCTTCTTCTGTTAGTGATCTCATTTTCCTCTCTGTTTGGCTAAGAATTCTTAGCGTCTTAGACAGAATATCCTATTACCCTAAGAATGCTATAGGTACTTTGTCAATAGTCTGTAAGACTCAGAATGAGTCCAATACCTTAACTTCAAGGGGGGACTAAAAACAACAGGGTACGCTATCCCCTCGTATTTAGTCCCTTTGGGAAGATCTTCACGATCACGACAACGCTTCCGATGAGATAGGTACTCAGCATAATTCATAACGTTCTGTATGCTGACTGTTTCTGACAACCAGAAATAACTGCCCATACTATAATCTATCCCCTTGCGGCTACAGTAACGATCATAGTAGCGATATGATCCGTCTGGAAGCGTCGCACGGATAATGTAAAAGCGTTGATCACTCTCTGCCTTTTTCATTTTGCACCCATGGTTTCAGAACCATGGGTTTCAGAACCATGGGTTTTAGAAGAAACAGAATACTATGCAACTACCTCTACCAGATCTAACAACCCACCAAAGTTATCCCATGTCAAGCCGTGTACTTCCTTATCTACATCGATATACAATTCCTTATCTTGGTAGTAAGCCATAACTGCTTTGCTTCCCATGTAAGGACCGGGTTTCCATTTAGGTGGAAGGCGTGAGAAATCGTCAAATGCAAGGCCCGATAGGTACGTATCGACTGCATCCCCTAAGCTGATCAAAAAGTTTTTCATGGTGAGCTTGTCTGCACTAAGCAATTGCTCTACCTGCGATAGCTGCCGAGATGTGAGCTTACTAAGGCGCTTCTTCAGATCCTCTGGAATCTGATCCATAAATGGCGCTTCGCTTTCTTCAAATAGAAAATTCAACATCTGTATTTCTCCTAAAGATAGGGTAACGACTTAGATTCACTGTAGCAAATTAGTAGTCTCAAATAGCTTCTGGTAGAATGCCATAAGAATAATAATTTCGCTAATGGTGTATTTCATTGTTTTCCCAATTGGGTTTGGGTAGGGGTTTGACTCATCCAATTGGCTAAACGTATCCTACGAATACGTTCAACTATCTTCAGTGCTAATGCGCTAACTTGGACCGCTTCTTCTTCAGCCGAATCTAAATCCTTCGCTGCAAATAACTCATATACCTCTTCTGTAAGGATCTTACGGTAGTCCAGTAAACCGTTATCCGCCGCTTCATTACAAATACGTTGTGCTTCCAACATGCTTTGGTGTGATAACTCGTCTCCCTCTCCGAGTCCCAATGGGTAATTGGATATCCCCCACATTGCATCCTGCCTTGCACGTTCATCTAATACGTCCGAAAGTGCAAGCGTCGTTGCAGTAGCGTTAAGTAACTTACTCCGATTATAGACCAGAATATCGATATCTTCATCAGCACCATCGTCTACACAGAATCCGTCCCCTAACATCTTGGCAAAGATTGCCGGTGGACCGTATATAATCCCTTCATGGGGATAGATAGATAATCCCTTTGGGTAGTCCAATCCGCACCTTTGCAAGTAGTGTTTATGCGAAATAAACAGTGACTCCCTCTCTGGGGCTTTATCAATTGTACCCTGAATGTCAAACCCTTTCTCAAGCATATACCCGCGTGCTTGAATAGCAGATCCCGCTACTGCAATATGCTTGCCTGAAACGTAAACAGCTAACATTACCACTCCTCGAAATTAAATGGCTTGTTGTCCTTACTTTCTTTATGAGAATGTACACCATCTCTCGGTGTATCATTAAGGTGTGCGTCTATAAGCTTTACCCGCTTTTCAGCAGGGGATAGGTTGTCATCTACATCGTTAATAAACGTAAGGATATGCTTAACGATCCCGAAAATCGTAGGGACGCCTCCAAAATCGTTACGGGTAGTCTGGTATGCTTCCCATCTCGTTACACCGTATAAGACGACTTTCTTTAAATCCTGTGTCGGGTACTTCTTACACAATTGCTTCGCAGCGCCAAGCTCTGCGGCTCCCCATTTGTTTACAGGGATCTTAGGGAAGGCTTCGCTCATAGCCTCCTTATAAACCTCATAAATATCGTAAGCCGTCGTAAGCCTATTTATAGGCTCTTGTACTTCCTGTACCTGTAGGAAATCATGAGAAATCGATTTCCGGGTTGAGGCTTGCTTCTCTATCTTTTCTCTTTTCTTCTCTTCAACCCTAAGGTGAGCATCCTTAGTACGCTCTTTAGCAGAAGCCGTTAGAGCCCTGATCGCGTCTATGCGCGATTGATTGTCCATTACTGGGACAATGGGCTTAATAGGCTTGACTACTGGCTTAGGTGTTTGCTCCCTATTGTAAACCTTCATATAAATCTCCCTTATTTATTACTAACCGGTGCCAATAGATTCTGTTTCTTCATGTAAAGGATAACCCAGTCTGTAAAATCTTTCTTCATTTCTTCTTCTGGAAAGAGAAGCCCGTCTCCCATATAAATAGGAGCCTTCCATGAATTTGTAGGCTCATCGTATGACCATTCTTGAGCCTTCAATAACCGTTTTGCTGTCTCAAGCAAAATAGAAACCCGGATTTCAACCGGGTCTGTGGAGGATTTTACATATCCCATCATTAGACGCTTGTTGCCTGCAAAGTGGCCAATAAGCGTCGGATACGCACTTCTGCACATGTGTAAAAGCGACTGGTATAACTCATACGAGTTCGCTTTATTGGCTAATCCAAGTTTGGGAATACATACATCAATCGTAACCCCTGGAATAAGCGTTACTTGCTTCATTTTAGAGGTAATGCCCGCTGCACTACCGAGCCTGTCGATGTCTACAACAAGCTTGTCAATTATCATATCAAGTGGATTTTGAATCGCCGCACTATTCTCTTTGGTGCGAATAGTGATGTTAGGGCCATTAGGCCCATTAGGGCTTAGCTTTTTGGAACGGTCAATGGGTTTGGGCGGTTGCGGGATCTGCATTTCCAATTATCTCCTGGGATATTCCTGAACAAGTTAACGAATTGCTGGGATACTGCTACCTCGTACTCGTCAAGAGCCGGTAAAATCCATGATAGTCCATATATCCTACGATTTACCTGTGCTTCCAATGAAGGTGCTTTGTATTCCCGCTCTTTCGCGTCTGTAAAATATCTGTACCAGATCGCAACACATAAATCGTGCCATACCTCCGCTGGTGATACCCGCTCAAATAATCCCCTATCCCGCTCCCTTAGCGAACCAATTATTGGTCCACATCTGTTATTCATCAGAAACCCTATAAGAGCACTGTATGACCCGTATAGTGCATTACATGTGCAATCGTGACAGGATAAATACGTCTGTTTATCCTCATCTGTTAGGAGGATACATCGTCTGTATCTGCCACACTTATCGCATGATTGTATCCCCTTTCTTCTTACTTCTTTCACGTATTGTTTCATCTATTTCTCTTGGTTATTATTGGGTTTATTGGGTGGCTTGATTTATTGGCTTGATTTATTGGCTTGATTAGAATCCGTACTTAGACGTACTCTTTAGCCGTTCTGCATCAGCTTGTGCTGTCTGTGCAAGCTTCTCTGCGTTCTTCTTTTCTGCAAGCCTACGCTGCATTGCGTATAAACTCTGCTTATCCTTCAAATCTGTTAGCTTGCCATCTACAGAAATCGTTATAGATGCCCGCTCTCTCATACGGTTAACCTCATCTATTTGCTCTTTATGCTTCGAGGCTAACTCATACAATCTGGCCTGATCCGTTACGTGTAAATTCATCCCCTTCTTAATGAGAGAATCACACTCCATAACGAATTCCCTCACCGCCTTTGATAGCTTTACGCCCCTCAAATCTCTTATCAATCGCTCTTGTTCTATGCTCATTTGATGCTCCGATTAGGGATCGTGTAGGGATTAGGAATCTTAGACGAAATTAATCACATCCAGGCTCTATATAAGGGACAACGTATAAGGTGTCTACCGACATAAGCGATATCTCATCCTCCGTTACCCTGGTTACCGTCGTGGAATCCATAGGCTGTATCTCCCATGGACCTACCGATGATAAAGTATCTACACCATTAATAAGCGAGGGATCGTCTCGGTAGTTATTGGCTATGTACTTCTTAACGTCCGTTACTCCCTCAGCCTCTATGATGGTGATAGCGATCATCGTCCGTCGTATCTCGTATTTCATCTGAACCTCAAAGGGCTAATACCCAAAGGCTGTCGCCCTAATCATGTCTATCGCGTCTCTGGTGCCATTAAAATCATCGGTACTTAGTGGATTGAGTATCTTCCAATAACTCCCTCCCCCCGATGTATAGACAATGCCTTCGGCATCAATAAGCCACCAATCCGAGCAACATCCATCCTCACATAATGGAGACGAGTAGTAATTGTGCTTCCATACAATAGGTAGCACAATAGCTCTCTCTCCCTCCTCTACCGGATAGGAGACTCCATAGAGTATAGGGTGTTTATCCATTTTGGTCTGTCAATTGGGTAGACCCCAAAACGTCTGGGAAATCGATTACGCCAATGCATAAATTCACCTTATTGATAAAGGTTTCCCATTCTCTAATGGATATACTTTCGGGGCGCTGTGGACGGGTGCTAAGATCAGATAGCTCCATCATAGAGTACCGTCTAAGCATGAGAATTTCATAGTGCGTAAATTGAACCGTCTTTAGCGTATAATCATTGAACGCTTCCCATATAATGGGAAAGTGTTTTGCAAATATACGTGCCATCTCAATAGCATATATCCGTACCTCGTATTGTGCATCTGGGGCCAACCGAAGCCTTAGGAAATTCAATAAGTTATGTACATCGCATTTCCAACGCCACTCCGTGAATGTCCCGACCGGTAATACCGTTCTTGCCATCTCACGACTAACACCCTCATCCAATAGCTTACGATAGGCTGCGTATGACTTCTCGCTAATGCGAGATGCAATAGATGTACAATCTTCACCTACAGAAGCAGGTAGGTAATCCCCACTCATCTGCCGGTTAAGTGTCCCTTGCCCCCTCCAGTCATTCTCCCCTGGTACGAAAATCTCATCGGGAATTTCACCGTATCTTCCAGATACCTCTGAAATAGAGGCAGTTCTATGCCTAACAATTTGTCTTGCAATAAAGATAGGCATCTTAAGGTGAAAGATCATTTCACCGAATTCTGTTGGTGAAGAGTGCTGATCGCGTATAAGCGTGCGTAACAATGCCCTATCACTGGATCGGCTCTGTGCTGTTCTTACAGATACGCGCGCTGTTGCCGCTATACTTTCGTCTGTACCCATAACGTCTAATAACTGGACAAACCCATGTTCCAAAAGAGTTACTTTTTCACTTGTTTTCTCTAAACTTTCACTTGTTTTATCTAAACTCATTTACCTACTCTCCCTCTATGAAGCTCAATAAATCTTCCCAGCTACGGCGGCTTCGATAAGGCATCAATTGGATAACCTCATTTTCACCTATCGGTATCATATCATTGTTATGGCGTAGTTTCAAGCTATAAACGCCATCTTCATGGTCTAAAATCCCCGATACGTCGTGTGAATCACGATACCGGTATTCCCCCCCTCTAATGGGTAGACCTGTCCTAAAGTATGAACGTATAGCCTCATGACGATAGCCACCGTCTATATGGCATAACGTCATAAAAATCCGTTGTCTCTGTTCATAGAGAGTGTCTAATTCTATCTTTTCCAAAGCGAAAGGCACCGGCTCATCCATCCCATCAAATTGGGATCTTACATCGATAACCCGGTCTGGTATGCGTACCTCTACATCCATACCAATAGGATAGTGGTTAGGAAGCACATCTAAGGAAATCGATTTCCCTTCTGATGTTATCCTGTACCACCATCCCTCCCAAGACCGGTATAAAATCATAATTGATTATGCCCTATACGTATTGCTTAAGTTGCATAACTACTTCTTCACCAACGATTTTCGTGGTGACAATGACCCCATGCTTTTTAGCATTGGCGTGGATCTTCGCCTCTGCGTAGTGGGCTTTAAGCTGGCCAAGCCATTTCTCATCATGTTTCCGGCTATCGTAGCTGGAAATGATAGCCTGATATTGTCCATCTACCAGTACGAATCCCAAATCGTTAGACGCTGCACCAACGATATTGGTACATTTCGGTCGCCCGGAACCGGGTAGGATGACATTGGCACGCTCTGCTCGCTCCCGATGCTCGTAGCCGTAAAGGGAAAGAGGCTCATCGGATACGATGATATGCTTTCCATTTTCCCCGTACATTTTCTGTAGGGCTGCCACAAGGCAGTTTCGATCAACAAATTGGGTCTTTACCGTTGCGTATGCTGACATCATATACCTCTGATGAAAATGGTGAATAGAAGGGGTTAGTATCCGTTTGTCTGATTAATCAGAACCGGGATAACGTCATCCCGCTTGGTATTGGTTTTAACCTCGCCAATACCATCAAACAATTTCTTGAGAAGGGCTTCGCAAGCTACCCCGCCAGGGGCACCTGCGACAATTTCGCCCTTCAATTGACCGGTATTCCGGTCAATGCGTACTTCTACAATCCGTTCCATGTTTACTCCAGGTTGGTTGATTGGTTCGTTTCGTCGTTAATCTAACATAGCTAATATAGTTGGATCTGGAAACCCCGTTATCGTCAGGTTTCCGTCAACTCCAATACGGATCTCCGCTTGGTGTGATTCCATATCCGATGCATCATAGATGTCGGTGATATACCAGAATTTCTGGTTTTCAGATCCCCGCATCATTACCTTCTCAGGCTTAGATGCCTGGAAAGGGCCGTCTATAAGGACATCTATAAGGCTTTCTGACAGGATGCGGAATAGATATGGGTTAAGCATCCAATAGGCTCTGGTGCGACCACTGTAGAGGATAATTGTACATCCCCGTTCCCTTAGCGAACGGGTTAGCGCCAATAGGGCTTCTGGTTGATCCGATGGTTCACCACCAGAGATGGTAACGTCATAGGAGATAGCTACTATCTCCTCAACAAGAGAAGGGATAGAGATATCCCTTACATTCTCCCCTGCTGGGGCGTGCGTATGGGGATTGAAACAACCCTTGCAACCTACAGTGCATCCAGCCGTATGGATAACGGCTCTAACCAAGGTACGGCTTGGACCGTCAACTGTCGATGGTACGACTGATCCGTAAATCCGCATCAAAGCCTCCAAGAGCGGGCGGGTTATGAATCCCTGTGGAGTGCCAAACATAACCCACGCCGCTAAAGAAGATGTCAAGGGTTTGTAAACGCTTAGGAAATCGATTTCCTGAATTAGCGACGGCTTAGGATAATACCTCATCGTCATGATAGACAAATGAGGGAGTATCTACAACTTCCTCAATAACCTCCAAGGGAGAAGAAGCAGGTCGCGCGCGCGTCTTACAGAATTCCCTAAGGGCTTTAACCTTCTCTGCTGAAGTAACCGAGAGCGGGACTGTTACTTTTGCAGCCTTTACCAAGTGGCGCTGTTCAAGGTTTGAACATAAACCCTGGCGCTTTTCGGAGAACGCTACAATAAGTGCTTCCTTTACCAGTTGCTCTAATTCAGCGCCCGAAAATCCATCGGTTAATTGAGCAACTTCCTTCAGGTTAAATGTAGCCGGGTCGCGCGCTACCTTCTTAAGGTGGATATTAAGAATATCTACACGTTCATGAATGTTAGGAAGGTCAACAAAGAAAATCTCGTCGAACCGTCCTTTACGCAGTAACTCAGGAGGGAGCGCGCTAACGTCGTTAGCCGTTGCGATAACAAATACCGGCTTGTTGTTATCGTTCATCCACGTAAGAATTGTGGAGAATAAACGCGCAGTGGTACCACCGTCCGATTTATTGGACGATCCCGTTCCTGATAAGCCCTTCTCAATTTCGTCCATCCACAACACAACTGGCGATACCCGACTTGCTAATTCCAATGCCTTACGGATATTTCCCTCCGTTTGACCTACAATACCGCCCATCATACGACCGATATCTAACTGTATGAGGGACATCCCAAGTAGCCCGGCAATTGCCTTTGCAAGCTGGCTTTTTCCGCAGCCTTGAATGCCCAAAAGTAACAATCCCTTTGGAGGGAGGATACCAAATGCCTTTGCTTCAGGTGAGTATGAATCCTTCCGATGCGATAACCATTCTTTTACAAGATCATATCCCCCGATAGAGGACATATCCGATGCAGGGTAAAAATCCATTAACCCGGAATCCGATATAACCTTGCATTTTTGCTTCTGAATATCTTCAATAAGATGCTCGGAACGCCCATCTGCTAAGCAGACGTTAAACGCTACTTGGATCTCATCTTCTGTCAATCCTAAACAGGAATTAACCAACCGATCAAAGCGTGCTGCTTCTTTGTAAGGAGCGACCGAGTTTTTGTGTACTCCCCTGTCAAAAACCGCAATCTGATTTTTAAGTAAGCCTGCAACATCATCCCTTTCTGGAAGCATAAGGGGGTATTGCATAACGTCCCGCTCTAATGAGCTTGGAACCTTCAATTCCGGTCCCAAGAAAATCATCACACTGGACATCTGCTTTGCGATAAGGATCTTATCCCGAATCGCCCGAATAAATACCGGGTTTTCCATGTAGGGGTGGACATCCAGAAAGATGATGATTGGCCCAACACTAATATCAGTGTTGGGAATAGTCACTGTGAACTTTCTGATAATATCAGGCGTAAGTGCTGCATTTACAGCAGCACCCGCGTCTTGGATGTGCTCAACAACCGTCCAAGGGTCGATAGGCCCATTAGCCTTCTTCCCTTCCTTCTCGGACTTCACCTTCGCTTCTGCTTCATCTTTTGAAGTCATCCTAACGCGGATACCCTGCGTAATTGACCAACATAAGATACGGCGCTCCCCTACAGAGGAGACGAGCATCCGTAAAAAACGCCGCTCCTCATTGGTACGGATAAAGATTGGGGGCACCTTGCTTGAAATAACGGATAGGATCTTCTTCATGAAACCTCCACAGGATATGAGAGTTAGTGATTGAGTTAGTCGAATAAATCCGATTCTGACGGAAACAGATCTATCCCATTAGAGAGAGGTAGGGGAACATTATGTGTCAAATGCTCGTCAACCTCGTAGGTGTCTTCAAGCTTGACCTCGATCAGGGGACTATCCATTACTAATGGTGATCCCCGTTGCTCCATTACATCTTTATGTGCTGTCCGAAGCTCGGACATGTTCTTCTTGTCCGTCTCTACACGAGAGACGTTAAATTTCTGCTTCAAGATCTGTGCATCCCCGGAAGCCTTGGTGATACGATTTCCACACTTGCACTCATAGAGTGGAGGATTGGTAATCGATTTCATCACCGATGCACATCTTGGGCAACGGACGGGCGGCTTCTTCATAATCAAATATCCGATGGAAAAGGTATCGGACGGTGAGGGCAAGTAAATCCATGAACCGCTTGCGGAGGGAAGGATCGACGTGCCATCTCAATAAACGTTGGCTGATTGGTTTGGGGCGTAAATTCCCACGCAAGGGTCTTAGACTTGCGACAAGACCGGAAATCCGCCTGCACTGTTTCGATCAGATCGAAACGAGGGAACCGATATCCCTTTGGTTCATAGGCTTTACGGACACGGCGCATTTTTGCCTGATGCACGGTTGACTCCCTTTCGGTCTGATCATCATACCCCGTTAGGGAAATTGAGCTATCCAAGCCTTGTCAACGAGTTGTAAAGAGACAATCCTACTCCAAATAGCATTTCTCCTGTGAAGAGATCTTAATACCAAACTCCTCTCCGTTAATGATGCCTGTGCAATTAAGCAGACCATGAGCCTTTTTAGTGATCTTTGTTCTGGTGACAGAACAAGAAACAACATCTGGATCAGAGGATGGGTAAAGATAGAACGATTGACCATATTTGATGCCTGCAAACAAGATAGGGTGCATGGGTTCCTATGTATTGGAAACAATAACCTTGATAACTTTACCATTAACAGTGGTTTGAGCTTTCCAACTAAGAATATCACCATCTACGCGCTCAATAGTCCAATCATTGGCTAAGAAGGTGATAATCGCTCCTGTAGCGGTTGACTTGAGTTGAAGTTTCTCTTTCCAATTTGGTTCATTCCTATCAAGCCAGGATGATTCAACTTGAAATGTATTCCCCTTAAAGGAAATAGCATCGTTAGGAACATTAAGCATTTCAATTAAACTGCGCATTGCAATACCTCTACATTAGGGTACCCGGTCTAAAACCATTCGTCAAAAAGTATCGGCGTAATCGATTTCTTTCTAATGTATTCTATGCAATTCCATGTACCGCCTATTTCGTGTCCGTTCCATACCCCATAATGGTGGGTAGAATTATCAACCATCATCTCGTTCCTACGTTGGAACTTCCATTGTGCATGTCCCCCTGTCGCACATAGAACCGTTTTCCTACAGCGGGATAATAGGTGCGCATAGTGCTCCCTTGTAGATGGTGGCCATCTACTATCCTGTCCCTGGAATGGAATATATGCATGAACGTCTAATCCAAGTGATAGGGCTTCTTCTGCCCACCATTGATCTACCCCTATCGCCATACCAGAAATAATGGTGAGTTGTACGTTCTGAACTTGGGATAACTGCTGTAGCTCTATGAGCTTATTTTTCATCCAATATCGGATCGCTTCCTGTAATGGTGAATTACCATAAGGAATTACATCACCCTGACGATGGCCTGTGATCATTGCTGTAATCATAATTTTGGACTCGCTACCCCATCCGTTTCGGGGTTAACTGATTTGTTACTACTTGCGGGCCTTAATGGCAGCAAGCTCTTGAGGGGAGAAGGGGGGCGTAAACAGAACGTGCGTTTTACCGTCCTTCTCTCCATCTTCGTATTGATAGAGCTTCCGGTTGTGCTCTTTCAAAAAGGCATCTACATCGATGCGCTGTTTGACGGTGATGACATAACAACCACGATCATCTGTGGCACGACGTAGGATTAACCGGTCGAAAAGAATATCGATGATGCTTGACATATACGTGTAACCTCGTTTGAATTTGGATTTAGAATGTCATGGATTTAGAACGTCTAATACTCACTGGGATATGTAGGGATAGACATCTCTCTCACTTAGAGAGACGAATTTTACGCTTCGGTATCGCTTCATAAGGCTATCTCCCTTTCGAGAGATAGCCTTATCCGGGTAGACTCACTGCGTCTACAATGTACTTTGTCAAAAGTATGTGTGTAAAAACTACGTAAATTAGGAACACCCGCTGGTCGCCCCACAGGATATGCATTTAAGGCAGGTCCCATTACGCACCATAGTCATCGCCCAACAATCGGGACAAGCATCGCCTTCATAGCCCATCGCCTTTACGTCTGCTCTTGTTAGCAGAGCTTTTTGCTTACTTGCGGGTTTGTTAGTGGCCCTAACAGGGCTACTAACAGGCCGATCCTCAACCGTTGGGGTAATCTCCGTCTTATCTTCAGGTTGGATATGCCCTAAATCGTTCCTATCTAAATAGGTGATCCCAAGCTCCCTAAAGATGTAATCGATTACCGAGGTCGCTATCTTGATCCGCTCATGCCCCTTTACAATTCCGTTAGGCTCAAAGCGCGTAAAGGTGAACTGCTCTACAAACCGCTCTAATGGAACCCCATGCTGTAGACCTAAGGAAATCGCAATAGCAAAGCTATTCATGAGGCTTCTGTATGCGGCTCCTTCTTTGTGCATATCAACAAAGATCTCACCCAAAGTACCATCCTCGTACTCACCAGTGCGCAAGAACACTTTATGGCCACCAATGACCGCTTTTTGCGTATATCCCCCTCTGCGATTGGGTAGCCTACGCCTCACATGTGCTACCATCTCTTTTGCAGCTTCTATAATAGGTGATGATAAAATAGGCGTAGGAGTAAGTGTAGAGGTAGTAAGTACAGGGGTAGTAAGTACAGGGGTAGGATTATGGTAAGATTCAGGCTCGCTTACGTCTAATCCCTCCAGTAGACTACCCCCCGATAAAGGCTGCGATAACTTAGACCCATCCCGGTATATAGCAACCGCTTTAAGCCCAAGTCTCCATGAGGCAAAATAAGCTCCCTTAATATCCGCAATCGTTGCATCGTTTGGCATATTAATTGTCTTAGATATAGCCCCTGACACAAAAGGCTGGCAAGCTGCCATCATCCGAATATGCGATAGTGCAGATATGTATCTCGTGCCTACCTTTCCACATCGGTTAGCACAGTCGAAAATCTCATAGTGCTCTGGCTTAATATACGGTGCCCCCTCTATCGTCATTGTTCCACAAGCATACGTATTTGCCGCCGCTACTTCCTCATCCGTAAATCCATACTCCTTGGTGTCGAATAAAAAGCTAATGTCATACGCCGATGACACAAGCCCCTCTATACGCTCTATCTCCTCTTGAGCCATTCCCTTCTTAAGTAAGGTGCGGTGGTTAATGTATGGCGCGTCCTTAAGGGTACGGTGTCCACTAATATATGCCTGGACTTCGGTAATCGATTTCTCGTCATATCCAAGCTTGCTAAGCGCCGGGCTTACGCTCTCATTCACAATCTTAAAGTAACCGCCTCCTGCTAATTTCTTGAACTTCACCAAGGCAAAATCTGGCTCAATGCCCGTCGTATCGCAATCCATCACCAACCCAATCGTCCCCGTGGGCGCAATCACACTAACCTGCGCATTACGATAACCATGCTTCTCTCCAAGCTCTATCGCTGACCTAAAATCCTCAACCGCCTTCCGTCTAAGAAGAGAAATAAACTTACCATTCTTTCCTTCAATATCGTGTACGATATTAGGTGGGCGTATCGTTAAATAACGGTGGTTTACGCCCTTAGGATATAAACTCGAATAGTGATTAACAAGTACCCGCTCCATCGCTTCTTTGTTCTTCGCGTATCCCTTGAATGGCCCAAGCTGCCATGCCATCGTTGCAGAACGACTATAAGCATTAGCTGTCATAATAGCCGTTAGATAACTACAAATCGCTCTACCATCGTCGGAATCATAAGGAACCCCCATCATCATAAGCAATGCACCTAAATTCGCATAGCCTAATCCTAATGTACGATACTGATATGATAACTCCGCAATACGCTTGCTGGGATACTGCGCCATCCCTACGCTAATCTCCAGTACCATCGTAAGCATGTGAATTACGTGACGATAGCCCTTGATGTCGAACTGGTTATCAGTGTAAAGCTTAAGAAGGTTAATCGATGCAAGATTACAGGCTGTATCGTCTAAAAACATATATTCTGAGCATGGATTACTGGCGTTTATCCTGCCATCTTTAGGACACGTATGCCACTCATTGATGGTAGAATCGTATTGAACCCCTGGATCTGCGCATTGCCATGCCGCTTGTGCGATATCATCCCATAATTCTGTCGCCTGGACGGTCTTACAAATAGAACCGTCTGTCCTACGTACAAGATTCCAATCGTCATTCTCTTCTACTGCTTTCATAAAAGCATCAGAGACTCTAACGCTATTGTTAGAATTCTGGCCAGATACCGTGTTGTATCCCTCCCCTTGCCAGTCTGTATCGTATGTCTCAATACTTGCTGGTGCTAAATCAGAATAACCCTGTTCTGCATATTGAATCGTTCTGACGATAGAATTATCAGGGATACCTGCGGCGCGCGCTTCAGAAATCGATTTCCGTAACTGTGGATTGTTTGCAGGTACAGTATTCTTTTCTTTGGTGCTCTGTTCTTTGGTGCTCTTTTCTTTATCCGTATAACAAGAGTAAATAATACTCTTAAGGTGCTTCGCTACAAGCTTACTCCCTACCGTTAGCGCCGCTACCTTCTGTTCTTCTACTACTTTCCAATTAATGAATTTCTGTACATCGGGATGGTCGATGTCTAAACAAACCATCTTAGCTGCCCTTCGTGTCGTTCCACCACTCTTAATCGCTCCAGCAGCACGATCCCCAATCCTAAGGAAACTCATTAAACCACTGGATTTACCACCCCCTGAAAGGGGTTCCCCTTCCCCTCTTAACTGACTGAAATTACTACCCGATCCTGAACCATACTTAAATAGACGCGCTTCCCGCGTCCATAAATCCATAATCCCACCTTCGCTTACTAAATCGTCTGCTACCGATAATATAAAACATGCCGAAGGCTGTGGACGTGCGTATGAAGATGGTGAAGCAACAGTCTCCCCCGTATTGCTGTCTACATAATAATGCCCCTGAGCAGGCCCATCGATACCATAAGAATAATTGAGCCCCGTATTGAACCATTGTGGCGAATTAGGCGCACAAATTTGAGCAGCCAACATATAGCGGTGCTCATCATAGAATGCCTGCGCATCAGCCTCCGTGCTGAACATCCCTGCTTTCCAGCCCCAATAGGTCCAACAACCGGCCAAACGGTCAAAGACCTGCTGGGCGCTTCGTTCTCCACCAAATTTTGTTCCTGGGACTGGACGCCGTGGACATAACCATGCAGGAATACCTTCCTCTAAAACTACTTCTGTCTCCTCTGGTACACCAGCTTTTCTAAGGTACTTTTGCGCAAGAATGTCTACCGCTACCTGTGACCATCCAGATGGTACTAAAACCGTCTGTCTATCCCTACTCTTACCATTAGAATCCCGAACGAATGATTCAACCATCACCCATCCAAACTGATCATATACGTCTGAATCACGATCTGTAAAATAACGACTTATTTGCACTTATCATCTCCTGTCTGCGGATTAGCTATATCACCCGTTTATTGAGGTATGTCAATAGTGATATTTTCAAAGGTTTAAACAATATAAATTGAAATCCCCTTAGGCTTTTCCTAAGGGGAGCGGTAGAATCGGTAATCGATTTCCTAATTACCCTTTAGGTATCGTTAGGGGTGTCTTCAGAAGTATCTGAAGTATCTTGATTCTGGCACTCATACTCTTCTGGATCAATATAATCGATAGGATTATACCCACTAATCGTATAACTAAATGGGTAGTCCTTAGGATCGTGCTCCAAATAGAACACGTCTATAATCGATTGGATCTGCTCTGGTGTAGTCTCAAGAATCGTAAACTCATCAGTTGTGAGGTATCCGTAAACATCTGAATGCTTACCAAGTGCATCCCCGAATCCGATTTCTACCTTGTGGTCTACAAGGTAATCGATTACCGCTTTACCCCGTTCTGTTGTGATAAAGAGCCCACTCAATCGCCCCTGTCTGCCTGCATCAAATACCATACTGTATAAATACATATTTTCAGTCATCCTGTGCTAATTGTTTTTGTCGGTCGCTTATTGGTTTGTCCTTCACAAAGAAATATCCATAAATAACTGGCTTGATCGTGATCGTTCCATTATTCCCATCATCCTGATCAATAATGCGCTCTGCATCCTTTTTCTTTGTGTAGATCGCTAATATCTCATCCTTTCTCGTCTGGTAGTTAGACTGCACAATGGTATAGACGATATACTCCTCGTACTCATCAACAGGTGGTACAATGGATGAATCACTCGTCAATTCAAGCCCATTTGCTTTTATGTATCTAAGAGCGTCTGACTTCTTTGCAAAGGTCTTTACTGGAGATCCAGAAATAGTAATTATACTATAGTGCTCTTTTCCACTGAAAGATGCTTCGTTTGTTTGCTTGAACTCTTCTAACAATAGCCTCATATTCTCTATCCCTATCTGTAGTCTAAGGGATAGAGATGAAACTATCAATTGGTAATCGATTACCGAGTGAACCGGGTAGAATTCTTCAGCGCCCATGTAAGCCATTCAATCCCTACAGGATTGGCACTGTGAATAGTAGTGATAATGTCAAGGCGCTTACCTGTAACGTGATACAATTCCTCCAAATAAGAAGCACATACCCGACTGGTATCCTCCCCTCCAAGATCATGATCAAAGGAGATATGCGAAATGGTGGGTAGGTTACCGCGCATGAGGTTTAATGCCTCTTCTGATGTGCGCGCTACAGTCCATGAACTGTCGGGAGGATTGCGGATATCGTCAATAAAAATCTTAGTCATTAAAGCCTCCAAGGCGGCTGGTAGGGTTGACAGTTTATATTGCTTGAGTTCTCACTTGAATAAGTGGAAACATAGACTGAATGAATTCATAGTGATAAAACCCTGATGGAAGAATAACCACCCCTGGTGTTTTACTGCCTGCGTTCTCACCAAACTGAGGATTAAGACGGATGCAACGCATCGCAATATCCGCTACAATAGCGAGCCGTTGTTGTAATGCTTTTGGTAAGGCAGAAACAGGTGTAGATCCTGCAACTACAACGGAAGCCGGATGGTCCATTCCGAGCGTAAAACCAAAGCATCTGGAAATAACCCTGTTTAGGGCTGGGATAAGCTCTGGGTAAAATGGGTGTTCAAGAAGAGAATCCCGGTGCGCGCGTTCAAACCATTGGGCGAATATCCCATGGTTTTCAGTAAAAGCTTCTTTATAGACGGAGGAGATGAATCCAAACTCCCTTGATTTTCCGCCAGAAGGAACAATAACCGATGTTAAATCGGGTATCTGCTCGTATCTGACAATGATAGGCATTGTAGGTGCCTCAATCTCTTGTCGCGCATATTGCTGAAGTGCATCAAGCAATTCTTGAGCCTGCCGAGTAAGACAGGATGGGCCAACTGATTTACCAGAGAGAACATCAGCAACGTGCCAAAGGGCAGCTTCATTGAGGATAGAGAGATTAAGATTCATGGGTATCTCCTAAGTTGGCCATGCGTTCCAAGTAGAGCCGGTAACTACCCGCCATGCACCAATGGTACAGTCTGACCGGTAGCTATGACGCATAATACAATTTCGACCGGCTTCGACAAAGGTTGGTAGCGTGCTACCAGCAGGGGCTATAGCAACGTATAAACCTCCTGCCCACTGTGGGGCCTCTGACTTTGGTATGTGAACAACCTCGATCCCTTTCTCCAAGAGAAATTGCGCAGCTTTCCGGTATGCTTCTCGAAAGGCATCGCTCATTGTAACCTCAAATCAGGGGTTGTAAGGATGCCCTTTGAAGTAGATATTCCCAATTTCAATCTCAGTGGCGGCTTCATCTCCATACTCATAGTGGAGATCGCCATTACTATCAAGGGCTACCCCATTAGGGCAGAATACGAAATCTGTGAACAACAGATTTTTGATTTCCCCCATGGAGCCATTTGGAGAATAGGAGACATGGCATAAGCCTTCATAATCTCCATAAATTGAGATGGAATACTTTGCACATACCGCCTGGATTTCTGCGGCAAATGCCCGCATCGTATCATCATTTACTTTCATTGAAACCTCAAGTGATGGATGGAAATCGATTTCCCTTCCGACCCGATAATCATAGCCCGGTAGGGATTAAATGCTATCCAAACGTTGTAAACCGTTTGTCAAGTATCTGATTGACCTGTAAGGTGTCTGATGGACCGTTACGACGGAAGCTTAGGGATCTGCACATTAAGGTGTAACCACCAGCCTTCGCGGTGCTCATCTTTCTCTATGATTCCCATCCCTTCAGTAGAACGAATAATGATAACACCTTGCTCGGTTGGAGGGAATACTGTTACCCTTGCATGATAGAGCCTCTTTCCATCACTAAACAGGTATAACCCCGTTACCGTTGGTAGCTCTTTCTTCCATGAATTCATGGATGCAAGCCGCTCCAACATCCGATTCATCGCTTCATTCGTTTGACTGGCCAAACAAGATCCCGTTAACCGCTCTGCCTCGTCTGCTTCTATCTCTCTTAGACGCATAAGAGACTCAACAATCTTTGTTGGTGCCTCTACTGCATCCTTAAGGCTTCCCTCCATATACTCATAGAGCGTATCTTCAAGTGTGCATATCTCCTCCTCGATCTCCTCTCTATGAGATACGGTAACACCCGCTACCTCTTCCAATCGGGTTCGCTCAAACTCCGATAGGTGCTCAAACATCACTATCGCTTCTTTCATCGGTATGCGCGCCGGGCTTACGCTTTTTGTATCGCTTTTTATAGCGGATCAACTTAAGCGAGTCACCATAAGAGCTACGACGGGCTAATCTGGTTTCGGTCGAATTCATTTCTTAGGCCGAAAACAAGGACAAGTGCTGGAATCCTTTGGGATCTTCCGATTGATCTTGCCATCAACGTAGCCATTGATACTTCCTGTTTGGGCATCAATCCATTCACCAACACTGCTATCCTTTGGACCGCCTATGGCGTAACAAGCCCAATTCCCTTCTACCCCTGCGTTTGGGGAGAAGTGCTCACAAGAGCGACATCCTTTGGTTTTCATTTTCTACCTCTAAGGGAATTATAACCTATCCCCTGTTGAATTATCCGATTAGACCTAAATAATGTCAAACACGCCCTTAGGGCCGATCCCTAATTGGCCAGGGTAGGAAGCCTTTAGCGCGCCAAACAACTCAATGCGCGCATCCTTCGTTGCCGGAATGGACCAACACTTGAATACCTGCCGACCGGCTTTTTTGCCGGTTCCTGGCTCATAAACCGCCTTGCGGCCATTGATAGATTTTACGGCTTCAATGAAGTTGTAATTAAAGGGAGAGTGTACCTCCAAATGTTGCTTGGAGGCATCATCACCGTCAACAAAAACCAGCCGGATAACGGAGAGATTTTCTTCTAACTTATCCGCGCATACGCTGTACCCTAAAGCCCGAAGTGCGGGGGTCAATGTGAGGACCATTTTTGGGTTAGCCTGATACTGGCAACTAAACCAGTAGATCAGGAGATTGGCGATTTGCTGGCCAGGATTTTTGGAATTCTGGCGCTCTACCGCTGCCTCGGTAATATGGAGAGGAGCATTGGCCCAAAGAAGGCGCATTGCAGCGTCAACCTGCTCAGGCGACGTAACAACGTCTTTGAAGTATTTCGCCCTACATACTGGGCCGATCCCTAATTCAACCGACTTGCAATCAACCAGGGGGCGATTGCAAATACAGCAGTTCGTAGCGACAACGCGGCAAGCTTTGGAAAGTTCGTAGCCCATAGTAACCTCCGAGAAGAAAGAGAGGAATTCGTTTCTGACCTGAACAACATACCCCGTCTATACGGGGATGCTATCTTTTAGTTGTCAACTGTTTGTAACCCCTGTGGGGTTCCCTGTGGGGTTCCCTGTGGGATCTGCATGGGATCAATTGTTCTGGATTGACATAGGTGAACCAGTCGTAGTAATTAAGATTGATCACCTTTCCATACTGATCCTGAAGGGTACAGGCTGACCCTTCAACTTCCAAAACTCGGTACTCTACCCATCGAGAGTATAAATCCTCTCCTTCGCCATGGCCAATAGACCTGTTCTCTCATTTACCAATGGTACTCTCATAGGCGACTCCGTATCCGTAGGAAAAGTATTGCTAAAAATATCCATACTCTGCAAGGGAGCAATATTTTGCTTCTTCGCCAAAGATTAGGTGATCGAGCAGTTTAAGGCCAACTGCCTCAAAGCCTGATCTGAGCTTGCGCGTAACCGCTACATCTTCAGGAGATGGTGAGGTATCCCCTGAAGGGTGGTTATGTGCAACTATCGCACCTACACAATCTGCCTGTGATAGCGCATATCGTAGGATCTGTGCTACGTCTACAACCGTTGCACAGGATGATCCCGTCGTAATCACCTTACTGTGAAGGGGGCGTCCTTTCCGATCTAAGAGAAGGGCCGCAAACTTTTCTACTGGGAATCCTGCAACCAGTGGTGCCAAGTGAGGAGCCGCACCCGCTGCCCCCCTAACCGGTAAATCCCGACTACCGGGCTCCAATAGGAGCAATACCCTTTCAAGGGTCTGAAGGTCATAATTGGCCAATTTTGCGAGTTTGTCCGACAACTCGCTTGTAGGCATGTCAACTTCAGGTGAAGGGGAAGCGGCTTTTGGCTTACGAGGCATGTTGAAACCCTCTTTGTTCTTAGATCATATCCCGAATAGAAAGAGATACAATCTGATAGTTGTCAAGCGGTTGTAAAGGAAGTAACCTATGCCTCCTTTTTGGCAGAAAGCCAAAGAATCGTTTCTACTACCAATGATACCTCATGGTGTGTATGGCCGTTCTGATCTGGCCATACGGAGGGGCGGATAGCACATTCAACCGATAGTGCGTCTCCCTTGTGCCCATTTCGGCAAAGAAACTCCGCATCGGCACCATGAAGGGTGATTCTGTGGAAATCAGGGGTATCGATCATCTGATCCCCTACCTTTCTCTGATGGGGCGTTACCAAGGAAGCCCGACAAATAGGCTTCCCTGTAGCCGTATGCCCAAGAACAGGATCTGATCCAAGATGCCCGATGAGATATGCCTTGTTGAGTCCTTTCATGATGTCTTTCCTGTTGACGAAACAAACATACCCCGTAATCGATTTCGCTCAAGGGAATTCTTGTCAACGAGTTGTAAAGTCCGACAGAAGTAGGGGCATCTTCTCCCGCTTGCTAATCTCAATTAGCTTCTGGACGAGAGGG